>ERZ777306.260-NODE-260-length-110768-cov-69.338497_pt1 | contig 110768 bp, 73 predicted proteins | sample MGYA00374966_ERZ777306 | MGnify/ENA primary metagenome ERZ777306 (study PRJEB29329, sample SAMN06343882) | mouse gut metagenome | isolation source: Mouse cecum | place: Austria: Vienna | collected 2014-11-15 ...
GGGTAAGTTGAAATATCAGCTATAAGATTATGACTGAAGAGAATTTAAACAGGCTCTAATAATAGGCAATAAAGAAAGTCTAATCAGGCAACAAAACCAATCCGATTAGTATCGTGACGGGAAATGGTTCACTTTTGGTGCGTTTGTCCTGTCCGGCAACTACACCTGACTATACGTAAGGTTTAAGTAATCCGCCGAAAAACTGAAATATTTCTCCCTAAAGCGATGTTTATATGCTAAATTGTTATAATTTTGCAGCCAAATCTCTTCTATTCGACAGCGGATAGAGAGCAATTCAATATTCACAATTTAACACAAGAAAAAGATGAAAGTAGCTATTGTTGGCGTAAGCGGAGCCGTGGGACAGGAATTCCTGCGCGTGCTCGATGAAAGAAACTTCCCGTTGGACGAGTTAGTTTTGTTCGGTTCTAAACGTAGTGCCGGAACAACTTATACTTTCCGCGGTAAACAGATCGAGGTGAAACTCTTACAACACAACGATGACTTTAAAGGGGTAGACATTGCTTTCACTTCTGCCGGTGCGGGAACATCCAAGGAGTTCGAGAAAACAATCACCAAGTATGGTGCTGTGATGATTGACAACTCCAGCGCATTCCGTATGGATGCCGACGTGCCTTTGGTGGTGCCTGAAGTAAATGCTGAAGACGCATTGGAGCGTCCGCGTGGCGTGATTGCCAACCCTAACTGTACGACTATCCAGATGGTAGTCGCACTGAAAGCCATCGAAAAGCTTTCTCATATAAAAACCGTGCACGTGTCTACCTATCAGGCAGCAAGTGGTGCGGGTGCCGCCGCTATGGACGAATTGTACGAACAATATCGTCAGGTATTAGCAAACGAGCCTGTGACTGTAGAGAAGTTTGCCTATCAGTTGGCTTTCAACCTGATTCCGCAGATTGATGTATTTACAGAAAACGGTTATACGAAAGAAGAGATGAAAATGTATAATGAAACACGTAAAATCATGCATTCTGACGTAAAGGTTAGTGCAACTTGTGTACGTGTTCCTGCATTACGCGCCCACTCGGAAAGTATCTGGATAGAAACAGAACGTCCGATTTCCGTAGAAGAAGCCCGCGAAGCGTTCGCTAATGGCGAAGGACTGGTTCTTCAGGACAACCCTGCTGAGAAAGAATATCCGATGCCGTTGTTCCTGGCAGGTAAAGACCCGGTTTACGTAGGACGTATCCGCAAAGACCTGACGAACGAGAACGGACTGACTTTCTGGATTGTAGGCGACCAGATCAAGAAAGGCGCCGCACTGAACGCCGTTCAGATTGCCGAATATCTGATAAAAGTAAAAAACATCTAGACTTCAAGAGAAGCATATAAATAAAACAAAATAAGTGACCGGCTTGCTATACGACAATCGTCGTAATGCAAGTCGGTCACTATTTTTATATACCTATTTATTATATCACAAACCATTTTTCGATTAACAGGCGAAAATCCCCATCACCACATATAGGTATCAAATGTCCAAAAATAGTCATTTATTGCGATTGCCCTGCATTATATATTTAGGGAACTTTGCACAAAATTTGTATATGGGACATTTTCGACTAAACATAGCGTTCTTTGGGCTTCTCTTTTGTATTGTATTTAAAGCCGCAGCCAACCCGGGTACGTATACAATCTCTGGTCGTATCACCGAAGAAAAGACAAACACTCCATTACCGGGAGCATCCATCATTATCAAAGGTACCTATTTGTGGGCTGTATCCAATCAGAACGGAGATTTCACAATACAAGGAGTTCAGGAAGGAAAATGTAATCTGGAGGTTTCCTTTCTCGGTTACGTCACAACAACAATTCGGGTTGATATCCGCAGCAACGTCAAAGGTCTAACGATACAACTCAAAGAAAATACCCTTGCGCTAGATGATGTAGTTATAACAGCACAAGCTCCCAAAAGTGAGTTGAATACGACTCTCATCATTGGAAGCAATGCTTTGGAACACCTTCAAGTATCTAACGTCAGCGACATATCCGCCCTTCTTCCGGGAGGAAAGACGAAAGTCCCGGATCTGACTACCAATAATGTATTTTCACTAAGAGACGGAGGTTCAACCGTTGGCAACGCCACTTTCGGAACAGCAGTAGCTGTAGACGGTATACGCATGGGAAATAATGCATCTTTCGGTAATATGAGCGGAATAGATACACGCAGTATTGCCGTTACCAATATAGAATCGGTAGAAGTCATAACAGGTGTACCTTCAGCAGAGTATGGAGATTTGAACAGTGGCATGATCAATATCCGGACAAAAAAAGGTAAAACACCTTGGGAGATCTTATTGGCCATTAATCCCCGCACAGAACAGTTTTCATTTTCAAAAGGACTGGCTTTGGGAAATGACAAAGGTACCGTTAATATCAGTGGCGAGTGGACAAAAGCCACCCGGAAATTATCATCACCCTACACTTCCTACACACGAAGAGGATTCTCTGCAAACTATAATAATACATTCCGGAACATTTTCAGATTTAATATCGGTTTCACTGGAAACATCGGAGGTATGAACACCAAGGATGATCCCGATGCCTATACCGGAGAATATACAAAAGTAAGGGATAACGTGTTCCGGGCAAACACATCATTCAGCTGGTTGCTCAACAAGTCATGGATTACCAATCTGAAATTTGACGCATCCCTCCATTACAATGATAATAAGTCACACGCACATACTCCCTACACGTATGCGTCCGAACAACCGGCTGTACATGCTGAACAGGAAGGTTATTTCCTTGCCGATAAACTGCCTTATTCGTATTTCGCCGACCAAATTATAGATTCAAAAGAACTGGATTATGCCGCTTCCCTAAAATACGAGTGGAACCGACATTTTAAAAAGGTGAACAGCAATCTGATAGCAGGAATTCAGTGGAAATCAACAGGTAACATAGGAGAAGGGGAATACTACCAAAACCCGTCATTAGCTCCTAACGGATATCGCCCGCGTCCGTACACTGCTTATCCGTATATGCATAATGTTTCACTTTATGCTGAAGAGAATCTGACAGTACCTCTCGGAAGCACTACACTAAGACTCATGGCAGGTATACGCTGGGAAAAGATTTTCATCAGTGGAACAGAATATAAAAACCTGAATACGTTTTCACCACGTTTCAATGCCAAATGGCAGTTGAACCGGAATATATCAATCCGTGGTGGATGGGGAGTTGCCGAGAAACTGCCGTCTTATTACATTCTCTATCCCAGACAGGAGTATCGTGACATACAAACTTTTGGTGTTTCTTATAACAATAACGAATCATCCTACGTCTATTACAGCCAACCATACGTGCTCTTACATAATAAAAACTTGCGTTGGCAACGGAATCAAAACGCAGAATTGGGAGTCGATATCGAAATCGCAAAGACCAAGATATCATTGGTTGGTTATTTCAACCGTACTAAAAATCCTTATAAATACACCAATGCCTATACTCCGTTTTCTTATGATGTCCTGCAATTACCGGACGGATTCAGCATGCCTGCCAATCCGCAAATTAACGTAAACAACCAAACAGGAATGGTGTATATACGCGGAAATGAATCGGAGAAGTGGGTACCTATGGACGTAAAAGTAACGAACCGTACTTTTGTCAATTCCGTTTCACCGGACAACGGACCGGATATCAATCGCCGGGGAGTGGAAATGATTGTCGATTTTCCCGAAATAACTCCTATTCGTACACAATTGAGACTGGATGCCAGCTATGATTATATGAAATATATAGATAATTCGTTGTCTTACTACTATCAAACAGGGTGGTCACATACCGGTATCCCAAATCGTTCCTACCAATATGTAGGTATCTATGCCAACGGAGATAATTCATCGACAACAGCTAACGGCAAACGTACTCATTCTCTGGACGCCAATATAACGGCAATAACCCGTATCCCCAAAGCCAGATTGATTATATCATTCCGGCTGGAGGCCTCTCTATTAAAACGGTCACAGAACCTGTCCGAATACAACGGTAAAGAATATGCTTTCAACGTAAGTGATAATAGTAATGCGGGAACAGGAGGTAGTATTTATGACGGCAATTCGTATACAGCGATTTATCCGGTAGCATACCTTGATCTCAATAATGAGATACGCCCTTTTACCGAAAAAGAAGCCCAGAATTCCGCATTCGCAAACCTGATACGCAAATCGGGCAATGCCTATACGTTCGCGGCGGATGGATACGATCCCTATTTCTCCGCCAATATCAATATAACCAAAGAAATGGGCGATCATGTCTCGCTCGCTCTCAATGCGATCAACTTCACGAATTCACGGAAGTATGTAACCTCTTACGCAACAGGAGTAAGCGCCATTTTTACTCCGGATTTTTACTATGGATTAACTTGCCGCATAAAATTCTAGAACAATGAAGCAACTAGCATACATATTATTACTGATGACATTCTTCACCACAGGAAGTTGTACAGACATTGACAAGGACAACCCTTACGATAACCAACTGCATACGCTTCAAGTAAATGCAGTATATCCGGACGAATACTCAGATTATCTCCGAGAAGGAGTTACCGTAAAAATCGAAGATATAGACCGGGGGAATTCGTATACGTCAAAAACAGATAAAAACGGAACAGTCCGTTTCAGCCTGACCAAAGGCATATACCGCATTCAGATAAGTGATAAAGCGGAGCAGGATATCTTCAACGGATTGGCAGACAAGGTGAAATTTGTGAATGGAGACCTCGCCCTCAATCTCCCACTGGTGCACTCCAGGTCCGGTGACATTGTTATCAAGGAGATTTATTGCGGGGGATGCACCAAGCTACCGTTTGAAGGCAACTATCAGTCAGACAAATACATGATTCTACACAACAACACCTCCGAGACACAATATCTCGATGGTTTATGCTTCGGCTCACTCGATCCTTATAACTCGCAGGCAACCAATGTATGGGTAACACAGGATGAATCAACTGGAGCTACCATATTTCCGGACTTTTTACCTGTGGCACAGTGTGTCTGGCAGTTCGGAGGTACGGGACAGACATTCCCTTTGGCTCCTGGCGAAGATGCCGTAGTTGTTATCTGCGGAGCTATCGACCACGCAGCGCAATACACCCAATCGGTCAATCTGAACAAACCCGGATATTTCGTTTGTTATAATCCCGTATATTTCTGGAATACATTGTATCACCCCGCACCGGGCGACCAGATAACGCCAGACCATTATCTGAATGTTGTGATAAAAACAGGACAGGCAAATGCTTATACTTTCTCTGTATTTTCTCCTGCCACTGTCTTGTTTAAGGCAAAAGACACTACCATACAAGATTTTGTATCGCAGGCAGACAATGTTATTCAAAAACCCGGAAGCACAGTAGACAGGACTGTTAAAGTACCGGTCGACTGGGTATTAGACGCAGTAGAAATATACTATGGAGGTTCCTCCAATAATATGAAACGTATGCCGCCTTCTGTCGATGCGGGTTATGTTACTCAAAGTGCGCTATATGACGGACGAACCCTGTACCGCCATACCGATGAAGAAGCCTCTCGTGAAGCAGGCTATGAAATACTGGAAGATACCAACAACTCTTCCTCGGACTTTTATGAAAGAGAAAAACAATCCCTGCATGAATAATATGAAACGAATATATATAACTTGTCTTTTCTTGTACGTGGCATCCACAGTCTCGGCACAATCTTACGATCTTGTGGAACGGCGTAATCCTTGGAATGCCGGAGCAAACGTTACCGGAATAATGGTGGACAGTACCACCGTTTCCTATGCTGAACTATATGGCAGGAATAATCATGGCGATTTCCACAATTATTACGAAGCCGACAAGTTATGGAACGCAGGTGCAATAGCAAAGTCTATCACACATCTAAAAAGCTATTCTCTGACAGGTTCATTTTCGTTTGATCACACTTCCGGTAGAAATATGAGTGGTTCTATGTTCATTCATCCGGGATTCTACCCGGTAGACATACTGGAATTTACTCCCGGCCGGAAAAATTTACAGACTTATGCTTTCATGGGAGGTATAGCCAAAGACATTGCCCCCTGTTGGCGTATAGGCGGAAAAATAGACTTTACCTCCGCCAACTACTCGAAACGTAAAGATCTGCGGCATACCAATTATAGACTAGACTTAAAAGTAGCTCCAAGTATAATGTATCATTCGGATGACTATGCCATAGGATTCTCTTACATTTTTGGCAAGAACAGTGAATCGGTCAAAGCAGAAGAAATCGGCACCGCTGCTACATCGTACTATGCCTTCTTGGACAAAGGACTAATGTACGGTGCGTATGAGACATGGGAAGGCAGCGGAATTCATCTGAATGAATCGGGTATGAATGGATTTCCTATTAAAGAACTATCTCACGGAGCAGCCGCTCAATTCCAATGGAAGGCTTTTTATGTAGATGTGGAATACAGCCATTCATCAGGTTCGGCTGGAGAAAAGGAAAGCATCTGGTTCAAATTCCCGACCAATCGGGTCACTTCACACTTGAGCTATCGTTTCTCAAAAGGAAATGCAGCACACTTCCTACGGTTAAATTTGACTTGGTCACGCCAATTTAATGATGAAAATGTATTAGGTCGGGAAACTTCCAACGGAATAACGACTACTCATGTTTATGGTTCTAACCGCATTTTTGAAAGAAGTGTCTTTTCTGTCCAACCCGAATATGAATTTATAAATTCCCGGAGAGAACTACGTTTTGGTGCGAATGTGTCATCATTCAAAAGTCTGACTACACAAATGTTCCCCTACTCCGTTTCACAGACCATGACATGTGGGCGTATATACCTTGCCGGCACATTCCCCACCAAACTGTTTGATCTGAAAACTTCCGGCATTTTCTCTGCCGGAGATTATACGGAGAAGAGTAAAACAGTTAAAACTGAATCAAAGCCGGGTGAACCTCCGTACCGATTGACAGAGTATTATAATCTACAGAACGAATACGCAACAGCCCCCCGACTAACGTTTGAAGTTGGACTCCGATACAAGTTTTATCGAGGAATCTATGCGGAAATCCAAACCGAATATACACATGGCTTCAACCTTAAATACATAGTAGGAGCGAATCGGTGGAGTGAAACCATCAAACTAGGATATATATTTTAAATGAATCAATATAATTATATAAATTAAATTTATCAGAACATGAAAAAGTACTTAATGTTTATGCTCGCAGCAGCACTCTTTGCATCTTGTAGTGATGATGACAAATTACCGAAAGAAGACGAAACACCAGGTGATACTAATTTTGAGGAACATGATGGATATTTCGTCTATTATGGAGAGACTTATAAAACAATCAAACTTGCTAACGGAACGACTTGGATGGCAGAACCGTTACGTTATGTGCCGGAAGGATATACACCTTCAAGTGACCCGACAGCGGATGCACACATTTGGTATCCGTATCAACTTACCGGAATTACAGATAAGGCCACTGCCGGTGGAGCGGAAGCCCTGACAGATGAAGCATCCATCAAAAAGTTAGGCTATCTTTATGACTTGTATGCAGCACTTGGCGGCAAAGAAGTAACAGAAGAAAATTGTTATGAATTTGAAGGTGCTCAAGGCATCTGTCCGGAAGGTTGGCACATCCCGACACGCTTGGAATTCGTCGGACTCTGCGGACTTTCAAATAAAGCAGTAGGAGAAACCGGCAACATGACCAAAAATGACGCTCTTTTTTATGATGAGGCATATAGTGGAGGAAATATGAATAAATACAACGCTGCGGGCTGGAATTATGTTTTATCAGGTGTGAGAATGCAAAGTACTTTTGCTGCTACACCTACATACCAGTTAACAACGTTCTATTCAGGTAATACAACATCAGAAACTTTAGAAAAATATAAAGGACAACCGGCTTTGACATATATTATGTCTTCTACCTGTTACGCACCACTTTATCTAGACAAGACAGATCCAACAAAACTAACCAATATCCAGTTCTTCGCCCAAATGACAACATTTACAAAAAGCTATCCCGAAGGACGCATCAACGTTCCTTATATCAGCATTAAATCAGGTCAGCAACTCCGTTGTGTAAAGGACCAAGCCGCTAATTAAAAGACTAACATTTGTTTCATGCCCTGAAACACTTTGTTTCTCGGTATGAAACTAAAAGTTTCAGGCAGGGTTGAAACGCCACGCCTATAAGGCGAACTATTATAAGCTATAAACAAACGAAAAACTGATTACAAACTATATAAAAACGAAGCAATAATAATGAAAACAAAAAAGTTAACAATCGCAATTGCCCTTATGGCAATAACCTTTATCGGAACTTCATGTGGTAACAAACAACAGAAAAGCGCATCAGAAGCGACAACAGAACAGTCTGCATCTTCCGCTTTGGAAATCGATTCTCTCCTTGCCAATGCCGAAAACCTTGCAGGGCAAGAAGTTACCATTGAAGGCGTTTGCACACATACCTGCAAACATGGTGCAAAGAAAATCTTCCTGATGGGTAGTGACGATACACAAGTGATCCGTGTAGAAGCCGGAACATTGGGAGCCTTCGATCCTAAATGTGTAAACTCTATCGTCCGTGTTACCGGAACATTAAAAGAACAACGCATCGACGAAGCCTACCTCCAAAACTGGGAAGCGCAACTGAAAGCACAGGCTGCCGAGAAACACGGAACAAACGAAGCCGGATGCGACTCTGAAAAGAAAGCACGCGGCGAAACGGCTAACAGCCCCGAAGCCCGCATCGCAGACTTCCGCGCAAAAATAGCCGACCGCAAGGCAGAAACGGGAAAAGAGTATTTATCTTTCTATTTTATGGAAGCTAATTCGTATGAAGTGGAGTAGTAACATCCGTAAATGGAGTCGGCTCATACACCGTGACCTGTCATTTTTCTTTTCCGGAATGGTATTGATATATGCCATTTCCGGAATTGTAATGAATCACCGTGACACGATTAATCCGAACTTCTCCATCACACGGAAAGAATATAAAATAGCGGAAAAGCTACCGGACAAAGCCGGAATGAGTAAAGAGAAAGTACTAACTCTACTGGAACCGTTAGGAGAAACCGGCAACTATACCAAATATTACTTCCCGAAAACGGATGTAATGAAAGTCTTCCTGAAAGGCGGTTCCAACCTCCTGGTAAACGTGAAGACAGGAGAAGCGATATATGAATCCGTCACCCGTCGCCCGCTTATCGGAGCAATGTCCCGTTTACATTACAATCCGGGACAATGGTGGACTTACTTCGCGGATATTTTCGCTATCGCCCTTATTATCATTACTCTCTCCGGCATCATCATGCTGAAAGGGAACAAGGGCATTATCGGTAGAGGGGGAATAGAAATCATTGTCGGAATCTTGATTCCCATTCTTTTCCTTTTCTTCTTTTGAATCGAAATAACAGATAAAATCAAATGGAACAAATTATCGAATGTAACAACCTGACGCACTACTATGGCAAACGGTTGATTTACAAAAACCTTAGTTTCACAGTACCTAAAGGACGTATCCTGGGACTATTGGGAAAGAACGGTACGGGCAAAACCACCACTATCAATATCTTGAGCGGTTACCTGAAACCCCGTTCAGGGGAATGCCGCATCTTCGGACAGGAGATACAAACAATGGCACCGGCTCTGCGCCGCAATATCGGACTGCTCATCGAAGGTCATGTGCAATACCAATTCATGACCATCACCGAAATAGAAAAATTCTACGCAGCCTTCTACCCCGGCCAGTGGAAAAAAGAAGCGTACTACGAACTGATGAATAAACTGAAAGTAGCTCCCGGACAACGTATCTCACGTATGTCCTGCGGACAGCGCTCTCAAGTAGCTCTCGGACTTATCCTTGCACAAAATCCGGAACTTCTGGTACTGGACGACTTCTCACTCGGACTCGATCCCGGCTACCGCCGCCTGTTTGTCGACTATCTCCGCGACTACGCCCGCTCGGAAGGAAAAACCGTCTTTCTGACTTCACATATCATTCAGGATATGGAACGTCTCGTTGACGACTGCATTATTATGGACTACGGAAAGATACTGATTCAGAAACCAATCGCCGAATTACTGGAAAAAGGACGTCGCTACACCTTCACTATACCCGAAGGTTATGAACTTCCTGCATCGGATGATTTCTACCATCCTTCTGTCATGCGGAACCAGTTGGAGACTTTCTCCTTCCTGCAACCTGCAGAAACAGAAGCTAAACTGAAATCAATGTCAGTGCCCTACAGAGACTTGCACTGTGAACAAGTGAATTTGGAAGATGCCTTTATCGGCCTCACCGGGAAATACTGATTAAATTAAGAATAAGAGTTGGCAACTCGTAACCCATAAATCATCATTCATAAATCATAAATCCTCAAGAATGTACGCTATATTTTATAAAGAATGGATAAAGACACGGTGGTATTTTCTGCTTGCCGTGGTCGCCACACTTGGTTTTACAGGCTACTGTATGCTCCGCATCAACCGGGTGGTAGAAATGAAAGGGGCTGCCCATGTATGGGAAGTCATGCTGCAACGGGATGTCATCTTCATTGATATGTTGCAATATATCCCTCTGATTGCCGGAATCCTGATGGCAATCGTGCAGTTTGTCCCTGAGATGCAACGCAAATGTTTGAAGCTGACTCTCCACCTGCCTTATCCGGAACTGAAAATGACAGGCAATATGTTACTCTCCGGACTCATATTGCTTCTTGTCTGCTTCGCTTCCAATTTCCTGTTGATGGAGATCTATCTAAACGGAATACTTGCTCATGAACTCAAAAACCACATACTGCTAACCGCTTTAACGTGGTATCTCGCCGGCATCTCCGGCTATCTGCTCGTCGCATGGATTTGCCTCGAACCGGCATGGAAACGCCGTATCCTGAATCTCATTATCGCAGTATTGTTACTCCGAATCTTCTTCCTGTCGCCTACACCGGAAGCATACAACAAGTTTCTCCCTTATTTAGTGGTCTATACTTTGTTGACAGCCTCTTTCTCGTGGCTCTCTATCGTACGGTTCAAAGCTGGAAAACAGGATTAACCAATAAAAATAAAAGATTAAATATTAAAAGATTGAGAAATGAGACGTTTCAGTACCATACTATTATATGTAACCATCGCTTTTCTGCTGCTTTGGCAGTTGCCTTGGTGTTACAATTTCTTTATCGTAAAGCCGGAAAAGACTCCCTTTACCCTGTATAGTTTCGTAATTGGCGATTTCGCCCAGATGGGACAAGAAGAAGGGAAAGGAACCGTGCGCCGTGACCTTGCAGGAAACATTTATTCGGAAGCTGCTTTCGACAGCATCCTGCCTATGTTTTATTTCCGCCAGTTGATGTCTGATGAGCGTTTTCCGGATACCATTCAAGGAATCGCAGTGACTCCCAAAATGGTGCAGACGGAAAACTTCAACTTCCGTAGTGTACCTTCGGATATAAACACGCCTTCTATCAGACTTTACCCGCTGATGGAATCTATGTCAGGACGTGTAGACCTGAAAATGCCGGATGACGTATTCCGTATCACCTCCAAAAGGATCGAATTTATCGACATGGCTACCAACAGCGTGAAGGAAGATAAAAGCCTTCAGTTTACCGAAGCTATGACTAAGAAGGATTTTCGTTTTCCGGCAACGGAGATCGTAGGAAATCCGACGGTAAAAAAGGAGTATGACGAAGGTTATCTTCTGTTGGACACAGACCGTCGTCTGTTTCATCTGAAACAGGTGAAAGGACGCCCGTATGTCCGTGCCATCACCTTGCCTGAAGGCCTGACATTAGAACATCTGTATCTGACCGAGTTCAGAAACAAAAAGACACTTGCTTTTATGACCGATGTCAACAACGCTTTCTATGTGTTGCAGAACCGGACATATGAAATCGTAGAAACTGGGATTCCGGCATTTGATCCAAAAACAGATGCGCTCACCATCATCGGTAATATGTTCGACTGGACAGTCCGCGTGACAACTCCGGCTTCAGACAATTATTACGCATTGGATGCCAACGATTATTCGTTGATAAAGAAGTTGGAGAACAAATCGAACGTTCATTCCATGCCAGGTATTACGTTCACATCTTACACTGATAAATATGTAATGCCACGCTTCGAATAATGTCTCAATATTGAATGTAACATCAGTGAGGGGTTATCAAAAGTCAATAAATCAGATATGACTTTTGATAACCCCTCACTGTTTCCTTTCCACGCATTTACAAAAAAACAAAAGGATTTACAATTATTTCTTCAATAAATATGGTCTTTTTCCAACAAAAAAGTCTACCTTTGTCAACTCATTCAACTATTAAAACCGCAATTGCTTCTGCATTATACACAAACAAATACGGTAAAACGAAAAAACTCAAATTAAAAAACGTATGAGAATTTACAAAGCACTTCTCCTCTCAAGTCTTTTCATGACTCTGATTTATAGTTGTTCACTCCCTGCCGATGACGAAGAAAAGGAAACCTATCTAGAAGAGGAAGATAATGCCACCGCCAAACTCCCCTGGGAAGGAGAAACGGATAAATTCACTATCAATGCCAAAGAAGGAGTGCGTCTGGATGCTCCACAAGAAGACGGTGGAACTGCATTTATTACCTTCCCGTCCACTACCGTAAGAAATACCCGTTGGGAATTTGGAGTTCATCTCACCTTCAATCCATCTGCCAATAATTACGCACGGTTTTATTTAGCATCCTCTTCCAATATACTGTCCGGCAATTTGAACGGTTATTATGTACAAATAGGTGGAGCCAAAGACAATGTAGCACTTTACCGTCAGAATGGTGAGCAACGGAAACTATTAGCTTCGGGAAGAGAATTGATGAAAGGAAATAATTCACCGAAACTATACATAAAAACAGAATGTGACAACAACGGTTACTGGACTTTCTGGACACGATTGGAATCAGAGAATGAGTACACCAAAGAGAAGCAGGTAAAAGACACCGATATACAAAGCTCTGCCTGCTCAGGTATATATTGTGTCTATACAAAAACTCGCAGCCAAGGATTCACATTTCATCATGTGCAGTTATCGAACGATGTGGAAACAACGACAAAACCCGACGGGACACCGGATACCCCCGTAGACCCTGCCCCCGTTCTGCCTGATTATCCGGCAGAAGTAAAAGGGATTTTATTGTTCAACGAAGTAATGTATGATAATGCAACAGACGGGGCAGAATATATAGAACTCTATAACCCGTCCGGTTCTGCCGTCTCTGTCCCGTCATTAAAGCTTATGAGATACGTAGATGCAGGGGCGAACACCACAACCACCAAGTCTACTGTTATCCTGCAACAGACGGACGGCAATCTGGAAATAAGCGTTCCCCCTTACGGTTATATATGCCTTACGAAATCAGCCGCTACCCTTATCAGAAAACACAAAGCTAACGAAGAAACAATCATAGAAATATCCAACTTCCCCAAACTGACTAATGAAGACAGTCATCTGGCCATAATGACTAACGAGGAAAAGTCACGGCTTATCGACAAATGCAGCTACTATGAATCCATGCACAGTTCGGGTGATAAAAGACATCAAGGCATATCTCTCGAAAAGGCTTCACCGGAATTACTTTCTTCAATCAAAAAAAACTGGAATTCTTCCAAAGCACTGACAGGAGGAACGCCGGGGATACCAAACTCACAAGAATAAGTTTACCATTATCAAACATTTGAGTTTGTTTCATTCCCACACTGTTTTGAACGAAACACACCTATTGAATGAAGGCAATCATATATTCGAGAAAAATAAAGAAGCCGACAACACTATTATCATCTTTATGAGCGATAACGGTGGACTTGCTTCGGAATCGTACCGGTGTGGCGGGGAGTGTGGATTTATTCCACACTCCCCGCCACACTTTCCACACATTCCCCATTGCTTTCCACATACACTCATCATCCTATTTCTTCATTATTTTATTATTTATCAACACTTTACAAACTCCTTATTTCCTTTGGCACGTACTTTGATCTTTATTAAGAGTTAATGTAAAAGCAATAACCGATTCCTTAACTCCAAAGAGAATTGAAAACATATGTCTAATTATCATTAAAGCAAACGATTATGAAGAAATTAGTATTAGTAGTAGCAATGTTTATGTTTGTTTGTGGTGGTTCATTCCTTGTTAAGGCTCAGAACTCTGCAGAAGCTGTGACAGCCCAGACAGGAGTTAATGCCGCACTTATCGTTAACGATACAGTAGTGAAAGATACTGTAACCAAAGACGAACCTGTGAAAACGGAACTGAGTGCACCAACCGCTTTTGTCAATGATACAGTTGTCAATGACACTGCATCCAAAGACAAACCGGCTGAGCCTGTCAAGGAATAACCTCGCCAACAACAAGCAGGACATAGTCTGCCGAATAATAGTAAGCACACTACAAAAAAAAGCCATCCCAAAGTTTTCGTCTATTCCGGGGATGGCTTTTTTTATTGTACTTATCCGTTCTTATTCCACAGTCAATATCGGGTCTGCTTTCCAAGTAGAAACCACACTTCCCGCCTCGGCTTCAAAGCTCTTCTCTGCCAGAGATACAAAGGATTTGGTATTACCGTTTCCATTATTGAACAACCAGTTGGCAATCATACCTTCCGCTTCCTCATTCAGTATCTTGCCACTTTGGTCTGCAATCTGCTGTTCCGTCAATGCTTTCGTCCAGATACGGGCGTAACTGATAGCACCATTCAAGCGGCGTTTGCTGTCAGACTGACCGATGTAGAAGTTGGAAGTCAGGTTAATATTCTTCAAATCATCCGGTGTGCCACTTGTATATTGGAGCGTTTCCTTCATACCATTCACATACAAGGCAATCCGGTCACTGCCACTCTTGCTATCATCCAGAACCACGGCAACATCATACCACTTATTAGTCTCTATCTTAGTGGAGCCTTCATATCGGATTTTACCTTTATCGTCTGCTGCCAACTGAAGATAACGTGATTCCGTATCACTATCGCCCTTATGAACATCCACACGCAATAAGAAGTTTTTCTCGATTCCCATCACCGTATTAATCCACGCATCACCCCTTCCATTCAACGATTCAATATTGAAACGAGCCTCAAACGTAATTGTGCTCACACTCTTCAGCGATTCGTCCGCCACCCCATTATACGTAAATGGTACATGGAAATAATTGCTGCTACCCAAGTTCGCCACTCTATCTGCCAGTACCACTGTTACAGTCAAAGATAATTCCTGGTCTGCCTGATCTTTGACAACCACTGTGGTGACACCTGCCTTCTTACCAATCAGATTGAAACGGGTATCATCCACCTGCTGAACACCGACTATCTCATCATCTTCCGCTGTAAGACTATAACCTCCGTTTCCTTTTTCTACAGTAATCATCACCTTGTTGTTCACACCGACTCTCGGAGTCAGGTTAGATACATCAATAGAGATAGGATTCACTGTTACTTGAACCGTAGCCTGCTTTCCCTTATGGTCAGTGAAAGTCACCATGGTATGTCCACTCTTCAACCCCGTCAATGTATAGAAAGGACGGAACACATCGGTATTGACCATGCCGACAATCGTTTCATCCCCCACCGTATAAGACAATTCATCATTGCTGGAGAAGTTTCCCATGCTGACAATCAACTGCTTTTCGTCCCCCACTTCCAACGTAACTTGAGATTCATTCACTTCCAGTTCAAAGACCCCTACATTGACCGAAATATTGGCAACCACTCCTTCACCATCCATCACTTCCACCGTAGTGGCTCCATTCTGCGAGCCGCTTCTTACCGTAATCACCTCACCGGAAACCGTAGCCGTTGCGATAGCAGTATTGAAACTCCTCACTGAGTAATTTCCGTTTCCAACCACTATATTCACTTTGGTCTCTTCATTCTGCCCAATACGTATCACCGGTTTATTCACTATCAATTCTATCAGGTCCTTGGCAATATCGTCATCGTCATCATCGTCACAACCGGCAACGGCAAACGACAATACCGATAAAAGCAACAGACACATATATGTATAGATTCGTTTCATCTGATTTTCTTTTTAAAGTTATACATTCCTATCGGTTTACCATCCCGGATTCTGCTCAATAGACGGTGTCTTCTGCAATTCACTCTGCCGAATCGGGAACAGATAATGCTGAATGGAGAACGTGCGTTCTTCCACACAGAAACGTTCCATCCTATATTTTACACCGTCTACAGTAATAGCACCATTCTCATCCTGCACCGGACGCATTCCGTTAATCATCCTTTGGCAACGGGGCAACGCTCCGTTGTTTGCCGCCCAGTATTTCTGCGTACGTTTTGAGTTGTCGCTGCCGCTGGATTTCCAAAGACTCTCTTTAGCCAATTCTTCTTTGCTCGTCGGTTCCAGATACAAACGGCAAGTCCAGGGACGTTTGCCTTCATAGAAGAGCTCCACACGACGTTCGCGCTGAATATATTCACGCATCAACTGCTGATTGGACTTAACTTCCGGTGGCATCGGTTTCATGAACGAACGTTCGCGGACGGTATTTACCAATTTATAAGCCTCATCCAAATCCTCTCCCAGCTCATTGCAAGCCTCCGCATAGATATAGATAAATTCAGGCAGACGCCAGATAGCAGGCGCATTGATGCTGAAGTTACCGGATTTGTTCCAGGACTCCTGCTGGAATTTGCGCAAGTAATATCCGGTAGTCGTCGCATTAGTTGCTCCTATCTTATCAGAACCGCTGGCAGTATTCAGTGTTTTCGATTCATTCTTATTGTTGCGGTAAGGAGCACCGTGATAGATAATATCCCGATAGAAACGTGGGTCACGAGTTCCCTTCACATACGGATTCGCATCATCATAACCGCCTTTGCGCGCTTCCGCCGAATATACAGGATAACCGTAATCACCTACGATATATTCATACTCGTCCACCTGTTCCTGTACAGGCTGCTGACGGGAACTTCCCTCGCGGCTGGGCGGATAAATATCTCCCTGCCAGGCCTGGTCCTTGCTCTTCGTCATAAAGAACACATACTCGTTGGCAAACGCATCCATATCATAGAACATATCCCACAGGCGGGCATACACACGGCTATCATTCAAGTTGCCGTCCGCCGGGTCTTTGAAATCATTTGCGTCATGTTTCATATAAAGAGAATAACGCTTTGTACCACCAACTTCAAAATCCAGTACAGCCTTAGCCGCTTCCTTCGCCCTTCTCCACCGGTTGATGTCATACGTATATTCATTCTCGAACACACGACACAAGTTGTATCCATATTGGGAAGCCCCATTCCACAGCGGAGTCGCCACTATCCAGCGGACAAAGGAAATCAGTCCCAAGCAAGCACCCTTATCCACACGCCCGAAGTTTTCAGAGGTCTTCACGTATTTATTGGGCACCATACCATACGCAGTCTGTGCATCCGCAACAATTTTTTCCACCATCGTATGAACAGACTCCTTCTTGAAATCCATATTATCTCCGGCATGAACTACATAATCAATATACGGAGCTTCTCCGTACATACGCAACAGCAACATATGGAAATAACCGCGCATGAAATACATTTCTCCGATACGGTTACGCAAGTCACCGTCCTGTTGAGGATTATCGGGCGTATTATACTTCGCCACATTTTCTATAATCAAGTTCGCCTTACGGATTCCTTCATACAAACTTTCCCAGTACTGACCGCAGCTACCCGGCAAGGAGTTCGGGTTCCAGGCACCGTTATTGAAGTTATTCGTAATATTCCCTTCTACGTTAGTACCTTCACATTCGTCCGTAATGGCACTGTTACTGAAGTGTTCGAAAAACACCAGCGGACGGTCGGCTTTCTTCGCCTTGGCATACACATCCGATACCAGTCCGTTTACTTTCTCATAACGGGCAAACACATCCGCTTCCGTAATGTTATCATCATCATCCCGGTCGAGGTAATCATTGCACGAAGCGAAAGACAACGTCAGAAGCGATAAAGCGATTGCTGAAAATCTATATAACTGTTTCATGTTTCTATACTGTTTTTAGAATGTAATATCAATACCGAAGTTGAATACCTTTTGAATCGGATACCAGGAAGCACCGTCACCGGACTTCGTTTCCGGGTCGATGTCCACATCACCCAGTTTATCAAAAGTCAACAGATTCAAGCCCTGCACATAGATACGTGCCTGCTGTACATGGAACTTACGCAACCAGTTAGGCGATACATTATAACCGATTTCCACATTCTTCAGACGAAGGTAGGAAGCGTCATACAGGAACAGGCTGCTGTTTCCATTCTTATTGTTATCATGCGTTCCGTAGTGCAAAGCCGGATATTTTGCCGTAGCAGCCGTTTCCGGTGTCCAACGGTCGAGATGCATCTTCTTCACACGCCCGATCTTATCTTGCTCGAACTGCGGGAAGTCAAATACAGCAGCCCCATTCAACAGGATAGATGTTTTGGTGGCTCCCTGCAACAATACACTAAAGTCGAAATTCTTATACTGGAATCCGAAAGGAATACCGAACATAAGCTCCGGGCTACGCGGATTTCCCATAGCCGTACGGTCTTCATCGTCAATCACCCCATTGCGATCCAAATCCTTGTAAACGACATCTCCCGGAATTAACTGCCCCCATGGCTGATAACCGATTTTATTCAAGCGGTCGGCCTCTTCCTGATCGGCCACAAAGTGGTCGAATACATAGACAAAGTTCTCATACAGGCGCTTGCCCGTTTCTTTACGCCAGGAGTTCTTACGGGCTACTTCCGCCTTATATTCCAGGCGGTTGCGGGAGAAGGTCAGATTCGGACGAATATAATAACGGAAATTCTTTCCTATCTTGTCGTTCCAGCTCAATTCGATGTCCACACCACGGTTGCTGACCTCACCCAAATTCTGTAAAGCCGCATCCTTACCTACAATGTCCGGATATCCCATGATACCGTCACTATTCATATCCGTAATAATATCGAACCGATATTCATAGAAAGCATCGACAGTCAATGCCAAACGCTGGTTCAAGGTAGTAAAGTCAATACCTACATTCAACTTGCGGGCTTTCTCCCAAGTCAGGCTTTCATTTGCCAGGTTTCCTTCGGAAGTACCACCCACGTTCGTTCCGAAATTATTGCCGAAATCATAGCTGCTACCACTACCGTAGAAAGCTAAATAAGGGAAACGGCTGCTCACGTTGTCACTACCTACCAAACCATAAGAAGCCCTTACCTTCAAGAAGTCGATCCAGGAAGCCTTCTTCATAAAAGACTCTTCCGAAATCACCCAGCCGATAGAACCTGCGGGGAAAAATCCGTAACGTTTGTCCGGAGCGAAGTTCTCGGAACCATTGTAACCGAAGTTGAACTCCATCAGGTACTTCTGATTATAATAATAGGCAAAACGTCCGGTGATACCCTGGCTATGATAAGCCAGTTCATTATTAACAGTACGGTTGCCACGGTTTGCCAGCAACATCGCTGTCAGTTCGTGACGGTCGTTGAACAAACGGTTGTAGTCCACACGTGCCTGTATATACGTTCGTCCGTCGGAAGCATTATGGCTGAATCCGTTGCCGATAGTCTGGTCGATGTCGTATTTATTACCTGTCTTGTAAGCACCGGTATAATGTCCGCCCGCCATATAGGCATCCGAACCTTCAATCGGCATAAACGTCGCATATTTCGGATATTCACGGTATCCGTCCTTATAAGTATCCAGCTTGCGGTTGATCCAGCGTCCTTCGGAAGCATCATAAGAAAACATCACTTCCGCTTTCAGCCCTTTTGTCAGGAATCCCATATCCAGGTTCATGGCAAAGCTACCGTTCAGATAGGTATTCTTCTCATTCAGATAACCGGTACGGCTCAGCTCACCTAATATATTATAGCGATAGATGTTGTCACCATACAGCATGCCCCGGGAGTTCTGCTGAATATATTCTTCATTCTGCGGATGCGAGTTCTCCTCTACCAAGATAGGCAGATACGGCGGTTGCGTAGCACAGATAGTCATCAGTCGCCCGGCAGTAGTACCCGGTGCATTACGGTCGGTAATACGGGCACCCAGGTCGAGACGTGTACTCAGATAGCGGTTAATATTAATGTCAATATTCGAACGGAAGTTGTAACGGGTAAATCTGGTCTGCGAATTATATTCACCGGCATTCGAATATTTGTAGTTACCGCCCTGTGAAAAATAATTAGCCAGCACATAGTAACGCACCTTGTCCGTACCTCCACGGATAGAAAGGCTGACATCTTCCTGCATACCCGGTTTGAAGGCGAAATCATAATAATCCCAGTCATACCCCAGCCCGTCGGAGTTGTCGCCTTTTGCACGGCGGAAGTTGTCGATAGCCTGTTGAGAGAAAAGATTCAGGCTGCTAATGTCTGCGCCTGTCATCTTGGCGTCATTCAGTCGCGCTTCATTATATAAGGTAGCATAATCGGCAGAGCCCAAATATTCGGGGAATCCGATAGGTTGGTTGATACCGACAGAGGCTTTCAGGTTTACAGTTGCTTTCTCGGCGGCCTTACCACGTTTGGTTGTGATCACGATTACACCGTTCGCGCCACGGATACCGTAAGCGGCAGTCGCGGAAGCATCCTTCAGAATAGTGAATGTTTCAATCTCGTCCGGTGCCAGATAACTCATGTCGCGTTCGATTCCGTCAACAATGACAATAGCACTCTGATTGCCGTAAGTAGCTTTACCACGAATGAACAATTCACTTTGGTCAACACCCGGCTCACCACCCGCATATTGGTTCACAACCAATCCCGGCAGACGTCCGGCAAGTGCATTGTTGATATTGGCGGTCGGACTTTGCGTCAAGTCTTTCGTTGTAATGGTAGCTACCGAGCCGACCATCGTTTCCTTGCGTTGCTTGGTGTAACCTACCACCACAACTTCCTGCAAGGCTTTCGTATCTTCCTGTAATAAGACCGTCAAGTCTTTCTTGGCACCGGGAACAATTTCCTGCGGCTGATAACCCAAGTAAGAAAATACCAGCGGAGCTTCCGCGTATGGCAACTTCAACGTAAACTTACCATCCATATCCGTAATCGTTCCCGCATTGGCTACTCCTTTTACCACAACAGACACACCAATCAACGGGTCATTTGTCGTCTTATCCAATACCGTACCCGATATCGTTATCTTATTGTTTTGCGAAGCCTGTGTCCTTGCGGCTCTGCCTGTCTGCGCCATACTTTGTACAGGGATACCTGCCAGCAAAGCGCAAGAAACAGCCATCAGACAAATATTTCTTTTTATATGTATCATTTTTATTTTCGATTTTCTATGTGTAATGAATCAATCTTATTCCCCTGCTTTCTTCCCAAATTCCGGGCCAACCCAGTTGGCCTCTTCGGAAGCCTTGCCCTGTACCCAGTCCTCATAACGGGCACGAATCTCGATCATTGTCGCTCCGGGAACCTCTGCGTTCAAAGAAATCGTCAGGCGGTCTTCCCTGTTATCGCGATTGCCGAACTTCGGAGCTTTCGCCCAATCGTATTCCCATACATAATATCCTTCCGGATGTGCCAGTGTCCAAAGTACATCGGAACAACTCCGTAATGCGGCAATAAACTTATTCCTGGTCTTTTCCGGATAAACACTGCTGACAGGTTGTTTCACCATATCCAGGAAATAACGGACAAAGATTCCCCGGAACAAAAGATTATCACCGGAATTACCCTCCCCGCTGAATACCGGATAATTGGAATCCATTTTCTTATTCACCTGATAAGAACCGAAAGCAACAGCGTTACGGAGATATTCCTCCTCACCGGTGGCATTGTAGAGTGCCAGAGCAGATGCCATGAATGTTCCCTGATTGTAAGACAGAGCCACTTTATCCGGGTCACCCGGAGTGCCGTCATCCTTGATTCCCAAGTTATCATATACCTGTCCGGTCGACGTGTCACACAGATAAGCAGTCATCCAGTTGTACACCTCTTTGGCAAAGTTGAGATAATAAGCCGCCTTATCCTCCCATCCCTCTTTCGCTTCTTTGACAGTCAGCTTGTACAGTTTCATAGCCAAAAGACAACCGGGGCCATTTGAACAAGCCATACGTGAAGCCGGCGCATCCGTTTTCCATGCCATGCCGCCTACTCCTTTATAGTCATTCTTGGCTCCCTTGATATGATCCCACATTTTCATCAAGGCACTGTAATAGTCTTCGTCGCCCGTCAGTTCGTACACCCGCAGGCAAGCCAATGCCATCCACTCCATATCATCATAGAAGTTATTCCAGAAGTCCTTGCCACCATAACCGCAATGCTCATTCCAGTCGTCAAAAGCCGGAAGGAACGGTTTCATTATGTTCTCATACAAATCGGCCTGATAAGCAGGATTGTCTGCATGACGGATATAAGCGTCGATGACTATATCCAGCGCATGTCCCTGCGACCATCCGCCGCTGCCCCCTGTACTTGTAGGTTCTCCGGTTTCCGGTGTATTCGGTTTTTCCCAATAAATGCTTCCGCAGAAAGTATCCCGTCCGCCAGCATTCTCAAAGAAATATTTGATGTAAGTTTCTGTACTTGTATTGGCAGCATCCGTCCAGTTTACATCCGACACATATTCGCCGGATGAATTCCCTTTGTAGATGTCACTCAATTCGCCGTCGTCGCAAGCAGCGAACATGGTTAACGTAACACCGCCCAAGAGCAAAGCCTTTTTTGAAAATGATACTATATAGTTCTTCATATTATTATTCAGTTTTAATCTTCATTGGTTTCCGAAGCCACCCAACGATGAGTATAGACTCCAAATTCAGCATTGAAATAAAGGGTAACATCTGTTTTTACCGTTGCATAATACACATTTCCCTGTATTGCGCCCCACTGAAGCAGTTCGTCACAATAACGGAAACTGTAATCCCAAGGATCGGTACCCAACGCCAATTGATACAAGTTGTAATAGCCGGCATCGGTAGCCAAGTTGGGCTGACTCTTATCTTTCTCCTTATGTCCCCAACGATAAGTCGTCCCGTTGATTTCCATCTTAAAGCTATGACGGGTTTCACCGCTTCCTGCCCAACTTTCTGTCTGTTTCCGTGCAGTATAATTCTTCACGCCCCACTTGCCATATCCCAAGTAGTCGAAGTTCTGCCGGTATCCGCCCGAATGGTTATAGAGATAGACTGCTCCTATTTCATCATAACTGATGGTTTGTTCACCCATATTGATAGTAATACGGTAAATGCCGGACTTCGGAACGGTCACCGTATACTCTTCACCGTCATTACGTTCGCGCAACAAGCCATTGTCGTCTACATAGTAATAGCATCTGCGTCCCTCTACCGTTGACATAAAGATAAACGGCTGGTCTGCTTTCAGCTGAACGAAAGTCTGATAAATTCCTTCGTTCTGCCGGAGCATCTGCAACGCTTCCGCTTCGTCCCCGTCATCTTCCGTACCGATACCTGTGATATAAACCGGTTCATTCTCCGAAGGCACATCGTCAATGCCGTCCATCATAAATATTACGAAATAACCTTCCAGGCTACTGATTGCCTGATCCAATCCACAGTAGGCACGTACTTTCCAACGTAGTGTTCCGTTTGTGTTGCAACGGAACTTGGCAAGTTTGCCAATCGTATTTGCTTGATAATGCGTCAAAGTAAGCTGAGGTTCCAAGCCGTTATTGTCGGAAAAGATAGTTTCTACCGGCTCCGTAAAATCCCCGCCAATCGTATCAATCAGCACTTCGTAACGATATACTGTATTACCGTGTTTCTCAGTAGGCGTCCATTTCAGGATGATGTCCGTCAGTGAAGCTCCCGAAAGCACCACTCGTTCACCGCTAGCCATAGCGTCCATCGTACGTACTGGTTCAGGCGGAACAATCGCTTCATAATCGTCCGGGTCGAATCCCGGATTCAGTTCATTGTCACAAGCCGTCACTCCGATAAGAAAAAACAGCAGGGCAAATTTGATTAGGTTCTTTGTAATCATAAGATTAAAGATTAATAAATTAATACTTTCGATTTTATCTACTTAAATTTTCGATGAAGCAAAGATAAAATCACTAAACTCTACCAAAAGAAATCAAACTCTACTTTTTTTTACTTTTTGGCACGGATACTTACCATATTAACACGGATATTTACTTCTTCTTTTTCTCGGAAAATCCCCCGCTACAGCCTATTGCCGAACCTCTTCCAAATGTTTCATCCGAAATTCTTTTGGCGTGCACTCGTACTTTTCACGGAACACTTTGAAGAAAGTTACCTTATTGGAGAACCCTGAATCGAATACTATTTCATCAATAGTCTTTTTAGACGTCAGCAGCAAATCCTTGGCGATATGCAAACGACATTCCTTTATCAGATCCGTCGGACTATCTTCACCGATTTCTTCCATTTTCCGGTAAAGGCTACGCGGGCTGATTGCCAGCCGATCGGCGATATAACGCGGGGTCAGTTCCTTATTCGTTATATTATCATTGATAATCTTCAAGACAGACTGGAGGAATTTCTTCGATTCCTTATGTGTCAGCTTGCCGTCCGACTTCTCAAAGGAACTGATGGGCGAACTGAAATAGTTTTTCAGCACTTCCTTACGCTCCATCACCTGCCCCACCGATATGCGGAGATATTCCGCATTAAACGGTTTCGTGATATACATCTCCGCACCTGCCGAGAGAGCCGCCATCTGCTCTTCCATCTCATGTCGTCCGGAAACTATGATGATAGGTATATGTGCCGTCTCTTTCACCGCCTTAATCCGCCTGGTCAGTTCAATGCCACCGATTCCCGGCATCATGACATCACAGATTATCACATTCGGATAAACTTCGTTCATCACCTGTTCCACCCGCTCAGGGTCCTGCAGGGTTACTACATTAAAGTCACCGGAGAAGATTTCACCGATAAACCACAGCATTTCTATTTCATCATCAACCACCAACAAGGTAGGACGCATCTTATCAAACTCATAATGAGGAAGTTTCAGAACAGGTTGTGTGTCTATCTTCGGAATATATTCCGAAGTAATCCGCTTTGTTGCCGTTGCTCCGGTAGTCGGCTCCATGACAGGCAAGGTCAATGTGAACATCACCCATCTGTCAGGCGTATTTTCCACTTTCAGCGTGCCGTTCAGCAACTTCGCCATATTGTAGGAGATGGCAAGCCCCAATCCATTACGGGAGAAGTTCTTCTCATCCTGATTTTCAAAGTTATCCAGGATAGAATAGCGGTTGAAGATATGCTGGAAATCTTTTTCCTTGATGACACTTCCTTCATTGGCTACCCGGAGCACCAATACACCTTCCTCAGCCGTATCCACTTCAATCTTAATGCTTTGCCCATCGGGAGTATATTTGAATGCATTCGAAATCAGATTGATAATGATTGTATTCAGGAAGCCTTTGTCCGAGTTCCACATCACCTGTTCGGGAATCTTGCTCAGGAAAGTAATATTTCTCGATTTCGCCATTTCGACAAAGGTTCTGGCTATTCCTTTTACGATGGACGATACATTTAACGTTTCAATACGCACTTCCCTGTTGCCCGTCTCGATACGGCGGAATTCAATCAGTTCATGAATCAGGTTATTCAGACGCTCGGCATTGGTCTGAATCATCTGTACGTAGTCTACCACAAACTTGCTCAGTCCGTTGGACGAAAGGATGCGTCCGCAAGGGCCGTAAATCAAAGTCAGCGGCGTGCAAAATTCATGAGCGATATTTGTAAAGAAGCGGAGTTTGGATTCAAAGACATTCTTTTGATGACGTTTCTCTATTTCGTTCAGCAATTCCTGCTTCTTGCGTTTGGAGCGCAGGATAAAGGAACGTATCAGCAAGGCAGCCAGCAAAAGCAGGCACAAGGTATAAATCAGATAAGCCCACCAGGAAGCATACCACGGGTCGCCGATACGGATGACCAAAGAGTAGACATCACTCTCTTTATCAAAGACACTATTATAGTATTTCACCAGCAGCGTATATTCGCCGGGAGCCATATTCGTAAAAGACACTCCGCTCTCCGAACCGTTGTTCACCCATTGGTCGCTCAAACCTTTCAGCTTATAGAAATAGGTGCAGTTGTTACCATTCAGATAATCCACCGAAGCAAAGGAGACAGAAAAGAAGTTTTGATTGTACTGCAGGTTCAGCACCTCCGTATCCTTTTTCCGGGTGAGAAATTCGCCCAAGTTATATTGTTCGCCAAAGATGGATAATTTATCAAAATAGACGGGCGGTGTATAAAGCTGTTCGGGACGACCGTCCGCACGGATGGCAACAAAACCGTTGATGCCGCCGAAGAACAATGTACCCGTCCGAGGATCGCGGTAAGCGGCTCCGTCACTGAACTCCACCACTTTCAGCCCGTCACCGAAACCATACGAACGGAATACATTCCGGCGGGTATCGAAGTTAATTAGTCCCAGGTTGGTACTTAACCAGAAGTTATCGGATGAGTTTTTAAGAATGGCATGAATCGTGTTGTTCAGAAAGCCATTCTTTGCATTAAAAAGTTGGTAAGAAGTCTCCGAGGTATATTTTATCAGCCCGTAGCTCGTGCCGAAAAGATAATTGTTACTGCTGTCCTTGCTGATGGCGAGAATATTGTTCAGCGTCATGTTCTCATATTTATGAGTAGATACAGGCTCCAGTCTGTTCGTTGTCTTATTGAAGCGGAACACCCCATATCCTTTATTGCCAAAGAGCAGACGGGATTCGTCTTCCGCATAGATAGTAAAGAAGTAGTTCGAGCCCAATTCGCCATCGTTGATGACATAACGCTGGGCATCTACGATGACCGGATTATCCGGTGTTCCGGCAATACGGGCTTTCAGGACTCCCATTCCTACACTTGCCAGCCATAGTTCGGAGTCCGCCGTTTCGTAAATATCGTGTACATATTTGAAGTCTTCGTTAGCTACCCGGATAGGGATATTCCTGACACGTTTTTCCTTGTACGAATAATAGCTCAGCCCTTCTTCATCGCCTATCCAAAGAAGATTCCGGTGACTTTTGGCAAAACAATAGACGGCGTTGCTTCCCAATGCACTGTTGGAAGTGGTCAGCGTCTCCGCACGACAGTCGGAAATGCTCTTATCAACCTCGTAATCATAGATTTTCAAGATGCCGTTTCCCTTTGTGCCTACCCAGAAAGTACGGTCTTCATCAAGATAAAGGGCACGTACGGGGCGTTCTATCTTCTCGCTGTAATTGCTGAGCACCGTTGATTTGATAGAATAGAGAGGGGTGGAATAAAGATAAACCCCTTGTCCGTCCGTACCTATCCACACAATATCCTGAAAACGGTCTTTCTTGAGACAAAACACGCCACTGTTGACAGGCAACGGCTGAATCTGATAGGTATTCGTTCCCTTCTGCTTCTCCAATAACAGAATGCCGTCCATCAGAAAACCGACAAAGAAGCTGTCGTGATAATGAACAATGGAAGAGATTTTGCCGCGTGCCTGTATCTCTTTGCCCAGATTGGCGATAAACTCATTCTTTTTGGTCGGGATATGGAAAGCGTAGAAGTTATAGTCCTTGTCGATGTAATAAAGAGATTGCTCATCATTGAAGCAGTAAATCAGTGAAGTCTGATAAATCAGGCTGGTTTTCTGCGGCAGCAAAGTGATGTCTCCCGAGGCGGACTCCTGCTGTATGTCATAACAACGGTTGTACCCTTTCATCACTACCCACATACGGTTGTTGCCGTCGATAAAAAAGTCTACGATGTCCGAGATGGGAATACCTGTAATATTTATTTTCCTGAAAGCCCCCTCTTTCTTATGATAATAATAGATGCAGTTGCTGTCCTGGATAATAAACAGATTGCCATTGGTATCCTTGTTCATAAAGAAGAGTTTCTGAAACTCATTGTAGTGCGTAATCGTGTTGGTTCGCCTGTCCAGCCGGTTCAGTCCGTAGTAGGTTTGAATCCAGTAAATTTCGTCACCGGTATATACAATATTGTCAATCAGATTACCGGATAAGTAATCTTCCTTGTCACGTGTTTTAAACTCTTCGATTTCCTGTCCGTCGTATATATTCAGTCCGTCGCAAGTACCTATCCACATCAGCCCGCGTTCGTCCTGGCACAGAGATGTAATCGAACTGTTAGACATATATTCCTTATCTGCAATCTGCTTCAGGTTATAGGCGGAAGCCGTATGTATCAACAGATTAAGGATTAAAACAAAGATAAAAAACGGTTGTCTATTCATGGCGTGTCATTCTTAGATTTGATGTATGGCAAAGGTAAACAAAAAAATAATTCGCGCTTTTTTCTGGCAGGGATATAAGTTAAGTTCCACGCCATAATGGTTAACATTAGCGCCATCAGGCATTTTTGCTTTTCTATTCGTGGAAGCACATTCCTTTTCTCCCTATTTTCGTCGTAGAAATTATTATCAAATCAATAAATTCATTTGTTCATGAAAGCACATTTTTCATTTAAACACTTGCTATTTCTTGGAAGTGCCGTGTTGTACACCCTGCAATCTTCCGCCGTAAAGAATCCGGTGGACTATGTCAGCACACTGGTAGGCACCCAATCCAAGTTCGAACTGTCCACCGGAAATACGTATCCGGCTACGGCACTGCCGTGGGGAATGAATTTCTGGACACCGCAGACCGGTAAAATGGGAGACGGCTGGGCATATACGTACAATGCCGACAAAATCCGGGGATTCAAGCAGACGCACCAACCCAGCCCGTGGATGAACGACTACGGCCAGTTTGCCATCATGCCCATTACCGGCGGACTGGTATTCGACCAGGACCGGCGCGCCAGTTGGTTCTCTCACAAGGCGGAAGTCGCCAAGCCTTATTATTACAAGGTGTATCTAGCCGACCATGACGTGACTACCGAACTCGTTCCCACCGAACGTGCAGCCATGTTTCGCTTTACGTATCCCGAAACGAAGAATTCCTATGTCATCCTGGATGCCTTCGACAAAGGTTCTTACATCAAAGTGATTCCCGAAGAGAACAAGATTATCGGCTATTCGACAAAGAACAGCGGCGGTGTGCCCGAAAACTTCAAGAACTACTTTGTAGTGCAGTTCGACAAGCCGTTTACGTTTACTTCCACCGTTTCGGAAAACAGGATTCTCCCTAATGAAACGGAAGCGAAGGGGAACCATACGGGAGCTGTCATCGGATTCGCCACGAAAAAAGGAGAAATCGTCCACGCCCGTGTCGCCTCTTCTTTTATCAGCCCCGAACAGGCGGAACTGAACCTGAAAGAGCTAGGCAACAAGACTTTCGACCAACTGGTGAGCAGCGGACGAAACATATGGAACCGTGAAATGGGCAAGGTAGAGATAGAAGACGACAACATCGACAACCTGCGCACGTTCTACTCCTGCCTGTACCGTTCGATGCTCTTCCCGCGCAGTTTCTACGAAATAGACGCGAAGGGACAAGTGATGCATTACAGCCCTTACAACGGCAAAGTACTTCCGGGGTATATGTTTACCGACACCGGATTCTGGGATACATTCCGCTGTCTGTTTCCTTTCCTCAACCTGATGTATCCGTCAATGAACCGGAAGATGCAGGAAGGACTGGTGAACGCTTACAAGGAAAGCGGCTTCCTGCCCGAATGGGCGACACCGGGACACCGCGACTGCATGGTAGGCAACAACTCGGCTTCCGTTGTAGCGGACGCCTATATCAAAGGTTTGCGCGGATATGACATCGAAACTCTTTGGGAAGCGTTGAAACACGGAACGAACGCGCATCTCCGCGGGACTGCTTCCGGCCGTCTCGGTTATGAGTCCTACAACCAACTGGGCTATGTAGCCAACAACATCGGAATCGGGCAGAACGTAGCCCGTACCCTCGAATACGCTTATAACGACTGGACTATCTATGCATTAGGCAAGAAACTGGGTAAACCGGCCGACGAAATCGAGATTTATAAAAAGCGCGCACAGAACTACAAGAATGTCTATCACCCGGAACGCAAACTGATGGTGGGCAAGGACGATAAAGGTGTATTCAACCCCAACTTCGACGCGGTAGACTGGAGCGGCGAATTTTGCGAAGGTAACAGTTGGCACTGGAGTTTCTGTGTATTCCACGACCCGCAAGGGCTTATCGACCTGATGGGCGGCAAGAAAGAATTCAATACCATGATGGATTCCGTATTCGTAATTCCGGGCAAGCTGGGAATGGAAAGCCGCGGCATGATTCACGAAATGCGCGAGATGCAGGTGATGAACATGGGACAATATGCACACGGCAACCAGCCGATTCAGCACATGGTTTATCTTTACAACTATTCCGGCGAGCCTTGGAAAACCCAGTACCGGGTACGCGAAATAATGGACAAGCTGTATACCGCCGCACCGGACGGTTATTGCGGTGACGAGGACAACGGTCAGACTTCTGCCTGGTATGTATTCTCCGCCTTAGGCTTCTACACTGTTTGTCCGGGAACCGACGAGTATGTCGTAGGCTCTCCTCTCTTCAAATCAGCCAAACTGCATCTGGAGAACGGGAAAACAGTCACTATCAAGTCGGATAACAACCAGCCCGACCACTGCTACATCAAGGAAATGAAAGTGAACGGAAAGCCGTACTCACGCAATTATCTTACACACGACCAGTTGACGCGAGGTGCGAATATCCAATTCCGGATGAGCCCTGTACCCGACAAACAACGGGGAACCACTGAAAAAGATGCTCCCTACTCTCTTTCATTTGAATAAAATATCGTACTTTTGAAGTCTGAGAATTATCTATCAAACAAACTATAAAAACATGAAACTTAAAAGCCTTTTATTTATTGCTATTGTTGCGATAGTCTTTTGCGGTTGCCAAAGTAACTATCAGCCTACTTCCATCACCGTTGCCTCCTACAATCTGAGAAACGCCAACGGCAGCGACTCCGTCAACGGAAACGGTTGGGGACAACGTTATCCGGTCATTGCCCAAATGGTGCAATACCACGATTTCGACATTTTCGGCACGCAGGAGTGCTTCATTCATCAACTGAAGGACATGAAAGAGGCATTGCCCGGCTATGACTATATCGGTGTAGGCCGCGACGACGGCAAGGAGAAAGGTGAACATTCTGCTATTTTCTATCGTACGGACAAGTTCGACGTGATAGAGAAAGGCGATTTCTGGTTGTCGGAAACTCCCGACGTGCCGAGCAAAGGTTGGGATGCCGTACTGCCGCGTATTTGCAGTTGGGGACATTTCAAATGCAAGGACACCGGTTTCGAATTCCTTTTCTTCAACCTGCACATGGATCACATAGGAAAGAAGGCACGCGTGGAAAGCGCATTCCTCGTACAGGACAAGATGAAGGAACTCGGCAAAGGCAAAGACCTTCCGGCTATCCTGACGGGGGATTTCAATGTCGACCAGACTCACCAGTCGTATGATGCTTTCGTGAGCAAAGGGGTATTGTGCGACTCTTACGAGAAGTGTGATTTCCGCTATGCCATCAACGGTACGTTCAATGACTTCGACCCGGACAGCTTTACGGAAAGCCGTATCGACCATGTGTTCGTGTCGCCGTCTTTCCACGTGAAAAGATACGGCGTGCTGACGGATACATACCGCAGCATCGTAGGAAACGGCGAGAAGAAGCAGGCGAACGACTGTCCGGAAGAAATCGACATCAAGGCTTACCAGGCACGCACGCCTTCCGACCATTTTCCCGTGAAGGTGGAACTGGAGTTTGACGAGCGGCAACAGAAATAATATTTGTCAGCCGTGTGCCGTCTATCCGTCATTCGGCTGACACTTTTCACTAATAACCTGAAAGTTTCAATTCCCAACTCCGATACTCCTATGAGAAATATATGTTTTGCAGCCTGTATGCTATTTTGCCTTACTTCCGCAGCAGGAAAGACTCCGGGAAATGCCCGCTATCTTTCTATTGCCGACTCGATTCTATATAATGTCTTGAATCTGTATCAGACAAATGACGGGCTACTGACAGAAACGTATCCCGTCAATCCCGACCAGAAAATCACTTATCTGGCAGGCGGTACGCAACAGAACGGAACGCTGAAAGCGTCTTTCCTATGGCCGTACTCCGGGATGATGTCGGGCTGTGTGGCGCTATACAAAGCTACGGGAAATAAAAAGTACAAAAAGATACTCGAAAAGCGGATTCTTCCGGGAATGGAGCAGTATTGGGACGAAAGCCGCCTGCCAGCCTGCTACCAGTCGTATCCTGCCAAGTATGGGCAGCACGGACGTTATTATGACGACAACATCTGGATTGCACTGGATTACTGCGACTACTACCAATTGACGCACAAGCCTGCTTATTTGAAGAAAGCCGTCGCACTGTATCAATATATTTACAGCGGATGGAGCGATGAAATGGGGGGGAGGCATCTTCTGGTGCGAACAGCAGAAAGAGGCGAAGCATACTTGTTCCAACGCCCCGTCGACAGTGCTCGGTGTCAAACTGTACCAGCTGACAAAAGACGCCAGGTATCTGGAAAAGGCGAAAGAGACTTATGCCTGGACAAAAAAGCATCTCTGCGACCCTGACGACCACCTTTACTGGGACAATATCAACCTGAAAGGAGGCATCTCCAAAGACAAATATGCCTACAACAGCGGACAGATGATTCAAGCGGGCGTATTGCTTTACGAGGAAACAGGGGACGAACAGTACTTGCGCGACGCACAACAGACAGCCGCAGGAACAGACGCATTTTTCCGTACAAAAGCCGACAAGAAAGACCCGGCAGTCAAGGTGCATAAAGACATGGCGTGGTTCAACGTGATTTTATTCAGAGGACTGAAAGCCCTGTATAAAGTCAACAAGAATCCGACGTATGTCGATGCCATGGCAGACAATGCCGTGCATGCCTGGGAAAGCTACCGGGACGAAAACGGACTATTAGGCCGGGATTGGTCGGGACACAACGAAGAGCAGTATAAATGGCTGCTCGACAATGCTTGTCTCATCGAATTATTTGCCGAAATTTAATCAATTAAAAACTATTACCATGAATATTACTAAAGCCTTTTGCTTATCCATGGCACTCTTGGGCGCAGCCAACATACAGGCTATGGAGAACAGTAATTTTATCATCCGACAAGATAATACCAAAGTCAACAACTATCGGACGAACCGCCCGGAAGCAGCGAAACGCCTGTTCGTCTCGCAAGCCGTAGAGCAACAGATTGCGCACATCAAGCAACTGCTGACTAACGCCCGGCTGGCGTGGATGTTCGAGAACTGTTTCCCGAACACGCTGGACACGACCGTCCATTTCGACGGCAAGGACGATACATTTGTTTATACGGGCGATATTCATGCCATGTGGCTTCGCGACTCCGGTGCACAAGTATGGCCTTATGTGCAACTTGCCAACAAAGATCCGGAACTGAAAAAGATGCTCGCCGGCGTCATCAACCGCCAGTTCAAGTGTATCAACATCGACCCGTACGCCAATGCCTTCAATATGAACTCCGAAGGAGGCGAATGGATGAGCGACCTCACTGCCATGAAGCCCGAACTGCATGAGCGCAAATGGGAAATCGACTCGCTCTGCTATCCTATCCGTCTGGCTTATCATTACTGGAAAACGACGGGAGACGCCAGTGTATTTTCCGACGAATGGCTCGCAGCCATCGCCAACGTACTGAAAACGTTCAAGGAGCAGCAACGCAAGGACGACGCCAAAGGTCCTTATCGCTTCCAACGCAAAACGGAACGTGCGCTCGACACAATGACAAACGACGGCTGGGGTAATCCTGTGAAGCCTGTCGGGCTGATTGCTTCCGCTTTCCGCCCTTCCGACGATGCCACAACTTTCCAGTTCCTTGTCCCGTCCAACTTCTTCGCTGTCACTTCTCTTCGCAAAGCTGCCGAGATTCTGACTACGGTCAATAAGAAGCCGGATTTAGCCAAAGAATGCACAGTTCTTGCAGACGAAGTGGAAAAGGCCCTGAAAAAGTATGCAATTTACAATCACCCGAAATATGGTAAAATCTATGCTTTCGAGGTGGATGGTTTCGGTAATCAACTGTTAATGGATGATGCCAATGTGCCGAGCCTTATCGCCTTGCCTTATCTGGGAGACGTAAAAGTGAACGACCCGATTTATCAGAATACCCGCAAATTCGTATGGAGTGAGGATAATCCTTACTTCTTCAAAGGTACTGCCGGAGAGGGTATCGGTGGCCCGCATATCGGATATGACATGATTTGGCCGATGAGCATTATGATGAAAGCGTTCACCAGCCAGAACGATGCGGAAATCAAGACTTGCATCAAAATGCTGATGGACACGGATGCCGGAACAGGTTTCATGCACGAGTCCTTCCATAAAAATGACCCGAAAAACTTCACCCGCTCCTGGTTTGCATGGCAGAATACACTGTTCGGGGAGTTAATCCTGAAACTTGTCAACGAAGGAAAAGTGGACTTATTGAACAGTATCCGGTAGTTCCTACCCTGCTCTTGCCTATGAGATAATTGATACATACGGCGAAACCAATGGTTCCATGCCTTGAAACTTTTGGTTTCACCGTATGAAACAGGGAGTTTCATGCTTCGGAAACAAGAGTTTCAAGCAATAGAAACTAAAGTTTCAAGCCTTTGAAACTACAGTTTCCCACTGCTGAAACTATGGTTTCTCACCGTTGAAACTATGGTTTCAAATAAGGAAACAATTCTTTTCCCGTAAGCATACACAATGTGACAGCAACAGTTGTCGTCACATTGCTATCACATCATGCTGTCACATAATAACTCATGCATTATCAAATACTTGCATCTAACCATGTGACAGATGACAGCATTTTTTTATTTTTTTCAATTTATATGTAGAGGAGTAATTGTCCTCATAAACCAATTAATAGATTATGAAATCAACTTTTTTATTTCTACTTGCTACAACGATGATGACCTGTACCGCCTACGGACAGTCTGCCAATAACAAAGAGAACAAATTGCCCGATTGGGCTTTCGGCGGTTTCGAACGTCCGAAGAACGTCAATCCTGTAATATCTCCCATAGAAAACACTAAGTTTTATTGCCCGTTGGCAAAAGATTCCATTGCCTGGGAATCGAATGACACCTTCAATCCGGCAGCCACACTCTACAATGGGGAGATTGTCGTATTGTATCGTGCAGAAGATAAGTCCGGTGTCGGCATCGGTCACCGCACTTCCCGTCTCGGCTATGCCACTTCTACCGATGGCACGCGTTTCAAACGGGAAAAGTCGCCGGTGTTCTATCCGGACAATGATTCGCAAAAAGAACTGGAATGGCCGGGTGGCTGTGAAGACCCGCGAGTTGCCGTGACAGAAGACGGACTTTATGTAATGATGTACACGCAATGGAACCGCCATGTGCCCCGCCTGGCAGTAGCCACTTCCCGCAATCTGAAAGACTGGACAAAGCACGGCCCTGCCTTTGCCAAAGCATACAACGGGAAATTCTTTAACCTGGGATGCAAATCCGGCTCTATCCTGACGGAAGTAGTAAAAGGAAAACAGCTTATCAAGAAAATCAACGGGCAATACTTTATGTACTGGGGCGAAGAACATGTATTTGCCGCCACTTCCGATGATTTAATCAACTGGACGCCTGTTGTCAACATAGACGGCTCCCTAAAGAAACTATTCTCTCCCCGCGACGGATATTTCGACAGCCATCTGACCGAATGTGGACCTCCGGCTATCTACACCCCAAAAGGGATCGTCCTTCTCTACAACGGAAAGAACCATGCGGGAAGAGGAGACAAACGCTACACCGCCAACGTCTATGCTGCCGGACAAGCTCTTTTCGATGCCAACGAACCGACCCGCTTCATCACCCGTCTTGACGAACCGTTCTTCCGTCCGATGGACAGCTTCGAGAAAAGCGGGCAATATGTAGACGGCACCGTCTTTATCGAAGGAATGGTTTACTTCAAAAACAAATGGTATTTGTATTATGGCTGTGCAGACTCCAAGGTAGGCGTAGCCGTTTATGACCCGAAACGCCCCGCCAAGGCTGACCCGCTGCCATAAGCAATGAAATAACAAACAGCCGGTTATAGAAAACACAAATCCTGCTCTCATCCCTATTCACTGAAAAGAATAGAGTTTGAAAGCAGGATTTATTTTTGGATTCTCAAAGAGAAATCAGCCAATCACATTCAAGCAAGTTATGTACAAACTCTTTGCACATATTTAACGCTATTCGCTATTCCATTGTTTCCATTAATAACATTCAGCCCTCTTCTATAAAACCTGTTAGTCTTATGGAAGAGGACTGAAAACTACGTTCAAGCAACTATCTGAATCCTATTACCTATTGAAAACTATGTTCTTCTTATTCATTTATCTTATTCAAAACAACCGGTCTGTTTGCCGGAGCCTTGCCGAAATTCTTATTCGGTTTCTTTCCCATTACAAACTTCAAAGTGCTGCCGTTGATAATATCATCATATATGATATAACTCTTATTATAAGGCTTACCGTTCAAATAAACTTTCTGGATATAAATATTCTCTTTGTTATTGTTGGGAGCTTCAACTGTAAATGTCTTGCCACCACGTACCTTCATTTCGACTTTCTTAAAACACGGGCTGCCGAAAACAAATACACCGTCCGACGGATTCACTTGATAAAGCCCCATGGATGAAAGAAGATACCAGGCGGACATCTGACCGCAGTCTTCATTGCCGATGATACCGTCCGGTCGGTCTGTATAGAATTCATCCATGATGAAACGGACTTTCTCTGCCGTTTTCCATTGCTCGCCGGCATATGCATACAGGTAGGCGACGTGATGGCTCGGTTCATTTCCATGTGCGTATTGCCCGATAAGTCCGGTAATATCACTGGATGCGCCTTCGCCCATGCTGTCATTGTTGGTGAAAAAGTCATCAAGTTTTGCAACAAACGGTTTATCACCGCCGAACAGCCCGATTAGTCCATACGGGTCTTGCGGAGCGAAAAATGTATATTGCCAGCCGTTACCTTCGCAAAAATCTCCGACGGTATGGATGGAACGTGCCGGGTCATAAGGAGTACGCCAGGAACCGTCTTCCAACTTCGGACGGATGAAGTGGATGGAAGAGTCGAAGTAGTTTTTATAGTAATGCGCACGTTTCGCGTAAGTTGCCGCATCTCCGGTCTTTCCCATTTTACGTGCCATGGCGGCAATTCCCCAGTCATCTACTGCATATTCCATGGCTATCGAGGTAGCTTCATGGATTTTATCGGCAGGGATATATCCTTTCTCTATCACATAAGGGACTCCTTTTTGTTTCTCATAAGTGGCAGTCGCTTTCATTGCCTGCAATGCTTCTTCCGCATCAAATCCGGTAAATCCTTTCAGGTAAGCATCGGCAATGACAGGGACGGAGCTATAACCCGGCATTTGATTAGTTTCACCGCTCATCAAAGGCCAGATAGGAAGCTTGTCCTGCTGGCGGTAGATGGAAAGCATGGAGTTGACCACGTTGTCTACCATTTCAGGCTGGATGATAGTCATCAGAGGATGCAGGGCTCGGTAGGTATCCCATAAAGAAAGGGTGGTATAGTTGACCTTCTTCGGGTCAGTATAAATCATATCATTCATCCCTCTATATTCTCCATTCACGTCACAATAAAGCGTAGGAGCAATCATGGTATGATAATGCGCAGTATAAAAAGTACGTTTGGAAGCCTCATCATCCGTCTCTACTGTCATTCTTGCAAGTTCTTTATTCCATCGTCCGGCACTCATCTTTACTGTCTTGTCAAAGTCCCAGTGAGAAAGTTCTTCTTGCAGGTTCATTGCTGCATTGGCACAGCTAACGGAAGAAATAGCAACCTTTATCTTTACTTGTTTTACATTGCCGAAGGTGAGGACGCTTTTTACGGATGCTACTTTCAGTTGGTCCCAGGGTTTCGGCGTATTATCATCGTAGGCTGTAAACTGCTCTATCTTCTTGTCGCTCTTCAGCACAAAATAGACTTTCCGGGAAGGGCTCCACCCCCTTACGTAGCGATAGCCTTCTACTGTATAGTCGTCTATTTTACGGATATAGCTATCATAGGCATTCGAGCCGTTCCCTTCGCGCAAGTCAATCAATATAGAAGCAGGCTTGCCTTCGGGGTATGTATAACGATGGAAGCCTACCCGGTCTGTTGCCGCCAGTTCCGCTCTGATATTATAGCGATCGAGAAGTAAGGAGTAATATTCGGGACGGGCTATCTCATTATCGTGCGAATAGCGGGAAGCGTAGCCGTCACGTATATCATCCTGATTTCCTCTAGGGGTACGGATTTCATTCAACGGCATAATGAGAATATCACCTAAGTCGGTACATCCCGTACCGCTCAGATGAGTATGCGAGAAACCTATCAGGATGCTGTCGGAATAATGATAGCCGGAGCACCAGTCCCATCCTTTATGGATATTGCTAGGGCCGAGCTGCACCATGCCGTAAGGAACGCTCGTTCCTACAAATACATGCCCGTGATAACCGGAGCCGATATAAGGGTCGACATACTGAAGCAGTCCTTCACTTTTTGAATAGTCCCGTTGTGCAACTCCGCTTCCTGTCGCAAGTAAAAAGCAGGAAGTAAGTGCGAGTAGTTTAAATGCCTTCATTCGTATTTTTTTTTAGTATAATTGAATATAGTAATTAGCGAATGATGCAAATATAATATGTATCGGGGAATTTACCGGCTGTCGCTAGAATTAACCGGAAGAATGGCAGGCAAGTTTACTCTTTTGGCAAAAAGAAGAAGGATTTGTACTGCCTAGAACAGTTCAAATCCTTTCCATAGGTTTCCATCGGGAAGAGGAGCTTCAAGCTCTATCAACTCTTTCGAGACGGGATGTACAAACCGTACTCGCCGGGCATGCAGACAAATACTTCCATCAGGATTGGAGCGTGGAGAGCCATACTTCAAATCTCCCTTGATAGGACATCCCATCTTTGCCAGTTGGCAGCGAATCTGATGATGGCGTCCGGTTTTCAAGTCAACTTCGAGCAGGAAATAATTCTCTGAACGGCCTATTAAACGGTAGTCTAAAATCGCCTTCTTGCTATTCGGCACTTCTTTATCGTACGCATAACTCTTGTTCTGCTTTTCATTGCGCACAAGGAAATGCACCAGTTCGCCCTCCGGTTCTTTCGGCGCATTTTTCACGACTGCCCAATAAGTCTTCTTCACCTCACTGGTGCGGAACATATCATTGAGACGCGTAAGTGCCTTACTCGTCTTGGCAAAAATAACAAGACCGCTTACGGGGCGGTCCAGCCGGTGTGTCACACCGATGAAGACATTTCCGGGTTTCTGATACTTCTCTTTCAGATACAGTTTCACACTCTCCGAAAGCGGTGTATCCCCCGTCTTGTCTGCCTGGACAATCTCGGAAGCGGTCTTGTTGACTACAATGATATGGTTGTCTTCGTATACAACAGTCATTCTGTTCGATTACATATTCATACCACCATCTACCTGAATCACCTGACCTGATACATAAGAAGACATATCAGAAGCCAGGAAGGTAGCGATGTTTGCCACATCTTCAGGAGTACCACCACGACGCAAAGGAATTTTCTTTGCCCATTCAGCTCTTACTTCGTCAGATAGAGCAGCTGTCATGTCTGTCAGGATGAATCCCGGAGCGATAGCGTTGGCACGGATGCCGCGAGAGCCCAACTCTTGTGCGATAGACTTAGCCAATGCAATCATACCTGCTTTAGAAGCAGCATAGTTAGCCTGTCCAGCATTTCCGTGAACACCTACGACAGATGCCATATTGATAATGCTACCAGCTTTTTGACGCATCATGATGGGGGTACAAGCGTGGATGAAGTTAAATGCAGACTTCAGGTTCACGTTGATTACCATATCCCATTGCTGTTCGCTCATACGCATCATCAAGCCGTCACGAGTGATACCGGCATTGTTTACCAATATATCAATACGTCCGAAGTCCTTGTGGATTTCTTCTACGACCTTTGCAGTATCTTCAAAGTTAGCAGCGTTAGAAGCATAACCTTTGGCTTTCACACCCATTGCTTCCAATTCTTTAACTGTATTGTCTGCATTTTCGTCAATGACAAGGTCAGTAAATGCGATGTTTGCGCCTTCGGCAGCAAACTTAAGAGCGATAGCCTTACCAATACCGCGAGCAGCACCGGTCACAATGGCTGTTTTTCCGTCTAATAATCCCATACTAAAAGTTATTTAATTAAATTTCTGTTCTATGCAGTGCGCCAAACACAATGTTGGACACATATCTGTTTCTTGTATCTTCATCCAGATGTGCACCTATATGTCCACGAATATAAGGAACTTCAATGCCTTTCACACAATAATGTATCAAGTCGGCAGTCATCTCCACATCGTCAATATGAAAAACTCCTTTTGCCTGTCCTTCCAACAGAACAGTCTTAAAGAACTGTATTTCCTTTGCGTCGAATTTCTTACGCACCTTCTCCACCCGCCATATATCACGGAAAAAGTTAGCACGCAACGTCCCGTTCCGATAGACCACCTCTTTCACTGCGTCTAATCGGGTATATATCAGCTCCAGCAGTTTTTCGTCCGGAGAAATGTTTTTCTCGGCTACCCGCTTCATCATATCCGACAAAATATCCAATTCCGATTCCACAACAGCCAGATAGATTTCATCCTTACTTTTAAAATAAGTATAAAGCGTTCGTCTCCCTTTTTTAGAAGCAAGAGCGATATCGTTCATAGTCGTATTTTCTACTCCCATCTTCGCAAACAACTGACGGGCTACATCTACTAACTTGGCTTTTGTCTTGGATACGGTCATAGGTTACAAATTGCACATTGCTGAATATTTTGAGCAAAAGTAACGCTTTTCTTTAGACCATACAAGAAAATAGAGAGAATATTAACATTTGTGTATTTTGAGGTACTAAAAAAAAGTCTCAATATTATACTACTCATTTTCAGTCATATAAGAAAAAAAGGAGAATTTATTAGAAAAATATTCTCCAAATAATTTGTGTATTCCAAATAAAGCCGTACCTTTGCACTCGTTAAACATCGCGGAGTGGAGCAGTTGGTAGCTCGTTGGGCTCATAACCCAAAGGTCATTCGTTCGAGTCGGATCTCCGCAACTAAGATAAGAAGAATCGCAGAAATGCGGTTCTTCTTTTTTATGGCAGCTCTTCTTTATTAATGTTATTCACAATCCTATTTCAATTATCAACAAGGATATCAACAAAGTTATTAACAGGTTAATTCTTTTATAATAAGACAATTAACATAATATCATCCTTTTCTATTAACAAGGCAGTATTTAGACTCAGTTGCACATCCATTCATCAATCATCTTACTAATATTTACATATAGTAATCGAAAACTACTCTTCGTGCAATTCTATATTCATTTCCGGATTCGACCAACCCGACATTACATCCGCATCGCATCATAACAGGAAATATAGCGGGGATGATATTCTTATAAAAATCATAGAAAAAGGTCCCTTATCTTGAGTCAGGACAACCGCACACAAGGTTTACATCAGGGCTATGCGGCAATTCATTCCTCCCGCCCGAACGAACGATACTCCAGCGGAGTAAGCCCCGTACGCTTCTTGAAGAAAGAGAAAAAATATTCGGTAGACTGAAAACCAAGAAAGAAAGAAATCTCTTTCACAGACTGGGAAGTTCCCACCAGCAGTTGTTTGGCTTTACGAAGTTTCAATTCCTGGAAATATTTGGCAGGAGCATAACCTGTATACTCCTTAAAGACACGACGGAACCATGAATAGCTGATATTGAGCCGCATAGCCAACTCTTCCGGGTCCACATTGCCGGATACATTCTCGTTCATAATAATCTTTGCCTGTTCGATCTTCTGGTCCACATCACTCATCTCAAAAACTTTATTCTTGGAGACGGAAAGAATCATCCCTATCATGTGGAGCACAATCCCGGAAAGATATTGTTGCGCGGAAATCTTATCCGCTTCGGCTACGGCAAGAGCACGGGAGAATAATGAGACTAACTCTTCATTAAGGCCTATTTCCAGTATTTGCTGTTCCTGCGACAAAAAAGCATCACCAACAATGGCGTCTATCATAGGACCCTCGAAACCGATATAATATTCCGTCCAACCAGTCTGCCGCAACGGACGATATGTATGCCACTGGCCGGGAAACAAGACCATCAGCCTGCCTTTACAAACTTGCTTTTCAGAGGTAGAATCGGACGAAAACAAACCGCGACCCTTGGTGATATATACCAATTGATACTCACGAAGCACCCGCCCTTTTTCCGCATTAAAGAAGTAGCCGGAAGGATGCTCTTTCAACGGGTAAGGCGAATCGGGAGGAATGGATTGATAGCCGACAGTATTTACCCACAGGCCGAATTTGCGGTCCATGTCATTTACAATCAGATATTTGAATTCAAGTCCTAAACTATTATCCTCGATCATACCAGTGTGTTTTCATGCAATTGAATTGGACAAAAATAGACATTATTTTCAGAAAACACACGCAAGGATACAAAAAAACATCCGGTTGTAGCAAGGAAACACCACAGACTGCACGGATTAATACGGAATCTTGATATAGAAGAATCAATAATTTAAGAATTAAATCTGTGTAAATCTGTGTAAACCTGTGCAATCTGTGGTGAAAAAAGCTTCCGCAAGAACCAGCTTTTAGAAAGCTTTGCGATATATAGCTTCGATATCTGCTACCGAAGTAGGACGAGGATTACCACCCGTACAAACATCATTGAAAGCCGCCACTGCCAATGCAGGAATATCCTCCTCCTTCACATTGATTTCATGCAGTCTCTGAGGGATGCCGATGCTAAGGGAAAGGGCTTTTACTGCTTCAATAGCCGCCTTCACACCTTCCGCTTCACTCATTCCGGCAGTGTCCACTCCCAAATTCGACGACTGGCGTACAAATATTATTTAGGAAGATTGAAAGCTACTGACATTTCTTTCATCTGTTCCTGACTCATGCCATCCGGTTCGAAGCCCATATTCTTGGCTGCAATATAAATCAGAGCCGACTTATTGAGTACATCAATCTGGTCGAATGCCTGCATAGCATCACAATCCACTGCAAATACGCCATGTTTCTCCCACATCACGACATCATAGTCCTGCAATTCCTTGATGGTAGCTTCCGCCAGTTCTACCGAACTGGGCAACTTATAAGGAATGATACCCAAACCACGCGGGCAGAATGCCTTTGTTTCGGGAATCATACTCCACAACAGATTGGTGGCCACATCTTTTTCCAGGAACTTAGGACAATGTGTCATGGCAATCAGCTCAATCGGGTGTGTGTGTACAGATGCTTTATAAGGAGAGTTTTTTCTCAACAGGTCATTGTGTACGCTCAAGTGAGAAGGCAATTCCGATGTCGGGGCTACGGCTTCATCCGCAATAATCACATAGCTGGCACAGTCATCCAGAATACGGATTACCGAACCGTTTTCCATCGGCCGGCGGGCCAAATCACGCATGCGTTTATTAGTTCCCTTGCAGTAGAAATAGCAGCCTTTCAGATAAGGAAGCGTCACACCGATAGACTTTACTTCGCTGATCGGCTTCATCTGACGGATTTCATCGTCTACAAACTCTGTGATATTGACAGTGATATTGCCACCATTACGTTCGGCCCATCCTTTCTGCCACAAGTATCCGGCAACTTCCGCTACCTTGTTTACTTCCTTGGCAAGTGCCGGACGATTCTCTAAAATTGATTTCATTATATATATATTTTTTTAAATTAGGCACGGATTACACGAGTTTTGCCGCAAGTTATAAAAAAACTGCGTAACCCGTGTAATCCGTTCTTGATTTTTTTAGAACAAATTTGGGAACACCAAAGAGAAGACAAGGACAATCAGACCAGCTATCAGCACAGTGATAGTCTTGGTGGACACCCCTTTCCATTCTTTCAGAATTATTCCCCAAACATTACTGAAGGTTACATTCAATGCCATCAGGATACACCAGGAGAAAGCCAGCAACACCGGGCTTTCGGTGAGGAAGCTCTTGCCCATCTCCAATCCGAAGAACTGCATATACCATAGTACGCCTGCCAACGCACAGAACACCAGATTATTGCCCCACACTTTTCCTTTGGCATAGTCGCCCATCGTTTTGTTAGCCACATTCTGTTGCAGACAATAAGCTGCATTTGTCAGGAAGCCTCCAAGCGTAACCAGGAAGATAACCGGCAGACCGGCATAAAGTCCTTCCACTCCCCCAGCCAAGGCGGCTTCCTTGATAGGTGTTCCCGCATCCAGCCCCAAAGCAAAGCAGGCACTCATGATACCAGCCAGGAGTGCTACCAGCAAGCCTTTTGTCAATGCAAAGTCTTTTACGGCAGCGCGTTTTTCCTCTTCGCTCATGTTTTGTGCACGCAGGCTGCCGGCATACCCGATAATAGCAATACCTGCCAACGTGATGCAAACACCCAGCAAAAGAATCAGTCCGTTGCCTGCGAACAGGTTTGTACCGGCAAAGAGCGCCGGAAGGAGGGTTCCGAAACCGGCACAAGTGCCCAATGAGATACTCTGTCCGAGCGCAACACCCAGATAGCGCATGGAAAGTCCGAAAGTCAACCCTCCTACTCCCCACAATATACCATAAAAGATGCTCATTCCGGCACCTCCCGCTCCCCACAAGCCGGGCAGGCTGCCCCCTTGGGGTACGCCCAGCAGTGAGCCCAGGAACGGGAACACCAGCCAGGCAAACACACCTTGTATCAACCAGAAGCTTTCCCAGCTCCATTCTTTTACCTTTTTGATAGGTACATAAGAGCTGGACTGGCAAAAGCTACCGATGGCTATAATCAACAAGCCGATTAAGATTTCCATACCTTATCGTTTAGAAGTTACTTCGGCTTCGTACTTTTCGATTTCCGCGATGAAATCTTCACCTACCGGAACGTTGTTCTTCAAGCAGAACATATCCCAAACTGCATTCCAAGGCAGCGCTTTTGCTTCTTCGAGCAGCGCCAGACGCTGGAATCCCTGTCCGTTGGCTTCGTATTCGCGCAACTTGGCGATGGGTTCGAGCAGAGCACGGGTCATACATTTCTGTGCGGCACGGCTACCGATTACGTATGCGCCGATACGGTTGATAGATGCGTCGAAGTAGTCGAGACCATAATGTACACGGTCCAGAGCACCGCAGCGGACGATTTCCTGGAAGAGTTCCATGGTCGGGTCGTCCATGATAGTAACGTGGTCCGAATCCCAACGGACGGGGCGGCTTACGTGCAACATCAATTCGGGCACATAAAGCAACAGTGAGGAGACTTTGTCGGCTACACTTTCCGTGGGGTGGAAATGACCGGTATCCAGCGTAATCATCTTGTTGCGTGAAGCGCCATAACCGATATAGAAGTCGTTGGAACCTACCGTGTAGCTTTCCAGACCGATACCGAACACTTTAGATTCGATACAGTCCTTCATGTTCTTATATTCGGTAGCGAAAATCTGGTCCAGAGAATCTTTCAACAATGCACGATATTTCATGCGGTTCACTGTGATATCTTTGCTTCCGTCGTGCACCCAAAGATTCATGATACACGGGTCGCCCTGTGCCTTACCCATTTCTTCGGCAACTGCACGGCAACGTTTTGTATGCTCAATCCAGAACTGGCGGATACCTTCGTCCGGATTAGAAAGAGACAAATCACCTGACTTCGGATGCGAGAAAGAAGTGGAGTTGAAGTCAAGTTTCATGTTATGTTCCTTACCCCATTCTATCCAGCTCTTGAAATGCTCCGGTTCTACCTGGTCACGGTCTACTACCTTGCCCTGGAAATCACCGTAGATTTCATGCAGATTCAGACGGTGAGTACCCGGAATATAAGAAGCGGCTTTCAAGATGTCGGCACGCAGTTCGTCGATGTTGCGGGCCTTGCCAGGATAGTTGCCGGTAGCTTGGATACCACCGGTCAGTGAACCTGCCTGTACTTCAAATCCTGTTACATCGTCAGCCTGCCAGCAGTGGAGTGACAGATGAAAATCCTGCATAGTCTTCAATACTTGTTCGGTGTCCACACCTACTGCTGCATAACGTTCCACAGCAACCTCATACGCTTTCTGAATCAGTTCTTCTTTTTTCATGATATTCTATTGTTTAAAATGATTATTCTTATTAATTATCGGATACAGTTTTTAAAGTGTATATAAGCCGCGTCCCACGCTTCCGTATCCTGCGGATGATAAGTTTTCAACGGGATGGAACTGTTTATCAACCGGCGCATCCCTGCCACATCCGTCTCTTCACCTGCCGCCATTGCCTGAATCATTACATTACCGATAGCGGTAGCTTCGGACGGCCCCGCAACCACCGGAATACCGATAGCATTGGCAGTAAACTGGTTCAGCAAATCATTACGGCTGCCACCGCCAATCACGTGTAAGGTCTCAATCGGGCGGGGAGACAGTGAACGTAAATTCTCCAATACCTGACGATAACGCAAAGCCAGGCTCTCAAAGATACAGCGCACCACCTGCCCGCGCTGTTCGGGAACAGGCTGTCCGGTGGCATGGCAATATTCTGCAATGGCTTTTTCCATATCCGCAGGATTCGCGAAGCAGTCATCATCGGGATTAATCAAGCTACGGAACGGTTCACAAGCATCTGCCTCACTGATAAGTTCGGGATAACTTGTATCCCCCCAATTCAAACGACAGCGTTCCAGCAACCACATTCCGCAGATATTCTTCAGCAGACGGATAGTTCCTTCCACACCGCCTTCATTGGTAAAGTTCAACGCTTCCGTTTCGGCATTAATCACCGGAGCGTCCGTTTCAACGCCCATCAGCGACCAGGTGCCACTACTCAGATAAGCAAAGTTGCGGTCCAATGCCGGAACAGCGGCAACAGCAGAACCCGTATCATGTCCGGCTACGGCAATCACGGGAATGGCTCCCAGCCCGGTAATCTTCTGCACTTCTTCTGTCAATACTCCGACCTTTTCACCCGGGAATACAAAACGGCCGAAGTTCTTTTCACTCAAGCCGACTGCTTGCAACAATTCCGGTTCGAGACGACGGGTCTGCGCATTCACCAGTTGGGCTGTCGAAGCAATCGTATATTCCGTCACCATTTCCCCGGTCAGCATATAGCTCAATGCATCCGGCATAAACAGAATCTTATCTGCTGCTGCCAACGCACTGTCGTTATTACGACGTAAAGTATCCAACTGAAAAAGTGAATTAAAATTCATTATCTGAATACCCGTCTTACCATATACTTCGCTACGCGAGATGCGGGAGAAAAGAGCTTCCGGTGCTCCTACCGTATGCGGGTCACGATACGCATAAGGCTGGCGAAGCAGGTTTCCGTCTTTTCCGACACATACAAAATCCACTCCCCACGTATCAATGCCGATAGAAGTGATAGATTCACCACGGTGAGCCACCAGTTTCAAGCCGTCAATAATATGACGGTATAATGCATAAATATCCCAATAGAAATGACCACCGACTTCAATCAGATGATTAGGGAAACGGTTAATCTCTTCGAGGTTTAATCCGCCTTCAATGAAAGTTCCCAAGATTGTACGGCCGCTCGTTGCGCCCAGGTCGACTGCAAAAAAGTTTTGTTTCATGGTATTCTGTCTATATATTTAAGGTATCCATTTACCTATATTGCAAAGATAGGCGATTCCCTCCTCGTGCTCCTTACGCATTTTGATTGAAAGGATATACATTTTGACACAAAACAGAAAAAGGATTCTTCAAGTATAGTTTCCATACAATAACAAAACCAAAGAATAACTCAAAACCGATGCGGTTTTGAACTAATTGTGCCGAAAATTACCAAAGCCTCAATAAAGTTTAGTTCTCCTCCTTCACATCCTTCACGGATGGTAATCATTTGTTTGACAGGTGTTTTCTGTGAACAAATAAAGAAAAGTCTTTTCTTCACGCCCTTCACGCCTTCACAATTCCCATAGTTTGCACTTTCACAGCCCGTAACCTTCGCATCTGGATTGTCAATCTTAGCAAATTGAACAGCTTGCACCCAAGAAGCCGACTGGAGTTGTCCATCTAGCCGACTGAGGTTGTCCAATCAGCCGACTATAGTCAGCCAGGTAGACAACTATAGTCGGCGATTAATAAATAGAAATAAAGTATACGATAAGACGGTAGTTTATCAGTAATAAGAAAGCTGATTCTTAATATTGGTAATGAATAAAATATATTCATTACCGCACAAAACAAACGAAAAACTTCTCCCAACAAATGTTTTAAATAAACATAAATTAGCAACGATAAGATAAGCAATGCAGAATCCACAATTGTACTATATATATAAAGCCGAATTATGAAAAACATCAAGCACCCGACCAAAGAACATAACAGACTAATATATTACCTCTGTTTATTTAATCTGATATTCGTAACCTTTGCCTGCCAACAAAAAGGGAGTGGAGATTTACTTTTATCTGCTGCAGATTCATTGATGTCCACCCGTCCGGACAGCGCATTGTATCTACTGGAGAATGTCTGCGTGTCAGAGATAAAAACACCTGCCCAAAATGCTAAATATGCCTTATTACTAACCCAAGCACAAGACAAAAACTACGTTACACCAACCACAGATTCTTTAATTCGTATAGCCACCGAGTATTATGATTCGATAGGTAATGATATAACAATGCAGGCAAAAGCCCATTATTATCTCGGAAGAGTGTATCAGGAATCTGGAAATAATCCTGCCACCATACGCGAATTTCTCAAAGCAATGCCATTAGTGAAACAAGCCAAAGACCATAAACTATTGTGTATGCTATATGGTAACCTTGGGTATGTATACTACCAGCAAGATCTACTGGACAAAGCGGACTCTCTTTATGTATGCGAAGAAGAACTTCTTAAACAAGAGGCTGACTCTGCCCATTTAGCAACGTTACTTGTACAACGAGCGGATATTTGTATTATGAAAGGAGCCGCATTTCATGGCAAAGCCGAAGAGTTGTTAAACCGCGCCTTACCCATTGCTGAAAGACTGAATAATCCATATGTAAAAATAGAAGTTATTAGCTCCCTAAGAATTCTTTATAACGAAATGGAAAAACCGGAAAAGGCTATTTCATATATCAGACGTGAGCTTATGCTGCAAAAAGACACCACTCAACTATATGGCATATATCTAAGTCTAAGCGATGCTTATTACAAAAGCAACCAGAATGACTCAGCAGTTTATTATGCTCATAGATGCCTATTTTCTCCCAGTTTTTACACTAAAGCCGGTGCTTGCATCATACTAGAAAATGTAGCACGAAAAAAAGGAAACTTTGCCGAAGCATTACATTTCAAAGATAACTATGAAGTATATATGGATAGCACAAAACACATTGAACGCACAAAGGAAATTTTAGCAGTTGAAAAAGAGACCCTTCTCCAACAAAGTGAACAAAAACACAGGAGTAACCTATCATTATACTTACATTATATCTACGCCGGGGGTAGTTTCATAATAATACTCATTATTCTTTTTGCATACAAACGAATCAAATATCATCAAAAAGCACAACAATTAAAACAGGAACAGGAATCTCTATTACAAACAATCTCCACACAATCCATCCAAATGAAAAAAGATATGGAGGATAAAGATGCAGAAATAACGGCGTTGAGACAAAAATGTAGTAAGTATAATGAAGATAAACAACATTTAGATCAACTGAATAGCTGTCTTAATGAGTTATTAAAAGAAAAAGACAAGATATACACAGATATTAAAAAAGCTATTGCAGAAAAAGAGAAAGCGATAGAACAACTTATGCAACAAATACAATTATCAGATGAAACGAGGCATAATATTCATTTAGGAGAGCAACTGACTAACATAAAAAAAGAAAAAAGTTACTTGTTCGATAGTTTATTAACAAGTCAGTCTGTCGCCTACAAGACCTTATTAACCATAAAACAACACAATTATGAAAATCCGGATGCAACCGAAAAAGTACCGAATGAAATATGGGAAACATTGATTTCGGAAATAGACCAATTAACACATGGGTTTATCAAGCGATTGACGGGGAAGCATGAACGACTATTGAAAGAAGATGTCTATTTCTGCTGTTTGGTTAAAATTGGCATGAAATATGCGGATATTGCGAATGTATTTGGTTGCACTTCCAATGCTGCATACAAAAGAAGAGATGCTATTATGAAGAGGATGGATATAGAGACGCCTATAAAATTTGATATTCTAATAGAAGATATTTAATTGTAATGTATTGATTTTCAATAAATGCGTATTTGTTAATTAAGTTTTAACAAAATACTACACAAAACAAATCAACGCTAAGCCCTATGTTTGCAACATCAAAAATGAAAAACCGAATTTATATTTTACAGACATGAAAAAAGAACTACTTATTTTCGTACTATGCAGTATGCTATTCACACAATTACCGGGTTTTGCCAATAGTGGGATTGATACTATGTTGATTTGATTCCTATGATACAATAAATTGAGATATATGAAATATACCGTCGTTTTTTTTGTTTATTTATTGACCATTTTTCTATTTCCACAAATTCTTTATGCCCAATGCAGCATTGCTGGTAAAGTAACAGATTTGGAAGGCCAATCATTATCATATGTTTCAGTACAACTATTCCGTGTCGATTCAAGCTTTGTGACTGGTACAACCACTGACACATTAGGCTATTATCAATTTACAAAGGTTTCCCCTTCACCTTATTTTATAGTTTTTTCCTCAATAGGATATAAAAAGCAAATAGTTAACGCCAATACAACAGAGAAGAAAAACGAACTACCACCAGTGATAATGGAAACAGATAACATAGAGTTGAACGAAGTGGTGGTAAAAGGAGCTTCTGTTATCCGGCAAAAGGATAGGCTACTCATTTTGCCTGACAAGCAACAGGTAAAACAAGCAGGTACAGGGTATGATTTATTATATAATTTGATGATTCCTGGAATGGAAGTGGACAGGATAAAGGGAAAAGTAAAAACATTTGGTGGGGAAGCCACTTTATATATTGATGGGAGGAAAGCTGATTATCGAGAAGTGCAGAGTTTAAGACCACGAGATATAGAGAAAGTAGAGTATTTCGACACACCATCAGGGAGGTACGCCGACGATGTTGCTGCAATCAACTATGTTACCCGTCAGTACAAGTCAGGGGGATACGTGGCAATTGATGGACGGCAAGCTATGGGATACCTCAATGGAGACTATAACATAGTGAGCAAACTGTCACATGGCAACATGAATTATACGCTTTTTGCGGGATATAGCATGAACAAATACAAGGGGGATATAAATGATAATCACGAATATTTTATCTTTCCTAAATATGCTATAGATAGAAAAACTAATACACTGGATAATAAGGTTAAGAGCGACAACCAATATGTACAGTTAAACATAGCTAACCAGAATAAAAAACGTAATTTATTGGCGAAAATATCATTCGTGCGTAATGATGCACCAGACAACTTTAGCCGGGAATTACTTGAGTATGGCGGCGGACACACAATGAATAAAGAGTCGAGCAAAACAACTAATCAGTCCGGCAATATGCCTACTATAGATTTATATGGATATTTTAACTTGAAAAACAATCAGTATATTGAGTCGTCATTGGCAGGTACCTATGCTAATAATTCTTATTCTTACAATTACCTGGAAGATAAATATACCACTTTAACTCATACAAAAGAAGATATCTATACAGTTCGAGCAGATATAAAGTATGGAATACGATGGAAAGAACGCAATGCTTTATCTCTCCGAATAGGGCACTATCATACCATTAGTTCTTCCCATTATGATGGAAACAATTCATCTTGGCAGCATTTATGGACAGGCCAAACCTTGTTTTATGCAGAATACAATCGAATGTTTAAAAAGAATCTAACATTCAGTGTATCCCCCGGATTATCGTCACTGCAATATCGCTTACATAACGAGAAGCGTATTAGCCAAATCTCACCACGCTTGAAAACAAATTTAACTTATCGAATCTCCAGCCTACATCAAATCGTTTTCAATGGAGTTTTAGGTAACACACAACCTCAAATTTCCCAATTAAGTAATGCTGTACAAGAAATTGATTCATTAATCATTAAAAGAGGAAATCCTAACTTGGATAATACTATTTTTGGAGATGTCAACTTCAACTATAGCGGCCAGTTTAAAAACCTCAATCTATATGCGGCACTTCATTACGAAAGAGTTGAACATGTTAATACTGATGAGTTTTTTATTAAAGACGGTAGACTCATAAACACCTTTCGTAGTGATGTAAGTGCCCATCATCATGAAGGCATGCTATCCGCCACATGGAAAGTGTCGGAAAATTTTCGTTTAAAAATGGACGGATATTGGTCAATTACTTCTCTCTTTAAAGGGATTTCCGACAAATCGAGCAGTCTTTCCGGATTGATTCAAATGGACTATTACTGGAAAAATTTATCATGTAGTCTTTATGGCAAAACAAGTTCGAAAAGTTTTAGTGCAGATTTGATCCATAGATATGAACCGGCTAAATACGGATTAACGGCACGCTGGAGTTGTGGAAACTGGTTGGTGGAAGCAGGAGCGGAAAGCCCTTTTACCAAACACCGCCAGTGGAAACAATCAGTGACATTAGATGCTTACAATTACACAAATTATGTGACAGGGCGCATATATCAACAGACAGGCTTTCTAAAAGTGATTTATACACATAATTTCGGAAAGAAAACCGCACGAGACGACAATAACACGAACAGACATATTAACAGTGCCATCCTAAAAGCTTATTAAAAGATGAATAAATACAACACTATCAGCATTTCTCCGTTCTCTTCTTCCACAGAAAAGGAGCATTATCTACTTTCTTGCAACGGGAGATATTTTGAGGTTAACCAGCCCTTAGCAGAATTATTAACTGACCTACAACAGAATGAGACTCAAGAAGCAGCTATACAAACTTATATTAATAAGAAAGAGGGAAAATATACCTTTGAACAGACAGAAAGTCTCATTAAAAAGCATATTGACCCTCTTCTTACAATTCCCAAAGAGAAAGAATGTACATTCCTTTACGAAAAGGAACTTCTAACAGCCGCCACTGTTGAGCGTTTTTCAAAAAGATTTTCTTTTCTATTCAATAGGAAATTTATGTGGAGCTTGCTATCTATAGCAACAATTATGGACATATTCTTTTTTATCAATGTTCCCGACTTATTAGTTTTCAATAACAGAGCAAATGCTTTTGGTATGGCAGGACTGCTGATATTTATGTTAGTATCTTCATTCTTTCACGAATTAGGACATGCCTCAGCTTGTAAATATTGTGGGGTAAAACACGGAAGTATCGGTTTTGGGATCTACTTAAATTTTCCCGTCCTATATACAGATGTAACGGAAATATGGAAATTAAATAGAAAGCAACGATTTATGGTAAATATCGCAGGGGTCTATTTCCAATGTTTCTTTCTTATAGTTTTACTGGTCGGTTTCTGGATGACCGGTGACGATATGCTGCGATATATGATATTAATTCTCAATTTAGGCTTTTTGATGACTCTCAATCCATTCTTTAAATTCGATGGTTACTGGATTGTATCTGACCTCCTAGGAGTGCCAAGTTTACGTAAACGTTCTATTGAAATAATCAAATATTACTGGTATCGAATTATGAGACGCCGCATCCAACAAATGCCCTATTTATTGCGGATAGGTCTCGCGGAGAGATGGGGACTGGCGATATACGCGGTGATAGTGAATTTCTTCATGGGATACTATTTCATATACATTATTCCACGTTTCCTATATAATTTTCTGCTTTCATTTCCAAGAGAGATGCAGGAACTCATTCTCTATTTGTCTAATAACCTAACACCTCCTTTTGCTTTAATGCGCAACATCGGAATACAACTGTTGTTCCTCGCACTATTGGGATACCTATTTACGAAAATGATTCGTAGTCTGAAAAAACAGAATAGCAAGAATGGAGAACAAGCTTAATACCAGTTTTTATGTGGCTACAATATTGCTACTGGCAGTGTTGACAATAGAGATATTCCAATTCAAAGACCATTACCGGATTGGAATGCTATTGTCAATTGTAGCTCTAGCATTTGTCCGCCCGCTTCCTATCCAACAATGGACATTTATAGACTGGACGTTGAGTATCATAGTAGCCTATGATTTAGTATTATGCTTTTATGCCAGTTGTGCTGTACCAGCTGTATACAACATGATATTTTCATTCTATGGATTCACCGTTTATTTGATTGTGAGGAAGCTTTTGGCTACCGGCAAATCTCTGAATCTATTTCAGGTAGGAAGTTATTTACCTATTGGGGCAGCTCTGATACTGACTGTCTGTTCGTTTATTATATTCCGCAATTCCGTATTAGAGGCAGGCTTCACAGACACCTATCATTTTCGTTTTTTATTCCGCCCATTAGGATATGTAACCAATGTATGGGCAGAAATACTATTAGTACTTTTAGGGTGGATTTGTTTTATACGCCGCTATTCCAGTATATTCATATTTCTAACAATAGTAACGATTTTGCTCTCTTTCTCCAGAGGGGCTTATGTTGCACTAGGCATTTACTTGGTGATATGGATCGCTGCAACTAAAAGTGCCAAGCACTGGAAACCGCTGCTCGCCGTTTTTGCAGCCATTGCTATAATCGCTATACTTTTCCCTACCGAAATGAAAACTACCCTGCGCATGAATGCCACTGTTTCACAACAACGGAGTAGCGAATGGAGAATAAATTCGACTTATGCCGCTTGGGAGATTTTTGAGAAGCATCCCATTCTCGGATATGGAAACGGAAGCTATACCCTTGTTATAGATGAATCACTAAATCAAGACAGTACTGTTCCTTTTACAACTTTTGCACCAAACATTATTATCAAATTACTAATTGAAAAGGGCATCATTGGAATAATACCTTATCTACTGTTGCTAGTAGAGATAATCGGAATTGCATTAAGCCGTAGAAAAGACGAAAATACTTGGATAATCATTGCTACTTTAATCGCATTGTCGACCAAAGAAATGGCACAATCAACAATGTTCGACATTCCTTTTGTATGGCTTATGTTTTTTATATTGTTAGCTTTTCTACAAAGACAAGCGCCCGAACCAGAAATTTGTGAGCCGGCAAAAGATAGAAAATCATACTTAATACCAGGGTTGTTATTAACCGTTTATGGAGGTGGAATCTTATTCGTCAACCTCGACTCGCAACGATATAATATTCCAGGAAATAGAATTCCTTATTTAGTGAATCAGGGAATGGAATGTGCTAAAAACTACCAAGAGATAAAACAGGATATTTATGCAGAGAAAGCAATATCTTTTTTGAAAAAAGCTCAAAAATATAGCCCGAGAGATGTTCAACTCACTTATTTATTGTCTCAGTTGTATTTGCAAACAGATAAAATGGATCAAGGATATTGCCTTTTAGAAAACCTAGCATACGATTATCCCAATAATTCTCTTTACTCTTGGGCATTTGGAAATGTATGTTACCAAAAAGGGTTATTAAAGAAATCTATTAATCCTCTTGTAAAAGCAATTTTTAATAATCCTCGTTTATTAACAATGCAGCAAGTTAAGGAATGGAAAAATAATGATTCAGCATTTTATCATGAGTTAAAAAAAGAAATCTACAGATATTCTACTCAACACTTACAAAGTCCATCAGATTTGGCACGATATGGATATATAATGCATTGGTTTGGAGATTATGCATCAGCAACAAAGGCTTTAAGAAAAGCGGTAGAAGCTTTGCCAAGTCTAACAACATCCTGGCGTTTGCTGGGAGAAGAAAAGAAATATCGGTTATTAAAATTTGGAGCTTTAAAAAAAGACATATTTTCAACCGATGTCATTAAAGAGCCAGAAATAACAAACCAACTATTGCTTGATATGGTTTATAAGACGAAATTTTATAAATGGTACGGGGTAGAGTTTGAATACTAAAAATAATCGAATCTGAATACTTTATGGGAGTTAGTTGCTTCACTCTGCTTTTAACCTTCCCAAACGGAAAAAGCCGCATTGCTAATGGTATGCTTCGACACAATCTACAACGGCACCCGTACTAAAACCATCGACACTATTAACACAAAGGCGAAAGAAGACTTTAAAAAAGAAAGGCTGAAGGTTGACATACGAATGCAGGGCTGGGAGTAGGGAACTAAATATTAATGATTATGATGAAAATCATGTTTACAAATTTAAATTTGCAACATGGTATTCAAGTCGATTATTAAATGTAAAAATATAAGCTATGAAGATATTTTTCAGTTAATTCATGATCAATGTATTATCAACATTATCGGTATTAGCACAAATTTCAGTTCGTATAATAGACGAAGGCGATCAACCTTTGTCATTTAATGGAAATAATGTGTCATTCGGCTATGTAGAAGATAATTGCATCTATATCATTTTATCAAAAGTGGGGAAAAAATACATCCCTTTCACCGATCCATTTATATTTGATGGGAAACAGTTCAATTATTTTTCAACAGATAATAAAGGAAGCAAATCGGAAGATATTAAGATTTACCGAAAGTTCCCGTTCTTTGCATGGAATAAGGATAGAATGTACAAAATTGTAGATTCTAAGTTTGAGGAAAGTAATACGATTGATTTCAGCCATCCTGAAATGCTATACCATATATGTGATACGTCTAAAGTTTGCTATAATGAATTGATGGTGCAGAATAAACAAAAATACCGCTATGTACGATACAAAGTCAGGGAAAATGCTTTTCTCGAATTAGCAGAACTACACTTTTATCAAGACCAACAAGAAGTGAAACCTGTAAATATAGTCGCATGCGAACCATATAATGCTAATGACGATGAATTTAAACTAGCGAATTGCTTCGATTATGCCCCGCTCACCTATTTTCTGTCTAAGAAAGAAGGACAGGAACTTATTTTTGACTTTGGTTCAGAAGTTTTAATTAATAAGATTTTATGTATTCCACGCAACGACGACAATTTTATCCGTCCGGGAGATACCTATGAACTCTTTTATTGGGGAAAAGATAAAAAGTGGATTTCGTTAGGTAAACAAAAGGCAAAAGGTGTTTATTTACAATACAAAGATGTTCCCCGGAACGCACTACTTTTCCTTCATAATGAAACCCGGGGAAAAGAGGAAGAGGTATTTTTCTTGAGAGATGGCGAACAATATTTTGTTAACAGCTTGCCTATAGACTAACCTTCAACATCGCATAATTCAAATAACGATATTGGCATCCAAGCTATCTTTCTAATAACAATATCCTGTTTTTTTCTATTTTATGCAAAAAAACTTTGGTTTTATGCATCTTTTCTCCAAAATAATGCATACTTTTGCACCATCATCAGAATAATTATGCAATGAAGAAGAAAGCAAATCGGTTGGACGCCATCAAAATGATAATCTCAAGCAAGGAAGTCGGTTCGCAGGAAGAACTGCTGCAAGAGCTGAATCGCGAAGGCTTCGAACTGACACAGGCCACCCTCTCGCGCGACTTGAAACAACTGAAAGTAGCCAAAGCCGCCGGTATGGACGGAAAGTACGTATACGTACTGCCGAACAACATCATGTATAAACGCTCTACCGACCAGAGTGCCAGCGAAATGTTACGCAACAACGGATTCATCTCCCTACAGTTTTCCGGCAACATTGCCGTCATCCGCACCCGCCCCGGCTATGCCAGCAGCATGGCGTATGACATCGACAACCACGAATTCGGCGAAATCCTGGGAACCATTGCCGGCGACGATACCATCATGCTGGTGCTGCGCGAAGGAACCGGCATCAGCAAAATACGCCAGCTCCTGTCAGTCATCATCCCCAATATCGAATAATCATACCTATTTATATAATATAAAAAATGGACACTCAACCAATAGATGTTATGGTAGCCGACGCCTCGCATGAGGTTTACGTTGACACTATTTTGGAAACTATCAGAAATGCTGCCGCCGTACGAGGAACAGGAATCGCAGAACGTACACACGAATACGTAGCGACAAAGATGAAAGAAGGCAAAGCAATCATCGCCCTTTGCGGCGATACGTTTGCCGGATTCACCTATATCGAATCATGGGGAAACAAGCAATATGTAGCCACTTCCGGCCTGATTGTTCATCCCGACTTCCGCGGATTGGGACTGGCAAAACGCATCAAACAGGCTTCTTTCCAACTGGCACGGCTCCGATGGCCGAAAGCGAAAATATTCAGCCTCACCTCCGGAGCAGCCGTGATGAAGATGAATACGGAACTGGGCTACGTACCCGTCACCTTCAACGAACTGACGGACGACGAAGCCTTCTGGAAAGGGTGCGAAGGATGCATCAACCATGACATCCTGGTGGCGAAAAACCGCAAGTTCTGCATCTGCACAGCCATGCTGTACGACCCGGCAGAACCGAGGAACATCAAAAAGGAACAAGAAAGAAATAACATCTAAAAAAAACATACAGCACTATGGAAGAAAAGAAGAAAAAAGTAGTGGTGGCATTCAGCGGCGGACTGGACACATCGTTCACCGTCATGTACCTCGCCAAAGAAAAAGGCTACGAAGTATATGCAGCTTGTGCCAATACGGGCGGATTCAGCCAAGAACAACTGAAAACAAACGAAGAGAACGCCTACAAACTGGGAGCAGCGGAATACGTGACGCTGGACGTCACCCGCGAATACTACGAGAAGAGCCTCAAATACATGGTTTTCGGAAATGTGCTGCGCAACGGCACTTACCCTATTTCAGTCAGCTCCGAACGCATCTTCCAGGCACTGGCCATCGCACGCTATGCCAACGAAATCGGTGCGGACGCCATCGCACACGGCTCCACCGGAGCGGGCAACGACCAGATCCGTTTCGACATGACCTTCCTCGTGTTGGCCCCCAACGTAGAAATCATCACACTGACCCGCGACATGGCATTGAGCCGCCAGGAAGAAATTGATTACCTGAACAAACACGGTTTCAGCGCCGACTTCACCAAACTGAAATACTCGTACAACGTAGGTCTGTGGGGGACGTCCATCTGCGGCGGCGAAATCCTCGACTCCGCACAAGGACTGCCCGAAACCGCCTACCTCAAACACGTCGAAAAAGAAGGCAGCGAACAGCTCCGCCTCACCTTCGAGAAAGGCGAACTGAAAGCCGTCAACGACGAGAAGTTTGACGACCCGATTAAAGCCATCCAGAAAGTGGAAGAAATCGGTGCGGCCTACGGCATCGGCCGTGACATGCACGTGGGTGATACCATTATCGGCATCAAAGGCCGTGTAGGATTCGAAGCAGCCGCCCCGATGCTGATTATCGGCGCCCATCGCTTCCTCGAGAAATATACACTGAGCAAATGGCAGCAATACTGGAAAGACCAGGTAGCCAACTGGTACGGTATGTTCCTCCACGAAAGCCAATACCTCGAACCGGTGATGCGTGACATCGAAGCCATGTTGCAGGAAAGCCAGCGCAACGTGAACGGTACGGCCATCCTCGAGCTCCGCCCGCTCTCCTTCTCTACCGTAGGCGTGGAATCGGAAGACGACCTCGTGAAGACCAAATTCGGAGAATACGGCGAAATGCAGAAAGGATGGACGGCCGAAGACGCCAAAGGATTTATCAAAGTGACCTCTACCCCGCTACGCGTTTACTATAACAACCACAAAGACGAAGAGATATGATTAAAGCAGGAATCATCGGCGGCGCAGGATATACGGCAGGCGAACTAATCCGTCTGCTGCTCAACCATCCGGAGACTGAAATCGTATTTATCAACAGCAGCAGCAATGCCGGAAACAGAATCACCGACGTACACGAAGGCTTGTACGGAGAAACAGACTTGAGATTCACCGACCAGTTGCCTCTGGACGAAATCGACGTCCTCTTTTTCTGCACCGCCCACGGCGATACGAAGAAATTCATGGAAAGCCACCACATACCGGAAGACCTGAAGATTATCGACCTCTCCATGGACTACCGCATCAAGAGCGACGACCACGACTTCATCTACGGCCTGCCGGAACTGAACCGCCGCGCCACCTGTACGGCAAAGCACGTAGCCAACCCCGGCTGTTTTGCCACCTGCATCCAGCTCGGTCTGCTCCCGCTTGCCAAGAACCTGATGCTGACGGACGATGTAATGGTAAATGCCATCACAGGAAGCACGGGAGCCGGTGTGAAACCGGGTGCCACCAGTCATTTCAGCTGGAGAAACAACAACATGAGTGTGTACAAAGCATTCGAGCACCAACACGTGCCGGAAATCAAGCAATCGCTGAAACAACTGCAAAACAGCTTCGATGCGGAGATAGACTTCATCCCATACCGTGGCGATTTCGCCCGCGGTATCTTTGCCACGATGGTAGTCAGAACCAAAGTAGCGCTGGAAGAAATCGTCCGCATGTATGAGGAATATTATGCAAAAGACTCCTTTGTACACATCGTAGAGAAGAATATAGACCTCAAACAAGTAGTCAACACCAACAAGTGTCTGATACATCTGGAGAAACACGGTGAGAAGCTATTGATTGTCTCCTGTATCGACAACTTGCTGAAAGGCGCCAGCGGACAGGCGGTTCATAACATGAACCTGATGTTCAATCTGGAAGAAACGGTGGGACTGCGGCTGAAGCCTTCAGCCTTTTAAAAACAAAGAATTATGAAATTATTCGACGTATATCCTTTATATAACATCAACATTGTCAAGGGCGACGGTTGCAAAGTATGGGATGAGAACGGAACGGAATATCTGGACCTCTACGGAGGTCATGCCGTTATCTCTATCGGACATGCACACCCTCACTATGTAGAGATGATTAGCAACCAGGTAGCCAATCTTGGTTTCTACTCAAACTCGGTCATCAACAAGCTGCAACAACAGGTGGCCGAACGGCTGGGAAAGATTTCCGGCTACGAAGACTACACCCTGTTCCTGATTAACAGTGGAGCCGAAGCGAACGAAAACGCCTTGAAGCTGGCCTCCTTCTATAACGGACGTACCAAAGTGGTTTCCTTCAATAAAGCATTCCACGGACGGACGTCTCTGGCGGTAGAAGCGACCAACAATCCTTCCATCATCGCCCCTATCAACAATAACGGTCATGTCACCTATCTCCCGCTCAACGACGTGGAAGCGATGAAACAGGAACTGTCTAAGGGAGACACATGCGCCGTTATCATTGAAGGAATACAAGGGGTAGGCGGTATCAAGATACCGGCCACCGAATTTATGCAGGAACTCCGCAAAGCTTGCAGCGAAACAGGAACGATCCTGATTCTCGACGAGATTCAGAGCGGATACGGACGTAGCGGCAAATTCTTCGCTCATCAGTACAATGACATCAGACCGGACATTATCACCGTAGCCAAAGGCATCGGCAACGGTTTCCCGATGGCGGGCGTTCTTATCAGTCCGATGTTCAAGCCTGTGTACGGACAGCTAGGAACCACTTTCGGCGGAAACCATCTGGCATGCTCGGCAGCCCTCGCCGTAATGGACGTTATCGAACAGGAAAACCTGGTAGAAAACGCAGCGAAAGTGGGCAACTACTTGCTGGAAAAGTTGAAGAAATTCCCGCAAATCAAAGAAGTGCGCGGACGCGGGCTTATGATTGGACTCGAATTCGAAGAACCCATCAAGGAATTGCGCAGCCGTCTCATCTATGACGAACACGTCTTCACGGGAGCAAGCGGCACGAACGTACTGCGTCTTCTGCCGCCCCTCTGCCTCAGCATGGAAGAAGCAGACGAGTTCCTCGCACGGTTCAAGAAAGCACTTTAACCGCTCATTTGATTAATAATAAACAGCCAACGATAAAAGCAGCCTCTATCAGAATTTTATTTCTTATTCAGGCTGCTTTTTGTTTTTTCGCAATTTACCGTTACCTTTGCCTATGACAACTCATTAAAAACAAGCGTAATATGAAAATAGCCATTATCGGTGCAGGAAACATGGGCGGTTCAATAGCCCGCGGCCTGGCAAAAGGAAGCCTGATAGACGATGCGGATATCATCGTGTCCAATCCGAGTGCCGGAAAACTAGAGAAACTGAAAATGGAATTTCCGGGTATCTCTACAACTCACAATAACGCGGAAGCTGCCACAGGTGCAGATATTGTCATCCTTGCTGTCAAACCATGGTTTATAGAACCGGTGATGCGCGAATTGAAACTGAAAAGCAAACAGATACTCATCTCGGTAGCTGCCGGCATCAGTTTCGAGGAACTGGCGCATTATGTGGTATCACCGGAAATGCCGATGTTCCGCCTTATCCCCAACACCGCTATCAGCGAACTGGAAAGCATGACACTTGTTGCCGCCCGCAATACGAACGATGAACAAGACAAATTCATCCTCCGGTTGTTCAGCGAGATGGGAACCGTGATGCTTATTCCCGAAGATAAGATAGCGGCAGCCACCGCACTGGCCTCCTGCGGCATTGCTTACGTATTGAAATACGTTCAGGCAGCCATGCAAGCCGGCATCGAAATGGGAATCCGTCCGAAGGATGCGATGACCATGGTAGCACAATCACTGAAAGGAGCAGCCGCACTGATTCTAAACAACGACACCCACCCCAGTGTGGAAATAGACAAAGTAACCACTCCGGGAGGAATCACCATCAAAGGAATCAATGAACTGGAACACAACGGATTCACCTCCGCCGTTATCCAAGCCATGAAAGCCTCCAAATAAATGATTAACCACTAACTAAATCACTGATAAATAATTAACCACTAAACAATTAATCACCAAATAATATGAATGACCAAATTAAACAAATCGCAGAACGCCTCCGCGGATTGCGTGATGTACTGGAACTGACTTCTGAGGACATTGCCCGCGAAAGCGACATCTCTGCTGAAGAATACCGCCGTGCAGAGACCGGAGAATATGACATCTCCGTCAGCATGCTGCAAAAAATAGCGCGCACCTACAATGTCTCACTCGACACGCTGATGTTCGGCGAAGAACCTAAGATGAGCAGTTATTTCGTGACCCGTGCCGGCAAAGGCGTCAGCATCGAACGTACGAAAGCCTACAAATACCAGTCACTGGCATCGGGCTTCATGAACCGCACCGCCGACCCGTTCATCGTTACCGTCGAACCGAAAGGGGACGACGAACCTATCCACTACAACCAACACACCGGACAAGAGTTCAACCTGGTCATCGAAGGCAGGATGCTTATCAACATCGAAGGCAAAGAAATCATCCTCAACCAAGGCGACAGCATCTATTTCAATTCCAAACTTCCACATGGCATGAAAGCGCTCGATGGCAAGACATTACGTTTTCTGGCAGTAATTATGTAATAACATCATGGTAGAAAGATTTTTATCACAGACCTCTTTCAGCTCACAAGAGGATTTTATCAAAAACTTGAAAATAAACGTTCCGGAGAACTTCAACTTCGGCTATGACGTAGTAGACGCCTGGGCCGCCGAACAACCTGACAAGAACGCTTTGCTTTGGACAAATGACAAAGGCGAGAGCCGCCAATTCTCATTTGCCGACATGAAGCGTTATACGGATATGACCGCCTCTTACTTCCAGAGCCTGGGCATCGGTCGGGGCGACATGGTGATGCTGATTCTGAAACGCCGCTATGAGTTCTGGTTTAGCATTATCGCCCTTCACAAACTGGGGGCAACCGTTATTCCGGCTACTCACCTGCTGACCAAGAAGGATATTATCTATCGTTGCAACGCTGCCGACATCAAAATGATTGTAGCTGCCGGCGAAGGAATCATCCTGCAACATATCAAAGAGGCTCTTCCCGAATGTCCCACGGTTGAAAAGTTAATCAGTGTCGGACCGGAAATCCCGGAAGGCTTCGAAGATTTCCATCAGGGCATCGAGAATGCCGCCCCGTTCGTACGTCCGCGCCATGCGAACACTAACGACGACATCTCTCTGATGTATTTTACTTCCGGCACCACAGGCGAACCTAAGATGGTGGCACATGACTTTACCTATCCGTTAGGTCATATCGTTACCGGTAGTTTTTGGCACAACCTGAACGAGAACAGCCTGCACCTCACCATTGCCGATACCGGCTGGGGAAAAGCTGTATGGGGAAAACTCTACGGACAGTGGATTGCCGGAGCCAATATCTTCGTCTACGACCATGAGAAGTTTACGCCGGGAGACATTCTTGAAAAGATACAAAACTATCATGTCACCTCTCTCTGCGCGCCTCCTACCATCTTCCGCTTCCTGATTCACGAAGACCTGACAAAGTACGACTTGTCTTCACTCAAATACTGCACCATTGCCGGAGAAGCATTGAACCCTGCCGTATTTGATACATTCAAGAAACTGACAGGTATCAAACTGATGGAAGGTTTCGGACAGACGGAAACTACCCTGACCATCGCCACCATGCCATGGATGGAACCGAAACCGGGAAGCATGGGGCTGCCGAACCCTCAATACGATGTTGACTTGATTGACCACGAAGGTCGTTCCGTTGAAGCCGGTGAACAGGGGCAAATCGTAATCCGTACCCATAAAGGAAAACCTCTCGGACTTTTCAAAGAGTATTATCGCGATGCGGAACGTACACACGAAGCCTGGCACGACGGCATCTATTATACAGGAGACGTTGCCTGGAAAGACGAAGACGGCTATCTCTGGTTTGTAGGCCGTGCAGACGACGTTATCAAGAGTTCCGGTTACCGCATCGGTCCATTCGAAGTGGAAAGTGCCTTGATGACTCATCCGGCTGTTGTGGAATGTGCCATCACCGGAGTACCCGACGAGATTCGCGGACAGGTGGTAAAAGCCACGATTGTTCTATCCAAAGACTATAAGAATCGCGCCGGAGAAGAACTGATTAAGGAATTGCAGAACCACGTGAAGAAAGTGACTGCTCCTTATAAATATCCGCGTGTGATTGAATTCGTGGAAGAACTCCCAAAGACTATCAGCGGTAAGATACGCCGGGTGGAGATTCGTCAGAATGATAAGAAATAAACAAGAAACGTTCTATCCACTGATATATTTTCCCTCTTTAGCTACCTCCTTGGATAGCTAAAGGGGAATTTTTAGAATCCTGTAACATACGGTAGATTTCCGTCCCTGCTAATAAAAAAGCGCCCGGACCATATACTTCCGTCATTTCACGTGTCACGTTCTTCGGATCAGCTCCAACAGGTTGCACATAACCCAATCTACCGTCTTTCTCCACTGCCGAAAGTAATGCCCTCCATCCACTGATCGCAATTGGCAGAAATTGTTCTTTAGGAAGTAATCCCTCGTTGATTCCATAAGCCAACGCGTAAACAAAGAATCCACTACAACTAGTTTCTGGAGACGGATAAGAAGCAGGATCAAGAAGACTAGCATACCAAAATCCGTCAGAATTCTGTAACCTGGATATCCGACGACACATTTTCTGAAATAACTCCTGATAAAAAGGACGATATTTACTCTTTACCGGTAATTCACGCAACATTTCAACTAGTCCACCCAGCACCCAACCATTGCCGCGTCCCCAAAAGACCTTGGCTCCATTCGCTTCTTTCTTATCAAAATAGCGATGATCCCGATAGAATAAATTTTCTTCTTTATCAAAGAGATAATCATAAGTAAGCTTATATTCCTTATCCATGAAACGGATAAATTTCTTATCCCCAGTTATATTATATAAATGCAAATAAACAGGAGGAGCCATAAAAAGAGCATCGCACCAAGTCCAATGTTCCAAAGTCGTCGCATCAGAATAATCTAATTCAAATGAACCGACAGGGGGATTCATAATTACCCACTCTGCACGTGCTAAAGTAGGAACAAGCATTTCCCTCTCTTTATATTTATCATACATGCTCAAATAAGTCTGCGAAATACAAATATCATCAGCATGATACATACGTTGATCAACCTGCCAATAATTACGACGCCCCAAACGCATTAACCATTTATAATAAGAATCATCATGACTGTCCTGTTCGGCAATAGCCGCCCATCGGGATAATCCCAGGTAAAAAGTAGCATTTACCCAATTCAATTCTCCGTGAGTAACCTCTTTCATATGGTTAATCTGCCAATCGGCTACTAATTTCATACACTGTTTCACTTCCACCTGAGTCGGTACTTGCGCATGCAATAAGCATAAGTTATTGATGCATAATACAAAAAACAAAACTTTTTTCATCATATTATCAAGCATAGTATATATCATCTAATTAACGTTTTTCACCAAAGTCTTCCTGTTGCTTTTCTACTTCACGCAGTTCATACTCTGATAGTTTCTTTTTCAATTGTATTATTACCTCTTTCAAAGAGCCTACTTCATCATGCTCCTTTTGGAAAGTTGTTGAAGATTGCATTTTTATGGTCTGAGTCTTTCCAAAAGGTTTATATATAAACCGGTCAGCAGGTTTCACCGAGTAAAACTCCAGCTCATCAGGCGCAATAGCATGTGTCCCCTCTCCCAATATCTCCGCTCGAATTCTAATTTTTCCCGGATTCGTAGTTGCACGAACTAATACTACAGCAGTTCCCCACTGTGTAACTATAGGATTTCTCCCAATAGTGCAATCTCCTATTAATTCAGCTTCCCCGCTCACCGTGAATTTCACAGAGGAGTTATTCAATCTTTTTACAGTACCATCTTTATCAACAACCTCAGCTATGACTGATACAATATCCGAACCATCCGCTCTCAACGCCAAACTGTCATTATCAATTCTTAGCCTCAACGCCACCGGACGACGAGCAGGGCTTCTTTTACAAGTAGCCACAACTTTACCTCCGATCAATCCCTCGGCTAATAGATACACATCTGCTTGCTTGCCGGCACGCGACAATGCTTTTAACTCCATAAAATGATAGGCATTCTTAAATAAAATAATAGGTGAAGGCATTTTTTTATCCACAGAAGAACGTTTATAAACAGACTGTTTTCCTCCACCATATATAGTCAACCGCACTTCTTCACAATTAGAATATACAGTGACATCCGATGGAGAAAAAGGAGTCATTTCATTTGCAATATACACCATCGGGCCTGTTTCAGCCGGCAAACATTCATTCCTTACCGCCGGACGTTGCGCCATAAACATATAATACGATGTCTTAGGTTGGCGAAAAGCATCCATTATACCTCCGTAAAATGGCTGGGGATGATATCCCCGCTGATGATCGAACGCATGCCAAAGCGTCCCTCCTACATGAGATTTATCCGAAGCATACAAACTTTCCAAACAAGTATATGAATAATCGGGACAAGCATAATGCACAGCTTGCTGCAACATAGGTTCTTCTCCCCAAGAACGATGTACCCGACTATTCGAATTATGGGAATTCCAGTCGTCTACATTATCTCCAAATTCACGTGTAAAGTACATTCTGCTACGGTTAATCTTCCCAACAGTATATTCAGTCTCCTTACTTCCTCCCGATGCAGAAACGGGATGGGTAAAAATAACAGGATAAAACTCACTTCCCTGTGCCCCAGGATCACAAGCAGATAAAGCCTGTTCGTAAGCATACTCTTCGTCGACTAATTCCTTAGCATTTTGGGCATATTCTTTCGGAAAGCGAGTCTCATTCAACACTGGTTCCCAGATAAAAACAGAGGCATGGTTACGGTCACGACGCACCAACTGGCGGATATGCGTATAAATACGTTCTTCAAAGACCGGTTCCTGATTCCAAAATTGCCATCCTGCTATTGGAAGAATAACAAGCATTCCAAAATAATCGCAAGCATCCAGAAAAGCCGGATCATGCGGATAGTGCGCACAACGGACAACACGAACACCCGCGTCACGTAATTTCTTCGCATCCCGCCAATGCAAAGAATTAGGAAGAGCATTTCCTATCACTGCAAAGTCCTGATGCCTGTTCACCCCAATCAATTTATCCTCATACACCCGACCATTCAAAAAAAGTCCCTGTTCACCTTTATACTCAATCTTGCGAATCCCTACTTTTTGAATCATACCGTCTATAGTCTTACCACTTTTATCAGTCAAATATATTTCTAATTCATGCAATACAGGATGGTCCGGATACCATAATCCCGGTGCATCAACTTTCAAAGAATCATGAATATACTTTGCATTACCAGCAGACAAAGAAACAGGTACTTTCATAGAAGCCACTTCCTTTCCTGCACAATTGCACAAGACTAAATGCAGATCACCTTCGAAAGATGATTGCTCCTCATTCCGTAAATGGACTTTTACTCCAACCTCTGCATATTGTTCGGAAACTGTCGGATAATGGATTAAGACTCCGCCACCGGCAATCTCATTTTCATAATTGGCATCCGTTATATATACCGAATTATGAGCTATGAGGAAACAATCCCTGTAAATACCACCAAAATAAGTAAAGTCTAAAGCCTGCTGAGGCTTACCGGGAAGAAAAGAAGGGTCATCACTATTGTCTGTACAGACTACCAATATATTATCTTCATCAAAAGAAAGCATATCTGTAGCATCTATCACAACCGGGGAGTAACCATCATAGTGTCTTTCGATCAATTTCTCGTTCAACCATATACGCGACTTCCCCATTATCCCTTCAAAATGCAGAAAAATTTTCTTTCCTCTCAAAGAAACATCCAAAGGAAAACGTTTCCGATACCACGATTCCCCTTGATAATTAATGCATCCGCTCGCCTCTTCAGGCAGTAATTCCAGTCCATGAGGTAATGATACAGATTCCCAGGAAGATTCATCATAATCTTTACCCCAAACCTCATCCGGCAAACTACCTTTATGAAATTTCCAACCGATATTCATATTATATACCTCACGTCCGGAATGTTTCAACTCATAGAACCCAGCAGTCGAAAAAGAAACTTCACGACCGGCAAGCAACATTGCAACAGTACTTAAAACCATTAACATGGTAAAACGTAAATTCATCGCCATACAAAATTATATCTTCCGGCTACTCCCTATACTATATCGCTTGTTTTTATATCTCGTCAATGCTTCCAAATAGTAATAATCGGCATATACTAATGGCACATCTATTTCTACGCCATGCGGAATACTACCAACACTATGTCTTAATATGAAATTGCAATTCGTGCCCGGCTCAGCCAAATAATCGGAAGAGGACAAAGATTGTAAGATATGCTCGGCTGCTTCAACATATTTCTTTCCTTCCGTTACATACTCCGACAACTCCAGGAAAGCGGAAGCTGCAATTGCTGCTGCTGACGCATCACGAGGGATTATTGTAAAGCGTTGCGGATCATAATTCCAATCCGGTACATAGCCTCTCTGACCGGCATCGAAGTCCCAATAAGGTATGCCATCCTCAGGCAAACGAGGATGATTCAACCAAAAATCCGCAATATGGACGGCCATATTCAGAAAATCCGTTTTTTTAGTTTCACGATAAGCCATTGTATATCCATAAATAGCCCATGCCTGCCCACGCGCCCAAGTAGAATTATCGGAGAACCCCTGACAGGTAGCTCTATGAAGTACTTCACCAGTTTCTTCATCATAATTTACTACATGGTAACTGCTATAATCATCGCGGAAGTGATTCCGAGCTGTCGTCTCCGCATGTTTATTCGCGACCTTTGCAAAGAGAGAATCTCCTGTTACTCTCGTTGCAAAATAAAGCAATTCGAGATTCATCATATTATCAATGATAACCGGAAAGAACCATTCATCCTTTCCATTCCAAGCTTTCCGATAATTCCAGGATTCGATACAACCGGTCTTTTCATTAAAACGTGTACATAAAGAACGGGCAGACTCGATCAGTACATTCTTATAAGCTTCATTTCCGGTCAGACGGTAAGCATTACCAAAACTGCAATACATCAAAAAACCTATATCATGATGATTTGTCAATCTCTTTAATGGTTCCAACGCTTCTGTCCATTGCAGAGCAGACTGTTTCCAACTTTCATCCTTATTGTTTTCATATATATACCAAAGACATCCGGGATAAAATCCTTCTGTCCAATCATTCATCTTTGTCGTATAAAGTTCACCATTTCTAATAGTACGCGGGAAAGCAACAGGTTCTGGCACAGCTTTCAACTGGGCAGCCAATTGTCGCTCAGCCACAGAAAAAGCATTTTCGACCATGCCCCCCTGTTTCTTCTCCATACAGGACAGACAACACCCACTCACCAATAAGATAAAAAACAATCCTATTTTACTCATAATTTATTTCCTTATTTTCCATTATTCAACCATCGAAGAGCACTTAACGCAGAACGCCAGTTTATCCAGACATTTCCACCCCGGTACTTATCAAATATTTCTTTCAAGCTATCATCAAATTCATACAACTCATCCACTACATACAGAGTAGACGAAGGGTCGTAAGCCTTATTATAATCATCTCTTTTCTTATCAGGCTCATACTCCGTATCCACAAATTCAATATGTCCGTATTTAGGAGTATTCATCATAAAGGGTTTCCAGAAATCTACACACCTCTTTACCGAAGCTCCGCCGCCCACATTCTGCATATAAAAATTGTCGGCAGCATCATATCCCTCATACAATGCAATCAGATGAGCTATTTTTGCAAAAAAAGAAAGATCATACGCATGATAAGCAAATGCGTCACGCGCCAATAAATCCGTAGTAGTACCATTGGGACATAAATTTCCTTTCACCCATTCGGGATACGTTTTTTTAAACTTGTTTATCCATTTATTATCATTCAATACCAAGCCGTAAAGATAATACTGCCGCAATAAACAGGCTCCCCAATTATTTCCTCGCAAATCATTGTCTTTTTCAAACTGCGTCAAACGTTTTATCATCCACCCATCAATGAGTTGTCGGTCTTCTGCGGAAACAATATTCCGGATAAGTGAATATCCTTCTACTGCCCACGAATACTTTTCTTCATGAATATTCGCTTTAGGCTCCGCTATATTTATTTTAGCCCATGCCGTAAGGTAATCTACAGCCTTTTCCAGATATTGCTGATCCTGGTTGAAAGCATATGTCACACATAAATAATAAATGGATTTCATTTCCTCATAGATGTTCACTCCCTGTTCATTGTTATTCGAGGAAACTGCGGCAATCGGCTGTTTACCGCTCGTCATCACTTTCTCCGCATATCCACGGATATGTTTGTCAAACATTGTTTTAAAAGTATTATCCCCTTCTTTCGAAAGTTCGGCTTTCAATCTATCATAATGTTCTCTTGCGATAACAGCATTAGGAAACATTTTGTCCTGTACAGGCACTTCCTGCGAGTAGATTTTGGGGAAGAACAAAAACTCCCCCAAAATCACGATACTGAAAAAAAATACTCTTTTCACCTTCATCATTCTATCTATAAAATGTTACTGTTTACCAACCTTCATTTTGTATCAGATTCGTGTTTTTAAACCGTTCAGAATTAGAAATCGGATAAAAATACATGCAATCCCTAACTACACGTTTGTCATACAATTGTTTGTCATACAGCATATTTGTTCCATCTTTCCTCACCTGCACCTTATAGATCTCGGTCGTTTTATCCAGTTCTTTCCAGCGGCGTACATCCCAAAAACGATGTCCTTCAAATGCTAATTCCACACGGCGCTCATTCTTCAAACGCTTTATAAAATCTTCCTTTGAAATATTATCCGGATAGGAAGGCATATCTACGTCACTACGACGACGAAGTTCATTTACCGCATCCAAAGCACTTATAGGATATTTATCCCCATCCTTATAGGATGGCGAAAATGCATTTGCCATCGCTTCGGCATAATTCAGCAAAATTTCTCCATAACGGAACAAAATCCAATTATGATGCTTTTTCGTAACCGTAGCTCCGGATTCAAAACTAATATCATTGTTGACATACTTTTTCAGATAATAACCCGTAACCGTAGCATTATTCAATGGCAACCCGTTGGCTCCACCTTCCCATATTTGCAATGCAGTCTTGGGCCACTCCATACCATTGTAAGCAATTGTCATCGCCAACCGGGGATCTCTGCCTGTATATGGAGTCTTGCGCATCGTCTCATTCTCCCAATCAAAAGGAGTTCCGTCAGCCTTCATTTCGTAAGCACTGACCAGATTCTCGGTCGGGCACGTAGAAGTCTTTCCTCCCTGCACTCCCATAGGAAAATTACTCTGTTCGAAACTACCACTCTCCCCTACCGGACGTGCAAGAATAACTTCCTTTTCCTTATTGTTATCCTCATCAAATAAATCGGCATATTTACTCAACCCATACCCTAATGCCGATACCTGACCAATAATCTCATAAGCCGCATCTGCTGCATCTTTCCATTTTTCCGGGCTGTCTGACGAATAAAGAGGACTTGCCAGATAGAGTTTCAAACGGGAAGCCAGAGCCATAGCTGCTCCACGGGTAATACGCCCGGTCTCCTTGTCCATAAAACCGTTGCTAAAATTTGCCGGCAGTATATTTTTCAACTCGTCACACTCGTCCAGTATAAACTTAGCGACTTTCTCAAATGAAACAGGTTCCACCAGATTGGCTTCTTCAGGAGACAGCACTTTGTCTACCAAAGGAACATTCCTATAACGTTTTATCAACTCAAAATAATAGTATGCACGTAAGAAACGTACTTCATGTTTGTAATATTCGAAACTTTTCATCCAAGCTTCGTAATTGTCATTAAACTTCCAATCTTCAAAAGTCAATCCTTCCGCCTCCTTCAGATAAAGATTAGCCGCACGTATGCCTTCATAGAAGTGACTCCAAACATCGTCTACTACAGAGTTTGCCCCCCATGTTCCATCTACAAAACGCTGAATCTTAGACGTTCTATATACATGCACTGCATCATCGGTAGCAGCGTCAAGCATAGCCCCATCGATATTGCAAAATCCGTTCGGTAGAAAACTATATACATGCGTAGCCATCTGTTTCGTCCGTTCATAACTAACAAAAATGTCTTCTTTCTTATAATCCGACGACTCGTCACAATCAATGAAATCGCATCCGGTAAGTGAGCCAACCAACAGCCCCACCACATAATATTTCAGTATTATCTTTTTCATCTTACATCCATTTTAGAAAGTTAAATTCACTCCGAAAGTATATTGTGTCATCAACGGATGACCAGCCTTGACCGCTTCCGGATCCATTATATCAATCTTATCCCAAGAGAACAGATCGTGAGCACGCGCAAACAAACGTGCATTTCTCAATGGGCTTACTTTTTTCATCACTTTGGGAGAGAACTGGTAATATACTTCCAGCGTTCTTAGTTTCAGGAAGGAAGCGTCAGCCACCCACAAGCTGTTTGTGTTATAGTTATTGTTCGAACCAGAATAAGTCAGACGGGGGTACAGGGCATTCGGGTTCTCTTTTGTCCATCTATTTTCATAATAATGAGTAGAAACTGTGTTATTACTTACCAAAGGACGATAAACACTGTTCACATTCAAGACTTTACTATAATTACCGGCTCCTTGGAACAAGGCATAAAATCCCAGACCTTTGTATTCTGCTCCTAAATCAAACGAACAATATATTTCGGGACAAGTTGAGTTGTATCCCAAAGCAACTTGATCGTATTCATCAATACGATTATCACCATTCTGATCTTTGAACATCAAGTCTCCCGGACGAACTTCCGACAGATACTGCTTCACTTCACGGTCATCTATTTCCTTCTGGTTCTGATAAATACCTTCTACCTCATAACCAAAGATTTGTCCCAAAGACTTTCCTGTACGTCTCAGATATTCATAAGGACGATATTGCTCGTTCATTTCAACGATTTCATTCTTACTATAAGAAAACATAGCACCTGCCTGATAAGTAAAGTCGCCAATCCGATCGTTCCATTTGGCAGCAAGTTCCACTCCGTAGTTATCTACCACCCCGGTATTCTGTTTAGGGGCAGCAATACCCAGCACTGTAGACATAGTGCCCGAAGCGTCTACCAAAATATCGGTACGATGGTCATAAAAGGCATCCGCTGTCACCAACAAACGATTCCACGCGACAAGGTCTACACCAAAATTTGCTTTGTGGGATTTCTCATAAGTGAATCCAGTGACTCCCAAACGTGATTCTTTCATTCCTCCCAAAGAAGTGATATTGTCTTTAAAGTAATATCCGGAGCCTACGCCATACACACTATTAAACAGATTCATATCATAATTCGCACGTCCCGCAATGCCATACGAAGCTCTCACTTTCAACAGGTTCAGCCAGTTTCTTTTCAGATAATTTTCTTCCGAAAGTATCCAGCCAAGTCCTAGCGCAGGAAAGATTCCCCAACGGTTACCGGGCTCCAATACACTGGCAGCTGTTCCTGAGAAAGAAACATCCAGCATATAACGATTCTTATATACATAGTGTGCTTGTGCTATCGCGTCTATAAAAGCCGTCGACTCATTACGTTCTTTCTGCGTGTTTTTATCCATCGAATACATCAATGCCACATTTAACTTATGGTCTTTTTCCCAAGAATGTTCATAATTGACACGCGCCTCCAGATTAAAATGATTGGATACATCACCGACACTACTTCCAAAAGATAGGACCCCCTCATTTCTCAATGTCTTATATGTTTCCTCACCAGTAGCAAAGTCTATTGTCGCCGACTCATAACCGAAACTCTTGGCATTATTATCCCAATAAGTGGCATAGTTGTCCAAACTGATTCTAGCCCCGAAGGTCAGCCCTTTCGTTATAAAGTCCAAAGACTGCGTCAACTCCATATCCGCATACAACACGCGCCCTTGCGAACGTGCATAACCGGTGCCGGCTATATATCCTATTGGATTGTTAGCATAGGTCGTTGTACCTCCATACACATTATTTTTGGTTTTGGCCGGAAAAGCACCGGAAGGAACTTTATACAAAGCATCGAAAATAACAGAAGTCTCCGTTCCCGGACGATTATGCTCTGAGAAGTTTCCAAACATATTCAGTTTCAACTGCGTAGAATTGCTAACCTTTATATCAAGATTGGTACGAATATTCAAACGCGAATACTTAAACTGTGTAGAATAGCCATCATTCAGGTCGGTAGGCTGCAAGATGCCACGCTCGTCCAGAAAATTCAATTGTGAGTAATACTTCACATACTTTCCTCCGCCACGGGCTGAGAATGTCACATTATCACCATAACTGTGATCGCGTAAGGCCTCATTCATCCAATCTACATTCGGATAGAAATCGGGATAAGTACCGTCCTGAAATGCTTTCAGCGCTTTTGCATCGTATCGCGGCTGCAACCCATCATTTTCCAATCCCTCATTTAATGCGCGGGCATACGTGTAACCATCCACCAAATCGGGAAGCCGGCGGGGAGTCCCCATATTGAACTGATAAGAAAAATCAATCTCGGGCGCAGATTCCACTCCTCGTTTCGTTTTTACCAGAATCACTCCGTTTGCACCTTTTATACCGTACAAACTAGTAGAAACAGCATCCTTCAATACAGTTACCGATTCTATTTCCGACGAATTAAGATAATCGAGAGGACGCTCGAACCCATCCACCAAGATCAAAGGAGACTTACTACTCATAGTTCCCATTCCACGAACCAATAAAGAGGCTCCGTCATTCCAGGCATTATTCGCATTCTGCAATACTTGTACACCTGGTAATAACCCATAAAGTAAGTTTGAAGCATTTACACTTGTCCTATGCGATAGTTCGTCCGCCGTAGCAACTGCCGTAGCAGCCGTATTTTCCTTTGCATCATAGAAGATTCCACGTCCGTATTCAACGCGTTTTGCCATCTCATCTCTAGTCTTATCTGATATACTGTCTGATACTTGCGCCCATGCCGTAGATGAACAAAGAGTACCAATGATTAATAGTTTTATATAATTCCTCATAGTGTCATTGTGATTTCATTACAATTATACCGTATCTTACTCCCAACCAGGATTCTGTATCAACCCGTATCCTTTATTTATCTCATCGGACGGGAATGCGCTCAAATAATTCTTCGGAGAGAATTCTTTCTGCCACGCACGCTCCGGTAACAAGAATTCAGAGAATGCATATTCCTTGGTAGTCTTATGTCTAAAGACTTTCAGACCATGCAGGCGTTTTGAGAAAATATCTTCACGTTTCCAACGGATTAAGTCAAAGAAACGTACTTCTTCCCAAACAAACTCGCATGCACGTTCACGTAAGATAAGTTCGCGGAAATCCTCTTTTCCTATATTCTTATCCAAATCTCCCAATTCTACACGATTACGCACCACATCTACATAATCAAACGCATCCATTCCCAATTCATCTTTCACTTTAGCCCGACCCAATTCATTTAACGCTTCAGCATACGACAAGTAGATTTCGGCAAGACGTAAATGCGGCCACTGGATCACTCTGCCTTTAAACTCACCACCATCACGGTCAAAACCAAATTTGAAAGAAGTCAGTCCTGTATTTATACTGCTCGCATCTATCGGATACACTCCAAAATTTGCTCCTTTCGGATAGTTTACCTTATCTGCCGGATTTTCCTGAAACAGTTGGATCGGCTTCCCTTTAAAATCATCACCATCAATATAAATTGTTTCATAAAGACGCGGATCACGATTCGCAAACGGATTCTTAGCCTGTTCCTCATTATCCCAACTGAATTCCGTACCATCCGCCATTGGGAACATATCAAAACATTCTTTCGTAGGTCCGAACCCTCCCCAACGTATGCTTTGTACTAACAGAGAATTTTGATTAGCCGTACGGATATCACGAAAAGAGGCGATGAGAGTTTCTGTTGTACCTCTCTTATAATAAGCATCCCTAAAAGCCGCGCGACTGGTTCCCTTTTGCGTATCCCCTTTCTCTACAAGCCTGTAATAACCTTGCGATTTCATTGTTTTGAAAAAGGCCAAAGCTGCATCGACTACCGCTTGCCAACGGCTATCCTGACAGTCACCATACCAAGTCAGATGTTTGTCGGACGCTTCACCCGGATAATAGGGTTTAGTATCATTAAACAAAGGACTGGCAGCAAACAACAACACCCTGACCTTCAACCCCATCGCTGATGCTTTCGTAACACGACCATACCAATTGTCCTGTTCTCCTTCCGGTAACACCCAAGGCAGATCCGGGCATGCTGCCGCATCGTCCAACAAATTTACAATAAAATCAACCGTTTCCTGTACCGTAGCACGTGCCGGAAAATTCAGTTCATCTGCACGCAGACTGTGGTCAATCAACGGTAGTCCTCCGTAATGACGGAACATATTGGCATAAAAAATAGCAACCAGAATCTTTGCTTCAGCTTTCATCCTTGATTTTTCTTCTGCCGACATATCGGGTACACGGTCTACATTTTCATAAAACAGCCAGGCATGGCGAATACCACTCCATGAACCGAATTCCTTGAAACGGAACTTAGATATATTATTCATAGAGATTGTTCCCGATCTATTGCTATTCTCTACATCAGCGGTATATTTACCCGGATAATAGATTTGCAGTTCGCCACTATCATTGCAATAACCTTGATTCAAATCTGTCAAGCCTTCGATGTTTCCTTTCTTCATAGCAGTAAAGAAATTACCGGTAGAATAGCCATAAGGCAAATAGTCATAACTATTCCATAATACCCTGCGCGCCATTTCGGCTGTCGAAAAGATCGTATCGATCGTTATATCATTGCTGGGGGGCTTTTGCAGAAACTTATCTCCCAATGCGAAGTCTTCACAAGAAGACAATGTCAGTAACAGCCCTACTCCTAATAATAGATATATTTTTATCCTTTTCATATTGGTGTCTTTTTTTATTAAAAACTAAGTTTTAATCCCAAATTCACTACTTTGATAAGTGGATAAGAAGGATTTAAAGTATTTGTCATTTCAGGATCCAATACATCCAAACTGTCGAAAGTCAACAAGTTATATCCTGATATATAAATTCTCAATTGGTTGACATTCATTTTCTTCATCCAAGCAGTCGGCAATGTATAACCTATTTCCAAATTCTTCAGACGGAGATAGGAAGCATCACGCAACCATAAATCAGAAGCCTGATAGTTGTGCTTCTTATTTTGAAATGAGATGCGAGGAGCCTTTGCCGAGTTGCCCTTTTCTGGAGTCCATGCATTATCTACCAGATATGTCAACAATGATTTATTATTCTGCTCGCCAAATGGCTCTCTGTAAATCTGCTGCAACATACGTGATGTTTTTGTCGCACCAGACCAAGTCATACTTATATCAAATCCCTTATATGAGAGCCCCAGATTGACGCCACCGGTCAGCAACGGATAAACAGGATAGCCGATAGCAGCCTCGTCACGGTAATCTATCAATTTATCACCATTCAAGTCTTTATATTTCACGTCACCCGCATTAGGAGCGAAACCTGTTCCATAATCTGGCATTGTCTTGCCTTTCTCAGACGCATAGTTAGCCGACTCTTCTTCTGTAAAATAACCATCAAACTTATACCCGAAAGATTGTCCTACGGGTGTACCGGTTTCTGCCATATAATCATAGGGCTTGGGGATCTCATCCATAAATATTCTGGTATTTTTCGCATAAGAAAGATTCACTCCTACATTATACCTAAAATCCTTCAACGAGTCTTCCCATTTCACACTGATCTCATATCCCTTATTGTCCACTTTACCTATATTGGCAGTAGGCAACGTTACAGCCAGATAACCCGGAAGTACTTGTCTGGAAGCGAGAATATCTTTCCGATTTTCAATAAAATAATCAAAAGTCGTTTTAAGACGGTCATCAAAGAAATACAAATCCAAACCATAGTTCTGTTTAGTAGATGTTTCCCAAGTAACAGCCGGATTCCCTTTCTTGGCTTCTGATGCGATAATCACATTTTGGGAATTGTTTATACCAAAATTATAGCCCTTGTTATCTCCATTAGCATCATATACATCCGGCAAATAAAGAAAACGGGAGTTATCACTGGTACGGTCGTTACCGACAACACCTAAAGAAGCACGTATTTTCATGTAACTCACATAAGGTTTCAGCGGTTTCATAAACTTTTCCTCTGATATAATCCAACCCAACGAACCGGCAGGAAATAATCCGAACCGCTTACCTGGAGCAAAATTCTCGGAACCATTGTAACCGACACTGAAGTCCGCCATATAGCGTGTATGATAATCATAAGTGACACGTCCGACGAAACCTACATAGGAACGTGGAACACCCGGCCAGTTTCCTTTCGGATAATATTTCATAGACTGGTTATACATAGCCAATGCAGAAACATGATGTGCTCCAAAATCACGTTTATAGTTCAAAGCCACTTCCATATACCAGTCTCTGGATTTGCCGTATCCCACACTATATCCCAACACTGACTTTTCATGTGTTTTCTTCAAATCAACACTACCATTCTCATTGATGATAGCTTCGTACAAATCTCCATTGCCGGAAGCTCTTGTTTTTTTCTGCGTGACTCCACTGTTATAAGAACCCTTCAAAGCCAGTTTCAACCCTTTTGTTACAAAATCCAACTTCTGTTCCAATACAAAGTCAAAATTCAATGTATTTCCTAGTGAGTTGGCATAGCCTTTCCCATAGAAATTCTGTAAAGGATCTGCCAGACTTCCCATTGTTGGAGGGATAATCGTCGGATCAGTCTTTATACGTTTCCCGTCAACAATACCCGCACCTGCAAAGGGCGGAGCCTCATATATCTCCCTGAACAGATTTATCAGGTCTGTGGAAGAGCCATTATTATAATTCGGCGTACGTGTATCGTTCAACCGTCCCCCTAGATTAACCCTCATAGTGGTGTTTTTTGTCACGTCTATGTCTAAATTGATACGATAATTATAACGATTGTATTTATAATTACTGTCATAATCTGTTTCATAAGTCTTAAATAGACCATCTTGCGTAAAAACTCCCAATGACGCAAAAAAACGCACCGCCTTCGCACCGCCCGATATGGTAAAATTATGTTGTGTTTGTAAAGCCGACTTCTTAATCAACATATCCGCCCAATCGACATCAGGATAAGCCAATAAATTACTACGGCTTTTGAATCCTTCAATAACTTTCGGTCCGAAAGCCAAGTCTTCTTCTTTTATACCACTGGCAAGCTGTGCCTGATTATACACGCTTGCATACTCATAACTATCAGCAAATTCGGGAATACGTGTCGGCATTTGTAGACCAAAAGAAGTTGAAAAACTCATCTTCGTTTTACCTTCCTGACCGCGTTTCGTAGTTACCAGAATAACGCCATTAGCACCACGGACACCAAATACAGCCGTAGCAGAAGCATCTTTCAATACCGTTATATCCTCCACTTCATTCGGATCGAGCTGTCCGAATGAGCGTTCCACACCATCTACCAAGATCAATGGTGATGACAGTCCTTCCGACAAAGAACCGACACCACGTACATAAAGCGTTGCATCGTCCGCTCCCGGCTGCCCGGAACTTTGTATACTGGAAAGTCCGGTCACTTTACCAGTCAACGCATTTGTGATGCTTCCTGCCGGAGTCTTCAGAATCTCATCCGCATTTACCGATGAAATAGCTCCTGTAATGGTCACCTTTTTAGTTGTACCATAAGCAATGACCTGCACTTCTTGAAGACTAGTCACATCTTCACTCAGAGAAATCTTCAATTCGGATTCTCCGTTGTAAATGATTTCTTTATCTTTATAACCGATAAAAGAAATCATAATCTTTGCCCCTATCCGGACTTTCAATTTAAACTTACCGTCCATATCGGTAATCACACCACTTTGTGTCCCTTTCACTGACACTGTAGCGCCAATAACGGGTCCCATATCGTCCGACACCGTTCCTTGCACAAGCTTCTCTCTTATTTGCTGTGTAACAGCTGCCGGACGGGAATGTACATCATTCCCCAGCACCCTGCCGAAATGCATGACTAATAAAGCCAGCACAACCAACCAAGTTTTGTTCTTCATAAGCAAAAACTCAAATTAACTTTATTTTCTAATTTTGTCTATTCATTTTATATAGTAGCCTTACGCCCTACTTCCTGTTTAATCTTATGTCATCTATATAACATTGATAAATTGAACTCTCCGGCAGAGTCACTCCTGCCCCATAGGTAGGCATAATTGCCAATCCCTGTACGCCATCTTTAAAAACATCCAGCTTCCAACTGCTGACATCATCCGGAGTGAAATCCAGTCGACAATCCACCCAAATCCCCTCCTGAATGAAATCCATAATAGCATCTTCCAATACAAGCCCTTCATCCTGCCTAAAATCATTAATGGTGTTAAATTCAGAAAGCAATTTCACGCAAAGCCTTTGCCGACTTGCAGAAGCACTACCCGTCCAAGTTGTTCTTCCTACCACATTCTTCCGTTGATATATCTTAAAACTGATATTCCGCAATCCTTTCACCGGAACTGGTTTTGCGAACAGAATCTTTATACCATAATTCTGAGCTTCCATAGATTGGTAACTCAACACACGAGCCGACTGATTGCTGGAATCCTGAACCGGATTATCAACGACCTCATAGGCATAATTCCATCGGGGAAGATAATCAAATCCTTCTTTAGCGTTGCCTTTATTGCCGAAGCGAAAAAAATAGGGCGAGGTCTTTTCCGATTCAAAATCGCCGACCAATACCTCATTAAATGGTTGTCCGGTTTCCGATGTTTCTTCTCCATCATGTTCTCCGGAGGATTCGTCATCGGAACAAGCCGCAAAGGCTAAAAGCAATAGCACTGTCATCAAATGCAACTTCACTTTGTTTTTCATAATTCGAAATATATAATTAGAATTGCCTGTCCTTCACAGTCAGGACAGGCTTTATAAGTACAGTGCAAATAAAAAGGGAAATCAAGAGTAACACTTTCGTTTATATAGCATACATCACCATGAATCGTATTTCGGATAATATATGTTATAATCTGTACAATTCTAGTACATTTTCAGAAGACAGGCAGATAAGAAACAACTTCGCATAGCTATTTTTTTACAGAAGTCTTTCTGTAATTTTGGGGAGAAACCCCATAAAAAGTTTTAAAACATTGACTGAAATAACGCGGAGAATTAAAGCCTAGCTTATAGGAAATCTCGGAGACATTACATTGTGGTTCTTCCTTTAGCAATCTTAAGGCCTCTTCCAATTTCAGCTTCAGTGTAAATTCATTAGGAGTAAGCCCTACTACTTCTTTCAGACGGGCAAACATTTTACTTCGCCCCAAATTAAGTTCTGCCGCCAACATATCCATATCAAAATCCGGATTATCGAAGTTGCGCTTTATTATCTCAACGGCAGTGTCCACCAACTTCTTGTCAACCGCAGTCAATCCACCGATCTCTTGCGTCGGTATTTTCTCAATGTGAGCCATTTTTTTTAATAACGACTGCCTGTTTTTCAGCAAATTACCGCAACGTGTCAACAGTAATCTCACATTGAAAGGTTTAATGATATAGTCATCCGCACCAAACATATACCCCTCAACCATTTGTTCTGTCGAACTCTGTGCCGTAAGAAGTACCACCGGAATATAAGATAGTTCGATGCTATTCTTTATTTTATAACACAACTCCTTTCCTGACATAACAGGCATCATTACATCACTCAATATAATATCTGGCTGCAACTGACAGGCCATATCAAATCCTTCCTGTCCGTTTATCGCCTTACAGACATGATACGCAGGTGAAAATATCTGTTCAAGCATATCAAGAATCTCCAAATCATCCTCAACCAACAGTATGGTGGGTCTCTCTTTTATTTCTTCCCCTTTGTTAGTACCGTCTACGTCAGAATCAAATGGCCTCTCCGTATCTTCGTTAATAACAACTTGTAATTCCGAACCAGAAACTGTAAACCCAACATTTTCATGTCTCAACTCTTCCGGGCTGAAATGCTCATTACCTAAAGGAAGATATATTTTAAATACACTTCCTTTATCTACCTCACTATTCATCTCCATACGCCCTTTATGAGATTCGACAATTCCTTTGGTCAAAGCCAGCCCAATACCTGTCCCAATCCTTACTCCTGTATTATTGTCGGCTTGATAAAAACGATCGAATATATGCGTCCACTCCTCTTCTGAAATACCACATCCAGTATCTTCCACTGTTATTTCTACCAGTTGTTGCAACTTTCTTACCCCTACTTTTATATTCCCGCCTTCATCCGTATATTTGAATGCATTGGACAAAAGATTAAATACAGCTTTCTGCATTTGCGCTGGATCGAACCAAACATCTATATGTTTGTCAACATCCTCAAAAACATACTTGATACGTTTCCTCTTAGCAAATTCGTCAAAAGACAAATAGATTTCTTTTACAAACTCTACAACATCCTTTTGCACAACTTTCAATTTCAAAAAGCCCTGTTCCTGTTTACGGAAGTCTAGTAACTCCGTAATCAAATTCCGAAGATGCATGGCATTTTTATGTACTCGCAACAACTGTTTTTGCACAGAAGAAGAAAACTGACTCAACTGTAACAAAGTTTCTATCTGACCAATAATCAATGTCAAAGGTGTCCTGAACTCATGAGAAATGTTCGTAAAGAACCGCAGTTTCATCTGATTCAGTTCCGCAATACGCTCTTTCTCCGTCTTTTCTTTTTCCAAAGAAAGAGACAAAATCTTGCGTGTCATCTTCACTCTCCATATCCAATAAACGACCATAAAAGTACACGCTATATACATTATCCAAGCCCATAGTGTATTATACCAAGGAGTATCTATCATTATCACCAAAGCTATCTCCTTACATTGGTGCTCATTCAGCGAGTTTGCCGTTTCACGTACTTTCAATACATAGCGTCCGGGCGAGAGGTTGGTATAATGCAAACTGGTTTGTGTAGTCAGAATCCAATCATTATCAAATCCTTCCAGTTTGTATTGATACCACGTATTCCGCAAAATATCAACATAGTTGGAACTGGAGAAATTGACAACCAAATTATTTTGTTTGGGTGACAACTTCAGTTCATGCATAAAAGGCAAAGACTCCTGCAATATTCCTGATTTATCCTTGGGATATATCTTTGTATTATTGATCAGCAAATCAGAGAAATAAAATCCGGAGACACCATCATCGTCCACATACAAATCTTCTTCACGGAAAGAAAGCATCCCATCCACTCCGCCGACAAAGATCTGCTCATCTCTGCTTACAAAAATACCACAACCGTCGGCAACGGCAGAAATACCACCTTTTATGCCCAACTCAATAGAGTGAACTGATTTTGTCAGTGGAGAAAAAACCGTCAGCCCCTTATCACTGGTAATTAACAGGTTACCTTTAGGAGATTCTGCCAGATTATAACAATAATTACTCAACATATTATTATTTTCCACTGTATAAGCAACCCATTTATCAGACACATAGTCGTAAGTCAGCAGTCCTCCTCCCAAAGTTGTCATGTATACTAATCCGTCGGCCCCTTCCAATATCTTCGTAATCCTACATTTTATACCGAGACTATCCGGTTCTATCCTCTTAATCTTCCCCGGAGTGCCCAGATGTATTCGAAACAGGCTTGTCCGAGTAGCCAGCCACACATTATCTTTAGAATCTATTTCAAAAGTCAGAAACAAATCCGTATTATTAAGCAATTCAAACTCATTGGTATCCGGATCCAACACCCAAAAGCCGTTACGGGCAGATACATACAATTTGTCATCTCTGAAGAGTATCTGATAGATGATTTCATCGGGGCTGTTCCCTGTTGTCTCATCCCTGGTGATATAATTATAAAAACGTTTTGTACGTCGATCATACCGACTCATTCCTCCAGTATAAGTTCCGACATAAATATACCCGCGCTTTCCATCGTAAGCTATCGTTTTCACATTATTATGAAGAATCGAGCCGGGATCTGATGCTGTATAATAGTTGAACTCTCCAGACTTTCTGTTCAGGCAATTGATACCGCCACCATCGGTACATATCCACAGGGTTCTTTCCTCATCTTCCAGCATATTACCCACAAAAGGAAAGTTCAGACAGTCATTCCGCAACTTGTCGTAAGCATAGTAATAAAAAACATCTTTGGTCTGATTGAAGTAATTGATTCCTCCATAATATGTACCAATCCAAATTGTGCCCTGACGGTCTTTATACAAAGAAAAGACAGAAGAGTGCGTCAAAGTGCCGGGACGGTTTTCAGAAGTAAAAGAACAGTACATATCTGTATAAGGGTTATAGACTTGTAATCCGTTGAAAGTACCAAACCAGATATTCTGTTGTTCGTCTTCTACCAATTCACGTATCTGGTTACTGATAACCTGCTTATCCGATACCGGAGCTTTACGTAACTTTCCGTCACGCTTTATATGATATAGTCCCTGCATACGGGAAGCAATCCACAGTTCATCCCTGCTACTCCGGAATATACGATATATTTCCACAGCAGGTAGCAGACACCTAATGTCGTCTTTTTCCTTTAGATAAAGCCCGTGGGACGTACCAATCCACAATTTACTATCTTCTACGAGCATAGACGTGATACGTTCCAGATTCAGTTTATATACAAAATCCAGTATCTCCGTCTTATCGTTATACCGGAACAGAGAATCACGCACTGTACACCATACTTCACCTTGGAAAGTATCTATTGCTCCCACATTGCTTTTCCGCAAAGTAGAAAAAGTTTCATTCCGGATATCATATTTCACCAACGCACGTTCCACACGCATAAATACATCACCATTCCTGTCTCCGACAATCCTGTTCACTTCATTGCCGGAAAGGTATCTGTCCATTACTTGCTGTTCTTCCGCTATTTCCCGTTTGAACTGCATCATCTGTTTTCCATCATAAACGTTTACACCTTCACGCGTGCCAAACCACATCCTTCCCAATGTATCTTGATAAATCGCCAATACAGACGGCTGGGACAATCCATCTTTCATTCCCAAAGTTTTAAAATTTTGAGCATATATATAAGGTATAGAACAGCAAAGTAAAAAAAGAATCATTAACGAGTGACATATATATTTTTGTACCATTTGTATTGTCGTTTTAAGGTTCTCAAATAATAGATACACACATCAGCATCCGAATACAAAGATAGCACATATTTAACAAAATTAAAGTATAATTTTGTACGATTATAGAGATAAAATAATCCACAATACAAAAAACACAGATAAATCGATAAAGAAAAGACAATAGTCACCTACCGGATTTCCGGTTTTCCATATCTTTGTCCCGCAAGGATTTATATATAATAACTTTAAATAAACACTCACATGAAATTTGTTTGTCGCATCATCCTCTTTTCACTATTGATTCTGGGGACATCCACAACAGTCGTAACAGAAAGCAGTCAGAACCTAATCAGAACGTCCTCTCTTTCCGTGCAAGATGAATTTGAAACTTTGATGGAGAAAATCAGGGAAGACTTTGCACAAAACCCGCTTATTGACGAGGCTTTAAACAAGTACGATACCACCAAAGGATGTTTCACCGACATAGACTACAGTCGCCGCGACCGCACCAATTGGGAACCTCTCATTCACATAAACCGACTGTATGATTTTGCATTCGCCTATACCAATCCTCAGAACATTTACTATCAGAGTGAGGATATTTACAATAAGATAGTGAAAGGACTGGAATATTGGTATAAGCGTAATCCACACTGCAACAACTGGTGGTACAACCAGATTGCCGAGCCACAGAAAATCGGCATATTGCTTGTACAGATGCGCATCGGCAAAAAAACGATTCCACCCGCACTGGAAACTAAAACCCTGCAACGCATACGTAAAGACGGCGGAAATCCTGCCAAATGGACGGGTGCCAACCGGACAGACATCGCACTCCACTGGATTTACCGCTCATGCTTGGAAAAGAACGAAGCCGACTTGAAAACGGCTCTCGAAAATGCTTACAGCCCGATAGAATATACAGTCAAAGAGGGTTTCCAACATGACAACTCTTACTTCCAGCATGGGGTACAGCTTTATATCGGCGGATATGGGGATGAAATCTTGAAAGGAACCACCCAGGTGGCCATGTACACTCAAGGAACCCGATATGCATTAAGCACTGAAAAGATACGGATTCTGAGCAAATTCATGCGCGGGACTTATTATCAAACCATACGCGGACAGCATATGCTTTTCGACGTACTGGGCAGAGGGATAAGCCGGAAAGACATTACCGACAAAAGCGCTACAGCCTTGTTTGCCAAACGAATGATTGTTCTCGACCCGGAACATGCCGATGAATACAAGGCTATTATCGCACGTCTGAAAGGTGAACAGCCTGCCGAATCTAAATTGCAGCCACTGCACACACATTATTTCCGGGGAGATTATACCCTGCACGTACGTCCCGGTTATACTTTCGACGTCCGCATGGTATCCACCCGCACTATGCGTTGCGAATACGGTAACGGGGAAAACCTGAAGACTTATTTCCTGTCGGACGGATGCACCAATATAGTAACACAAGGCAACGAATACGCCAATATCCTTCCTGTATGGAACTGGTGCAGAATCCCCGGAACAACCGCTCCGCAACTGGATACGATTCCGATGGCTGCAAGCGACTGGCAGACCAAGGGAACATCGACCTTTGCCGGCGGCGTATCCGACAGTATCTACGGAGTATCAGCCTACGCTTATATGGATAACTATGCCGGAGTCAATACCGGTGCTAAAAAAGCATGGTTCTTCTTCGATAATGAAGTGGTATGTTTAGGGGCAGGAATCAATTCTACTTCTCACGCGCCTATATACACTACAATCAATCAATGCCTGCTGAATGATAAAAACATACTGGTATCACAGAACAAGAAACAAGCAATTATAAAGAAAGGAGAATTTACCTACGATTCTCCCGACTGGGCTTTGCATAACGGAATCGGATATATTTTTCCGCAAGGCGGGCAGATATTCCTGAACAATGAGCAACAAGCAGGCTCATGGTATGACATCAACCATACCGAATCGAAAGAGATGCAACACCGGGAAGTCTTCACTCTTGGATTTGACCACGGGACTACCCCTCACAACGCCACCTATGCATATATCATAACACCGGGAATAACTTCCGCCCGACAGATGAACGCATACAATAAAAAGAATCCTGTTGAAATCCTGGTCAATACGGATTCGATGCAGATTGTAAGACACAAAAAGCTGAATATCTGGCAAATGGTATTTTACCGGAAAGGAACTTTCACTCATAAGGAGATTACCGTAAAGGTGGACAAAGCATGTACACTAATGCTCAAAAACATCTATCAGGACAATGCGGAACTGCATATTGCCGATCCTGCACAAAGCCAGTCATGTGTCAAAGTAGATGTATGTATTCCCAAAGTTTCAAAAAATCCCCGAAGCATCCTATGTGATTTCGGAAATACCGGTATCTATGCAGGCGCATCTAAGAAATTCTCACTATGATGAGAATAAATACTCATACCTATGAGAAAAAGTTCTCACTGCGATGAGATTTTTTTCTCATCACAATAAGAATACTTTGAGAAAAATACTGGCTGATAATTTGTATAGAGGAAGAATTCTCTTTATTACACCGATTTATTGGAATATATCATTAAAAACTACTATATTTGCTATATAATTCAGGATATTTTATCCCCAAACGAATTTAAACAGCAGATATGAGCCCAGCCGTTATATCCATTACTATTGTGGCATACTTTATAATCCTGTTCACTATCTCTTATATAGCAGGACGTAAAGCCGACAATGAAGGATTCTTTGTAGGAAACCGTAAATCGGCTTGGTATATCGTCGCCTTTGCCATGATTGGTTCCACGATTTCCGGAGTTACTTTTGTTTCCGTTCCGGGTATGATTCAGACAAGCAGTTTTTCTTATCTGCAAATGGTACTGAGATTTATAGTCGGGCAGATTATCATAGCGTTTGTACTCGTTCCTCTCTTTTATCGTATGAATCTGGTTTCCATTTACGAATATCTGGAAAACAGGTTCGGATGTTCATCCTATAAGACGGGAGCCTGGTTCAACGGTTACCAAATCAGTTACGAGTTGTTGATTACCAATGCTTTGTTCACATTCCTCGGGCTTTGTTTGCTCATCAAAAGACAAGACAAAGAAACATCTCACACAACTCATACTACAAAACAAGAAATAAAATAATGAAAGCAACAATCAACTGTTTTCTTCCTTTCAGCAGGTTGGAAGAAACGACACAGACGGTTAAGGAGTTACGCACATCGGCGCTGGTAGACAAGATTTATTTACTGGCATCACCGATTACCAATGTCTGCATCCCCGGATGCGAACTCATCTCCGTAGAGAAAATGCAATCGACACAAGCGATGCGGGCTATTGCAGAACATTCTGATAAAGCATATACTTTAGTTTACACCAAACGTACTGCGCTGCAACTGGGCATGTTCGCTCTTGAAAGAATGGTTCAAGTCATGAAAATGACCCAAGCTGGCATGGTCTATGCAGACCATTACCAACAAATAGACGGTGTGCTAAAACCTGCTCCGGTCATTGACTATCAACCCGGTAGCCTACGAGATGATTTCGATTTCGGTTCGGTATTGCTGTTCGATGCCAACACATTCAAGGAAGCGATAAAAGATACGGAAGAGGAATATCAATATGCAGGCTTGTATGATTTGAGACTTAAAACATCCCAAAAGAACAAACTGGTACATATCAACGAATATCTATATACGGAAGTTGAAAGTGACAAACGGAAAAGCGGTGAAAAGCAGTTCGATTATGTAGATCCTAAAAACCGCCAGGTACAGATTGAAATGGAACAGGCATGCACCAACCATTTGAAAGAGATTGGCGGATATCTTTATCCCAACTTCTGTCCCGTAGACTTCTCTTCCCATACTTTCGAATATGAAGCTTCTGTCATTATACCCGTGCGCAACCGCATTCGCACCATCAAAGATGCCGTACGCTCGGCACTAAACCAGCAAACAACCTTCCCGTTCAATGTCATTGTCATCGACAACCATTCGACAGACGGAACCAGTGAAGCTCTGCGTGAACTTAGTTCGGACAAGCGGCTGATTCACGTCATTCCCGAAAGAGATGATCTCGGTATAGGCGGATGTTGGAATGTAGGTATCCATCATGAGAAATGCGGAAAGTTTGCCGTCCAACTGGATAGCGACGACGTGTATAAAGACGAACATACGCTGCAAATTATGGTTAATGCTTTCTATGAACAGAATTGCGCGATGGTTATCGGCACTTACATGATGACGGACTTCAACATGAACGAGATAGCTTCCGGCATCATCGATCATAAAGAATGGACACCCGATAACGGACGGAATAACGCTTTGCGCATTAATGGACTGGGAGCACCGAGAGCTTTTTATACTCCTATTCTTCGGGAAATCAATGTGCCGAACACAAGTTACGGAGAGGACTATGCACTCGGCCTGAGAATCTCACACGACTATCAAATCGGGAGGGTATATGATGTCGTCTACCTCTGTCGCCGTTGGGAAGGTAATTCGGATGCCGCGTTGCCTGTTGAGAAAGTCAACCGGAATAATCTATACAAAGACCGGCTCCGTACATGGGAATTGGAACAGCGCATCCTGCAACAAAAAACGACATTAGAGAATTTTCAGCAGGAAATCGAACAGTTATTCCAAAAGCAGACCCTTTCATGGGAACTTGCCAAAGAGAATTATCGGACATTGGAACAATATAAAAAGCAAAAAAGAGATCTCTCCAAATGGATAGGCAAGACCCTCATAGAAGCAGGTGCGTTCCTTAACCCGAAACGTATTCTTTCGACTATGGCACAAACAGATACTGCCTCTATTCACTCACGACCTTGTTTCCTCTGCCAGAAAAACCGTCCGCAAGAACAAGAATTCCTCAGCTATAAGAATTATCAGATACTGGTCAACCCCTACCCCGTATTTGAACACCACTTCACCATTGCGGACAAAGAGCACCGCCCACAATCCATAGCAGGATATTTTGATGACATGATAGAATTCACCGACATCATGAGAAAATACTTCCTCATGTATAACGGGCCGGAATGTGGTGCTTCCGCTCCCGATCATGCCCATTTTCAAGCCTGTACAAAAGAAGAAGATATGGCTGGAATTTCTTACGATCTCTCCAACTATTGTACGGATTTAATAGATGACGACAAGTTACAAATAAATTATGTATACGCACCGGTCAGCTTAATCAATGTTCAAGCGGATAGTAAGGAAACAATGTCAAAGACCTTTCATTTGATTTACGACATTTTATCCGCCGATAGCAACGGCAAGGAACCCATGATGAATATTCTTGCCTGGTATGGCTTGGAACGCACCGATGATTTTTTTGGAGAAAACTACGAAGACGAACTTGAAGCCGCAACCAGATACCCTTACAAATGCTGCATCTTCTTACGCAGCAAACATCGCCCTGACTGCTATTACGCCAAAGGAGACGAACAAATTCTCATCAGTCCTGCTATTGCTGAAATGAACGGCATATTCCCTATAGTACGCGAAGAGGATATGGAGAAACTGACTCCCGAAAAGGTATATGATATCTATCAGGAAGTATCGATGTCTAAAGAAAAACTACAAGAAATAGCAGAACGCATTAAAGCCGCCTTATGACAGAGCCTCAAATAGTAGTTGGTATTCTTTCCGGGAAAGAGATTCAATTCTCTTTCCCGGATGAATTCATTTCTTCTGATGGAATGGCAATCTCCGGAATACAACAAGCCGTTTATCGGAAAGGGAAAATCTATTGGCAGGAAAAAGAATATGATGAATTGTCCTTCATTCCCCGACAGAATACTTCTTCTTTTTTTGAACTGCAAGACGTAACCATCGGCATCAACTTCCATTGGGAACGTAAAGAAGTGCAAAGGTTCAAAGGTGAACTGAAGATTATCGTTGAAGATGACAAGCTAACCGCCATCAATATAATTTCCATCGAAGATTATCTCACCAGTGTGATTTCATCAGAAATGAGTGCAACGGCCTCTTTAGAGTTGTTGAAAGCACATGCGGTTATCTCACGAAGCTGGCTACTTAACAAGTTGAGAGTGGTTAACAAGTTGAGAGTTGAGAATGGAGAGTTGAGAGTTACTATGCAGCCGGATAACGCAGCCCACTCTCCACTCTCAACTCTCAACTCTCAACTTATCAAATGGTACGACCATGAAGCCCACAAGAACTTTGACGTATGTGCCGACGACCATTGCCAACGTTATCAAGGGATTACACGTGCCTCAACTCCGCAGGCTGTTGAGGCTGTTTCCGCTACACGGGGTGAGGTGCTTATGTATGAAGGAAAGATTTGTGACGCCCGCTTCTCCAAATGCTGCGGTGGCGCTTTCGAAGAATTCCAGAACTGCTGGGAGAATGTAAGGCATCCCTATCTTATCGGACAACGGGACAGCCAAACAGAAAACAAACTACCTGACCTGACCGTAGAAGCTGAAGCTGACAAGTGGATACGCACTTCGCCCGTCGCATTCTGCAACACACAGGACAAGAAGATTCTCAGTCAGGTTTTAAATAACTACGACCAGGAGACTGCGGACTTCTATCGTTGGAAGGTAAGCTATTCGCAAGAAGAACTGTCCGAACTGATTCACAAACGCTCGGATATTGATTTCGGGAAAATTATAGATTTAATTCCCATAGAAAGGGGAACGTCCGGTCGTCTCGTCCGACTGAAGATAGTAGGTACGCTACGCACGCTCACCATCGGAAAAGAATTGGAAATACGCCGCACACTATCGACCTCTCATCTCTACAGTTCAGCTTTTGTTGTGGATAAGGAATACAAAGAAGAAGAGCAAGAAATCCCTTCCCGCTTTATCCTCACCGGTGCCGGATGGGGTCATGGAGTGGGGCTTTGCCAGATTGGTGCTGCCGTAATGGGAGAACAAGGTTATAAATACGAAGAGATACTATCTCACTACTACCCCGGTAGTACGATTGAGAGACAATATAAATAAAACCAGACTGATGCCATGACAACGCCAACCATAAACAAAAATCCTTGGAGTTGGATTCCAACCCTCTACTTTGCAGAAGGGCTGCCCTATGTAGCGGTAATGACTATTGCCGTCATCATGTACAAGCGCCTGGGATTGTCGAATACAGAAATAGCTTTATATACTTCTTGGCTTTATCTGCCCTGGACTATCAAACCTTTGTGGAGTCCTTTCGTTGATTTGGTGAAAACAAAGCGTGCCTGGGTTATCGCCATGCAAGGACTCATCGCTGCCGGATTTGCAGGGATAGCCTTTTTTATCCCTACGCCTCATTATGTGCAGTTCACTCTTGCCTTTTTCTGGCTGTTGGCGTTCAGTTCGGCTACGCATGACATTGCAGCGGACGGTTTCTATATGCTCGGGCTTACCGACAAAGCACAGTCTTTCTTTGTTGGTATCCGAAACACATTCTACCGGCTCGCCAATATCTTCGGGCAAGGTATTCTTGTGATGTTGGCAGGTTGGTTGGAGACATCGCAAAACAATATTCCTCTGGCATGGAGCATTACATTCTACTTTATGGCGGGATTATTTCTTGCCCTTACTATCTACCACCGTTTTATTCTCCCCCATCCCACTTCCGACACTAAACGTCCGGGGCTGACAGCGAGAAAGTTACTAGAAGATTTTCTCCAGACTTTCGTCACTTTCTTCAAGAAGAAGCATTTGGGACTCATGTTCTTTTTCCTGCTCACCTATCGGCTGGGAGAGTCACAGTTAGCCAAAATAGCCTCTCCTTTCCTGCTCGATACTATGGATAAAGGCGGACTGGGATTGTCGACGGCAACAGTCGGGATGATTTACGGCACAATAGGCGTCATCGCCTTGTTGACCGGAGGGATTATCAGTGGCTTCCTTGTTTCGCGCGACGGATTCAAAAAATGGATACTCCCCATGGCACTAGCTATCAACCTACCGGATATTTTATATGTATGGATGGCTGCCACCACTCCGGATAATCCCCTGTTTATATCCATCTGCGTAGCTATCGAGCAACTAGGCTACGGTTTTGGTTTCACAGCTTATATGCTTTATCTGATTTATCTTGCGGAAGGCGAGCACAAGACGGCACATTATGCCATCGGCACCGGATTTATGGCACTGGGCATGATGATTCCGGGAATGCCCGCAGGCTGGATACAGGAGCAACTCGGATACACCAATTTCTTCATTTGGGTGTGTATCTGTACCATACCCGGCATTGCCGCTTCGCTTATGATTCGCAAGCAAATAGAGAGATAAAAGGAGGAATCGAACCATTTTTTCACTTGTCCTAGCACTGATTTACAGTACATATACGTCCTGTTTCCAGCACCTATATGTACAATACGCAGCATCCCTATGTCCTGCACACAGGATATAGGGATGCTGTAACAAGTTGGTTATTAGCCTGTAAGTTCCTTATTTCTTATTCATCCGCGACTCGATATCCTCCAACGCACGACTGGCAACGGATATGCAACTCGGCACCATTTCGCGCAAATGATTGCGTATGAATTCGGACATCCGCTTCAAAATAGCCACATCGTCCGTCTGAATCAGGCGTGTCAGATTCATTATCAGCAAACTGCGGTCGGCCTCTTCCAATCCGTCATATTCTTTCACGCACATATCCACATAGGCCTCATCATCGCAAATCAGCCTTCCTTCGATCAAGCGGAACATCGGGGCGTATTTGTACTCCTTGTCCAGTCCTAGACTGCAAATCTCGTTTTTCAACGTCTGATACTCTTCTTCTTTATAAAGATTGGAACGAAGCTGGTAGCCGGAGAAATACATGATTAACTTCGCACGATACAACCGAGCTACTCTTTCTGCAATCTCTTCCTTCACCGCCGCATCAAACTCATCGCGATGTGCCACCATAAAACGTGCCTTTGCATCGTCTATGTTGAGCGTATAGCGAGTGAAGAGGAAGGCATTCACCTCCTTGAGGCGTTCGGCTTCGGACAAGGATTCGAAATAATTGTTCACTATCTCAAAGCCCTCCTTCTCTTTTCGCTGCTCCATCATGTGCAATGCGTAGTTATTCACCAGTTCCGGCGTACGTTCGCCCGCCTGATAACGCTCTGCCATACGCTCTGGCGTCTGTTCGGGGTCCAGTCCCGCCTTCAGCTTCGCTATAAATGCATCGCCGTCCATCGCACCTTTCAGTTCCGAACGAACTTTTCCGTCCGAATCGAGGATGATAAAGGTGGGATAAGCCTTCACTGCATAACGGGCTGCCAGCTCCTTGCCCTCTTTTTCGGCATTCAACTTAAGACAGACGAAGTTCTGATTCATAAAGTTGCCGACATTCTTCTGCGGGAATGTCTCGCGTGCCATCTTCTTGCAAGGACCACACCAGTCTGTATAAAAATCAATAAACACTAGCTTCTTCTCTTGGCGGGCAGCATCCATCGCTTCCGAAAAAGAGAGCGAACGGAAATTCGTTTGTGCCAGCAACGGAAAAGACAGGCCTATCGCCACGGCGATCAATAACAATTTTTTCATTCTATTCTGCTTTTAATAAATTTATAAACTTGAATTACGGTATTCTACCTTCGCTACTTTCAGATTCGTTTTCCACGGATAACTTTCCGTATGGTAAGTGTGCGGTTCCACAACAATGTCGTTCGGGTCGTCTTTAATGGTATATTTATAAACCGTACCTTTTTGAGATTCGCTATAGGTAGCTACGATAAAATCGGTCGGAGTATTGCTGGAATGGGCATCCATAGCCAGATAGGTAATTTCTCCCTCCATCGTTGCTACTTTCTTGGCGATGTTGCGCACATAATCGTAAGCCCACAAATCGGCTCCTACTGCATAAAGAATCACAGGTTGCATGGAGAAGAAGGTATAATGGCCGGCTTTATCCAAATCCGTAGCCACGGCTTTGTCGACCTGGCGTGCCAATGACTTGCTTATTCCTGCTGGTCCATATCTGTTTACTTTGAATTTATAGATGTAATAGTCGCCGTTGGCATCGTTCATCAACGCATACGAGTATCCCCCGTTAAATCCGTTTTCGCCATACACCAAATCACGGACTGGGGTGTATTTATTTTGGTCGAACCAGAAAGGCGATTCGGAATCAGTGCATTTCACAGTATGGGTAACGGCATAACTTGCCCCATTCTGAACCGTAAAACAATGATTGGTTTCGTCAAAAAAAGCCACAGCCTGCAAATAGGTCGAGTTGTCCTGATAAAACACATAAGGAGAAGGCTTGTACAGCACAGAAGTATTCGCATCATATCGGTTCATCGGATTGCCGTATGCTTCGGAAGAGAGTAGCGAGCCGCAAAAGAAAGCATCTCTTTCGGTAAGCAACACCCGCCAGCTACGTGCCCGGTTCATATTGCTCGAACCATAAGGATGAGGAACGATATCGACAAAATTCAACGGACGCGTCACCTCAAGAGTGGGGAATACCATTTTGTCCAGCGATATATTTTCCAATACTCCGAACTTCTCCAACGAAGACGAATGTTCCAAAGAGTACGCCCCGTTTTCCGCCGTCGCCCATAAGTTGACTACATGAGGAGTAGCAACATACGTACCTGTGAAAACGATGTTTCCGGCTTTCTTCAATCCCACAGTGTTATCAAACAAATCTGCCATCATCGTAGTGTCACGTCCTTCAATCATACTTACAAAGTCCATACCACACGTACCGTCTTCTTTATCTCCCCACAAATAGAAACCGCGGACAAAAGGACTCAACACAGTCAGCGAAGTCACCTTCTCCCATTGCATACCGGTTTCCTTGTCCGTAGCACGGAAATAGAGACGGTAGTTTCCGGAAGGAATATCCAACGGATACTCCAAATCCTTTTCTGTGCTAATCACTGTATGCTTATGCGCATTTTCCGTCACTTCCTTGTTGCAAAGATACCACTGATAATCGAACTGATTCTCGTCGCTGCCCGACAGTAACCCTTTCAATGTGACCGGAATAACCAATGTCTCCTTATAACCGACGTTATAATATTCATCCTCAATACCGCTTATTTCCAACTCATTAATCGGAGAAAGCGAATCATTTCCCTTGTCGTCCGTACATGAAGCCAACCACAAAGCTGCAAGCCCAACGCACAGTATCTGTATTTTTCTCATTGTCATCATAATTTTCGTTTATTTAAAATAATCTTCCGGTTTCGTAAAAGGCGCCCAGCCTTTACTACCCCCTAAAGTTGTCACATTGCTAACAAACATCATTGTTCCGTCTTCGTCCAGCACTACTGTTTCACGCGACTCTGCCATCTCCAGCAAGTACGCAGCTACAGTCTGACTGATGGCTTCGGCTCTTGGCATAGGCATTACCGTTTTGTCAGCGTAGTCTGCCACTGTCGTATTTGTCAGTTCCATAATCAGACGGAATTTCTTTGCCGAGAAGTTACCGAAAAGCCCGGTTCCCGTTCCACCTTTATCCTGTCCGTACCATCCGCCCGAAGAGGTCAGCCCGTCTGCACCACGAGGCATGGAGAGCACATCATAAAAGAATAAATTATGAATAGACGCATCATGATTGCCCGAAAAAGCCACATTGTCCGTCGGGCTGTAGACACCGGGATAATCTCCATAATTCTCATATCTCAAATCGAAATGTTCGTTGGGAAGCAACTGCAATTGCAACTGCAAGGTATCCTCGTTCATCTGTTCAGAGCGATGTACTGTAAACTTCACTTCCGTGCTTGCCTCTCCTGCCTTAATTATATACTCATCTTGCAGTCCTGTGAAGTCGACTCCACTGATAGCCGTCGTACTGTCATTGTTTACAGACAACCGGAAAGAACGGTCATACTCCTTCAGCGTGCCCGAAGCCATCACTTTCAACGACAGTTCAACGTCATCCTCTACGATTGTTCCGAAAGAGATATCCGTATAAAACTGATGCCCCCACAAAGAAGGAAGAATATGGGTAGCCCCCCTACGTACATCAAAATAAAGGCAATCTTTTCCTTCGTATCCCATTAGTTCTTTCTCACAACTCGTCAATAGGGAAAATATTCCCATCAAAGTGCAACCTATTAATATATGTTTCTTCATACGATTTCGTTTTTATTATTCAGATACTACGCGTTTATCCATTTCCACTTCCGGCATCGGCCATACATAATTCTGCATATCTATTGCTACGGTACTTTTCACCGCATTTCCACTCCAATCTTTCTTAAAACCGTTGCCTGCCAATATGGAAGGCATGGCGTGGCGTTTATAATAGAAAAACAACTGGCCTTCGCCTATCACTTCGCGCATGAACTCATTGGTGATATACTCCTGTATGCTCGCTTTCGTATCACTCTCCGTCAGTGTGAGGTTCACACAGTTGCGAACTGCCCGAATGGCATTCACATAACCCACGGCTTCTTCCAAGTCGTCCGTACATTCAGCGGCAATCAGATATATCTCACTCATCCGTACAAGCGGAATCATGTAGCGATGCGCGGCTGCGGTCACTCCTTCGTACTTGTTCAGACAGAGCACCTTGTGCGAACCTACCGTACCTCCTTCTTCGTCGCTCTGGTTCACCTCTTCCACTTTCCACATATATTCTCTCCGCAAGTCGCCCATGTCATCAAAATAATAGGTCAGCTTGGATTCGGCATTCCCCTCTTCCAATGTCTCACCCTGAAAGCAGAGAATAGAATTCAGGTTTACCGACCGGTTGAACATCCGGTCAAACAGGTTCGTACGCGAAGTGTTGTAAAGCGAAAATATCACTTCCGACGAGAAAAGAAGGTCGGGATTGAGTGTTGTCGTAACCGCCGCCTTTTTCGTCCACGGGAATATTTCCTTTTCCTCACTCTCTGCAATCAATCCCTTCGCCGTCTGATAAGCCTTCTCCTTGTCGCCTATCCAAAGATACGCCCTTGCCAGCAAGGCCTGCACGGCAAAATAATTCACCCGATATTGCCGGTAGCGCAAGTTGGTATTTTCATTCGGATTGTCGGAAGCACCGTTCAATACACCTTCCGTACGTATCCTGTCGTCTTTCAACAAATCCGCAGCGGCACTCAGGTCGCGTATCACCTTTTCCATCACCGTCTTTGCCGACAACAAAGGCTGTATCTCTTTCGATGAAGTTTCCGCATAAGGAATCGTGACGGTCTCTGCCGTATTCTCTCTATAAATAGGACCGTACACCCGCATCAAGTCAAAATGTAAGAATGCACGCAACGCCAGCGCCTCCCCTTTCACGTAAGGATAGTAAACGGCATTCAAGGCAGACCCCGCCTCGTCACAATGCTCCAAGAGAGTATTCAAATTGGCAATCAATTCATATTGCGTGGTCCAAAGCGCATTGGAAGTGCTCTTAAACTGTTCCGGCTGATAATTTGCATAAGCATAATAAGTATGTGTACTGTTTTTCGACACATCGTAATACTGTGCCATTACGTCGATAGCGCCCATTGTCAGCGTCGACGAGTAGTTCTCGTTCATCTTGGCATAAACCCCGTTCAGAGAAGACAAAAAACCTTCGTTTGTTTCATACAACTTGTTTTCCATGATGGAGTCTTCCATATCAACAGACAGCCAATCGGCACACGACGTGAAAGACGTTACCAACATTAGCGCCATCGCTCCTGCCTTTATTTTATCTTTTGTTATCATAAAACTCTTAATTTAAACGGTTAAAAACGTAAGCCCAAAGAAGCGGATACGCTTCTGGAGAAAGGATAATCGAGTCCTCGTTCTTCCTTGACGGTAGACAGGCGGAAGATATTGTTGGTATAAATACGGAATGTCATCGACGACAATCCCGCCTTTTTTATCCAGTCGGAAGTAGTGTCTTCGTATCCCAACGATATGCTCGTACACTGCAACGTATTTTCGTCGGCAATGAAACGGGAAGAGATTTTCGTTTCCGACGTATCATCAATCCGTTTAAACTGGGCCACATCTCCCGGTTTCTGCCAACGGTCGTGCAAGGCGCGCTTATCCTGATTGTAACGTACGGCAACATTGTTAATATTCTCAACCTTATTCAGCAACGTTTGCAAAACAGTCTGCCCACCCAAGCGATAAGCAAAGTTCACGCCCAGCGAGAAACCTTTGTAGCGTACGGTAGTTCCCAAGTTTCCCTGAATCTTGGGGGTCGAGTCGCCGCATTCCACCTCTTCTGCCGAATCCCACTTGTAAGTGTACGTTCCGTCCTTCTTTTGGAACACTTCATTTCCGTTCATCGGGTCGATACCCATCGAACGGATTGCCCACAAGGCAGTGGCACTGGCTCCGTCGTAATACCGTATCAAAGTCTGTCCCGCACGTCCTTCCTGGTTCAGTTTCTCCAACAGGTCGCCTATATTATAATAGGTAGTGGTAGTATGCAGCAGATTGGCGGTTACTTTCCACAGCAGTTCACGCCGGCGGATAATATCGTACCCGAGGGTCATGGAAACATTGTTGTTTTTGGTCGCTCCGATATTCATCGGGATAAAAGAGGTTCCGGTAGAGGTCGGCTGCTCCACATTAATCAGTTCAGGGTCGGATTTGCGCAATGTGTAGTCGAGCGCCACGGCCAGCCGCCTGTCGAACAAGGTAGCATTCAAACCGATGTTATGTGTCTGTGTACGCTTCCACTTCAAGTTCTTGTTTCCCCATTTGCTGGCTATGGCTGCCAGTCCGAACGGATTGGGATATTTGGTATAATAGGTATATACGTTATTTGCCAGTTTGGCATCCACATTCTGATTGCCGGGATTACCAAACGTATAGCGCAAGCGCAGCGTATTTACCAGTTTCGACTGACGGAAGAACTTCTCGTTATGAATGTTCCATGCCACACCCAACGAATAGGTCGTAGAGAAAGGATTATTCACTCCAAACACCGAAGCACCGTCCGAACGCACATTAAAATCGAACAAATAACGCATATCATATGCATAGTTACCATTCAGATAGAAACTGGCAGAACGCGCTTTGGCAACCGAAGAACTCGGCTTACCGCCGTCGGGATAGGAATTGGAGAAATTCGGATTATAGAAATTATCACTGATATACCCTTGCGTCAGATATGCGCCCATCGTGGTGTTGTTTTCGGAAAGCTGCGCACCGCCTACAAAGTTGTACGTATGCACGCCAATAGCATCTCCGTAGCTTGCCAGCAGACTTCCGTCATAGCTCGTACTGTTGTTGTCCGAGCGCGAGAAAGTACCTCTTTTCAGTTCTTCGACACTCGTAAAGGAGGAGTCAAAAGGCGATTTGAACACTTCCGTCTTTCCACGTGTGGTCGTAAATCCGAATTTACCAACGATACGCATTTTGTCGAAAGGACGGAACTCAACATTGAAATTATTATTCAACGTCAACTGGTCGCCTCTATTAAAACTTTTCTGCTGGAAATCCCACAACGGGTTGTAAGCATACTCCGTTCCTCCCAATACCTGATAGCTTTCGAGCACTTTGTACACTTCACCGTTTTCGTCGTACTTCGCATAATAAGGATTGGCACTGGAGAATTCGGAGAATGACACAACGTTATTGTCCGTTTTCGTATAGTAGATATTCGTCTGATTCGAAAAGTTAAAACGGTCGATGCGATAGCCCAAGTTCACCGTTCCGTCGATATTCTGCCGGCCGGAATTCTTCATTACGCCCTCTGCATTTTTATAACGCAACGTCAGCCCGTAGCGGAAAGCGGCATCACCGCCTTCGGCATTCAAACTATGGTCGTGCACAAAAGCCGTACGCAGAGGTTCGCTCAGCCAGTACGAATCCAATCCGCCTACCACGTTGCGATAGCGCGAATAGTAGAGTGCGCGATTGGCATCCATCAGTATTTCCCCGTTTTCGTCAAGCGCTCCGTATCGTCCTGACAATTTCTCGAATTCCAGTTTCTCAGCAGCGTTCATCAAGTTGTAGTCACTCAAATCCGCCCAACTCACCTGGTAGTTTCCATTGTATGTGAAACGCAATCTTCCCGCTTCGGGTTTCTTTGTTTCCACCACCACAACTCCGTTGGCAGCTTTCGAACCGTAGATGGCGGCGGAGGCAGCATCTTTCAGGATGGTGATGCTTTCCACTCTATCCATGCTCAAGTCGGAAATCCTCTCCAACGTTGTTTCAAAACCATCCAGAATGAAAAGCGGCCGGTCGGGGTCGGTTCCGTACGTGTCCGACAGACCGTTGATACTTGTTTTTCCGTTGATACTGATGTCCAGCATACTATTCGGGTCGGCTCCGGCCAAGTTGTTTTCAGCAATTACGAACGAGGGGTCCAAGGCACTCAAACTCTGAAGGATATTCTGATTGCCTATTGCTTTCAGTTCCTCTGCCTTGTAAGTAGAAGCAGCACCGGTAAAACTGTCCATCTTCCGGGTATAAATACCGGTCACCACCGTCTCACCCAACTGCTGCGCGTCCGGCAACATACGCACCGTCACCGATTTTCCTTCGTGCACACGCACTTCCTGAGACGCCATACCGATATAAGAGAATACCAGCACATTCTTTCCTTCGGGAAGAGCTATCTGGAAATGACCATTCTCGTTGGTAGTAACCCCTATGCTCTTATCACCCTTCAAGGTCACATTCACACCTGCCAACGGCAAATCGTCTTCATCAATTACAATACCTTTATACACCGTGCGTTGCGGAGAACGAGCCGTTTCTTTCCCTCCTGTCACCGTTTGCTGGGCATAAACAGCATTTGTCGCGACACTACCTAACAAAATGAAAACCAAGCAGAAGTATTTCGCCCTCTTTCCTAACGACAGAAAAAGCGAGCACTTCACTCTTGTCAATACAGGTCTATCTACATTCATAACATATAATAATTACATTTAAATACCACAAAAATACACACATATTTTAATTTACAAAAGAAATGCATAAAAAAGTTTATCATAAACGGGAAAAATAAACATATTAACAGCAAGCAAACGCATATAACTGTACAAATGTCATATTCCTTTCTTTCCTTCATATCCGCCTCCAACCGATTTTTTTCCGAAAACAATCCTATTTTATTTTAATATTATATTACTTTTGTTTTTAACATCTAAAAAACAACAACTATGAATGCAACAAGCAACAGACGCCTGCTGGCACTCGATGTAATGCGGGGCCTCACCATCGCAGGTATGATTTTAGTGAACACTCCAGGCACTTGGGGATATGTATATGCCCCTCTCCGGCACGCACAATGGAACGGACTTACTCCCGCAGACTTGATTTTTCCCTTTTTCATGTTTATCATGGGAATTTCGACCTACATCTCGCTCGGAAAGTACAATTACACATTCGGTACTCCCGCCGCTCTCAAGATTGTCAAAAGAACCTGCCTTATTTTCCTTATCGGAGTGGCGGTGAATTGTCTTTTTCAGTATTGTTATGGCAACGGAGCGTTTGCGGTCAGTGAAATACGGATTTTGGGAGTGTTGCAACGCCTGGCGCTTTGCTACGGTGCTTCCGCTTTGATTGCGCTGCTTGTCAGGCACAAGTACATCCCTTATGTGATTGTTGCGTTATTGGCCGGTTATTTTGTAATCCTTATCACCGGCAATGGTTTTGCCTGCGACGAAACGAGCATCCTTTCCATTGCCGACCGTTTTGTGTTAGGAGCCGCCCATATGTATCAGGGACATCCCATCGACCCGGAAGGGTTGCTCAGCACCGTTCCTTCGGTTGCTCATGTTCTGATAGGTTTCTGTGTGGGCAAACTGTTGATGGAGACGAAAGACATCCACGTCAAACTCGAACGCCTTTTCCTGATAGGCACTATTCTTACTTTTGTCGGGTTTCTGCTGAGTTACGGATGTCCGATTAACAAGAAGGTGTGGTCGCCCACGTTTGTTGTGGTCACTTGCGGGTTGGGTTCCAGCCTGTTGGCTTTGTTGGTTTGGATAATCGACATCAAAGGATACAAGAGATGGAGCCGTTTCTTTGAGTCTTTCGGAGTGAATCCGCTCTTTATCTATGTGCTGGCAGACGTTCTCGCCATTCTGCTAGGCGTTATTACCGTCACTTACCAGGGAGAAAGCGCTTCCTTGCAGCAAGCCTTTTATGTCGGCATCCTGCAACCCATTTTCGGGAATGAAGGAGGCTCTCTTGCCTATGCCATCCTCTTTGTCTTACTCAACTGGTCAATAGGTTATATATTATACAAAAAGAAAATATACATTAAGATATGATACTCATTGCAGATAGTGGTTCTACCAAAACCGACTGGTGCATCGTTTTCAACGGCACCTCGGTCAAACGAATGGGAACGAAGGGAATTAATCCCTTCTTCCAATCAGAAGAAGAGATTCAACAAGAGCTGACACATTCCCTTCTGCCACAACTACCGGAAGGAACAATCAACTCCGTCTTTTTTTATGGTGCAGGATGCACTCCCGAAAGGGCTCCCTTCCTCCGGCGGGCTATTGCCGACAGCCTGCCTGTAATCGGAAATATCAAAGCCAACTCGGACATGCTTGCCGCTGCCCGCGGACTATGCGGACATGAAGCCGGGATTGCCTGCATCCTCGGCACAGGTTCCAATTCCTGTTTCTACAACGGTGAAGAGATTGTCAACAACATCTCCCCTCTTGGATTCATCCTGGGAGATGAAGGAAGCGGCGCAGTCTTAGGAAAACTATTGGTAGGCGATATACTGAAAAACCAGCTTCCACCCGCCATCAAAGAAGCTTTCTTAAAACAGTTCGGCCTGACGGCTCCCGAAATCATCGACCGCGTTTACCGCCAGCCTTTCCCGAACCGTTTTCTGGCTAGTCTCTCCCCTTTCCTTGCACAACACCTGGAAGAACCGGCTATCCGTTCACTAGTACTCAACAGCTTTATCGCTTTTCTCCACAGAAACGTGATGCAATATGATTATAAGCAATATCCGGTACATTTTATTGGTTCCGTAGCTCACTGTTACAAGGAGATTTTGCAGGAGGCTGCGCAAACAACAGGTATTCAGATCGGTAAGATTCTTCAAAGTCCGATGGAAGGACTGATTCAATACCATCAACAATAATTCTTTTACCTATTGTAATTTATAACCAGTAATTATAAAAATGCAGATAACCGAACAACCGTCACTTTACGATCATCTGGAAAAGAAATCTGTGCGAGAGATATTAGAAGATATCAACCAGGAAGATCAGAAAGTAGCATTAGCCGTACAAAAGGCTATTCCACAAATTGAAGAGCTTGTCAATCAGATTGTGCCCCGCATGAAACAAGGCGGACGCATCTTTTATATGGGGGCCGGTACAAGCGGTCGCCTGGGAGTATTGGATGCTTCCGAAATTCCTCCTACTTTCGGTATGTCTCCCAACTGGATTATCGGACTGATTGCAGGAGGCGATACAGCCCTGCGCAATCCGGTAGAAGGAGCCGAAGATGATGAAAATCGCGGCTGGGAAGAACTCGTCGAACACCAGATCAACGAAAAAGACACCGTTATCGGCATTGCCGCTTCCGGCACTACCCTGTACGTAATCGGTGCTTTGCGGGAAGCCCGTAAACACGGTGTCCTGACAGGTTGTATCACCAGTAATCCCGATTCTCCAATGGCAGCAGAAGCGGATGTAGCCATCGAAATGATTGTAGGGCCGGAATATGTGACAGGCAGTTCCCGGATGAAATCAGGCACCGGACAGAAAATGATTCTGAATATGATTAGCACCTCCGTCATGATTCAACTCGGACGGGTGAAAGGGAATAGGATGGTGAATATGCAGTTGACCAATCATAAACTTATAGAAAGAGGGACGCAGATGATTATGGATGAATTAGGACTGGACCATGACCGTGCGCAAAAACTCCTTTTACTTCATGGGTCAGTAAAAAAGGCTATTGATGCATATCAACATTCTTAGTATCTATATACTCACAATAAGCAAGATGTAACACCTCTAAAGCAATATGAAACGTACAGAATAACATTGTAACACCGGTTATATGGAATAGAAACATCTTCTTTGTACATTCTATTTTAAGATGTCCTACCTTTGTAAACAAGAAAATAAATTATGATTAACCATTTTATTTCTTAACCATGAAGAAGGTATTTCTATTCTTGTATTTTTCAATAATCAGCCTTTTAATATCAGCAGCAGATACATTCGTTATTTTCACACCAGCTGACCACCATTTCCCATTAATAAAAAATGGAAAGCCTTGTTCTATTCTGATGGATATAAACGAAGACAAAGGAGTTAAAATGGCTATTGATAATCTACAACAGGATTTGTTGAATGTCTGCGATAGCCAATCCGAAATCAACACAAAGGCTAGTGACAAGCAATGCCTGTTAATAGGTACCCTTCAAACTCCACTTATACAAAAATTAATAGTCTCCGGTAAAATAGATAGAAAAGAGCTGGAAGGCAAAAACGAAAAATATATCCTGCAAGTTGTTACCGCTCCTTTGGAAGGAGTGGATGAAGCACTTGTAATTACCGGAAGTGACAAACGGGGAACAATTTACGGTATTTACGAACTGTCCAAACAAATCGGAGTCTCGCCCTGGTATTGGTGGGCAGACGTACCCGTCAAGAAACAAACGGACATATACATCAAACCAGGTACATACACAGATGGAGAACCGAAAGTGGAATATCGGGGAATCTTCCTGAATGACGAGTGGCCTTGCCTGGGGAGCTGGTCTCAAGAAAAGTTCGGAGGATTCAACAGCCAATTTTATAAACATGTCTTCGAGTTGGTATTGCGTTTGAAAGGTAACTTTATGTGGCCTGCCATGTGGGCAAGCGCATTTTACGACGATGATCCACAAAATGGAGAATTAGCCAACACGATGGGAATTGTAATGGGCACCTCTCATCACGAACCGATGGCACTGGCACAACAAGACTGGAAACGTCGTGGAAAAGGTGAATGGGACTACAATCACAACGCTAAAGAACTTCGTAACTTTTGGACTTCCGGAATGGAACGTGTAAAAAATTGGGAAACCGTTGTTACCGTAGGTATGCGTGGTGACGGCGACGAGCCTATGAGTGAAGGCGCCAATATCTCACTACTGGAAAATATCGTCAAAGACCAACGAAAAATTATCGAAACCGTCACCAAGAAAAAAGCTAAAAACACCCCACAGGTATGGGCGCTCTACAAAGAAGTACAAGACTATTACGATAAAGGGATGCGAGTACCGGATGATATTACTCTACTCTTATGTGACGATAACTGGGGCAATGTGCGCAAGCTCCCTAACCTAAACGAAAAACCACGTTCGGGCGGATATGGCATGTATTATCATTTCGACTACGTAGGAGCTCCACGAAACTCCAAATGGATCAATATCAGTCCGATTCCACGTGTATGGGAACAAATGAATCTTACCTACGAATATGGAGTACGTAAACTATGGATTGTAAATGTAGGAGACTTGAAACCAATGGAATATCCTATTACATTCTTCTTGGATATGGCATGGAATCCGGAAAAATTCAATGCCCAAAACTTACAACGACATACAGAAGATTTCTGCGCCCAACAATTCGGTGAGAAATATGCGAAAGAAGCTGCCCGTATTCTTTCCCAATATGCTAAATACAATCGTCGTGTGACACCGGAACTCTTAAATGCCCAAACATACAGCTTTCATTATAACGAATGGGAACGGGTAGTAAATGAATATAATCTGTTGGCATTGGATGCACATAATCTAGGATTTCTAATGCCGGCCTCGTACAAAGACGCATACGACCAACTAATTTTATTTCCGGTACAAGCATGCGCCAACTTGTACAACATGTATTACGCACAGGCCCAAAACCAACGTCTTGCTGCCGAACAAAAGACGGAAGCTAACCGATGGGCCGACAAAGTTGTAGCCTGCTATGAGCGGGATTCTCTACTAACCCATTATTACCATAAAGTGATGTCTAAAGGGAAGTGGAACCACCTAATGGATCAAGTTCATATAGGTTATACTTCATGGAATAATCCTCCCAAACAAATAATGCCTAAGATCACACGAGTTCCGGAACAGGCGGGAACGTATACTTTCATAGAGACAAACGGATATATTTCTATCGAAGCAGAGCACTTCACACGAGCAATAGCAGAAGGTGAAACGACATGGAATCTTATCCCCGATTTTGGAAAGACATTATCAGGAGTAACGACTCTTCCCGTCACTAAAACTCCAGATAAAATGTGCTTGGAATATGATATTGAAATAGAAAAAGCAGGTAGCGTAGAAGTCACACTTTTACTCGCCCCTACCCTTAATTTCAACGATAATAAAGGATTAAGATATGCAATCTGCCTTGACGGAGATAAAGAACAAATTATTAATTTCAATGGGCATTATCAGGGCGAACTTGGCAAGTGGCAGGCAAATCCGATTATCGAATCCCGTTCTAATCATTTATTAGCAAAAGAAGGAAAACATACACTTCGCATCCGTCCGCTAGATCCGGGAATCGTAATTGAGAAAATCCAAATCAATACCGGCGGATTGCAACCGAGCTATCTGGGAGCACCGGAAACACTGAAATAATTCAAAACATATAATAAAACTGAGAATACATCTGGTTTGAGAATCAATGTTTCTATTATAAATAAGAATAAAATGATAAAACAAAAATTTCTTTTATTAAGTTGTGCGTTAGTATTGTTATTAACGCCTACTAACGCTCAGGAAAAATTATACAAAAATGAATTCCCTATAGCGGATGTGAAGTTACTTGACGGAGTATTCAAACATGCCCGTGAGTTAAATATTGAAGTCCTGCTCAAATATGACGTTGACCGTTTGCTGGCGCCTTACCGCAAAGAAGCAGGATTGACCGAGAGAAAGAAAACCTATCCCAACTGGGATGGTCTTGACGGCCATGTGGCAGGGCATTACCTTTCGGCTATGTCAATGAATTATGCTGCAACAGGCAATAAGGAATGTGGACGGCGTATGGAATATATGATTTCGGAGCTTCAACTATGCCTTGAAGCAAATGCCATTAACAATACAGAATGGGCAATTGGTTATATCGGTGGCTTTCCCAATAGTAAGAATCTGTGGTCGACTTTCAAAAAAGGTGATCTCCGTATCTATAATTCCGCATGGGCACCATTTTACAATTTGCATAAAATGTATGCCGGCCTCAGAGATGCCTGGCTTTATTGTAATAACAAACAAGCAAAAACGCTGTTTCTTAAGTTCTGCGACTGGGCCATTAGCATCACGGATGACCTGAATGAAGAACAAATGCAGACGGTACTTAAAATGGAATACGGTGGTATGAATGAGATTCTTGCCGATGCTTATCAGATTACCGGAAATAAAAAATATTTAGTCGCGGCTAAAAGGTATTCACAAAACATACTTCTTGATCCCTTATCACAAGGTATTGACAATCTTGACAACAAACACGCTAATACGCAAATACCCAAATTCATCGGTTTTGCCAGAATAGCAGAACTTAGTGGAGACACAAAATATACCAATGCCAGCCGCTTTTCGTGGGAAACGATCACAGGAAACCGTTCTTTAGCTTTTGGTGGTAACAGCCGGAGAGAACATTTTCCAAGCGTAACTTCGTGTAGTGATTATATCAATGACGTTGATGGCCCCGAATCGTGCAACTCTTACAATATATTAAAATTGACTGAAGATTTATTTCGCATGCAACCATCAGCTCACTATGCAGATTATTACGAACGTACTGTTTTCAACCATATTTTATCTACCCAACATCCTGAACATGGTGGATACGTATATTTTACTTCTGCCCGTCCGCGCCACTACAGGGTATATTCTGCACCCAACGAAGCAATGTGGTGTTGTGTAGGTACCGGCATGGAAAACCACAGTAAATACAACCAGTTTATTTATACTCATTCGGATGATTCGTTATTCGTAAACTTGTTTATTGCATCAGAACTTAATTGGAAAAATAAGAAAATATCGCTCAGGCAGGAAACAAACTTTCCTTACGAAGAGCGCACAAAACTGACTGTGACAAAAGCATCATCCCCCTTTAAACTAATGATCAGATATCCCGGATGGGTGGATAAAGGTGCTTTAAAGGTATCTGTGAATGGAAAATCCATGAACTACTCTGCTCTTCCTTCATCATATATTTGTATTGACAGAAAATGGAATAAAGGTGATGTAGTGGAAGTGGAACTGCCTATGCGAAGTACCATTGAGCACTTGCCAAATGTTCCCAATTATATCGCATTTATGCATGGTCCCATATTGTTAGGAGCAAAAACCGGCACCGAGGATTTACGAGGGCTTATCGCAGGCGATGGACGTTGGGGGCAATATCCAAGTGGGAAATTGCTGCCTGTGGACCAAGCCCCCATTCTGATAGTTGATGATATGGAAAACATCACGAGCAAATTAGTTCCCATTAAGAATGAACCTTTACACTTTAAAGCAAATATCAAAGCGGCTAATTCTATTGATATAAAACTGGAACCTTTTGCAAATATCCATGACGCAAGGTACATGATGTACTGGCTAACCTTAACCAACAAAGGGTATCAGACATATATTGACTCTTTATCGACTATCGAAAAGGAAAAGATAATCCTCGAAAAACTGACAGTTGATTTTGTCGCTCCGGGCGAACAACAACCCGAAACCGACCACAAAATACTACAAGAAAAGTCAAGAACAGGCAATGCAAACCAACAATTTTTCCGTGAAGCATCTTCGGAAGGTTACTTCAGCTACGAAATGAAAACTAATGCGGAAACTGAGTTGTCTTTAATGGTTCGTTATTGGGGTGCAGAATGGGGAGGACGCAAATTTGATATTTACATTGATGATGAAAAGCTTCTGACTGAGGATAATACAGGGCGATGGAATCAATCTAAATTTCAAGATATAAGATATAAGATACCTAGCTCAATGATTCAAGGTAAAAATCATATAAGAGTTAAATTTCAATCCATTCCGGGAAATACTGCTGGAGCAGTTTATTTTATCCGTTTGGTTAAAAGAGTTGATGACCCGGCTATTAAGGACTAAGAGCCTGTTTAAATTCTCTTCAGTCATAATTTTATAGCTGATATTTCAACTT
>ERZ777306.266-NODE-266-length-109412-cov-8.627376_pt1 | contig 109412 bp, 102 predicted proteins | sample MGYA00374966_ERZ777306 | MGnify/ENA primary metagenome ERZ777306 (study PRJEB29329, sample SAMN06343882) | mouse gut metagenome | isolation source: Mouse cecum | place: Austria: Vienna | collected 2014-11-15 ...
ATGGATAATTCCTTACTGGCTGTAAGGGGTATTAACCATAAATACATTGTAGTAGCATGGGGAATATTTTGGGGAATGAAAAGTGCCAGAAGGATAGAATTTTAACAGGGCTGGGCTGCATAAACTCTGTTAGGAGGTTTACACAATTTTACGCCGCGAAATTTGTCAAAAACAGAAAAAAAGCGGGATGAGGCGAAAAAACGTGTGTGCGAAATACGCACAAAAGCCTTGAAAAATAAACAGAATCTGCATTTTCATGCAAAGACTGCGTTTGTTTTTTCACAAAGCCCGAAATAGAAGAAAGCATTGACAACATCGTATAAATCCTTTATTATTGAAATGATGGTGTGGTTGCGTATTTATACATACCGTAGTTTTTCGGGGAGGTATGGATGCGGCGCTATGGATCCCCGCAAAAACAGATTTCGTTTTTAGAAAAACGGCAAAATACGGAACGCTTTGTCATGGATAGGAAAACGGTTCAGCTTGGAATTTATTTGCGTTATTAGTTTAACAATAGGCCGGGCGTTTTTTTGGTTGGTCTGTTGCTTCTAAAGTGCAGGTATGGCTTTCTTCCTTGTCTGATTACATAACATGGAAGAGAGCCTTTTTCAATCTTGCCGCCAATCCGGGGAAGGCGGTTTCAAAAAAAGCAGCGAGAGAGGTGATTCAAATGGCTTATGAAATCCTGAAAAGTATTGTGGAGGCGGAAAGCCGCGCTGTAGAAATCAAGCAGCAGGCCGCCAGACAAGCGGAGGAGAAGAAGGCCAACGCGCTGAAACAGCAGCAGGAACTGCTTGAGCAGGCGCGCCTGCATGGAAAAGAAGAAATACAGGCGTCTGTGGCGAATGCAGTAGAGGAAAGCCGCAAGGCGATTCAGCAAATCCTGCAGGAAGCAGATGAAAGCTGTGCGAAAATCGCAGAGCAGGCGTCGCAGAAAAAAGAGGAGGCCGTGAAGGCTGTAATCGGAAAGGTTGTGGGAACGTATGGCAGTTGTTGAGATGCGGAAGCTTACTGTCATTGGTTTGAACAGCAGCCGGTTTTCCTTTATCCGTGAACTGATGCACCTGGGCGTGGTGGAAATCAATTCCCAGGAAGGCGTGGTCAACGATGAAGAGTGGATGCCGGATATTTTCCGAACCAGTAACAGTGCCGATGTTTCCCGTCTGGAGGCGGATATTGCGCGTGTCAGCACTGCGTTGGAGGCAATCGGCAAATACGATTCCGCAAAGAAGCCGCTGTTCCTTTCCAGAAAAGAGATGGACAGGGCAACGTTCGCAGACTATATGGATCAGGTTAAGACGGAAACCGAGCGGAATGTGGACGCTGCGGTGATGGCTTATAAGGGCATTGCGGACAGCCAGACGGAAATCAACCGCCTCCGCGCACTGATTGCGGGCCTGAAACCATGGGAAAAGCTGGACATTCCTCTGGAGGAAAAGGAAACAGAGTTCGCCTGTGTTATTCTGGGCGTTGCCCCGGTAAAAACGGACACAGGAAAGCTGATCACGGCGGCGCTGGAAGGTGCGCCCTCTGCGGTCGTGGAGGAGATCAGTGCGGATAAACAGCAGAGGTATTATTCCGTTATCTGCCTGAAGGAGGAGCGGGATAAATTGTTTGAGGCCCTGCGCCCGTTCAATTTCGGGGCGATTGCCCTTTCCGAGCAGAACGGCACGCCGGCAGAAATCATGAAACATCATGAAAAAACCATCAGCGAACTGGAAACGGGCATTGCGGAAAAGCAGAAAAAACTGGCAGAACTTTCTCCGGCACGTCCCAATATCGAGTATCTTTACGATAACCTCGTGATGCGGCGCGATGGTGAGAGGATCATCGGCGATATGCTGAATACGGAAGCAGTATTTTATTTTGACGGCTGGATGCCCAGAGCAGCACAGCCGGAGGTGGAGGAGCTGCTGAAAAAATACGAATGTTATTATAACATCGAGGAGCCCGCACCGGACGAGGACGTCCCCGTGCTCCTGAACAATAATTCCCTTGTTACGCCTTTCGAGGCAGTTACGGGAATGTACAGCCTCCCTTCCAGAAGCGATATCGACCCGACAAAGTTTCTGGCACCGTTTTACTTTATCTTCTTCGGCATGATGCTCAGTGATGCGGCATATGGTATTATCCTGTCCCTCGGCTGCGCGGTGCTGCTGAAGAAATACAAGCTGGAGGGCACAACGTTCCGCATGATTAAGATGTTCTTTTTCTGCGGTATCTCCACGTTTATCTGGGGCCTGCTCTTTGGCGGCTGGTTTGGTGACTTCTTTACGGTAGCGGCAAAAACGATATTCAATAAAGATTTCGTCATTGAGCCGCTGTGGTTCAACCCGCTTAATGAGCCTATGCGTCTGCTGGTTGTATCTTTGATACTCGGCGCGATCCACCTGTTTACAGGTATGGCGATACAGGCGTATATGCATATCCGCGATGGACATCCGTTGGATGCGCTGTTTGATATCGGGCTGTGGTATGTCCTGTTGATTGGCATTGTGATGTTCGGTTTCGGCGGCAGCGTTTCGGCTGGGCTGCCGGATGTTGGCAAGATTATGGCGATTGTTGGCGCGGTTGGCATTCTGCTGACAGGCGGCCGGAAAAACAAGGGTATTTTCGGGAAGATTAAAGGCGGCCTGGGCAGCCTTTACGGCATCACCAGCTATCTGTCTGATGTGCTTTCCTATTCCAGGCTTCTTGCATTGGGCCTTGCGACGGGCGTTGTTGCGCAGGTTATCAATATGCTCGGTTCTTTGGCGGGCGGCGGTGTTGGCGGAACAATCCTGCTGCTGGTGGTATTCCTGTTTGGTACGATATTCAATATCGCAATCAATGCGCTGGGCGCATTTGTCCATTCATGCAGGTTACAGTATGTAGAATTTTTCGGTAAGTTTTATACGGGCGGCGGCAGACCGTTTGTCCCGTTTGAAAGAAAGACAAAATACATCAAGATTCTCAAGGAGGGTAAAAACAATGAGTAACTTAATTAGCGGTGAATTTTTGGCATTACTTGGCGGGGCTCTGGCTGCCCTGTTTGCAGGCATCGGCAGCGCGAAAGGCGTTGGCATCGCCGGTGAAGCGGCTGCGGGCGTTGTTTCTGAAGACCCGAATAAATTCGGTCAGGTTCTGTTGCTGCAGGCTCTGCCCGGTACACAGGGTATTTATGGCCTGCTGATTGCGTTCATTGTAATGGTTAAGGTTGGCCTGCTGAGCGGCAGCATGGCAGAACTTTCCGTTGTTCAGGGCGCATCTATTTTTGCAGCCTGCATGCCTATCGCTTTTGTTGGCCTGATCTCCGGTATCTCCCAGGGTAAGGCTGCGGCTGCCGGTGTAATGCTGGTAGGCAAAAAGCCCAGCGAACTGGCAAAAGGTATGTTGTTTGCAGCGATGGTAGAAACATATGCCGTTCTTGCCCTGCTTGTTTCCTTCCTGATGCTGAATGGTATTCAGATCTGATATAACGAGCAGTGCGCGTAAGGGCTGAAAAGCGGCGGAATATACTTGTATATGGAGCAGCGGAGCAGACCGGACGCATAGTGCGAGAGCACACATGAGCAGGCCCGAAGGGGCTGCGAATGAAGCACTGCGAGAAGACGTGGTGCGCGCAGGGGCTGAAAAACTTCAGGCGGTGTACTGCGGAAGGAATTTTACACTTACTTATTGGAGAAGGAGGAGAACACTCCTATGAATGATGGTAAAATTATCATTGATAAAATCATAGCGGAGGCAGAAGAAGCGGCAAAATCCATACTGGATAAAGCCCAGAAAGAGGCTGACGAGATTCTCCGGATCGCACAGGATAAAGCGGACAAGGAAGCGGACGTTTTCGACAGATACGCAGAGGATGAAGCCGGCAAGGCACGCGCAAAGGAGATTTCCGGCGCGGAAATGCAGGCGAAAAAGGCTGTGCTGGAGAAAAAGCAGAGCATCCTTGCCGATATTATTGCTGAAGCGGAGAAGCGCCTTTCCTCTTTGGACGATGCGGAATACGCGAAGGTCATCGGCGGTATGCTGGAACGTCTGGATAAATCCTGTGGTACGGAGATTATTGTTTCCCGGAAAGACCAGAAGCGTTTGGCTGACGTTATCGCGGAAAAGGGTTTTACCCTTTCTGAAAAGACCGGCGATATCGGCGGCGGCTTTATCGTGAAAAACGGTGATATCGAATATAATTATTCTTTTGCATCAATCATCAACGTGGAAAAAGAGGAAATCCAACAAATCGTGGCAGGTATTCTGTTTTAAGGAGGGGGTAAAGCATGGCTAAAAACAAGATTTACCCTTTCGCCGTTGCAAGCGTGCGCGCGATGGAAAATAAGCTGCTGACAAAGCAGAAGCTGATGCAGATGGCAGAGGCGAAAAATGCGGAGGAGGCTCTGCGCCTGCTTGCAGATACGGATTACGGCAAAACGCAGGTGCGCGATGTGCATGATTTCGAGGAGATGATCCAGAACAATCTGGAGGAATCTTATGAATCCATTCAGAAGCTCATCCCCAATGAAACGTTTATGAACATCTTCCTGTTCAAAAACGACTATCATAACATCAAGGTGCTGATTAAGGAAGAAATTTCCGACGTCAGCGGGCGGAAGTTCATGGTAAAGGGCGGCACGCTCCCCATCGAGGATATCCGCCGTCATTTCCGCGAACGCAATTACAGCGAGCTGCCCTATATCGGCAGGTCTGTGGAAGAAGCCATTGACGTTTACGCGAAAACCAAAAACGGGCGGTATGTGGATACCATTCTGGATAAAGCGTGCTTCCGGAACATGACTGCGGCGGCGAAAAAGCTGGGAAATGAATTTGTAATCAAATATATCCGCAGGCTGGCAGATGTGACGAATTTGAAAACACTGCTGCGCATCCGTGAAACAAGGCGTTCTGAACAGGAGCTTTTGGAAAGCATCGTTCCCGGCGGTGATCTGGATACGGAAATGCTGCTGCGCGCCTTTAAGAGCGACAGCGCGACTGCCGTATTGAAGGATACGGCGCATGGCGTGCTTTGCGAGAGCTATATGGACCAGGGCTTCACGGTGTTTGAAAAAGCCTGTGACGACTATCTGATGGACTTTGTAAAGGATGCGAAATATAAAACGCTGACGCCGGAGCCTGTTGTGGCGTATATTCTGGCAAAGGAAACAGAGGCGAAATGCGTCCGCATCATTATGACCTGCAAGCTGCATGATATAGACGAAGAAACAATTAAAGAGAGGGTGAGGGAAGCATATGTCTAAAGTTGGTATTATTGGCGATAAGGACAGCGTAATGGGCTTCCTTGCTCTGGGCATTGATATTTTTCCCGCATATACGGCGGAGGAAATCAAAAAGAAGATACACCAGCTGGCGGAGCGGGATTACGCCATCATCTATATCACGGAGGAGGCCAGCCTGAAAGCGGGCGAGAGCCTTGCGAAGTATAAGGATATGGAACTGCCCGCGATTATTGTCATTCCCGGCATTGGCGGCAGCCTTGGGCTGGGTATGAACGAAGTGCGTGAATCGGCAAAACGTGCCATTGGTGCGGATATTTTGTTTAGTGAATAATAATGAAAGCCCCGGACAGCGGCCGCGCGCCGGAACAGGCTTGCCTGTACCGGAGGACGGACATTGGACGGGAGCCCCGACATGAGCCTAAAAGCCGCAGAAGCAGGGCGAATGCGGCGATATGCGAATGGAGGGGACGAATGCGGGAGCGCAGAGCGCGAAGCAGACGGCTTTCATGGAAGGAAGCCCCGAAAGACAACGCGCGCCGGAACAGGCCTGCCTGTACCGGAGGGCGGACATTGGACAAATGCGGGAGCGCAAATGCGCAGTGCGAGGCTTTCGATTTGGAGGAGCACCGCGGTGCGGTGTGCGGATGTTTACTGGTTAAGCAGTACATTATAATTGATTGTAGGTGAATAAGCATATGAAAACAGGCACGATAGTAAAAGTGTCGGGTCCGTTGGTTATAGCGGAAGGCATGAGGGACGCCAATATGTTTGACGTGGTTCGCGTATCCGACAAGCATCTGATTGGCGAAATCATCGAAATGCACGGGGATCAGGCTTCCATACAGGTTTATGAGGAAACCTCCGGCCTTGGCCCCGGAGAAGAAGTGGTTTCTACCGGTATGCCTATGAGCGTTGAGCTTGGCCCCGGACTGATTTCTACGATTTACGACGGTATCCAGCGTCCGCTGGAAAAGCTTTACGAGGTCAGCGGTACAAATATCCACAAGGGCGTGGAGGCTGCTTCGCTGGACAGAACTAAGAAATGGAAATTTGAGCCTGTGAAAAAGACCGGCGACAAGGTAGAAGCTGGCGATGTCATTGGTATTGTAAAAGAAACAGCAGTTGTGGACTGTAAAATCATGGTTCCTTATGGGCTGAGCGGTACGATAAAGGAAATCTTTATCGGTGATTTCACAGTAGAGGAAACCGTCTGCATCATTACAGATGCGAAGGGCAGCGATGTAAACGTGACCATGCTTCAGAGATGGCCCGTTCGTCGCGAACGTCCGTATAAAGAAAAACAGACACCTAACGCACCCCTGATTACAGGACAGCGTGTTGTTGATACGTTCTTCCCTATTACAAAGGGCGGCGTTGCGGCAATTCCCGGCCCCTTCGGCAGCGGTAAGACGGTTACACAGCACCAGCTTGCAAAATGGGCTGACGCGGATATCGTTGTTTACATCGGCTGCGGCGAGCGCGGCAATGAAATGACGGACGTTCTGAACGAGTTCCCTGAACTGAAAGACCCCCGTACAGGCGAGTCCCTGATGCAGAGAACCGTTCTGATTGCGAATACCTCCGACATGCCCGTTGCGGCGCGTGAGGCATCTATTTATACAGGCATTACCATTGCGGAGTTCTTCCGTGATATGGGTTACAGCGTTGCGCTGATGGCTGACTCCACATCCCGCTGGGCAGAGGCTCTGCGTGAGATGTCCGGACGTCTGGAAGAGATGCCCGGTGAAGAAGGCTACCCCGCTTACCTTGGCTCCCGTCTGGCGCAGTTCTACGAACGCGCGGGCAGGGTTGTCTGCCTTGGCAACGAGGGCCGCGTAGGTACGCTGACGGCAATCGGCGCGGTATCCCCTCCGGGCGGTGATATTTCCGAGCCCGTTTCTCAGGCAACACTGCGTATCGTTAAAGTATTCTGGGGCCTTGATGCGTCCCTTGCGTACAAAAGACACTTCCCGGCGATTAACTGGCTGACCAGTTACTCCCTGTATCAGGATAAGGTTGACGCATGGGCGGATGAAAATGTTGACCCTGATTTCTCTGCACAGAGAACGGAGGCTATGCGCCTGCTTCAGACAGAAGCTGAATTGCAGGAAATCGTACAGCTGGTCGGCGTGGACGCGCTGTCCCACAGCGACAGACTGATTCTGGAAGTTTCCCGCTCTATCCGTGAGGACTTCCTGCATCAGAACTCCTTCCACGAAGTAGATACGTATACATCCCTGCATAAGCAGTACCGCATGATGAAGCTGATCCTGACATTCTATAAAGAAGCAGGCGAAGCTATCAAGCAGGGCGTAGGCATCCAGAAGATTACGAAGATGGACGTTGTGGAACGTATCGGCCGTGCGAAATATGTAGAAGAAGTTAACGTAGATAAGAGCTACGATGAAATTGAAACAGATATCCGCAAGGAAGTACAGGAACTCATCAGGAAGGAGGCAGATGAATTATGATAAAGGAATACAGATCGATTCAGGAAGTTGCCGGCCCTCTGATGCTGGTTTCCGGTGTGGAAGGCGTAAAATTTGACGAGTTGGGCGAAATCGAACTTTCCAACGGCGAAGTCAGAAAGTGCAGGGTGCTGGAAGTAAGCGGCGACACGGCGCTGGTTCAGCTGTTTGAAAGCGCGACAGGTATCAACCTTGCAGAAAGTAAAGTGCGTTTCCTTGGCAAGAGCCTGGATTTCGGCGTTTCCCCTGACATTCTGGGACGCGTATTCGATGGCATGGGCAAGCCCATGGACGGCGGCCCCGAAATCATTCCCGAAAAACGTCTGGACATCAACGGCGCGCCCATTAATCCGGCGGCAAGGGAATACCCCGCTGAGTTCATTCAGACGGGCGTTTCCGCGATTGACGGCCTGAATACGCTGGTTCGTGGGCAGAAGCTGCCGATTTTCTCCGCTTCCGGTCTGCCCCACGCAAACCTTGCGGTACAGATTGCGCGTCAGGCGAAGGTACGCGGCACGGATTCCAAATTCGCCGTTGTTTTTGCCGCTATCGGTATTACGTTCGAGGACGCGGAATACTTTATCAATGACTTTAAGGCGACAGGCGCGATCGACCGTTCTGTCGTATTCGTAAACCTGGCAAACGACCCTGCCGTAGAGCGTATCTGTACACCGAAAATGGCTCTGACCGCTGCGGAATATCTGGCTTTTGAGCAGGATATGCACGTTCTGGTTATCCTGACGGATATCACAAACTACGCGGACGCCCTGCGTGAGGTTTCTGCTGCTAAGAAGGAAGTTCCGGGCCGCCGCGGCTACCCCGGTTACCTTTATACAGACCTTGCGACCATGTACGAACGCGCAGGCCGTATGAAAGGGCATGAAGGCTCTATCACGATGATTCCTATCCTGACAATGCCGGAGAGCGACAAAACGCACCCTATCCCCGACTTGACAGGCTACATCACAGAAGGCCAGATTATCCTGACGAACGAGCTTTACAAGAAGGGCATACAGCCCCCTGTTGACGTTCTCCCGTCCCTGTCCCGTCTGAAGGATAAGGGTATCGGCAAGGGCAAGACAAGAGAAGACCATGCGGATACGATGAACCAGCTGTTTGCTGCTTATTCCCGCGGTAAAGACGCGAAGGAACTGATGGCGATCCTGGGCGAATCCGCGCTGTCTGATATTGACCTGATTTACGCGAAGTTTGCCGATGAGTTTGAGAAAAAGTATGTTTCCCAGGGCTTCCGGACAGACAGGACGATTGAGCAGACGCTGGAAACAGGCTGGCAGCTGCTGCGGATGCTGCCTAAGAGCGAATTGAAGCGTATCCGTGATGAATATTTGGAAAAATATTTGGATGACGGGGAGTGATGAAGCGTGGCAAGGTTGAATGTCAATCCCACCCGTATGGAAATGACCCGCCTGAAACAGCAGCTGAAAACGGCAACAAGAGGCCATAAGCTGCTGAAGGATAAGCTGGACGAACTGATGAAGCAGTTCCTTGAAATTGTGCGGGAAAATAAGCGTCTGCGGGAAGAAGCGGAAAAGGCTTTGGAAAACGCTTATAAAAACTTCATTATCGCGCGTGCGGTGATGAGCGAAAGCACGCTCGGCGAGGCGTTGATGATTCCCCAGCAGGCGGTTTCCGTAAAGGTAACCGGACGGAACATCATGAGCGTAAACGTGCCTGTGTTCGATTTCCAGAAGGAAAGCGGCAGAGAAAGCACGATTTACCCCTATGGCTTCGCTTTTACCTCCGGCGAGCTGGACAGTGCGATGAAATCTTTTTCCGACGCTATGGAGCCGTTGCTGCGGCTGGCAGAAAGCGAAAAAACGGCGCAGCTGCTGGCACAGGAGATCGAGAGTACACGCCGGCGTGTAAACGCGCTGGAGAACGTCATGATCCCCAACTATCAGGAAACGATAAAATATATCGCGATGAAGCTGGAAGAGAATGAACGTGCAAGCACAACGCGCCTGATGAAGGTGAAAGATATGATTGCAAAGAAGGCAATCGAAGAAAGACGGAAACAGGATGCGGCAAGGTTTGGCGCGTAAGGCGTGAAACGCGGCGCATAAGCGCATATAATGCATTTGAATGCATCTGAATGGAAAAGGGGACGGCGTCGCCGTCCCCTTTTTGTATGTAAAAAATACCCGATTTTGGCCTCTTTTTATCTATTTTTATTCATCGGCTTCATTCTCTATATCTTCCTCGACCTGCTGGGCGATGATGCGGCTGCTGCGAATGGAATTATAAAGAATCTGTTTCGGCATCGGGCGGGCCTCCCAGCCGTCTGCGCGTTTGAATTCCTCGAATAATTCGGTCTGGATATGGGCGTGTTGAAATTCGCGGAGAAGCTGCAAAAGCAGCCTTTCGCCGTCAATGAGATACTTCTCGTTATCATTCAGATAGATGTAATCGCCGGACTGTACCCGGTTTTTCAGTGCGGAAAGCGGCTGTTCCGGAAAATATTTCCGCAAAATTTTTAATATTTCCATATCTGCTTTTTTTGTTTTCAGCTTGATTCCCATTCTGTAATCCATGCGGATATCTTCCTTTCTTATAATGTCTGTTTTTTTATTGTATCGTCCTTCCTGCGCATTTGTCAAGCGGAACGCCGCTCCCTTTGGCTGCTGCAACGTTTTGCTTGCAATCTTGCCGCGTATGGCATAAAATAAGGTAAGGAAAAGATTGTCACTTTTTGCAGGCATGGGAAAAGGGAAGGAGGAGAAGCCTTGGCGGAGAAGGAAAAGATATTCCCGGAACGTGAGAAACGCGTGGTCTATGGCTCTGGAAACAAAAAAACAGGAAAACGTACGCCGCCCCCGCGCGAGAAAAAAACGCGCAGAACCGGCGGAAAGCGCAGACTGCCTCTGCGGAGGTCTGCGGCACTGACGATTGCGGCTGTTATCCTGATACTTATATATATCCTTGTACATAAAAACGGTACAGCGGTTTTTGTGGCAGAGGAAACCGTCGGCATTCTGGAAGGGCGTTCCTACAAGGCAGAACAAATCATACAGACGGTGGAAGGGCAGCTGGAAAGCATTGTCGGTACGAAGGTCAAGCTGAATCAGGAAATTACCACAAAGGGCGTACATATCAGCAAAAAAAACCAGAAGGACGTCTGCACGATGGAGCATCTCCTGCCGAAGATACGGAATCTTGTGACATATAAGGCGGAGGCGGCTGTGGTTATGGTGGACAATGCGCGTGCTGTAGTACTGCCAAACAGCGCAAAAGCCGAGGAAGTCCTGAGGCAGGTGCAGACAGACCTCCTGCCGGAGAACGGCGCACCGGAGGACGCAAAGCTCAGCTGGGTGGAGGACGTGCAGATTGTAGAGGAACTGGTGGAATCATCGGAGCTGATGGAGGTGGATGAGGCAGTTTCCTTTTTGGAAACCAAAACCGAGGCAACACAGCCCTATACCATACAGACCGGTGATGCGCTGTACCTGATTGCAATAGAATTTAATACATCCATAGAGCGGCTGAATGAGCTGAATCCGGACTCTAACCTGATCCAAGGCATACGGGCGGGACAGGTTATCACTGTACCGGTGCAGAAACCGCGTATTTCGGTGAAATCCATTGTGACAGAGGAGCAGATTTCGGTCGAGCCGAAAACAACGGAAACAAGATATGACGATTCCAAGCCTGCGGGCTATCAGAGGGTCGTGCAGCAGGGACGCGCCGGACAGAAAAAGAGCGTAATCCAGATTACAAGCATCAATGGCGTGGTGACGGAAGAACAGGAAATTTCAAAGGAAATTATTACGGAACCACTGCCGGAAATCATTGTGAAGGGGACGCAGTAAAAAGAGCGGAAATGTGACGGCTGTGTCGAGATATACTGTTTTTGCAGGAAAAATAATGTGCCTTTGAAAATTGCCGGATATTGCATACAATGCCAATAATAAAGTATTATATTAAAAAAGCTTTGCTAAAAAAAGTTTTGGGTTAAGGTATTTTGCAGCTGCCAAGGCCCTGAGGCCCTGAAGGGCCCAAAAATCAAAAGAATAAGGAGGAGTTATAAATGAGTATTTCAGTTTCCCTGCATGGGTGCGAAGGATTTGCAGAACGTAAGGAAATTTTTGCATTGCAGCCGGAGGTGGAACGCTGCCACCACGCACTGCACAATAAAACGGGCAAGGGCAATGATTTTGTTGGCTGGGTCGACCTGCCGGAAGCCTATGACAAAGAGGAATTCGCCCGCATTAAACAAGCTGCGGAAAAAATCCGCGCAAACAGCGAGGTTTTGATTGTTATTGGTATCGGTGGTTCCTACCTTGGTACGCGAACAGCCCTGGACTTTATTAAGACACCATTTTATAATGAAAAGAAAAAAGATACGCCTGACATCTATTTCGTTGGGAATAACATCAGTTCTGCATACCTCAACGATATTCTTGCTATTTTGGGCGACAGGGATTTTTCTGTAAACGTCATTTCCAAATCGGGTACGACGACAGAGCCTGCCATCGCTTTCCGTATCTTTAAGCAGATGCTGGAAAAGAAATATGGCAGGGACGAGGCGGCAAAGCGTATTTTTGCCACGACCGACAAGGCAAGGGGCGCGCTCAAGCAGATGTGCGATGCGGAGGGCTATGAAACCTTCGTCATCCCCGATGATATCGGCGGACGTTTTACTGTGCTGACAGCGGTGGGCCTGCTGGCAATGGCTGTTGCGGGCGTGGATATCGACAGGGTCATGCAGGGCGCGGCAGAAGCGATGAAGCTGTTCGCTGAGCCGGACATGGAAAAAAATATCTGCTACCAGTATGCCGCTTTGCGCTACCTGTTCTACAAGCAGGGCAAAAGCATTGAAATACTGGCGAACTATGAGCCGCACCTGACCTCCTTTGGGGAATGGTACAAACAGCTGTTTGCGGAAAGCGAGGGCAAGGAGCACAAGGGCGTGTTCCCTGTTACGGCAAATTTCTCGACCGACCTGCATTCCATCGGGCAGTTCATTCAGGACGGCGGACGTTATTTCTTTGAAACGGTGCTTTGGTGTAAAGAGCCGAAAACAGCCGCAGTGATTCCGTTTGACGAGCAGGACGGCGATGGCATGAACTTCCTTGCGGGCAAGGAAATGCAGTTTGTCAACAGCAAGGCGTTTGCGGGGACGCTGCTGGCGCATATGGACGGCGGTGTGCCGAATATCGTTGTTGAAATAGACAAGATGGACGAATGGCACTTTGGTGCGCTGGTGTATTTCTTCGAGAAGGCAGTCGGCATCAGCGGCTATCTGCTGGATGTGAACCCGTTTGACCAGCCGGGCGTGGAGGCATACAAGAAAAATATGTTTGCACTGCTTGGTAAGCCGGGATATGAGGACATGAAGGCGGAACTGGAAAAACGCCTCAGCTAAACAAAAGGCAGACGCAATAAAAAGTTTTGCAGCAAAAACAATCAGATGGAAGGTTTTGCCATACCTTCCATTTTTTTGTGCAAATTTCCATGTTTAGAGTTTTATTTACATTTTGCCGGATTTCGGGTATAATGGAAACACTAAGTATTGTTTTAGGTTTCCGAAAGGAGCAGCGGGACAATGGATAAAAAAATTTTAATCGTAGATGACGAAAAAAATATCAGGGATATTATTATATACAACCTGAAAAAGGAGGGCTACCAAATCCTTCAGGCGGCGGACGGCGAGGAGGGCGTGCGCCTGGCGATGGAGGAGGAGCCTGACCTCATACTGCTGGATATCATGATGCCGAAGATGGACGGTTACGATGCCTGCAAAAAAATACGCGAAACGAAAAACACGCCGATTATCATGCTGACGGCGCGCGCGGAGGAAGTTGACAAGGTGCTGGGGCTGGAGTTTGGTGCAGATGATTATGTGACGAAGCCATTCGGCGTGCGGGAACTGATGGCGCGGGTCAAGGCAAACCTGAGGAAAGCAGCATTCAGGGCAGAGCCTGCCGCTGATGCACCGGTGGCAGGCAGCGCGTTTGAGCGGCTGGATTTGAACCCGGACCGTTACGAGGTGCGCAAGGACGGAAAAATTATCGACCTGACACTGCGGGAATTTGAATTGCTGAAATTTCTTTCCGGACAGAAAGGGCAGGTCTTTTCCCGTGAAACTCTTCTGGAAAAGGTTTGGGGATACGAATATTTCGGGGACGTGCGGACGGTAGATGTAACCATCCGCCGCCTGCGTGAAAAGATCGAGGACGACCCCGGTAAGCCGGTCTACATCCTGACAAAAAGAGGCGTTGGTTATTACTTTGATTGCTGAGAAAAGCGGGGGCGGAACATTTGCGCAGTATAAAATGGAAACTGATTGCGATGTACCTGGGGCTGGTGCTGATTGTGATGATTGTCAGCGGGACATATATCCTTCTGAGCCTTCGCAATATTGAGATTGACAAATCCAGGGCGCAGCTGGAAAGCTACGCGGAAAAAATAAATGAACAGGTGGTTGAGAGCGTCGGGGAAGAAAATTTTCAGGCGGAACTGATGAAAACGGTTACAAATGCCGTAGGAATACAGGGAAACATACTGGACGCCAACGGCGATACCATTGCGTCCACAACAGAGCTGAAGGCGCCTTATCCGACTTATACGGACCAGGCGATTATTGCCGCCATGAACGGTATGACGTCTTTTTCCTCCGGAAAACGCAGCACGGATTCCCTCGGCCTGCTGAAGGAATGGATGAGCTATGCCATGCCGGCACAGGCAGATGAGGACGGCAGGAGCTACATTGTTTACACACGACTGGACGCAGGCGATATGCAGGCCAGCCTGAATCAGACTACGCAGACCATCGTGGCAGCTGTGGCGATTGCACTGTTCCTGGCTGCTATCATGGGCTATGTGTTCGCGCAGACGCTGACAGGTCCCATACTCGCACTGACAAAGGGCGCGAAAAGCCTTGCTGAAGGCGGCGGGCTGAACCAAAGCCTGAAGGTGCGCAGCAGTGACGAGATTGGGCAGCTGACGAGCAGCTTTAATTATATGGCTTCGGAGCTGACGAAAAACATGTCAGAAATATCGCGGGAAAAGAACCGGCTGGAAATCCTTCTTCACAACATGAGTGACGGCGTTATCTCTTTCAGCAGGGATGGCGACCTGATGCTTGCAAACGCCGCGGCTACGGAAATGCTTGGCGTAGAGGAGATGACAATGGATTTTTCCCAGTTTATCCGTGCGTATGATATCAATTCGTCAGTTTATCTGGATATGGGAAACGAGCCGTCTAAAAAAGTTATATTCCCGGTGGGAAAACAATTCATTAATGCCAACTTTTCGCCGTATTATGATACGGCGGGGCGTATTGAAGGTGTTGTAGTTGTTTTACAGGATATTACCGAGCAGAAAAAGCTGGACGATATGCGTAAGGAATTTGTGGCAAATGTTTCACATGAGCTGCGTACGCCGCTGACGACAGTGAAAAGCTATACGGAAACACTCATCGAAGGGGCTATTGAGGACAGAGAAATTGCGCTGGATTTCCTCGGCATTATCGACAGCGAGGCAGACCGCATGGCGTTCCTTGTGCGGGATTTGCTGCAGCTGACGCGCTTTGACAATAAGCAGGTGCGGCTGGATATTACGGAAATCGAAATGAATGAATTTTTGAATATTACGGTGCGGCAGAATAAAATACACGCCGAGGCGAAAAATCAGGAACTGACGTTTGAGCCATACCCGCATGATGTCGTAATCTATGGCGACAGGGACAGAGTAGGGCAGGTTGTAAACAACATCGTAACGAACGCCATCAAATATAGTCTTGAACAGGCGCAGATTCGTATTTATATCGGGGAGGACGCGCAGTATTACAAAATATTCGTGCGGGATACCGGCATGGGTATCTCCCGTGAAGACCTGCCGCGCATATTTGAACGTTTTTACCGCGTGGATAAGGCCCGCAGCCGCGCCATGGGCGGCACAGGGCTGGGGCTTGCCATTGCGAAAGAGATCATGGAAGGCCATGGCGGACGGCTGACCGCCGAAAGCGAATACGGCAAAGGGACGGTGATGACGATGTGGTTCCCGAAGGAACGCCCCGTCCTGCATTATGAGGAGGCTGAAAACTGATTATTAAAATCTATACTTTTTTGTCTGTATTTGTTTCTGTTTATATATTCAAGAGTAGCATAAAATATGCACTTTTACAATAAATTTACGGAATAAAATCCATTAAAAACGCCTAATTGAAAAGTATGCTTTTTGACAAAAAAAGAGTTTGTACACAAGTTCTGTGGACATTTCTCCTGATTTATGTTATGGTATTGTAGGCTATACAATTTTTTGAAAGACAGGAGATTTGCAGATAAATGCCTGCCGTGGAGAACGGCGGGCGGCTGGGAAGGCAGGGCTTTAATGGAACGGCGGGAAGCATCGCGTTTTGGTAAAGCGGGTTTTATTTTCGAGCCTTACGGAAAATAGATTTCTGGAGCATTGATACGGCAGAAAAAGGAAGTGTGAAAAGATGAAAAAAAGTATCCTGGTCGTAGATGATTTGGAGCTGAACCGCGCAATTTTGTGCGAGATTTTTCGGCAGGATTATCACATGATTGAGGCGGAAAATGGTGAGGAAGCATTAGAATGCATCAAAGGAAAGGAAAATGAGCTGGCAGCGGTCCTGCTGGATATTGTCATGCCTGTTATGGACGGCTTTGCTGCTCTGGAAAAAATGAACCAAACTGATTTTACAAAAAAAGTACCTGTTTTTTTAATTACGGCGGAAAATACGGAAGAATCTACGATAAAGGGCTATGAAATGGGCGTTATGGATGTGATTGGCAAGCCCTTTGTATCGCATATCGTAAAGCGGCGTATTGAAAGCGTGATTGAGCTGTTCCATATCAGGGATAAGTTGAGTAAAAAAGTCGATATACAGGAACGCGAGCTGGACGAAAAGCGGAAGGAACTGGAGTCCCTGAACCGCGCGCTTGTAGAAACACTGGCGACTGCCATCGAATTCCGTGACTGTGAATCTGGTGACCATGTCCGCAGGATACACGATTTCACGCTGTTCTTCCTGAATAAAATGGAATTCAGCAAGGATATGAATGAGGTGCAGAAAGAAGAAATTGCCACGGCGGCAATCCTGCACGATGTGGGCAAAATTGCGATTCCGGACAATATTCTGAACAAGCCCGGCAAACTGACAAGCGAAGAATTTGAGATTATGAAAAGCCATACGGTGCAGGGGTGTGAACTTCTGGAAAGGATTCCGGAAATTACCCATCACCCGATTTATAAATATGCATATGATATTTGCAGACACCATCATGAACGCTGGGATGGGCGAGGTTACCCTGACGGGCTGGCTGGGGAGGAAATTTCCATGTGGTCGCAGATTGTTGCCCTTGCGGACGTATATGACGCGCTGACAACAGACCGTGTATATAAAAAGGCATTTACACATGAGGAAAGCCTGCGCATGATTCTGAATGGGGAATGCGGCCAGTTCAACCCGATGCTGATGGAAACATTGAGGGATTTAAGTGAAGAAATTAAAGCAATGCTGCTGAATCGGATTAAAAAGTAAGAAGGGAGCTTCAAAATGGATAAAAAGGATATATTGAAAGCCGCAGGGGTGGATTATGACGGGGCATTATCCCGTTTTATGGGCAATGAGGCTCTTCTGATGCGGTTTTTGAATAAATTTTTGGACGATCCGAATTTCCTGAATCTTGATACGGCTCTGGAACAGGGCGATGCGGAAAAGGCGTTCCAGGCGGCGCATACGCTGAAAGGCGTTGCGGGCAACCTGTCGCTTTCAGGGCTGTATGAACAGGCGGCGAAAATTTCCGAGGCTTTGCGTAGTGGGGATTTGGAGAGTGCGAAAACGATTATGCCGGACGTAAAGGCGGCGTACAAGAAAATTACGGAGGCTTTGGCACAGGACTGATTAAAGCGTGAAGAAAAGGCTGAAGCAGTGGGCAGGACGGAATGTTCTGTCCATTTTTTCATATAGTTTGATATGTGCAGTTTTTTGCGTAAAACGCAAAGCGGCGCGAAACCAACTTTCGTTCGTTTCGCGCCACTTTGCTTATCTGCGGATGACAGGACTTGAACCTGCACGGGCGTAATGCCCACTAGAACCTGAATCTAGCGCGTCTGCCAGTTCCGCCACATCCGCACAACTCATTGCGCTTAATCAGTATATCGTGTTTTATGGAAAATGTCAAGGAATTTTTTTCAAAATTCGCCAAATTTTTTGTGTTTTATGGTTTTGTTGTTATCGTCTCAACAGTGGTTCCATTTCCGTATTTTGTTTTGCTGTATTTATTTTTACCATTATTGATATTTACTTTCATTACTTTTCTGCCAGTTGAGGTTATTCGAGCATTTATTTCATCGCCTGGATTTTTTAGGATTTTATCAAACCCGTCTGCTATGATTTGTAAAAAATTTGCCATAATAACTTACTCCCCCTTCATATTTATAACTTTCATTAGCTATTTTTTGGTGCTACTTTATAAAATAATTTCTTTTATTTTACACAAATATTTTTAGTGTGTCAATATGTATTGAAACTACGAAATATGTTACATTTTATATTTAATTTTATAATCTAATAAGTCTTCTAATTTATCGGAAAAAATGGCGGCTTTTCAGCTTGAGCCCCATATGTATTTCCATGTATTCTCCCAGCAGGTTTTCCAGCTGCTGGAGCGCGTCAGGGGCAAGGTTGAAGCCAAATACCTGCCGTACCTCATGCCCCAGAACAAAGGCTGCTGCGCGGCGTACAGCGCCATGCAGAAGGATACTGCCGGGCGTGTGGTGTCTTTCGCATAGGAACGCGCCCTCCTGCCAGTCGAAGAACAGCCTGCCGTCCTCCGAGCCGCAGACAGCGCAGACCGGCGGTGCGAAAAAGCCGGAGATTTGCAGGAGCTTCAACTCAAAAATGCGCGAAACCATCTGCGGCGGCAAGATGCCTTTTTCCATTACCGTCAGGGCATAGTAGAGCAGTGCAAGTATTTCGTCCTGCTCCGTACCCTCGGGGCAGGTCCGGTCCGTCAGCTCTGCTAGATAGACTGCTTCCGCCAGCTTTTCCATATCGGTGCGCAGGGCATAGAAGCTATTGAGCAGTTCCGCCTGTGTGACGGAGTAAAATCCGCGCCCCTCATATGCCACGAAATCGGCATAGCAGAACAGCTGTGCCGCCGCAAGGAGTTTGCTTTTGGCTTTCCTTGCGCCCCGTGCGGAAAGCAGCACGCGCCCGACGCCTTTTGCCAGTACAACAATCTGTTTGTTGCTTTCGCCCTGTATCCGTTCGCCTATTACGATTCCTTGCAGCTTGACTGTTCCCATTGCCGACTCCGTTTCTGTGTTCCTGTGGTTTTATGGTAAAAAACTAGTAGAAATTTTTGTATTTTGAGCTGTCCTGAATGCGGCGGCGGGGGTTGGGCTCGTCCCGCAGGGCAGGGCGGCAGTGCAGATAGCGCAGATAGTCCCTTACCTGCCCCGTCCGGGTGAAAGTCTGCCAGTGTTCCTTTTCGCGTTCGGTCATAGCCAGCATCCCCTTTCTTCGTTCATTTTGTTTTATTAGGATGCGGGAAATGCATGCAAAACATACTGGCAAAATAATTCCAGAATATTTAAGACCTTTTGCCAGCTGTATGATCCCCCCGTTTTCAAAAAGGTTTACACGTTCCGTTTATCATACCCGAAATTTTTCAGCAGGAAATCGCTGTCCCGCCAATCTTTTTTGACCTTTACCCAAAGCTGGAGGTAAATCTGAGAGCCGAGCAGACGCTCCATATCATGCCGGGCAGTCGCGCCGATACGTTTGAGCATCGCGCCCTGTTTCCCGATGATGATGCCTTTATGCGAATCGCGTTCACAGTAAATGGTTGCATCTACGTCAACCATGTTTTTATCGGCACGTTTTTTCATACCAGTGATCTCTACTGCGATACCGTGCGGGATCTCGTCCTGCAACAGGTACAAAGCCTTTTCCCGTATGATTTCTGCCGCAATCTGGCGTTCCGGCTGGTCTGTTACCATATCCCCGGGGAAATACTGCGGTCCCTCCGGCAGGTATTTGCGTATCACGTTTATTAACTCGTCCAGATTTGTGGATTTTATGGCGGAAATCGGCAGGACTTCCGCAAAACCGTACAGTTTGCTGTACGTGTCGATAACGGCAAGGAGCTTTTCGCGCTCTATGGTATCGATTTTGTTTATCACAAGTATAACAGGCGTTTTTACGTTTTTCAGCCGTTCGATGACGTACAGGTCAAGCGGATGCGGCTGTTCCGCAGGCTCAATGAGGAACAGCACCAAATCCACTTCGTTGAATGTATTTTCTGCCGCGCGAACCATGTATTCGCCAAGCTTATGGCGTGGCTTATGGATGCCGGGTGTATCGAGAAATACACATTGAAAGTCATCTTCCGTCAGTATGCTTGTGATTTTGTTGCGTGTCGTCTGCGGCTTATGCGAGGTGATGGCGATTTTTTCACCAATCAGGCTGTTCATCAGTGTGGATTTGCCTACGTTTGGTCTGCCTGTCAGCGAAACGAAACCGGAATAAAATTTTTTCATGCCTGTTCTTCCTCCGCAGCTTTTCTTGCCGCCTCCTGCTCCGCAAGGAATTCCTTTTCCTTTGCATCCCAGTCCTGCTGCATGGATAGCAGAAGGACATATTGCAGCCAGCGGTCGTTTTTCGTGTCAATATCCTCCTGTGTCAAGCCCTTCAGGAGCGTCAGAGCCTGATAGTATTTAAGGCCGTTTTCGGCTGTCATATATTCCGACTGCATACCCAGCACGACGCAGATTTTGTTCGGCAGGCGGTATCTGCGGATTTCCTCCTGTACGCCCGCTGTGCTTCTGCCCATACGCTGCATGAATTCGAGTGCGTTTTTGTAATGAGCCACATATTCGCTTTCAAGTATTTTGACGCGTTCCGCGCCCCAGTTTTTCTCGATGTATTCTACAACTTCGTCCATTGTTTTTGCATTTGGCGTAAGCTTTACGTCTGCAAAGCGCGCTTTTAACGCTTCTAATTTCTGCTGTTCCATGTGTATCCTCCTTTTTCAGACCTTGGAGGCTCCGCCTCCAAACCTCCGCAAGGGACGTTGTCCCTTGACCCTTTTTCTGGCAGGGAATTTCATTTTGCCAATCTTTTTTTCCAAATCTCTCGCTTTCGGGAAACGTAGTTTCCCGCAATAAAGTTTGGGATCCAGCCCTTTTCAAAGGGGTGGCGGGGGTTGGGGCAAAGCTCCGCGTTTTTTATCCTTTCAACTCGTCCCATTTTTGGCGTATCGCCTGCATATCCTCCCATGCGGGTCGTTTTTTCGTTTCGTCCCGAAGGAGTGCGGAAGGGTGGTAGGTTGCAATCATATGGTATCCCTTGCGCTCAAACCACTGCCCGCGCTGGCGGGTGATCTTAAAGCCGGGGTCAATGACGGTTGTCGCCGCAATCCGCCCCAGACAGACGATAATCTTCGGCTGTATCAGCATCAGCTGATAGCGCAGATAATTCAGGCAGGCTGCTTTTTCATCTTCCTGTGGGTCGCGGTTGCCGGGCGGGCGGCATTTCACAATATTTGCGATATACGCATCTTCCAGTGAAAGCCCAACGCTCTCCAGCATTTTATCCAGCAGTTGACCCGCCGGACCGACAAACGGCACGCCCTGCAAATCCTCCTGCTGGCCGGGACCTTCGCCGATGAACAGGATATCCGCTGTACGGCTGCCCTTGCCGATGACGACGTTTGTCCGACGTTCCCAAAGCTTGCATTTCCGGCAGGAATAGCATGCGCCCTCCAATGTTTCCCAGCTTTTCTCCGCCATTTCTTCACCTCTTTCAAAACATTACAGACCAAAAAATCTTAAAGAACCTGGGGGCGATGCCCCGCGTATTTGGCATTACACCTGATACGTTTCCAGTGCGTTTGCCGCTTCCTGCGCGAAACTTTCGCCCGCGCCCCAGTCGAACCGCCAGAAAAGGCTGTTTCCGCCGCCGCCGGCGGATAACCGTACGCGTGTTGTGCCGTTACTGTCGAGATTGTCCGCGACCAATGTCAGCGTCGCGCGGTTAGAAGAACGCATATAATACCGCTCAAACAGCCGGACAACGACCTCTTTTCCGTCCGCTGTACGCCTGTTATAAGAGTCCAGAAGTTCTGCACTGACAATGCCGCCTGCCAGCTTATCCCTTACGACCTCCGCCGCTTCTGACGGCGTGAGCGTCACCCGCATCTCTATTACTTCCATTCCACTCACTCCTTCCTATAACCTTGGAGGTTTGCCTCCATATTCTCCGCCAGGGTTTACCCCTGGACCTTTTGCCGCCTATTTCATGCAATGGAGCTGAAACATTTTACTATTTTATGCGTTTTCTGCCTCGGGAAACGCAGTTTCCCGCAACAAAGTTCTTTGCCCCGCTTTCTCCGAAAGAAAGCAGGGGGGATTGGGGGCAAAGCCCCCAAGGTCTTTTTATCTTAAATCCTCCGGACCGAACCCAAACGGCAGAAGCTCCCGCACAGAAAAGGACTTCATACCGTCCTTTTCACTGTCCAGAAGTACGGTGCCATCTGGCATGAATTCATACAATACCTGTCGGCAGATGCCGCAGGGCGATGCGTATTCTCCGCTGCTGGCTGCAATGGCAATCTTTCGGAACGCCCGGACGCCCTCCGAAACTGCTTTTACAACAGCCGTCCGTTCTGCGCAGATTGTCCCGCCATAGCTTGCGTTTTCCACGTTGCACCCTAAAAATACCTGTCCGTTTTCCGCCAGCAGCGCCGCGCCTACCTGAAACCTGGAATAAGGCGCATATGCCTGTGCCATCGCCTCTTTCGCCTTTGCCATCAGCTCCATATCCGTTATTTCCGTTTTCCCAGTTAAGTTTTCAGCCATATTCTATACCCCTTTCATTCCCTTGGGAAACCCGCCAGAAGCAGTATTTCCCTCTGCCGCCGGAACATTTCCGCTTCCTCCTCCGGCTCTATGTGGTCATATCCCAAAAGATGCAGCATACTGTGCGCCGTCAGGAACGCAATTTCCCGCTGTAGGGAATGTCCGTATTCTGCTGCCTGTTCTTTTGCCCGCTCCAGAGAAATGATAATATCCCCAAGCAGTATTTCGCCGTTTTCATTCCTGTCCGGCTCCTCTCCCTCCGCAAAGGCCAGCATGGGAAAGCTGAGCACATCTGTTGCCCTGTCGATTTCCCGAAACTGTTTGTTTATCTGGCGTATCTCATCATTGTTCACAATGGAAACACTGATTTCACACGCCTCGTCAAAGCTCTCGCAGCGCAGGGCTTCTGCCGCGGCTTTTTTCACTGCGTTCTCCAATTCCGGCGGGAAAATCTCTCCTGCGCGGTTATCAATCCATATTGTCACGTTCTGTTTCTCCTTCTGTTCCGGCGGGTTCTTTTTTCGCCGCCGCCTCAATTTCTTCCTTCTTCGGGTAGGCGACCCGTTCGTGATACATGCCGTGGAATACTTTCAAAAATGCCCCGCGTATGATTTCCAGCTCATGTATCGCCAGCCCGCTGTTGTTCAGCTGTCCATCGTCCAGCTTGTCCTTCATCAGCCCTTTTACTGCTTCCTCCGCTTCGGCAAGCGTTTTTCCGCTGCCCAGCATGGAACGCACTGCCGCCTCTATGGTATCCGCCAGCATAACGACAGCGGATTCCCGAAAGGAAGGGACAGGCCCGTCATAGCGGAAATCTTCTTCCCTTATATGTTCCGGTCCCTCGGCTTTCAATGCTTTGAAATAAAAATATTTGACAAGGCTTGTCCCATGATGCTGGCGGATGATGTCCAGTATCGTGCGGGGCAGACCGTAAGCCTGTCCCATCTCAAGCCCCTCCCGCGCGTGCTGAATGATGATGCGTGCGCTGTCCTCCGGAGGGAGGTCGTCATGCGGGTTGTAACCGGTCTGATTTTCCGAAAAAAAGCGGGGGTCTTTCAGCTTACCGATATCATGGTAATACGCGCCAGCCCTTGCCAGCGCGGTATTTGCACCGATTTCGTATGCCGCTGTTTCCGCAAGGTTTGCCACAATCAGGCTGTGGTGGTACGTTCCCGGCGCTTCAATCATCAGCCGCCGCAGGAGCTCATTATTCGGATTCGTCAGCTCCAGCAGACGCAGGGGGGTGTTTGCTTCGAACGCCGCTTCCCAGAAGGGCAGGCTTCCTACAGCAATGATAACGGAAACCAGCCCCATGAGCGCTCCGAAACCGCTTTTGAGCAGGAGCTCCGCGGAGTAGCCGTTTTCAAAGAACAGCCCCACGCCCAGCATGGAAAAAAAGCTGACCGCGCCCATTGCCAGAGCCGCCGGCACCATATGGCTGCGCCGTTCTGTTTTCTGTATCAGCAGTGCGCCCAGTGTGCCGACCAGCAGGGAATACATCAGGAATTCTACGTCCCCGTTGAATATGAAACAGCCAACGATACAGAACGCGCAGTTTATTACAAGCGCGATATTCCGCCCAATCAAAAGCCCTGCCAGCATGGCGAAAAGCCCGAGGGGTATCAGCGTGAAATTCTGTATGTTTGCCATCGCGCGCAGAAGGATCACCATGCCGGTATAGATGGTAAACAGCATGAGCCGCTCATTCCCGCGAAGCATCTTTCTGCTGCGTCCCCAGAGGAAATAGAGGACAACGCCCGCGAACAGCAGTGTTACCAGCAGGAGGCTCCCCAAAAGCGGGAGCGCGCTGTTCTGGTAATCTGCTGAATGGATCAGACCGAGGCTTTGCAGCCTGTCATAAATTTCCTGTGTGATGATTTCGCCCTCGTCCACGATTTTCTGGTTTTTGCGTATCATCACGTTTTCCACTTCGGCGCGCTTGGCTTCCCTTGCGGCTTCCATGGCGTCCTCGTCCGGCACAAGGTTTGGCTTGAGGGCGGCGGAAAAAATGAGGCTTGCCATTTCTTTCAGCTCGCCGCTCCATTCCGTTTCGGCAAACGCTGCCTGTGCCTGTTCACGACCTTTGGAAAGCATGTCCGCCGTCACACCGGCGCTGTAGACCTGGTTCATTGCGGCAATGCAATCTTCCGCGAACAGCAGCCGCTGTGCCCGTCCCATGCTTTCATATGCCGCAAGCTGTCTTCCGCTGAGCACAACGGGCAGCTTCATGGAAGCCTCCTGCACGCGTTCATAATAGCTTTCGCCATCGGCAAGGGAGGCAAGTATGCTGTTCAGTTCCTGAAACATCTCGTTGACCAGTGTGCGGCTGTTTTCCTCCGCGACAAGGTCGTTTTTGTATATTGGGCCTACACTGTCCGCCGCCGCATCTTTCAACCGGTTTGTAATAACCTCGTCCACAGCGTCCCTTGCGGCAATATACCGCTTTTCCGCCACTGCGCCGACCTGAATGGTTTCCTGCTCCTGCACATAGGAGCCTGTCCCAATGCAGAATGTCGTTATAAGGAAAGCAATTACCAGCAGTGTCCAGTTTCCCGGCCGCCGTTTAGTGGCGTTTTCTGTCTTTCCTGCCATCGCGCTCGCCCCGCTTTCCTTTTTCCCGCGTGTCCTTTTTCTCTGCTTTTTCATAGGCAAGTATGATCTTCTGTACCAGCGGGTGGCGTACAACGTCTTTATTCGTCAGGGTGATCATGCCAATGCCCTCTATGCCGGAAAGGATCTTTGTCGCTTCCATCAGGCCGGAGCGCTTGCCCTCCGCCAGGTCTATCTGCGTTACATCGCCTGTAATGACTGCTTTCGCGCCGAAGCCGATGCGCGTCAGAAACATTTTCATCTGTTCCGGCGTGGTGTTCTGCGCTTCGTCCAGCACGATAAAGGCGTTATCCAGCGTGCGCCCGCGCATGTATGCCAGCGGTGCAACCTCTATCAGCCCTTTTTCCATATTTTTCATGAAATTTTCTGCGCCCATGATTTCGTAAAGCGCGTCATAAAGCGGGCGCAGGTAGGGGTCCACCTTCTGCTGCAGGTCGCCCGGCAGAAAGCCCAGCTTTTCCCCTGCCTCGATGGCGGGGCGGGTGAGTATGATACGGCTGACCTCGTTATTCTTAAACGCCGTTATTGCCATTGCCATAGCGAGATAGGTTTTGCCTGTACCTGCCGGACCGATGCCGAAAACGACTGTATTGTTCTTCATAAGGTCTACGTATTTTTTCTGTCCCAGCGTTTTGGGCTTCAAATGCCTGCCGTTTGCTGTCACGCAGATTAAATCGTCATACACCTTTTCCAGTTCCTTCAAATCCGCCTCCTCCGCGGAGGCAAGGAAATAATTCAGGTTCTGTTCGGTGATTTCCTCACCCTTCGCTGCCAGTGCGGCAAGGGAGCTGACAACGTTCCACGCTTTACGGACGCCGCGCTCTGCCCCGACGATTTTCACATCATCGCCCCTGTTGACGATCTGCACGCCGCAGGCGCGCTCCACCTGCTTGATATTTGCGTCAAACTGCCCGAATACCGGCAGTATTACGCTGTTATCCAACTGCAAAGTTTTTTCAAATCGTTCCATTCTCCGTTTCCCGTTCCTTTTCTGTGGTTTGTTTTTCCTCGATACGCTCGGTAAGCGAAACTTCTGCTTCGGCATGGATGCTGTCGGCGTATTCTGTGTAATGGATTTCTATATCTTCTATTGTACCGTATGCGCTCAATAAATTCTCTGTCTTTTTTCTTAAATTTTCTTCCAGAAGAGCTTTTGCCTCCTCCGGCGTGCGTGTTTTCTGAACACGGGAAAAGCTGTGCCAGCTTTCCTTTTTCCATTTCAGCGGCAGTTCAAAATCGCCGAGGGCAAGCGGGCGTTCCCAGAGGGGCTTTTTCTCCCATTCCCTGCCTTCGCGGCTTTCGCTGGGATGAAGAAGGTCCAGTTCCCTGCTGTCAAAAATAAGGCTGTGGTTTTCCTGCACCTCTCCGTCATAAACGATTTCCTCGTAGTCAAACGGCGCATCTTCCGCCAGCCTGAGCCAGACGCGTGCAGTTACCGCGCCCTCTGCCGCGACGTATTCAGGGTGCTGTTCCTCGCCCTCCAGCCCGATTATGACCTCGGAGGAAATCAGTACATCTCCTTTTTTCACGACATCGCCCTCAGAAACCAGAGGGGTGCCGCGCTCCGCTGTGATTTTGAGTATCACGCCATCCTGAGCGGCAACAATATCGCAGGGAGTTGCTTTATCTACGATTTCCGCTTTTTCGATGGTTTCGGCAAGGCGGATGGTAGCGTCTGTGCCTTTCAGACTGATACTCGCCCAGGAGATATCGGGGAAGTTTTCGAGCAGGGTATTTGTGACTGCATGCAAATCCAGACCCTTTTTCCATGAGCCGGGGTGCAGACCCATATCGCGGCAGGCGTCCAAAATCTCCTCGGTGGAAAGACGCTCATTGCCCTCCACATTGACCACCCAGATGAAGGAAGAAAGAGCATAAAGTCCGGCGGCAAACAGCAGCATACCCGCCGCCAAAGCCTGCCTGCCGCGGAACCGCCGCAGAGATGCAGGCAGGCCGCCCCAGCGGATAACCTGGAGCGTACAGCCCGTTTTTTCTGCACAGGTCTGCAAAAGGGGAAGGCTGCCGCAGGGAGCGTTCATAGTCATGCCTGCACCGTCCTGCGCGATGTCCCAGAGATAGACGCCGCGGTACGCCGCCATGTTCATGAAGCGTTCGGCGGAAAAGCCCTTTGCCTTTATCATAACATATCCGCGCAAATAATACCACAATGCCAGAAACAAAATCCTCACCTCATATAAAAAACAAAAAGAATGAAAGAAATTGGGGTTTTGCCGCAAAAGCAGGGAATGTTTGCCATTTCCTCCTGTCTGTCCTTTTTCTGCCTTATGTCAGAAATTCCAATCCATCTAACGCCCCTGTAACAACAAGACATTCCGCGGTCAGCTGTTTCAGGCAGAGCCCCTTGCCGCTGAGCCGCAGTGTACCTGCCGCCGTGCCGATACGCACGCTTTCCTCATCATATTCCAATATGCCCTTATAATTTTCTATTGTCACTTCTTCCCGCCCCAGCAAGGAGATCAGCGGCAGACCCAGCATAATCTCCTTTGGCAGTTCCAAAGCCTCCGTCATATTTTTCCGCAGACCCAAATCCAACACCGCCTTGCCTTATAGGATAGCCATTTGTCTATGATATGCGGGGGGAAAGGGGAATAGACCGGGGTGTTTTCGGGCAGCAAAAAAGCGGCGGGGCTGTTTTCCCTGCCGCTTTCAGATGGTTTCTTATGTTTACAGGCTGCTGTCCTCAAAGCTGTCTGCCTGTTCTACGGATTCATCCAGAGGGACGTCAGTTTCATCCATCTGCACCTCTGCCAGCGTGATGCCGTCCGCCAGACTGAATGTGATGGTTTCTTCATCTGCAAATGCTACGCTGTCCCAGATATTCTGGCTGCCATCCACGAAGGTCATCTGCACCTGCCAGCCTTCCTCTGTTTCCGGCAGAAACCCTTTCAGCGCGATAGGCATTTCATAATTGCTTTTCCATTCCGTTTCGGAAAGAGAAATTTCCTGCCAGTCGCTTTCAGCGGAAGGGCGGATTTCCAGACGCGAAACATCTCGCCCTGTCTGGTTTGCGAAGGTCATCCGGTATTCCGTTTCCTGCAGCTGAGCCTGCTCCTGTTCCTCCCCGCCGCAGCCCGCAAGCCCGAAAACCAGCGCCGCGCTGATTGCAGCTATAAAAAACATTCTTCTTTTCATCTTTGCATTCCCTTTCGTTATTTATTCTGCCGTGTAGTTTTCAAAAACGATTTTTTCAATGGTTATTTCCTCAAGGGGCTTGTTGGCAGAGTCCGTTTCTGCTGCCGCAATGGCGTCTACCACGTCCATACCGTCAATTACCTGCCCGAATATGGTGTATGGCGAGCCGAAAGCATATTCCAGATGTGCCGCGCCGCCCTGTTCCCTGTAATAATCCAGCACTTCATCAGGGAAAATATCGTTAAACGTAAAGTATTCACCATGCAGCGTCAGCCCAAGCTCGCCTTCGTTGCTGTCGCGCGCCTCCTGCAAAGCGGAAAGGGCTTCCTCCTGCACGTCCTTCTGCTGTACGATAAAGAACTGGCTGCCGTTGGTATTCTGCCCGCGGTTTGCCATTGCCAGCGCGCCGCGATAGAAGTGGAGTTTTTCGGATATTTCGTCTTCGAAATCCTCTCCCCAGCAGCTTTCGCCGCCTGCGCCTGTGCCGGTGGGGTCGCCTGTCTGTATCATGAAATCTTCAATGATGCGGTGGAAGATCACACCGTCATAATAGCCGTCCTTTGCCAGTGTTTTGAAGTTTTCGACTGCCTTTGGGGCTTCTTCCGGATAGAGCCGCAGTGTGATATCACCCATAGATGTTGTGATGACTGCGATTTCCTCGTCTTCCGCAGGCAGCTGTGCCTGTAGGATCGTGCCTCCGTTACTGCTGCCAGACTCCTGCGCCTGCTGTTCTCCGCCACAGCCGACAGCAAGGAACGTCAGAACTGCCGCCGCAACCAAACCTTTATACCATTTCATGAAGAAATCCCTCCGTTCTGCGTTTTCCATATGCCCCCGCCAGCCTTTCCGCCGGCGGAGAGTCCATAGAAAGCATTGTAGTATACAAAATGGAGAGGTGTCAATTCGTAAATTCTTAAAAGTTTATTAAGAACCTATCCGTAAATTATCTACGCACATCCTGCTGCATCTTTTCCGGCAGTCTTTGTCGCTTTTCCCTGCCGTACCACCCGGTACGCCTGCAAAAAAGCTCCCTGCCTGCCGGAAAATCTGACTGTGCAATCTGCACGTATCTTATTTATGGATAAGATCTAAATATCAGAGGAAACCGCCCGAATTTGTGCCATTACGCCTTCAACGCCGTTTTTTCCATGGCTGTTCCGCATTGCGGCGATATGTTTTTCCCTGCATTCGTACAATATCTGTATGCTCCCCAGCAGCATTTCCGGCGAAAGATCTTCCTCCTGCAATACACGCGCAAAGCCCTGCTTTTCAAAGGACGCGGCATTGAGAATCTGGTCGCCCCTGCTGGCTTTTGCGGAAAGCGGTATCAGAAGATGCGGCTTTTCCAGCGCGAGAAATTCCGAAATGGAGTTGCTCCCCGCGCGCGAAACGATGATATCGGCTGCCGCGAACAGGTCTGCCAGCCCGTCGGAAACGTATTCAAACTGTTTATAGCCCTGCTGCCTGTTCAGCTCTGTTTCCAGATGCCCTTTTCCGCAGAGATGCACAATGTCAAAGGTTTCCAGCAGTGCAGGCAGGCAGTCCCGCAGGCAGTTATTCAGCTTTACTGCGCCCAGAGAGCCGCCCATTTGCAGCAGTACGGGCTTTTTCCCGTCAAAGCCGCAGGCGGCAAGCCCCTTTTTCCGGCTGCCCGCGAACAATTCTCCGCGGATGGGCGTGCCTGTGTAGACGCCGCGCCCCTTTGGGATGTATTCCAGCGTTTCGGGAAAGGTCGTACAGATGACCTTTGCTGAGGGCATGGCGATTTTATTTGCCAGCCCGGGCGTGATGTCTGATTCATGGATGATAACGGGTATTTTGTTCCGCTTCGCGCCCAGCACAACGGGTACGGCAACAAAACCGCCCTTGGAAAACACAAGGTCAGGCTTGAGCCGCTTCAGCAGGAGGCGCGCCTCTTTTACGCCCTGTACCACTCGGAACATATCGCTGATATTCTGGCGGGAAAGATAACGCCGCAGCTTCCCCGTAGGGATACCGTAATACGGTACACCCGCCTGCTCCATCAGCGTTTTTTCAATGCCGTTTTCCGAGCCGATATAAAGCACTTCCCAGCCTTCCGCCCGCAGTTGCGGCAGAAGCGCCAGATTGGGGGTTACATGTCCGGCTGTGCCGCCCCCGGTCAGTACGATTCTTTTCATAAATTCCACCTCTGGCTTGATTTTTGCACTGTTTCTTATCATAACAGAAAAAGGCTGCAACTTCCAGACTTTCTTTCATTTCTTTTCAAATAAGAGCGAGATTGACAAATAACGGCAAAATATTATAGTACACTGTTTTTACAGGCAGTAGGAATATACATAATGCAGCAGGAACTGAAATGGCTTTTAGGATTGGGAGAAAGATGCGTTTATAAAAGAGTTTGAAGAAACTTCGGAATTATTGAAAAGGAGTGACAACGCTTAAAACCTGCATTTTCAACCCTTTCCGGAAACAGGCAAAAGAGGTTTTCACAGCCTGAAATTTTATGCTTTAACGCGCGGCAAGGATTTTTTATCTTTTTCAGGCATAAGCTGATAGAAAACCCTGAAAGGAAGATTGCCGATGTATCCATATAACCGTAATACCCACCTTTATACCGCCAAGGTGCAGGCGAAGGAGGAGGCGCCGCTCTCCGATGACCGCCGTCTGCTGGAGTTGCTGCAGCTTGCTCTGGCGGCAACAGACGCGATGTTCTGCCGCTATCAGGCATTGTTGGCAGAGCCGAAGCTGGCAGAAAGTGCGGATATTTTGAAAACCATGCTTTTGGACGAGCAGAAGCACAGCAAACAGCTTAAGGACATTATCTATTCCATATACGGTGAGATTCAGACGCTGGAAAACACCGAAACCGCAGAGGGCGCGCAGGCCGCAGATGCGGCAGGCATGCTGGAGGAAACCATGCTGACCGAGATGGACGATATTGGCTTTTTCCGCAGCCTTTTGCTTTCCATGCCGGAAAATGATCTGCGCGACCCGTTTTATGAAATGGTGACGGATAAACAGAACCACTGCAACGGGCTGTGCTTCCTTTATTCGAAATATTTTTCCTGAAGCTATGGGAATCCGGCGCGGTTTGTGATATACTCGTCTAAAGTGTATTTTATGACGGACAAAAGAAAGGACGAGAAGAATGAGCGACTGTATTTTCTGTAAAATCATTGCAGGGGAGATCCCTTCCGCAACGATATACGAAAACGAGGAATTTAAGGCGATATTGGACCGTTTCCCTGCAAACGAGGGACATGTGCTGATTCTGCCCAAGAACCACACGCCGAATATTTTTGAAATCGACCCGGAGCAGGCAGGGCGGCTCTTTACGCTTGCGGCAAAAATCGCGCGGGCAATGAAGGAGGTTCTCGGCTTCGAGCATATGAACGTGATGCAGAACAATGGGACGGTTGCAGGGCAGACGGTATTCCATTTCCACCTGCATCTGATTCCGCGCTATGAAAACGACGGCATTACCATACAGTATAAGCCGATGGAGCTGACAGACGAACAGATCGAAACCATGCGCAAAAAGCTGGAACAGGCGTAAAAAGTACCGAAGCAAAAACCCCTTCTGAAATATTTTTCAGGAGGGGTTTTTGTATGTTATAAATGCCAGAATATAAATATCCCCGCCGCAAAAGCCAGCAGGAACAGCACTGTGCCGACCTTCAGGTCATGCCTGTCCCGCCGCCGTACGCGTTTGAGGAATTCAGGGTCGTCCAATTCCATGACGTATATCCCGCCAAACAGCCCCGTCCGTATCTGGAGCCGCAGGGAGGTTTCTTTTTTCAGCATGTAATATGTCCGCGCGGTCATCTGGAAATGGTAGGTTACGCCGTTGCTGACGCCCTCCAGAAAATACCCCTGATAAATGCCCTTATCAATGCCGGATTTGCTGGAAATAAACAGCCGGCAGGAGAGCAGTACCAGCTCCTGTTTTTTTAGTATGGAACGGTCTATTGCAGTATAGAGCATCATGGTATAGGTATAATTCAGCGCAAGGAGCGGTATAATCGTCAGAAGCAGACGCCAGAACCGAAGATTTTCACTGCCCCAGCCCTGTAAATTCAGCAGATACCCATGGATCTGTGCCATTGCAAGGGAATAGAACATCAGAAGGAACGTCGCCATATAAAGCACGCAGAACAGCACACTGTGGCGTTTACGCTGCTTTGTGTTCCACATGCGTATATCTGTCAGCCCATGCCGGCAGAACAGGAACATCAGAAGGCAGATCAGCACCATCAGCCCGTTGACCGCCATACCGCTGCGGAAGCTCAGTGTCATAGCCAGTATCGGCACAAGCCAGCCCGTCAGCAGACCCCAGCCGAGCCGCCCTGTTACTGCCGCCATAAAAATACACCAATATATCATTAGGAAGGTAATAAAACCCAGCCAAGCCATTTTATCCGACTCCTTAACCTCGTGGCGGAGCATCCTGCCGCCTGTCCCGACTGAAAACAGACCCTGCTGATTGCCTGTGCAGAGCCTGTCTGTTGTCATTTGTTGTAGTTTTTATTGTGATTTTTGTTGTGTTTTGCTGTGTGTTAAGGAAATCATACCATATCCGGCGGTACAAATCCAGACCTGCCGCATTTTTTGTATAGAAAAAACAGCCGCGCGGTTTCTTCCGGCGGCCGTCCCTGTTATTTCTGCATTTCCTGCTCCATGCTCTCCAGTGCGGCAAAAAACAGTCCGTCGACATCGCCCCATGACGGACGCGGGTCAGCCGCACCGCCCTCCACGCTCCGGTACAGGTCGGAAAGATAGCCTTCCCCTTCTGCGTAAATCTGTCCGGCTGTTACAGGGCAGTCCAGTTCCGTTGCCAGCTCGCAGAGGGCAAGCGTCGGGTCAGCTTTTTGCTGTGTTTCCCATATTTTCCGGCGCAGAGCCGCGTCCTTTTTGGCTTTTTGCAGGAGCTTCCATAATTCCTCGTTCATGTTTCCGCCTCCTCTGCCATCAGTATCTCCGGCTTTGGGCAGGCTATGCTGGGATTTTTTTCAGTTGTTTTATAAAGCCTCTTTTTCTAAAGCCTCCATCGAGGCAAAAAATATGTCGTAGCCGTCCTGCCAGCCCTCAATAGGCTCAGACGCACCGCCGTTGCAGCTTTTGCGCAGGTTGGAACAGAATTCCTCCCCTTCCGCGAAAAGCTCCCCGACGCTTACCGGAAAGCCTTCTGCCTCTGCCAGCAGGCATAATGCCAGTGCGGGGTCATCGTCTTTTTGTGTTTCCCATATCCTCTGACGCAGAGCTGCGTCCGTCCTTGCTTTTTGCAGCAGTTTCCAAAGCTGTTCGTTCATAAAGCTCCCTCCTTTGTATCTTTGCTTGACAAGGGTATATACCCTTGTCAAACGAAGGTATGGAAACAGTATAGCACATCTGCGCGTTTCGGAAAAGGAGGGCAGGCACAAATCTGCCCTCCGCAGGATATATTGAAAATAACAATTTCTGCGGGGAGGAAACGGCATGGCAGTAAAAAAGCTGACGGAGATTCCAACGGTCTGCCCCTGCCTTGTGCGGGAGGTTTCAGGGGAGGAACGGCTTCGTTTTTTTGACCTTGGCTTTTTCCGGGGCAGCCGGGTTTTGCCGATGTATGAATGCACAGGCGGCGGAACGCGGGTGTACCGGGTAAAGGATACGCTGATTGCCCTGCGTGACAGGGACGCGGCACAGATTCTGGCGGAGGAGGCGGGGAGTGATGGCTGAAACGAAACGGCAGTTCCGCATTGCACTGGCAGGGAATCCGAATACAGGCAAAAGTACCGTATTCAACGCCCTTACGGGACTGAAACAGCATACAGGGAACTGGTCCGGAAAAACGGTGGGCAGTGCGTCGGGGACGTTTTCTCTGCCCTGTGGAAATGTCGCGCTCTTTGACCTGCCGGGCATTTATTCCCTTTTTTCGGACAGTGCGGAGGAACGCGCCGCGAGGGAATTTCTTTCCTATGAAGCCCCCGACCTTGTTATTGTGATTCTGGACGCGACTTCTCTGGAACGTAACCTGCCGCTGGGCTTGCAGGTTATGGAGCTGACGGAAAACGTCATATTCTGCCTGAACCTGGCAGATGAGGCGCGGAAGAAGGGGATCGCTGTGGACGCGGATCTGCTGTCGGAGGAAACGGGCGTCCCTGTGATTGAAATGGCGGCAAGGCAGGGTGAAGGGCTGGACCGGCTCAAAGCTGTGCTGGCGGAGATTCTTTCGGGCAGACAGAGTGTGCAGCCCAAACGGACAGGGCTTTGCGGAAATCTGCCGGAAGCATTTGCCTACCTGCTGGAAAGCTGTGGGAGGCTTGTGCCGGAGGGCATGAGCAGGGAGTTTTTTTGTGGGCGATTGCTGGAAGGGGACGGCTCCGCTTTTGCGGAATGTGCCCGGAACGCCTGCAAGGATTTCTGGGAGCAGGAAGAGCTGCGTATGCGGGCAGAGGCGGCAGAGCTTTTGGCGCGGGAAAACGGCGGCAGTGCGCTGGCAGAGTTCCGCGAACTGCGCTCACTGGCGTTTCTGCGGCGCGCGGAGGAGATTGCAGGGAAGGCCGTGCAGAAAACATTCACAGGGGACGCGTACACCGAACGCATCGACCGCTTTGTGCTTTCTCCCAAAACGGGTATCCCGCTTATGCTCCTGCTTTTGGGTGGGATATTCTGGATTACCGTTGCAGGGGCAAACCTCCCGTCTGACCTGCTGATGGACGGCTTCCGCTATTGGGGGGCAGAACTTCGGGAGGGGCTTGCCACCCTGCATACGCCGCCCTGGCTGGAAAGCCTGCTGATGGACGGCATCTATCTTACTGCAAGCTGGGTCGTGGCAGTCATGCTGCCGCCCATGGCGATTTTTTTCCCGCTTTTTACACTGCTGGAGGATTTCGGACTCCTGCCGCGTATTGCGTTTAACCTTGACGGGCTGTTTCAGCGGGTTGGTGCGCATGGAAAGCAGGCATTGACCATGTGCATGGGCTTTGGCTGCAACGCCGCCGGTGTGACCGCCTGCCGTATTATAGAATCTCCAAGGGAACGGCTCATTGCCATGCTGACAAACTGCCTTGTGCCCTGCAACGGACGTTTCCCGACGCTCATACTTCTGACGGGCTGCTTTTTTGCCAATGGAAATCCCCTTGCGGCGGGCTGCTTCGTGTTCCTGCTCATCATTTTTGCGGTACTGCTGACACTGGGCATGTCCTCCCTCCTGAGCCGGACACTGCTGAAGGGCGTCCCTTCTTCCTTTGTGCTGGAATTGCCGCCCTACCGCCGCCCGAAGGTGCGGGACGTTGTGGTGCGCAGCATATTGGACAGGACGGTATTTGTGCTGGGGCGTGCGGTGACGGTCGCCATTCCTGCCGGAGCGGTTATCTGGCTGTTCCAAAACGTGGAATGGAACGGACACACCCTGATTTATACATTTGCAGAAGTTCTGGAGCCTCTGGGCTCCCTGATGGGGCTTTCCGGCATGATTCTTGCGGCTTTCCTGCTTGGGATTCCCGCGAATGAAATCGTCATTCCCATACTGCTTATGGTTTACAGCCAAAGCGGCATGCTGGTAGAGGCGGAAGGCATGGCGCAGACCGGAGGGATTCTGGCGGCAAATGGCTGGACGTGGGTGACAGCGGCGTGTGCGGCGTTGTTCTCCCTCTGCCATTTCCCCTGTGCGACAACACTTCTCACCATCCGCAGGGAAACGAACAGCTGGTTCTGGACAGCAGCCGCGTTTCTGCTGCCCACGGCAGCGGGAATTGCGCTGTGTATGCTGGTGAATGGCGCGGCGCACATTTTGGGCATGTAATGAAAAATAAATTTGGAAAGTTTTCTGATAAGGCAGACGGGGCCCTTTGTAAAAAATGGGCTTTGTCTGTCTTTTCTGTTTTTTTCATTTTCCTCTTTCCTAAATCCAAATATCAGGATATAATCATAAGTAACCAGAATGAATTGTTCCATTGTCCGGAGCTGTGCCCGGACGGATATCGAATAACAGGGAATTTTACAGAAAGGATTTGAGCGTATATGGCTATCCCGATCAATGAAACTGCAAAAATATATACCACTGATGGTTTGTACCTGCTGTCCGGACGTTTCATTTTAAAGGACGATGAAAATATACATCTGGCGGTCAGGCAGAATGAGATATTGAAAGAGGGAATGACCGTAAAAGTGGTACTGACGAGCAATGTGTTTGGCCTGCTGCCGTTCCGCTGCAGCGTGATGCCTATACCGAAACGCTTTGCTACACAGCAGTATATAGGGATTGACCTGAAGATAAACGAAACGCTTCCTTCTGTGCAGCGGCGTAAAGATATCAAGGTCAGGCTGGAACGCATGCGGGCAGAAATTGCCCTTTTGGATATCGCAACAGGCAAACCTTATGGCAAGACCTGTGAAGGTATCATTGAGGATATCAGCGCGTCAGGCTTGCTGTTCATTACGAAAGAGGAGCTTGTGGAAAATCAGCAGTTCCTTGTGCCGCTCCCTGCGGTTGCCCCGCAGATGATGCCGCGGGCAAAGGTTATTCGTTCGCAGAAAGAGGAAGAAGGCTACATAGGCTATGGCTGTTGTTTTATGGGCCTGCGGACAGGGGAGGAAGAAGCCCTGCGGCAGTATGTGTTTAAGGCGCAGGTCATGCAGCGCAGAAGCAGGGAGGAATGATTGAGGATATAAAAACGCCCCTGGCTTTATGGTCTGGCATAAAGCCGGAGGCGTTTTTTTGCCTGGGAAGCGGGAGCGGTTAGGGAAGGCTTCCGGAAGGCCCCTCTGAATTCCTGCATTTCTCAATCCCCGCTCACCCTGCGGATATCACCTTTGTTCCGCTTTGCTGCAAAGTTCGTTGATTTGATTCAGCAGTTTTTCCATATCGCGGTTTGCGCCGCCCTTGCTCTGGCTGATAATCCGCAGCAGCCTGCTGCCCGCCATATCCAGCTGCTCTGCCAGATAGATTGCGCGTTTGCCGCCCTCGGACTGCGCTTTTGCCTTGGCATGGTCATATTCTTTATGCGCGGCAGGTATCTTGACGCCTTCGGCAAGCATTTGCCCTGTCAGCAGGTCGAAGCACGCCCCGCTGTACGGTGCGTATGCGCGGCAACCGTGTTCTTCCCGCAGCAGCTTCGAAAAGGATTCGCAGACGGCATCTTCTCCATGTACGATAAAGACCAGTTTTGGATTTTCCTCAAAATGCCCCAGCCAGTTCAGCAGCCCTTTCTGGTCGGCATGTCCGCTGACCCCTGCAAGCTCCTCAATATGTGCTTTGACGCTGATGGTTTCGCCAAAAAGCCGTACTTCCGGCACGCCCTCTATGATATTGCGCCCCAGTGTCCCCAGAGCCTGATAGCCAACGAACAAAATGGTCGATTCCGGCCGCCAGAGGTTATGCTTCAAATGGTGGCGGATACGCCCTGCTTCGCACATGCCCGATGCCGAAATGATGACCTTCGGGTCTTTGTCAAAATTGATTGCCTGTGATTCCTCAGCTGTGACGGCGAGCTTCAGCCCGGGAAATTCCAGAGGGTTGATGCCCTGCTTGACAAGCTGCATCGCCTTGAAATCGAAACAGTCCAGCTCGTTGTCCACAAAGACCTTTGTTGCCTCTATGGCAAGCGGGCTGTCTACATACACCTTGAAATGGTCATGCCCCGTCACCAGCCGGCGTTCCTTGATTTCGCGGATAAAATAGAGCATTTCCTGCGTGCGTCCGACCGCGAACGCTGGAATGACAAGGTTTCCGCCGCGGTCCAGCGTTTCCTGTATGTACCTTGCCAGCTCCGCTTCGTAATCCGGCGGGGCATTATGGGTGCGGTCGCCGTAGGTACATTCCATGATGACATAATCAGCAGATTCTGTAAAATGCGGGTCGTGTATGATGGGCTGGTTGATATTGCCGATATCGCCGGAAAATACCACTTTTTTAGTTACTCCGTTTTCCGTCAGCCATATTTCCATGCTGGACGAGCCTAGCAGATGTCCGACGTCTGTAAACCGCAGCGCAATCCCTTCGCATACGGGTATTTTTTCTTCATATTCGCAGGGGATGAAATGCTCCATAACCGCCATAGCTTCCTTTGTGGTATAGAGCGGCTCAAACTGCGGCGCGCCTGCGCGGCGTGCCTTCCGGTTGCGCCAGGCTGCCTCAAATTCCTGAATATGCGCGCTGTCCAGCAGCATGATACGGCAGAGGTCGGTCGTTGCTTCTGTGGCGTAGATCTTGCCCTGGAACCCGTTTTTGTAAAGCTGGGGCAACAGCCCGGAATGGTCGATATGTGCGTGGGACAGAAAGACATAATCGACTGCTGCGGCCGAAACGGGTATTTCCTGATTCTCGTAAATATCATGCCCCTGTTCCATGCCACAGTCCAGCAGGATATGCTTTCCGCAGCATTCGATGTAGTGGCAGCTGCCTGTTACCTCGTGGTCCGCTCCTAAAAACATCAGTTTCATAAAAATTCCCCCCTTAACAGATTTATAAAAATCATAGCGTTTTCCTGATTTTATTTGTGATATAAAGACAAATGTATCCCTGACAATAGTATATGCTTTTTTCCTTTGGCTGACAAGACCCTTGGCAAATTGCCGTATTTCGCCGTATGAGTAAAAAAATCATGCTATTTGGGGCTGGAAAAATCCTGCCGGATAGTATATGATAATGATAATAGAATTTTATGCAGATTCAGAGTATGCTGTCTGCAATTTTATTATGTAAGGGGAATTCCCCCTGACCCTGAATTGCGGCAAAACTATGTTTTGCGTATGATTTTACGAAAACAGTGCAGTTTTACAGGAAACATCATAACATAAGAAGGCGTAAAGCCTTTAGAATATCTCAAAAAGGAGATGGCAGCATGGCAACAACAGATTTAAATGAAATTTTCAACATTGTGAACGGAGAACATGGCGATCCGCATACGGTTCTGGGGATGCATGAAGCAGAGCTGAAAGGCAGACGTATGGTGATCGTAAGAGCCTATCTGCCTGGGGCTGAGGCAATTACAGTCATTGATACGGTCAACAAGCGTAAAAAATACCCTATGGAAAAAATCCATCAGGATGGTTTCTTTGAGGCAGTCATTGAGGACCGGGAAGAATGGTTCCGTTACATGCTGGAATATACCGATGGTACGGGACATAGCTGGAAGGGCTACGACCCTTATTCCTTCGAGCCTTCTATTTCGGAGTATGACCGTTACCTTTTCGGTGCGGGCACGCATTACGAAATTTACGAGAAAATGGGCGGGCGGCTCATCACACATGGCGGCGTAAAGGGTGCGTCTTTCACGGTTTGGGCGCCCAATGCCAAAAGTGTGAGCGTTATCGGTGATTTCAACCTTTGGGATAGCCGCAGGAACCCTATGCGCCTGCTTGGGGAATCTGGTGTCTGGGAAATCTTTATCCCCGGGCTGAAGGAAGGCGACCTGTATAAATTCCATGTGACACAGTGCGACGGCAGGCATGTGGATAAGACGGACCCGTATGGCCTGCTTTTCCAGAAACGTCCGGATACAGCAGCTGTGCTTTACCCGTTGAAGCGCTATAAATGGAAGGACGCGCGCTGGATGACGGCACGGAAAAAGGCGGACGTGCTGAAAAAGCCCATGAATATTTATGAGGTGCATCTTGGCTCATGGAAACGCGTGCCGGAGGAGGGCAACCGCTTCCTGACTTATACGGAACTGGCGGAACAGCTTGTGCCGTATGTGAAGGAGATGGGCTTTTCACATATTGAATTGATGCCTGTGGAAGAGCATCCGTTTGATGGCAGCTGGGGTTATCAGGTAACGGGCTACTATGCGCCCACCAGCCGCTACGGCACGCCCGATGAATTTAAGTATTTCGTAGATACCTGCCACCAGAACGGCATTGGTGTGATTCTGGACTGGGTGCCTGCGCATTTCCCGCGTGATAATTTCGCGCTGGCGCGCTTCGACGGCACCGCGCTTTATGAGCATGAGGATTCCCGCCGCGGCGAACACCGCCAGTGGGGGACGTATATCTTTAATTACGGCAGAAAGGAAGTCACGAATTTCCTGCTGGCAAACGGTATTTTCTGGACACAGGCGTATCATCTGGACGGTCTGCGGGTAGATGCTGTTGCGTCCATGCTCTATCTGGATTTTGCGAAGGAAGAAGGCGAATGGCTGCCGAACCAGTACGGCGGTACGGAAAATATTGAGGCTGTGGAATTTTTGAAACACATGAATTCCGTATTGGTCGGGCAGGGCAATGGCGCGATACTCATTGCCGAGGAATCTACCTCATGGGAAGGCGTGACAAAGGACGTAAAAGAAAACGGGCTTGGATTCACGCTGAAATGGAACATGGGCTGGATGAATGACTTCCTTGACTATATCCATTATGACCCGATTTACCGGAAATACCATCATAATAAGCTGACTTTCGGTATGGCATACCATTTTTCAGAAAAATTCATACTTGTGCTTTCGCACGATGAGGTCGTGCATGAAAAGAGCTCTATGATTGGGAAAATGCCGGGGGACGACTGGCAGAGGTTTGCGAATCTGCGTCTGGCGTATGGGTTCATGTATGGGCATCCGGGGAAAAAGCTGCTGTTCATGGGCGGCGAATTTGGGCAGTATCAGGAATGGTGCGAAGCACGCAGCCTGGACTGGCATCTGCTCCAGTATGCCGACCATATCCACATGCAGACATATATGAAGGAGCTGAACCACCTGTATCTGGAGGAAAAACCGTTCTGGGAAAAGGATTATGATGCGGACGGGTTCTCGTGGATAGAGTGTGACGACAAGGACAGTTCTGTGGTGTCATTCGTGCGCAGGAGTGCGGACAAAGAGCTGGTGTTTGTATGCAACTTCACGCCGAACACATATTTTGAATTCCGTCTGGGTGTGCCTGTGGAAGGCGTTTATAAGGAGATATTTAACAGTGATGAAACGCGGTTCGGAGGCAGCGGCGTTGTGAATAAAAAAACGGTGAAGAGTGAGCCTGTGGCATGGAACAGGTGCCAGCAGAGTGTGAACATTTGTGTGCCGCCGCTTGGTATGACAGTACTGGAGCGCGAACTGAAGCCCGCCGCGCCTGTGAAGGCGAAAAAGAGTGTACCTGCGAAGGCGAAAAAGGTTAAAGAATAAGACCGCGGGGCGTTGCCCTCTGGCACCCTTCTGCCGCAGGGCGGGCGAAGTCTGTTTTTGCCACAGGCAAAAATGCCTGACCCCGCAAGGGGCTTCACCCCTTGGCCCTTTTTTCTGCAAAACTGTGTTTTGCGGGACAGGGGAGCGGAATACACATAGATAAGTGCTTTGGGGTTAAGAACCTATCCGTAAATTATTTACGCACATCCTGCTCCATCTTTTCCGGCAGCCTTTGTCGCTTTTCCCTGCCGTACCACCCGGTACGCCTGCAAAAAAGCTCCCTGCCTGCCGAAAAACCTGACTGTGCAATCTGTACGTATCTTATTTACGGATAAGCTCTAAGCCCCGGGGTTTTTGAGTCTTGAAAAAAATATCGGTTTGTTATTGACGTTACGGCGGTTTTTGTGTATAATTCTAAAATGTATGGTAAAAAAGGCGAATAGCCGCTTTTCCTGCCGTACTGCACCAAACGAATCTCGCATCTGGGAGGGAGGGAAATTCATGTCGGAGGTAAAAGTTAAAGAGAATGAATCCTTGGACAGCGCGCTTCGCCGGTTCAAAAGAACCTGTGCCAGAGACGGTATCATGGGCGAAGTACGCAAAAGAGAGCATTATGACAAGCCCAGCGTAAAGCGCAAAAAGAAATCCGAAGCCGCCAGAAAACGTAAATTCAGATAATTACAGATTTTTTCACGGCGAAAAGGGATGATTGTATGTCATTAAAAGAGCAGCTTTTTGCAGATTTGAAAACTGCTATGAAAGAAAAGGATACCCTGCGGAAGGATACCGTACAGCTGATCCGCTCCGGTATATTGCAGATCGAGAAGGATAATAAGATCGAACTGGACGATGAAGGCGTGCTGGATGTTATTTCCAAGCAGCTGAAAAGCAGGCGGGACGCCCTTCCTGATTTTCTGAAAAGCGGCAGGACAGACCTGGTTGAGAAACTCAATAAGGAAATCGAGATTTTGTTAAGCTACCTTCCAGAGCAGTTAAACGAAGACGAGATCAAGAAGATTGTGGAGGAAGCAGTAGCCGAAATCGGTGCGGCTTCTATTAAGGACATGGGCAAGGTCATGGCGTCTGTTACGCCAAAAGTAAAGGGCCGTGCGGATATGAAGCTCGTTGGAGGCTTTGTAAAGAAGATGCTCCAGGGCTGATATTCGCTGCGCAATGCCCGCAGCAGTATGCGCCGGATACGGCGGCGCAGAAAAAAAGCACGAAAAAAGCGGTAAAACTTGAATGGTTTTGCCGCTTTTCTTTTTTTTGTCTTTTTCTCAAGGACATTTTATACAAATAAATCGTGCATTTCAAACAAAGTTTGGAAAAATATCCAAAAAAAAAGAGCCCATCTGCATGGGGCATACAATGCATGATTCCTAGCCGGATTTCCCGCTTTTTTTGTATTGACATCAAAGCAATGCGTGCTATAATATGCTTTATCAATGCAACGCGTATACGCATACAAGTACAAAAGCGAAAATCGGATGTGCGCAAAAGCGCATTCAATATTTGATAAAGAGGGAGAGGATTACTATGAAAATGAAGAAAATTACAGGCATTATTGCCGCGTCCATGGCGATGGCTCTGGCAGTTACAGCTTGCGGCAACTCTGCCGAGCCTGCGGAAAAAAACAGCGCGGAAGAAGGAGATGCAAAGGTTTATACCGTTGGCATCGTGCAGCAGCTGGAGCATCCTGCACTGGATGCGGCAACTGAGGGCTTTCAGGATAAGCTGACAGAACTGCTGGGTGACAGCGTCACTTTCGACTACCAAAACGCACAGGGTGAGCAGACGAACTGCACGACCATTGCAACGAAATTTGTATCTGACGGAGTTGACCTGATTATGGCAAACGCGACTTCAGCTTTGCAGTCTGCGGCGGCAGCAACCTCCGAGATCCCTGTCATCGGCACATCTGTAACGGACTTTAAGACAGCCGGCGTCATTGAGGAAAACGACGCGCCCGGGCGGAACGTGACCGGCGTTTCCGACCTTGCACCTGTTGACGAACAGATTGCCCTGCTGCAAAGAGTATGCCCGGATGCGGCAAAGGTAGCTATTGTATATTGCAGTGCGGAGCCGAATTCTGTATTCCAGTCTGAGCTGGCACAGGGATACCTGAGCGATGCGGGTCTGGAATTTGCAGAATACACAGCGGCGGATTCCAACGAGGTACAGGCGGTCATCACAAAGGCTGTCAGCGAATGTGATACCGTATACATCCCTACAGACAATACTATGGCAAATAATATGGAAATCATCAAAAATGTAACGGTGCCTGCCGGCATTCCTGTTATCTGCGGTGAGGAAAACATGTGCGGCAGCGGCGGGCTTGCGACGCTGAGCATCAGCTACTACGAGCTGGGCCAGAAAGCGGGCGAAATGGCATATGATGTCCTTGTAAACGGTGCAAACCCTGCGGAAATGCCGATTGCATTTGTTTCAGACAATATTACACCGAAATACAACGCGGAGATTGCAACGGCAATCGGGGTGGACGTTCCGGAGGATTTAGTAGCAATAGAGTGATTATGTATGGCTCCGATGTTTTGCGGGGCTTCGCACCAATACCCCGTCCCTTTCCGGAAGGAAATCGGGCAAAGAACTTTACTGCCAGCCGCATATCTATGCGGCTGGAATTGTTTTCGGAGATAATTGGGTAACCAAAGCTGGAACCCGCAAAGGAGGAGATTCCAATGTTTCAATTAGCTGCGCTCTTTAACGCGCTCCCCGGTTCCATTGCCCAGGGTCTGATTTGGGGCATTATGGCAGTCGGCGTGTATATCACCTATAAAGTGCTGGATTACGCAGACCTGACCGTAGACGGCAGCATTGCCACAGGCGGTGCGGTCGCGGTAATGGTTATGCTTTCCGGCAGAAACGTATATGTTGCCCTGCTTGCCGCGACGCTTGCGGGCATGGCGGCAGGGCTTGCAACAGGTATCTTTCATGCGGCTTTCGGTATCCCCGCGATACTTTCCGGCATCCTGAGCCAGCTGGGGCTGTATTCTATCAATATGCGTATTTTGGGGAAATCCAATCAGGCTATCAGTGTAGATCAATATGATTTACTTTTGAGCCTGCGCGAAATCCCCCGCGCGATATTTGTTTCCTTTGTTTTCTGCGCTGTCATGATAGGCGTTTTGTACTGGTTTTTTGGCACAGAACTTGGGCGCGCTGTCCGCGCAACGGGCAACAACGAAAACATGGCCCGCGCGCAGGGCATCAATACCAAAACCATGAAGGTTATCGGGCTGATGCTCTCCAATGGGCTGGTCGGGCTGGCTGGCGGGCTTTACGCACAGTATCAGGGCAATGCGGACGTCAATATGGGGCGCGGTGCCATCGTTATCGGATTGGCGGCAGTTATTATCGGCGGCGTGCTGTTCGGCAGGGTGTTCCGCAATTTCGCCCTGCGTATGACGGGTGTTATCATCGGCGCGGTGTTGTATTTTGTTGTTATTGCCGTTGTGCTGTGGCTCGGGCTGGAAACGACCGACATGAAGCTCATCAGTGCGCTGATTGTGGCGGCGTTCCTTGCTGTGCCTTATCTGAAAGCACAGTATGACGCAGGGCACATCCGGAAAGGGGGCAGGGGCAATGCTTGAACTGAAGAATGTCTGCAAGACTTTCCACCCGCATACGCCCAGCGAAAAACGGGCGTTGAAAAATCTGAACCTGACGCTGGAAGAAGGCGATTTCGTGACCGTCATTGGTGGCAATGGCGCGGGAAAATCCACCATGCTGAACGCTATTGCGGGTGTGTGGCCCATTGATTCCGGTTCTGTACTGATTGGCGGGGAGGACGTGACCCGCCTGCCGGAGCATAAGCGGGCGATCTATCTGGGACGCGTGTTTCAAGACCCTATGACAGGCACAGCGGCAGATATGGAACTGGAAGAAAACCTTGCGCTGGCGCTTCGGCGCGGACAGCGGCGCGGGCTTGTCTGGGGTATTCGCGCGAAGGAACGGGAGGAGTACCGCGAACTGCTGAAAATGCTGGATTTGGGGCTGGAAACGCGGCTGAAAGCAAAGGTCGGGCTTTTGAGCGGCGGGCAACGGCAGGCTCTGACGCTTCTCATGGCAACACTGAAAAAGCCGCGCCTTCTGCTTTTAGACGAGCATACCGCAGCACTTGACCCCAAAACGGCGGCGAAGGTGCTGGAACTTTCGGACAAAATTGTGCGGGAAAACAACCTGACCGCCTTAATGGTGACGCACAACATGAAGGACGCCATTGTGCATGGAAACCGGCTTATCATGATGTGTGACGGCAGGGTGATACTTGACATCAAAGGAGAAGAAAAAGCAAAGCTGACGGTTGATGACCTGCTGCAAAAATTCTCCGTTGCCAGCGGCAGCGAATTTGTCAACGACAGAGCGTTGCTGGGTTAAAATATACTGCATACAAAACAGCGGGAGCTGAAAAGGCTTCTGCTGTTTTTTTGTGCAGAAACGGCTGAAAGCCTGCCTGCCGCATACAATAGCAGAAGCGCACCGTTTCACGTGGCGTGCGTGCGCGTTTGACATAAAATTTAGAAATCCGCCGTTTTTTTTTGCGAAATAAAAAGGAATCGCACGAAAAACGGCGTATTCATACTATATAAGAACCTTTCAGGGCAGATTTACCGGCAGGGCAATGGAAAGAACGCTGAACGCAGGGAGGGGAATGGAATGGATTTACGCATGATGCAGGAAGAACGGGAAAAAAGAATGTTAGGGCCGAACGCCGCAAGGAGCGCGGAAACGAAGGGACGCGAACACCCCGAGCCGCAGTGTGATATTCGCACAGATTTCCAGCGTGACCGCGACCGCATTATCCACGCCAAGGCGTTCCGGCGGATGAAGCATAAAACGCAGGTGTTTATTTCCCCTGAGGGCGACCATTACCGCACGCGTTTAACGCATACGCTGGAGGTTGCGCAGATTGCGCGAACGATTGCGCGCGCGCTGCAGCTGAATGAGGATTTGACGGAAGCTATTGCACTGGGGCACGATTTGGGACATACGCCCTTTGGTCATGCGGGGGAACGTGAATTGGGCGTGCTCTGTCGGGACACAGGCGGCTTCGCGCATAATGAACAGAGCCTGCGCGTTGTGGAGCGGCTGGAAAAGGACGGCATGGGGCTTAACCTGACGTGGGAGGTACGCGATGGGATTTTGAACCACCGCACAAGCGGCTCGCCAGGTACTCTGGAAGGCAAGATTGTCCAGCTTTCGGATAAAATTGCGTATACCAACCATGATATAGACGATTCATTTCGTGCGGGGCTGCTGCGTCCGGAGGATATTCCGCCGGAGATCGTGGGGCGGATTGGCACGACTTCCAGCAGCCGTATCAATGCCATGATACGCGATACTATACGCAACAGCATGGAGGCGGGGGATATCCGCATGAGTACGGAAATGCGGAAAACGCTGACGGATCTGCGCAGCTTTATGTTCCAGCGCGTGTATGCCAGCCCTGTTGCTGAGGTTGAACATGAGAAGGCGGAAAAAATCGTTGGCGATTTGTTCGCGTTTTATATGGAGCATCCGGAAAAAATGTCGCAGGAATTCCGCCAGCTTATGGAGGAGGGCGACCCCGTCCGGCAGGTCGTCTGCGATTATATCGCCTGTATGACAGACCGTTTCGCTGTGGCAAAGTATAACGAATTGTTTATCCCGAAGGAATGGAGCAGGCTCTGACTTGCACCGTTGCTTGAAAAAAGGGCGGCTTTACGCCGCTTTTTTGGGCAATCCTACTAAAGAGCTGGAAATGCCCCGCCGGAAAAAGGATTTTACGAAAAAATGTCGAATTTATATCAGCAAAGAGAATGGAACAAATCAGGGCATTGTCCCTCCCCAGCTGCATAAAATGCGGCTGGAAAACAGGCCAGGGGCCGAAAGCCCTTGCGGGTGTTCCGGGCAGGGCCCTCAGGATTTTTAAGCGGAAGCGGGGTGGTGGAAATGAGCTATCCAAATGAAATCATAGACGAAGTGCGAATGCAGAATGATATTGTGGATGTCGTTTCCCAGTATGTGCCGTTAAAGCAAAAGGGCAGTTCTTTTATGGGACTATGCCCTTTTCATAATGAAAAGACCCCTTCGTTTTCCGTCAACCGCGAAAAGCAGTTTTTTTACTGTTTTGGCTGCGGCTCGGGCGGTAATGTCTTTACCTTCCTTATGCAGATGGAGAACTGTACCTTTCCGGAAGCCCTCAAACAGCTTGCCGACCGTGCGCATATCCTTCTGCCTGAGCCGGAAAAGACTGCTGCCGCTGTTGCTGTGGAACGCTTGAAGGACAGGCTCTTTCAAGCCCATTCCGCCGCAGGCAGGTTTTTCTATGATACCCTGCAGGGAGAGCAGGGCGCAGATGCCCGCGCTTACCTTCAGAAACGGCAGCTTGACCCGCGCATTATCCGCAAATTTGGCATTGGGTTTGCCCCCGGCTCCTATGACGCCCTGACCAGCCATCTGCTGGAAAAAGGCTTTACTATGGACGAAATCCTCAAATGCGGGCTTGCGCTGGAAAACAAAAATGGCGAGGGTTATCATGACCGCTTCCGCGGCCGCGTGATGTTTCCCATTTTTGATGCACAGGGGCGGGCCGTTGGCTTTGGCGGGCGTATCCTTGGGAAGGGGGAACCGAAATACCTTAATTCCCCCGAAACGGTGCTGTTCAGCAAAAGCCGCAATTTGTACGGCCTGAACTTTGCCAAAGAATCACGGAAACGGGAGCTGATACTCGTGGAGGGTTATATGGATATGATTTCCATATATCAGGCAGGTTTCCATAACGTTGTGGCATCGCTGGGGACGGCCTTCAATCAGGAACACGCGCGTACACTCAAACGCTTTGCTGATGACGTGATACTGCTTTACGACAGTGATGACGCCGGAACGAACGCCGCGCTGCGCGCCATTCCGGTGCTGGTGAAAAGCGGTTTCAGGGTGCGTGTGACACAGGTGCCGGACGGCAAAGACCCCGATGAGTTCATCAAGGCGAACGGCGCGGCGGAATTCTCCAAGCTGCTGGTAAACGCTGTGCATTACATATCTTTTGAAATCGCCTGTTCCAGGCGGAATTATAACCTCGAAAACCCGGAGCACAGGGTGCGGTTTGCGACTGAGGCGGCGCAGATTTTGGCAAGGCTGGAAAGCGATATTGAGCGGAATGTCTACCTCGGGGAGGTGAGCCGCTCAACGGGTGTGGAGGAGGACGCCATCCGCAGCGAGGTGCGCAAGCTGATGCGGAAGGAAGAGGCTGCCCGGCGGAGCGAAACGGCAAGAGCACCGGTTTCCCGGCAAAGCGGCAATGGCGCAAAGCTGTCGAAGCGGGCGGAAAAAGGGCTTTTGGAGGCACAGCGGAACCTGCTGTTCCTCTGCGCGCAGTATCAGGGTGTGCAGGAAAAGCTGCAGGATGTGCTGGAAGCTGCCGATTTTACCGAAGAAGCCTACCGCGTGATGTACACTGCCATCGGGCAGATGTGGCAGGAAAACGGGCATGTGTTCCCTGCAGACCTGGTGAGCCGCTTCGAAGGGGCGGAGGAGCAGAAGGCTGCGGCGGAAGTGTTTGCGGTGCAGCTGCCGCAGGAGGACGGCGCGGAGATAGAGAAAGCCGTCAATGAGCAGGTGCGCCTGCTTAAGCGGACAAAAATCGACCAAATGACGGCAAACGCCGTTTCCGCCGAGGAGCTGCAAAGCCTGATGGAGGCGAAAAGAAAGCTGGAATCCCTGTATATTACCATCTGAGATGGTTAGACTATAAGAGCAGAGAAAGGAAGGATTGCGTTGAAATCCGTCGAAGAAACTACATTATTGACCCGTTTGGAGGAACTTGTCCAGATGGGCAAAAAGAAAAAAAGTGTATTGGAATATAAGGAGATCATAGATCATCTGGCGGATTTGGACCTGGATCCTGACCGCATAGACCGCATTTATGAATACCTCGAAAGCCAGGGGATTGACGTACTGGGCAATATTGAAGCCGAGGAGGAGATTGAGAAGGATCTCGACCTGACTCTGCCAGAGGGCATCAATATTGACGACCCTGTGCGGATGTACCTGAAAGAAATCGGCAAGGTGCCTCTGCTGAGCGCGGAGGAGGAAGTCGAGCTTGCTCTGCGCATGGAGGAAGGCGACGAGGAAGCAAAAAAGAAGCTTGCGGAGGCGAACCTGCGGCTTGTTGTCAGCATCGCGAAACGGTATGTGGGGCGCGGCATGCTCTTTCTTGACCTGATTCAGGAGGGCAATCTTGGCCTGATAAAGGCTGTGGAAAAATTTGACTACCATAAAGGCTTTAAGTTCAGCACATATGCGACATGGTGGATTCGTCAGGCGATTACCCGCGCGATTGCAGACCAGGCGCGGACCATCCGGATCCCTGTGCATATGGTGGAAACAATCAATAAACTGATTCGCATTTCCAGACAGCTTTTGCAGGAGCTGGGGCGCGAACCGACCGCGGAAGAGCTGGCGGCGGAGATGCAGATGCCGGAGGAAAAGGTGCGCGAAATTATGAAAATCGCGCAGGAGCCTGTTTCGCTGGAAACGCCCATTGGTGAGGAGGAGGACAGCCATCTTGGGGACTTTATCCCGGACGATGATATTCCTGCGCCTGCTGAGGCGGCGGCGTTTACGCTGCTGAAAGAACAGCTGATTGAGGTGCTGGATACTCTGACGGACAGGGAGGAAAAAGTGCTGCGTCTGCGCTTCGGGCTGGATGACGGCAGGGCGCGTACGCTGGAGGAAGTTGGCAAGGAGTTTAACGTGACAAGGGAGCGCATCAGGCAGATTGAGGCGAAAGCCCTGCGGAAGCTGCGCCACCCGAGCCGGAGCAAAAAGCTGAAGGATTATCTGGAGTAAAAGATTCGGGGACTCTGTCCCCATACCCCTATCCGCTTTCTTTCGGAGAAAGCGGAGCAAAGGACTTTATTTCCGCCGCACAAAGTGCGGCAGGTACATAAATAATATGGGGCGGTATCATTTTGTTTTATCCGCGGAACGTAGTTCCGCGCAATACTCTTTGCTTCTTTCTCTCAGGGAAAGAAACGGAGGTCATTGCCTATGGCAAAAACGGGCTTTGCCCGCCCTGTGCAGCAGGGTGCCGAGGAGGAAGAGCCTCCAGGGTTTTGCAGGTTTTCAGGGCGGACGGAGGGGTGCCGCCCTTTTTTCAAATATAAGGGGGCTGTCATGCGGCGGAGATGGACGAAAACGGATAAAACGCTGTTTTTGGTGTATGCGGGCGTTATCATGTGCTTCGCGCGCCTTAACAGTACATATCAGAGCTGTGTTGACTTTCAGCCGTTCCTTGTTTTGGCGTTCGTGCTGGTTTTTGCGGGCGGCATACTGATTAAAAATATGGGCGCGCGGAAAAGCGTGTTTGCGGGGATTGCGGCGGCTGTCCTGCTGGAATGTGCCGCAGTGTATGCTATACTGCCCGCGGATACCTACGCGGAAGGCGGGCTGAGAATGCAGGAACGCTGGCTCGAAGGATACGGGGCGGTAGAACTGATGGGCGAAACGGGCAATTTCATTGGCTTTTTTACCGGATATGATACGGAAAATGCGGCACAGCGGTTTTTTAACAGAGGATAACGGGGCGGAGCGAAAAGCCTGTGTTCTGCCGCAGGCCGTATGTGTATGTTTTCGGCGCGGGGAATGATATTGCCGCCTGCATTTATGACCCGTTCAGCGGGGAAAGCCGCATTGCGGTGCTGGAGGGAATGCGTTTCTTGGATTGGAAGCAGGAGCTTGTCAGCGGCAATTTGGAATGGATAAAAGGGCAGAACTGAGAGGCAGGACGGGGGTTGCCATGCGGCGGCGAAAATGGACAAAATGGGATACGGCAGGCATATTGCTGTGTATAGCAGTGTTTTATCTGCTGAAAAGCCGTATAGACGGGGCTTATCAAAGCTGTATCAGGTTTCAGGATATTGTTACAGTAACGATACTGCTGGTGATTGCGGCGTGTTTTTTGATATATAAATTTGGTGACAGAAGGATCGTGCCTGTGGGGATTGGTCTGGCGTTCGCGCTGGAAATCATGGCGGTTTATCATGCGTTTCCGCCTGAAACCTATGCCGAAGGGCGGGAAACGATGGCAGACCTTTGGCTGGGAGGGTATGAAGATGTGGAGCCTCTGGACGTGCCGGAGGAATCAATTATGCTGTTTACCAGGTATGGCTCGCAGAATATCCTTGAACGGATTTCCAACAGTATATTGTGGCGGAGCGGGGAGCCGGTAATCCGCCATAGGCTGTATGTGTATGTTTTTGGTGCAGATGAAGACATTGCCATCTGCGTTTATCACTCGTATTCGGACACAAGCCGTTTTGCGGTGCTGGAAGATATGCGTTCCGGTGATTGGGAGCAGGCACTGCGGGACAGAGGCTTTGACGGCCTGGAATGGATATATGACTGATTGGACGGAGGAATGGATTTGGAGCTTTCAAAACGGCTGGCGGCGGTAGCGGGTCTGGTGTCTTACCCGACTGTGGCAGACATCGGGACGGACCACGGCTATGTACCAATCGCGCTTTTTTTGCAGGGAAAACTGAAAAAAGGATATGCCTGTGATGTAAGGAAGGGGCCGCTGGAAATCTGCCGCGCGAATATTGCCCTTTACGGTGCGGAAGGCGTGATTGAAACGCGCTTGGGGAATGGGCTTGTGCCCTTGCGGCCGTTTGAGGTGGAAACGGCAGTGATGGCGGGTATGGGCGGCATGTTGACCGTACATATTTTGGAGGACAGCCCTGAGGTCGCCTTAAGCCTGAAAGAACTGGTGCTTTCCCCCCAGCATGACATCGGCGCGGTGCGGAAATGTCTGCATAAAATTGGTTTTTCCATCGCGGAGGAGCATATGCTGAAAGAGGATGGGAAACTTTATACGCTGATGCGCTGTGAGCGTGGCACGGAACGTTATGACAGGGAAATAGATTACCTTTATGGGAAACGGCTTCTGGAAAAAAAAGAGCCGCTTTTGCGGGAGGTTTTGGAGATAGAAAAAGGGAAATACCAGCGGCTTGCGGAGCAGCTGCGGCAGACGGAAACAGAAAACGCGCGCCTGCGCCTGCCCGCTGTGGAAGAAAAGCTGGAAGGCATGAAGGAGGCTTTGGGATGTTGGCAAAAGTAAAGGACATTATGGCGGCGATGGAAGAAATCGCGCCGGAGCGGCTGGCGGAAAGCTGGGATAAGCCCGGCCTTGCGGTTGGTGACCCGGAGCGGGAGGTGCGGAAGGTGCTGGTCGCGCTGGACGTCATCGAACCCGTAATTGAGGAGGCGAAACGCATCGGCGCGGATATGATTGTGACGCACCATCCGATGCTGCTGTTCCGCAAGGTGGAGAGCATAACGGCAGACACCGCGCTGGGGAGGCGAATTTTTGCCCTGATTGAAAACGGGATTGCGGCGTTTTCCTCACATACCAATCTGGACGTGGCGCAGGGCGGCACGAATGATGTGCTTGCAGAGCTTGCAGGGCTGAAGGATATTGAGATTTTAGAAGAAACATGGGCGGAGGATTTGAAAAAAATCGTTGTCTATGTGCCTGTTGGATATGAGGATGCTTTGCGGGACGCCATGTGTGCGGCAGGCGCTGGGCATATCGGCGCATATTCCCATTGTACGTTTGGCGCGAAGGGCATGGGGACCTTCCTGCCGCTGGACGGGACGAAACCGTTCCTTGGGGGGCAGGGAAAGCTGGAAAAAGCAGAGGAAATCCGTCTGGAAACCATTGTGCCCGCCGGAAAGCTGGGGGCGGTTGTGCAGGCGATGCTTGCGGCGCACCCGTATGAGGAGCCGGCTTATGATGTTTATGCTGTGGAGCGGAAAGGCAGACGGGAAGGCATCGGGCGCATCGGCAGCCTGCCGGAGGCAATGCCTTTTGTGGAATTTGCGGAACAGCTGCGGAAACGGCTGGGGCTGGACAGGATACGGCTTGTGGGCGATGGGCAGAAGATGGTCCGGCGCGTGGGGCTTTGTACAGGCAGTGGCGTGGAGTTTTTAACTGCCGCGGCGAAACAGGGTGCGGACGCGTACCTGACGGGCGACATCAAGTACCATGAGGCACAGAAGGCTGTGGGCATGGACATTTGCGTAGCAGATGTGACACATTACGCCAGTGAGGTTTTAATCGTGCCGGTTTTGCGGGAAAAAATTGCGGCGGCGGCGGGAAAAAACGGCTGGGAACTGGAAGTTGTCTGCTCCGAGGTGGACGGGCAGACGTTCTGGACGATATAAGTCCCTGGGGTGATATAAGACCTTGGGACTCTGCCCCAAACCCCGCCCGCTTTCTTTCGGAGAAAGCGGGGCAAAGAACTTTATTGCGCGAAACTGTGTTTCGCGGGGAGGAAGGTGTTACCGTTGCTGGAATTTTGGCGCAGGCATCATAAAAAAATGATACCGTTGTTTCTGCTGGGCATTTTGTTTCTCGCTGTGATGTCTGTGATTGCGGTACTGGGCGGGGCGGTTATGAAGCTGTTTGGCTTCAGGTACCAATCTGTGGGCAGCATTATAGTATTCTTCGTGATTGCGGCGATTATTTCGTATCCGATTGGTTTAGTTGCACAGACGCTCCCGAAGGTATTGCTGCATCTCGGCAGGCTCCCCAAAAATGCCGCCGTTTTGCTTTATATTGCGCTGGATACCATTGCTACGGCGTTTGGGCTGAGCATTGTGGATTATTAAATGGAAAGCGTTTCGGCAACAGACCTTTCCATTATCGTTGTATCGTTATTGCTTTCCCTTTTAGGTATGGAAGATATCGAGCAGAAACCAAAAGGGATAGAATAACAATTCCGCCGTACGAAGTGCGGCGGCAAAAAAGTTTAGGGCCAGGCCCTTTTCAAAGGGCTTGTGGGGTTTGAGGCAAAGCCTCAAGGTCTTTCGCTTTCAAAAAAAGAAAAGAACTGCGCTTCGCAGGAAAATAAAGAAAAGAAGAAAGCATAAATAAGACAGGGAGAAAAACTAAAATAATTCCTCGGCGCACGAAAGTGCGGCGGCAAAAAAAGTTTAGGGCCAAGCCCTTTTCAAAGGGCTTGTGGGGTTTGGGGCAAAGCCCCAGGGTCTTTCGTCTTAAGAAAAAGGAGGAGAAGAGTTTGGAAAAATTGCATTTGAACGTAATGGGCAGAGATATGTCTGTGGAGCCGGGGACGACTTTTGGCGCGCTTGCGCAGGAGCTTCAGAAGGACTTCCCTTCGCCGATTTTGCTGGCAAAACAGGGCAATAATTTGCAGGAACTTGGCAGCAAGATTCAGGACGGGGACGCCGTCACGTTTTATGACCTGAGTGACGGCGAGGGTATGCGCGTGTACCATAGGGGCGTTTCCCTCGTACTGGTAAAGGCAGTGCGTGATATCGTGGGTGAAACCGCAAGGGTGCAGATTGAGCATAGTCTTCGCGGCAACCTGTATTGTGAAATCCGCCAGCCGGAAACACCTCTGGACGTGGAGTTCCTCTCTAAAGTCGAGAGGCGCATGAAGGAAATGGTTGATGCCGACCTGCCGATCGAAAAACGTACGTTCCGCAAGGACGAGGCAATCGAAATCGCCAAAAAACAGCATATGGAGCCAAAAGCGAAGCTGTTCCGCTTCCGCCGTGCTTCTAATGTCAATCTGTATGAGCTTGATGGCTTTTATGACTACTTTTATGGCTATATGCCCCTTTCTACGGGCGTTTTGAAAGTGTTTGCGCTGGAGCTTTACGGCAATGGTTTCCTGATCCGTTTCCCGAATCCGGAAAAGCCGGATGAACTCCTGCCTTTCGAGGACCCGAAGAAGATCAGTGGTGTATTCATGGAACAGATGGAATGGTGCCGTCTGATGGAGGCTGAAAATGTGGCGGACCTCAATGAGGCGATTGTAAACGGTCATTTTGGCGACCTCATCCGCATCAATGAAGCGCTGCACGAAAAGAAGATTGCGGAGATCGCAGACCAGATTTACCACCGTATGCCGAATGTGCGGGTGGTGCTGATTGCGGGCCCCTCCTCCTCCGGCAAAACATCTTTTGCGAACCGGCTCTGCGTGCAGCTGCGCGTGCTGGGCATAAAGCCGCATAAGGTTTCCCTGGACGATTATTTTATAAACCGCGATAAAACTCCGTTGGATGAAAACGGCAAGCGGAACTTTGAGCGCATCGAAGCTCTGGATTTGAAACAGCTGAACAAGGACTTGAAAGCCATCATTGCCGGCGAACAGATTGAACTGCCGTATTATAATTTCGTAACTGGAAAACGCGAATATAACGGCGATTATTTGCAGCTGGGCGAAGGGGAGATTCTGGTGATGGAGGGCATCCATGGCCTGAACGACAGGCTGACACCGGAGATTCCTGATGAAAATAAATTCAAAATCTTTATCAGCGCGCTGACACAGCTGAATATTGACGACCATAACCGCATTTCCACATCGGACTGCCGCCTCATCCGCCGCATTGTTCGGGATTACCAGTTCCGCGGCAGGGACGCGCGCGGCACGATTGAAGCGTGGAACACAGTGACGCAGGGCGAGGAAGAAAATATTTTCCCCTTCCAGGAGAATGCGGATGCGGTCTTTAACTCCGCTACGCTGTATGAGCTGAACGTGCTGAAGCAGTACGCCGAACCGCAGCTGTTCCGCATAGATGACACGATGCCGGAGAATGTGACGGCAAAGCGGCTGATTAAATTCCTGGGCTATTTCCTTGCCGCGACAGGGCAGGAAATCCCTAATAATTCCCTGATCAAGGAATTTGTGGGCGGGAGCTGTTTCAAGGTTTGACAAAATACCGGTTTTCCGGTAAAATAAAGCAGGAGTAAGCTGGACAGCCGCATCCCCTGGGGGATGAGGAAAGTCCGGGCTTCGCAGAGCAAGGGCGCCGGTTAACGGCCGGTAGAGGCGACTCTAAGGATAGTGCAACAGAAATAAACCGCCTGCATCCGCAGGTAAGGGTGGAAAGGTGGGGCAAGAGCCCACCGTCCTGCCGGTAACGGCGGGAGCCATGTAAACCCCGCCCGAAGCAAGGCTGACAGGAACGCATTGGGCTGCTCGTCCCGTTCCGAAAAGGCCGCATGATGCTGTTGGCGACAACAGACCAAGACAGATGGCTGTCCACGACAGAACCCGGCTTACAGGCTTGCTCCCATAAAAACAGTCCAGTGCATACTGGGCTGTTTTTATGGGAAAATCGTTAATATTGTGGCATATATTGGCTTATACTCTGTATATTGTAAATTATGTATTGCATAAAAACGGGGGAAATAGATGCACAGTTGCTATTCGTTGTTTAATATTGGTATCTGTTTTTATGTGAACACACTTTTTTGCACACGGCGGGGCAGATGTATACGGAAATTTCGGGGCGTTGGGGTTTGGCTTAAGGTACGGGGAGAAGGATCCAGAATATAAGTAGGCTGGAACATATCTCAATGCGAGGAAATATGTTCCGAAGGATTTGGGGTTGATAACGTAAATTGCAAAAAGAAGTTTTCGAGAATATATTTTATTAGCACTCATTCGAATTGAGTGCTAATTTTTTCTTGACTTTTCCTTTTCCAGTGTTACAATAATAGACATAGACGAATTCATATTAACGGAACTGGAGGTTTTACTCATGCAGGAAAAAGGCAATCTATCCATAAACAGTGAAAATTTTTTGCCGATTATCAAAAAATGGCTCTATACGGATAAAGATATCTTTATCCGCGAACTGGTATCCAACGCCTGTGATGCCGTAACAAAGCTGCAAAAGCTTTCCCTTTTGGGCGAAGCGGAACTTGCGGAGGATGAAACGTTTTCTATCCGCGTTGTGCTGAATCAGGATGAGAAAACGTTGCAGGTCATAGACAACGGCATTGGCATGACAGCCGATGAGGTCAAAAAATACATCAACCAGATTGCGTTTTCCGGTGCAACGGATTTCCTTACAAAATTTCAGGAAAAAACGGAGCAGGAAAACGAAATTATCGGGCATTTCGGGCTGGGATTTTATTCCGCTTTTATGGTTGCCGACCGGGTGGAAATTGACACGCTTTCCTTCCAGAATGGCGCACAACCTGCGAAATGGCTCTGCGAAGGCGGCATTGATTACGAAATGGAGGACGGCTCCCGCGAAACACGCGGCACGACAATTACCCTGTATCTGGGCGAGGACGGAAAGGAATTTCTGGACGAATCCACGCTTTACGCCGCTTTGACGAAATACTGTGCGTTTATGCCTGTCCCGATTTTTGTTGACATTGTAAAAGAAGAAACAAAGGAAGAAAAGTCAGCCGAAAAGAAAGCGGAAAATACGCTGCATGTTTCTGCGGAGGAAGCGGAAGGCATGACAAAGGCGGATGCGATGGAAAAGCTGGAGGAGCAGAAAGCAGAAGCAGAAAAAGCCGCTGCCGAGGAACCAAAGCCGCTCAACGACCCTTCCCCGCTCTGGCTGAAAAAGCCTGCCGACTGTACGGATGAGGACTACAAAGCGTTTTATCATAAGGTATTCCATGATTTCAACGACCCTCTGTTTTGGATTCACCTGAACATGGATTATCCTTTCCGGCTGAAGGGCATCTTGTATTTCCCAAAACTGGTGGAGCAGATGGACATCATCGACGGCGAAATCAAGCTGTACTCCAATCAGGTTTATATTGCAGACAATGTGAAAGAGGTTGTGCCGGAATTTTTGCTCCTGCTCAAGGGTGTGCTGGACTGCCCGGATATGCCGCTGAATGTTTCCCGCAGCGCGTTGCAGAATGATGGCTATGTGGAGAAAATGAACAGCTATATCACGAAAAAAGTCGCAGACAAGCTGAATCAGCTGTTCAAAAACGACCGTTCCGGCTACGAAGGCTTCTGGGATGATATCGGCATTTTTATCAAATACGGCTGTATGCGGGAGGAAAAGCTCTATGATAAGATAAAAGACGCGCTCCTGCTGAAAACGACAGACGGCGTATATGAAACCGTTGCGGAATATCTGGAAAAGAACAGGGAAAAGCACGAAAACAAGCTGTTTTTTGTATCCGATGAGAACCAGCAGGCGCAGTACATCCGGCTGTTTCAGGAACAGGGGCTGGAAGCGGCGATACTCTCCGCGCCTGTGGACAAGCCTTTCGTATCTTTTTTGGAATACAAAAATCCGGGCGTAAAGGTACAGCGCATCGATGCGGACATCTCTGAAACTTTACAGGAGAAAGATGGGGATGCAAGCGAAGCCAAAAAACAGGCGGCAGAATTTGAAACGAACCAGATGCAGGATTTATTCCGCGAAGTTTTGGGGAATGACAAGCTGAAAGTGGAAATGGAAACGCTGAAAACGGACAGGGTTTCGGCAATGATACTGCTTTCAGAGGAATCCCGCCGCATGATGGAAATGATGGAGGCATACGCGAAAAATGAAGAGCTCAAGGCGATGTTCGCGGGGGCGAAGCCGGACGAAACGCTCGTACTGAACCGCGGGAGCCGGCTGGTAACGAGTCTGGTTGCGATGGCTGGGCAGGAAGGGAAGAAAGAGGACGTGAGCCTGCTTTGCCGCCAGCTTTACGACCTTGCGATGATGAGCCACCGCCCGCTGACCTCTGAAGAAATGACGGCTTTCCTTGACCGGAGCAATCTCCTGCTGGAAAAGCTCGCAGGCTACGAAAAAGAGTAAAAGAAAAAGACCTTGGGGACGCTGTCCCCAAACCACTGCAAGGGATTTCAGCCCTTGGCCCTTCTGCCGCCGCATTTTATGCGGCGGAGAATAAAGTTTAGGGTCAAGCCCTTTTGAAAGGGCTTGCGGGGTTTGGGGCAGAGCCCCAAGGTCTTAAATTTTAATAAAACTCGATAATCCAGAACCCGATGCGGCAGCTTTGCGTGGAGCCGCCGGAAACATGCGCGGTTAAAGTATCCGCCTTAAGGTCATAGCTGTAGCTTAAAAGATACTCGCTGGAATTATAAAGCCGTTCCGTAAGGACAATACAGCGTTCCGGATCCACAGGCCGAATCGCTACGTTATTCGCACTGCCTGTATTAGAGCAGACGGTCCGCTGTATGGACTTTATAATCCGCACGCCCTTCCCGTCCGCGCTGATATACCCATTCAGCTTGCCGAACACCGTTTCCGGCAGAGCGTCCGCCGGTTCGCCGATTTTATCCGCCGCCTCTGCGCCGCCCGTATTCCCCGCAAGCGCGGCGTCTATAATATCCATATTTCCGTTGAAATCCGCCACGTCATAATATTCCGCGTCCTCCGGTTTTTTCAGGTGATAATGTTCCGTAAATTCTGCCATAAAAAAATCCCTCCTTATATACGTTCTTTTTTGCGTTTTCTGCCGGCAAAAAGAGCGTAGCAAAGGAGGAATCCCAAAAAGTATCAGAAAAAGAGACGCTGGAGGCTCTGCCTCCAGACCTCCGCGAGCCCTTTGAAAAGGGCTTGGCCCCAAACTTTACTTTCCGCCGCATTTTATGCGGCGGCAAAAGGGTCAAGGGGCGCAGAAGCTTCGGGGAAGCTTCGTTTTGCGCCGACCGAAGCGGAGCGGAGACCGTGCCCCTTGCGGGGTTTGGGGCAGAGCCCCAAGGTCTTAAATTTTAATAGAACTCAATAATCCAAAATCCAACCGTGCAGTTCTGGCTGCCGCCGGTGGAAATATTCACTTTCAAAACATTGGCTTCAAGCGTATAGCTGTAGGAACTCAGATAATTGCTGTAATTATACAACCTTTCTGAAAGTACGATACAGCGGGCAGGGTCTACCGGCTGAATAGAAAGCTCACTGTTTGTGCCAACCCCGTCAATCCGCTGTATGGATTTGACGATACGCACGCCCTTCCCGTCTGGGCTGATAAAACCGTTCAGTTTTCCGAATACGGTAGACAGTATACTGTCCTCCGGTTCACCGATTTTATCCGAGCCGCCTGCGCTTTCTGCAAGAGCCTCGTCGATGATGTCCATATTCTCATTGAAATCTGCCACGTCATAATATTCATCGTCCTCTGGTTTGATTAAATTGAAATTTTCCGTATATTTTGCCATTTTCATTCTCCTTTCGTATCTCAATTCGTATCTTCCTGCCGGCAGGTTCAATATACTTTTCTGGAAATCTCATGCAGTCTCATGTTGTCACGCTTTGTCAAAATCACGAAAAATGACAGTATTTAGGAGAAATCCTGTAATATTTCACATTATGTTTCTGTAATATTGCAGTTATATTACAAATCATGAAAAACACTTGCCAAACAGTGAAGTCGCTGATAAGATAAACGTGCAAAGTAAATTTGAGGTTTGAAGCAAAACTTTCACAGAACGGAACAAAGCCAAACGGAAGCAGCTGAGGCGGAACCCCTTGGATGGGTGTGCGGGGGAAGCCAAGGAAACGGAAGGGCGGCGGCGGGAAGGGACGCGGGGGCGGAGCGGAGGACCGAGAAGAGAAATGCGTTCTTCGTTATATAATTATAAAACGAAACACACATTTTAAGGAGGAATGAGACCCATGAAGAAATTTATTTCCATGGTGATGGCAGCTGCAATGGTGGCTTCCTTGGTTCCTGCGACAGCGTTCGCGAAGGGCGAAGTATCTGCATCTGTAAAAGTTGTTGATGCTTTGAACATCACAAAGGACGAGGCGCAGGCAGCACCCGCTATCGTTGACAACGCAAGCGGAACAACAGAGAAGCCCGCAGATCAGACAAAATGGAACAACAAAGTCCCTGAACTGCAGATGACCATCACAAACACAGACTACAGAAACACACAGCCCGGTGATGAACCTACACTGGACGTGACACTGTCTTTGGACAATGCGATTTTTGCAAAGAAAGATGGTACAACACCTGCAAATGATGCTGACCTGATGAAACTGGTTAACATTATGTACGATGAAGATTCCCGTACAAATGGTACGAAAGAAATTTTCAAGGAAGACCCTACTTCTGGCACTGACCTGCATAAGCCCGGTACATCTAAGGACGATGACATTTCCGTTGCAAGCCTTACAACTACCACAGCTGGTGCAGATACGCTGAAATGGATGCTGACAACTTTTGATTTGGAGCTTGACCTGAGTGCGGTTGCTACAGATGTGTACTACTCTGCAAAGGCTGGGACCGATACTGCGGCTGTGAAGATTATTGACGCTGCAACCCATAGCTATGTTACGGCTAATTGTGCCGATGACGAGGCATTTATTGATTTAGTTGCTGGCATTACCGGAACTAAGAAATTCTGGGGTAAGGCAGATACAACTTCTGGTTCTGAAGTAGTACTTGGTACAGATTTTAATGTATCAGTTAATTCTCGCCTGCCTTTGGCAGCCCCTGCTGGTAAAGTAAATCTTACTACAGCGGGTCTTGCTACAGACTTTGCGGCAGTATCTGATACTGACCAGATCAAGCTGTATACAGATGCTGGTTATGTTCGCGGTAGCTGGATATCGAGTAGTTCTGATGCAACGCCTGCTGGCAAGATCACGATTGAAGTAATCGACAAAGATGACGATCAGGTTACTTACAGATTTACAGGCAGATTTGCAAAGAACGATATCATTGTATTCGACCTTGACTCTGTTCTGGACAAAACAGGCACAGGCAGACAGGCAACAGTATCCGTTAGCTCCGCAGCTTTGAGCAGCAGTGTAAACGATCTGGTATATGTTTCCGTCGGTGGCAGAGGTCTTTCCGCTTCTACAAGAAAAGTTGTTAACGTAGCGGAAGAAGAAAAGATCAAACTTGACAGCGATCTGAGAATCAAGTCCACAGTTGGTGATTTCAACAACGATCAGTGGTTTGAACTGAAGCTTTCCAAGGGCTTTGTATTCGGCAATGCAACAGATGATGCACATGGCGGCACTAAATATGTGTTTGACGGTCCCGATGACAATACCCTGTATGTAAAAATTGTTAATGTAGCCTCTTTGGTAGATAAAAACGAACTTATCATTGATAAGGACGACATCGAAATCGAGGCAGATACAGCTAAGTCTGGTGCTGCATGCACAATCACAGTCAAAGCTGTGACAAAGGGTGGTACTACCACAACTTATGATCCTGATACAACAAATACAAACTCTTTCTCTGCAACTACAACAGTAGAGGTTGCAAAGGTTGTTGATTACAAAGTAGTTCTTTCCGTAGATGAAGACGAAGATGTACCTGTAATCTACAGCGGCGTTAATGTTGACAACTATGGTATCACAGACGACAGCGACCATATGTCTCTGGAAGTAACAGCAGAAGAAACATTCCCCGGCGCATGGTCCATGAGAAAAGGCTTTAACTTTGAACTGCCTGAAGGTGTTTATGTAACAGACGTTACAGTAAACGGTGCTGAAAACTTCTTCACAACAAAAGGCAATGACAACGACGAAGTTAACGATACAGAATGGCGTGATGCTTTCTGGAATGCTTACCAGGAAGGCAGCCATGTAAACTTCGAGTTTGAAAAGAGAGTATTTGACGATGTTAACACAGAACTGGCTGACGAAATCGCGTCCGTAACATTCCAGCTTGAGCTGGTTGCTGACCCTACATTCGAAGGCGATGTAGTTCTGAAGCTGACAGGCGATCTGGTTGATGAGCAGGAAGTAACAATCGCGAAGTTCGTAAAACCTTACACAGTTAAGGCTGAACAGAACGATATGATCATTGACTACAGATACACAGATATTCCTACAGCAATCACAATCACAGAGGCTGAAAAAGGCCTGTGGGCAAAGAAAGAAGCAACATTCTGGTTTGCAGTAGAAAAGAATGACTTTATCGTATTTGAAGATGACCCGACATTCGAAATTGACAGCAAATCTGGTCTGGAAATTAAAAATGACGGTGTAAAAGGTTCTAATGTAACAATCGATGGCGTTCAAGTTCCTGCAGATGCAATCAGATTTACAGTAGATGTAGAATCTGACGAGGCTGCAACAGTAACAATCAAAGACATGCAGCTGTTCATGCAGAGAAGTATCCCCGCTGGTCCTTATGACCTGAGCATCGGTTCCTCCCTGGCAGCTAAGTATGAAGCTGCAACGCTGTTCGCACCTGACGATTCTACAGGCGGCAACAAAGACGTTCAGGTAGGCGCGCAGGCTCCTGCTAATACCAAGAATGCAGGTGAGAAACCGTTTGCATACACTGCAGATGGCGGCGACAACGTAGTTGGCGATGTTTGCGATTACAGCGACACAGTGAAAGAAGCATTTGTAAATGTTGTAACAGCTGGTAGAGACGTTGACGACGCTTCCTTCACAACAAAGGTAGTTGTACCTGTTGGCGAAAGCTACATCGTAGCAGGCGAGAAACAGATCGATCTGGATACACCCGCTTACATCAATGCAGCTGGCTACACAATGCTGCCTATCAGAGCGGTTGCTACAGCTCTGGGCATCAGCAACAACAACGTACTGTGGGATCAGCCCACAAAGACAGTTACAATCCTGTACGGCCAGAGAATCATCACAATGACTCAGGGTCAGAAGGTTGTATATGTAAACGGTTCCGCAATCCCTGCATCCGCAGCGGTTGAGAACACAAACAGCAGAACATTCCTGCCTATGAGAGACCTGGCTACAGCTCTTGGCGTAACAGATATCACATGGGATCAGGCTACAAGAACAGCTACACTGAACGGCAACCAGAAATAATTTCTGACCCGCGACGGTAGAAAGAATGTAGAACTGCAAGGGAGCCCCGGAAGGGGCTCCTTTTTTCTTGACATATGGGGCGTGGGGGTGTAATATGATGATAGCGAAAGCGAAATCCAAAGATGATATCACTGTGTATCAAAAAGAACCCTTGTATGCGGGCACATACAAGGGTTCGATTTTTTAGGCTGGCTGCCGTATTACTTTCGGTCCAGCCATTTGCAAACGTAGTGGGCAACTATACCTGCTCCGACCGAAAGGCAGAACTCCCAAAGCGATATCACTATGTATCCCTCCTTCCTGCTGGAAAGAGTCGACAGCAGTAATATTACAGCGGAAGAGGGGAAGGAAGTCTATGGGGAGTTGACATGAGGGGCGGAGTGGTGTAATATAATGATAACCAGAAACGGCTAATTGCATAGGAACACAAAAGGAACCCCCGTATGCGGCTACATACGGGGGTTCGTTTGGCTAGCTGTCTTTATGGTTTCGGTCTAACCATTTGCATATGTAGTAACCAGCTACACTTGCCACGACCGAAAGAAGGAAATCGGCTAATATCTGCATAGAAACACCTCCTTCCTGCTGGAAAGAGTCGACAGCAGTAATATTATAGCGGAAGAAGGGGAAGAAGTCCACCCAAATGCGGGTGGGCTTATTTTTATGCCGAATTGTATACAGTATACCAATATCGCGCTATGTGAAGATTGAGAAAAAACATTTCGATACGCAATGATACTGGAATTATGCACAAACTGAAAAACAAACGAAAAACAGCAGTTTTCACAAAAAGTGAAGTGTAAAAATATCACAATATGCAAATATGCTAATATTTCTGAAACATTTCCGCAATGTTACAGTTCAATTACAACAAAAAGAAACCACTTGCCAAAAAATCCTCTGCCATTTATACTGGGCTTGCATGGAAAACCTGTGCAATTTCACCAAAGCCCATCAGGGCGTTTGGCGTGCTGGCGTTCCGGCAGGAAACCTTCTGAATGGGTGTGAGGCGGAGGGCAGGTGCGGCGGCAGGCCGGCGGCGTGGTGAGCGGCGGAGGAGGCGCGCGGGGCGAAATGCGTTCGTTTTATAATTATATAACGAATAACGAAGAAGAACGAAGAACAAAGAAAAATTTTAAGGAGGAATGAGACCCATGAAGAAATTTATTTCTTTCGTGATGTCTGCTGCAATGGTAGCGTCTCTGGTTCCTGCGACAGCGTTCGCGAAGGGCGAAGTGACAGCAACTGCAAGAGTTGTTGACTCTTTGAACATCACCAAAGACGAGGCACAGAACCAGCCCACTATCGCAGAGAATGCTGAGTGGACAAAGGAGGTCCCCGAGCTGCAGCTGAAGATCACGAACACAGACTACAGGAAAACGCAGCCTGAAGATGAACCAAAGCTGGATGTAACAGTGACATTGGATGGCGCAAAGTTCACAAAGAAAAACGGCGATCCCCTTCCGGCGTTCACAGCAGCAAATGACGCTACGATTAAAGCAGCATTGGCGGATTTGGTAAGCATCAAGTATGACAAAGACCGTGGCGGCAGTGCTGAGAATAGTTTCTATGAGAATGCTGGCGGCAAGGCTTTGGCGGAAAAGAATGCTGATGGAACCTATAGGGTTCTGTATGAAAATACAGATAGGGACTTGCCGGCTTTGGCTGATGACGATGCTAGGGATTGGCTGGTTGAAAGCGGTTCTGCAATTAAGATTAGTATAAACGCTGCTCAGAATACCAAGCATCTCTGGTATAAGGCGACATCTACTTCTGAACCTGTTGATATTTTGACGCTTGCCACTGCTGGTGTGACAGTTCCTGGTGGCAACGATGCTAAAGAACTTTATGGTTATCTGACAGGTGGCGGCACGTTCTATCAGGAAGAAGCTTGCGCTGCAGGCGACGCGCTGACTATTGGTGCCGCGACGGCTGATAAGACAATCAAAGTGGAAATCGTAACTCACGATGGTACCGATGTAGAATTTACAGCTGGCGATTTTGACCTGACATCTGCGGAGAGAGTTGCACAGTTGACTAGGATTGCTACTGCAGCAGGCAAGGAACTGGTGGAAGGTACTGCTGAAGTGGTTTCCGTTGGCGGCGCTTCCCCGATCGACGGCATCACATGGGAAGTAAAGGATTACGATGAAGACCAGGTTACTTACACATTCACAGGAAGATTTGCAGTGGATGACGTCATCGTAGTTGACCTTTGCTCCAAGCTGGACAAGACAGGCGCAGGCAAGAACGCGACAGTATCTGTTGACTCCAAGGCAGTAAACAGCGACGATCTGGTTTACGTTTCTGTTGAAGGCAGAGGCATTACAGCTACAACGAGGAAAGTTGGCAGCATTGCTGAGGAAGAATTCATCAATCTGGAAAGCGACATCAAAGTAAGCTCCACAGTTGGCGATTTCGCTGACAATCAGTGGTTCGAACTGAAGCTCTCCAAAGGCTTTGAATTCAACAAATTCAGCGTTGCTCACGCTATCGGCCTTGATGACGTTAAATTTGACGGCAACACCGCATATGTGCTCTTCGACAGCAGAAGTGCAACAGATCAGGATTCCTTCACAATCGACAAGAACGATGTTGAAATTGAATCCACAACTGCTAAATCCGGTGCTACATGCACAATGACAGTAAAAGCTCTGGATAAAGTAGTGACAAACGTAGACGGCGATTTGGGCGCAGCTGTACCTGATGCATTCAAGGCTACAACAACAGTTGAAATCCTGAAGGTTGTTGATTACAAAGTAATCCTTTCCGTAGATGAAGATGAAGATGTTCCTGTAATCTACAGCGGCGTTGACGTTGACAACTATGGCCTGACAGATGACAGCGACCACTGGTCTCTGGAAGTAACAGCTAAAGAATCCTTCCCTGGCGCATGGTCCATGAGAAAAGGTTTCAACTTTGAACTGCCCGAGCATGTTTATGTTGCGGACATTGATGGTGTAGATGTTACTGGCACAGATAACTTCTACTGGAACGGCAAAGTAGAGCAGCATGATGTAAGTGAAGCAGACGTAGAGGCAGCTTTCTGGAATGCTTACAGAGAGGGCAGCCATGTTAATTTTGAATTTGCAAAGAGGGTATTTGACGATGTTGACAGCAGCCTGCGTGACAGAGAATGTGCAGAAATGACATTCAAGTTGAAACTGGTTGCAGACCCTGGTTTTGAGGGCGATGTAGTTCTGAAGCTGACAGGCGAACTGGTTGACGAGCAGGAAGTAACAATCGCGAAGTTCGTAAAACCTTACGAAGTTAAGGCTGAACAGAACGATATGAAGATTGACTACAGATACACAGATATCCCTACAACTATCACAATCACAGAGGCTGAAAAAGGCCTGTGGGCGAAGAATGAAGCTGAGTTCAGGTTCTCTATCGAAAAGGGCCACATCGAATTTGAGGGCGACCCTACATTCGAAATTGACAGCAAATCCAGCCTGGAAATCAAAGATGACAAGGCTTCCGGCGGCACGATTACTTTCACAGTGAAGACTGAATCCGATGAGCCTGCAACAGTAACAATCAAGGATATGCAGCTTTACATGGAAAGAAACATTCCTGCAGGCCCTTACAAGCTGAAGATTGGTTCTTCCTTGGCTGACAAATACGAAGCACAGATTCTGTTTGCACCTGATAATATGGCTAAAGCAGTAGTTGGCGATGACACCGGCTATCCCACAGGAAGCGAACCTGCTAAGATAACAAGCCATCCCAGCGATTGCGATAGCACCCATGCAGCAAAAGCTGATAGCTATGTTGGCTGCGTATGCGATTACAGCGATACAGTAAAAGAAGCATTCGTAAACGTTATCACAGCTGGTAGAGAAGTTGACGACGCTTCCTTCACAACAAAGGTAGTTGTACCCGTTGGCGAAAGCTACATTGTAGCAGGTGAGAAACAGATTGATCTGGATACACCCGCTTACATCAATGCAGCTGGCTACACAATGCTGCCCATCAGAGCAGTTGCAGTAGCACTGGGTATCAACAGCAACAACGTACTGTGGGATCAGCCCACAAAGACAGTTACAATCCTGTACGGCCAGAGAATCATCACAATGACTCAGGGTCAGAAGGTTGTATATGTAAACGGTTCCGCAATCCCTGCATCCGCAGCGGTTGAGAACACAAACAGCAGAACATTCCTGCCTATGAGAGACCTGGCTACAGCTCTTGGCGTAACAGATATCACATGGGATCAGGCTACAAGAACAGCTACACTGAACGGCAACCAGAAATAATTTCTGACCCGCGAAGGTAGAAAGAATGTAGGACGAGGAGCCCCGAAAGGGGCTCCTTTTTTGTGCTGGGGAATTTGGGGAAAAGGGATTGCATTTTTCTAGTAAAAGCATTATAATAAATGTAAGAAAAAGGACTGCCACCTTTGGTAGGGCGGTTAGTCCTAAGTAGGAGACCGTCTAACGCAAGTTAGGCGGTCGTGTGTTTCATATCACTTCTTACGCAAGCATAAGGTGATAATCGCTACAATTAGTATTCCAAGCTGAAACAGCCCTTCATATGTAACTGCGGAAATTTGCTGCGCAAATCACCCGAAGGGTGCCGCTTTTGGTTCCGTAGCATCACCCCCTTTTGTTTGGAAGTGACCAACTACGGCGGCGAAGCTGCCCTAACCGCTTCGCGGTCGCGGCACAAGTGGCAATCCTCAATACAATTTTACCATATTTTTGGTTTTTCGACAACTTCTTATATCTTTATATCCGATAAAATGGCAAAAGAAAAAGTATCCATAGATTGAAAATCGTTTGGATACTTTATATTTTTCGCAGGGCTTTACGCCAAAGCCATCACGAAAATCTGCCCCTGCTGGATAAAGGCATATTCCGGCGGTTTGGGGCCTTTTTTATTTTCCTCAGGAAAACGCGTGATAATATCTGCGATACGCAGCTGCACCGGAGCCATATAAACAGCCGCAATGAAAGCATCCGCCATGCCTTTGCAGCCTGCGTGTGCCATGCCTTTCAGCTGCCCAAGCACGATGATATTCCCGCTTGCCTTTATCTCCGCGCCGGGGTTTACATCCCCCACGATGACAAGGCTGCCGTCAAATTCAATCTTCTGCCCGTTGCGCAGGGAGCCTTTATGGAATTTCGTCAGGTTATGCGGGGACATTTCCTTTTCCAGCAGGTCGGAAAGCTGTTTCAGCTCGTTATTTTCCGTTTTCAGGAACGTAATTTGCATGGAGGTATGCTCGGTGATGATTTGGAACAGCGTTTCTTCCTCTTCATCCGTAAAGCTGCGTCCCTTGAATGCCAAAGAGGTTTTTACATTGTCGAAAAACTTCCCCGCTTCTTCGACTTTCTTTTCCAGCTGCTGGCAGAGCTCCTCGAAAGGCGCGTCCGCATCAAACAGAACTGTTACGCCGTCTTTTGTGCCTTTGAATATTACATAGTTTTCCTGATTCATACTTTTCCCCTCCTGTAACTTATTCTGCTAATATGGTTTGCATTGCCGTATTCTGCGGCTGGTAATCCAGCCCAAGGTATTCCCGTATGATGGACTTGGCAACCTCCTGCGCAAGCGCGCCGCTGCCTTCGCCGAACGGAATCATAACCGTAATGGCGATTTGCGGGTCATCGACCGGAGCAAAGCAGACAAACCATGTATGAGAGCTTCTGTTTTTATCTTCTTCCGCCGTGCCTGTTTTCACCGCCACTTCCACAGGCAGGTCGTCAAACTGGCGGCGGAGCGTGCCGTGGCTGCCATAAGCAACAAGCCGCATCCCTTCGTAAACCGTCTGTAAATTTTCCTCCTGGAAGGTTGTGACATTTTCTTTAGTTTCATCTGTCTGCTGGTAAAGACTGCCATCGGCATTCTGGATATGGTCTACCATATGCAGCTTGTAAAGCGTGCCGCCGTTGGCAAGCGTGGAAATATATTTTGTAATCTGTGCCGGCGTATAGCTGTTTACAGACTGGCCGATGATGGTTCGGATGGTATCGCCGTCTGTCCAGCGGGTTCGGCTCGTGCTTGCGTCAGGATTGAGCGTTTTGACCGCCCGCTCCTTATTATAAGGCGACGCCATTGTCGGCCCGTATTCGTCCAGCTCCAATCCGGTGAAGGTATTCAGCCCGAATGCTGCCATGTATTCGTTCAGCGTTGTGATGGATTCTATCGTGCCGCCGTTTTCGGCATTGCCCATGCGGTAAGCCAGTTCGTAAAAGAAGTAGTTGCAGGAAACCTCAAGCGCGTGGGCAACTGTGAGGCTGCCATGGTTGCTGCCTGTGTTGCTGTAAATCCAGCAGCGGGCGTATGGAAAGCCTGTATCGGTGAAAATACCCTTATCCTGAATAACGGTGTTTTGGGTGATTGTTCCGGTTTCCAGCCCGGCCAGCGCGGAAATCATTTTGAATGTAGAGCCGGGAGCTTTTTTCTGCTTCAAAGGGCGGTTGACCAGCGGCGTGTTGGTATCCTCCAAAAGGCTGTTATAATACGAATTGTTGAACGTATTGACCAGCTCGTTGTTATCATAAGAGGGATACGCCACGCTTGCAAGCACCTGCCCGCTGCCCACCTGCGAAACGAACACGGAGCCTGTCGAAGGGTCAAGCGCGGTTTCGCCGGGGGTAAGGTCGCCGCTTTGCAGCTTGTTCAATATAACGGTCAGCGGGCCCATCGCCCCGCTTGCAACAGCATTCCGTTCCGATTCTGTCAGTGTGATTACGCCCTGTTCTGCCATAATCAGTATGAACTGGCGCGGTGGTATCGTCCCACGGGAAACGCCGTCCAGCAGGAAATTCTGCACAGTGGTAACAGCATCATCCTGCTCAGGGTCAAACTCCGGTTCGGAAGCAAGGAAACGTTCATACAGCGCGCGCTGCTCACCACCCTCTGCCCGCATCAGCTTGGAGGAGGAAATGTGGTTTGCGCTAATCATTGTAGAAAACAGCTCTGCCGTAGAAATGGCATTTTTCCCTGAAGTTGTCAGCTTAGAAACAATGGCGTTTTTCAGCTGGTTTTCCAGTGCATCGAAAGCAGTTTTCTGAAGCTCGATATCCAACGTCAGGAAAAGGTCTTTTCCGGCGATAGGGTCTGTTGCGTCAATGACACTCATGCGCCGCCCCTGGCTGTCAACTTCGATTTCAACTTTCCCGTCCACGCCATTCAGCTGGCGTTCATAAAGCCGCTCCATACCGTCCTGCCCAACGATGTCCGTTGTGGTATACAGCGGGGAGCCATCGGGGGCAAGGTCATCTTTATACAGCGGATAATCATTTTCCGTCATCTGGCGGATATAGCCCAGAATATGGGAAAAATATTTCCCCTGCGGGTATTCCCGAAGGGAAACCGTACTGACTGTTACGCCGGGGAAAATATCCTGATTTTCCTCCACATAAGCAAGCGTTTTATCACTGACAACGGTGGCAATTGTGACGGATTGGAACTGCTGGTAGCGTTTCAGGAAAAGGGAATAGCGGATTCCCAGCGTATCGCGGGTGAGCTGTTCAGGCAGGCCCTCAGGCAGACCGAAATAATCCCGCAGATAATCCAGCGTTTGCAGGGAATCATATTGCAGTTGGTCATCTTCCATCTGCATACTTTCTTTCCAGTTTTTTTCCCGTGCAGCGTTGTCGTTGAACTGGAAGGAATAGGGGTATTCCCGTTCCAGCGGGAGTTCATCGGAAAGAGTTTCACCGAAGCTGCTCAGTTTCATCGCCAGCGTCAGGGCCATAATATTGCGGCTGCCGCACATGCAAAGGGAAAGATGCGTTCTTTTCTGGTCTGGCGGAAGCGTTTCGGGGACGTTATACTGCTCCATCAGGTAATCCAGACATTCCCCGGCAGTCATTTCCAGCTGTTTTTTCTTCAGCCCGATGGAGCTTTTCCAGCGGGTTTCCTGCCGCTCCCGTTCTTCCGCCGTTCCTGTGAAAGTAAAGGAATAGGGCGCGCGGGAGGTGATGGGGAGAGAATCGACCTGAGTACTGCCGTTTTCCCATAGATAATCCACCAATGCACCGACAAGCGCACGTTGCTCGTCTTCGGAAAATTCCTGTGTAACGCCGCCGTCCACCTGTACACTGTATGCCACGCGGTTGACCGCAAGCGGCCTGCCGTAACGGTCATATATTCCGCCGCGTGATGCGGGGACGTTCAGCTGCCTTGACGTGCTGACCATAACGGATTCCCGGTATTCCTCGCCGTGTACGATCTGTAACGAAAACAGGCGCAGGGCGATAGCCGAAAACATCACGATAATGCCGCAGAGCATTACGAATATTCTGTTTTTGCATAAATCCAGAAAATGTTCCAGATACCGTTCCAAATAATCTCTCATCTATTCCTCCCGTAACAGGGTGCGAAAATACCCTGCCTGCCGCAAAAACGTATGCACAAAGCGGCGATTCAAAACAAGCGGTATTTATATTTTTCTTTCAATTCAAGCCAGTCGTTTACACCAAACAGTATCCGGTAGATGGGGACGGTGATGACAGCAGTATAAACCATTACCGGCAGCATGACCTGAAACAGGAAATATAGCAGATTGCCCATTCCCTGAAATACAAAGCCGACTATATACACTGCGCCTTCGCACAGGCACGCCGCAATGCTGCAAAACAGCACAGGCAGAAGGTAGTTTTCGCGGTAAAAATCACGCTGGCTGCGCCCGAACAGTACGGCAAGCACAGCATATAGCAGGGCATACGCGCCGAGCGTGCCTCCAAAAAAAATATCCTGCAAAAGCCCCGCGCCAATGCCAACGAACGCGCCTTCCCGGCTGCCGCGCAGGAGTGCGTAGGAAACGGCGATGATCAGCGCGGTATTGGGCAAGACGCCGCGGATGGCAAACATCTGAAGCAGTGTAGTCTGCAATATGAAATTGATAAAAACCATCAGCGCCGTAATCAGTAGCCTCATGGGGTATCCTCCGTTTGATTTTCCAGCTGTGTGGTTTCTCCGCTGCCGCCCTTGCTGACAGCCAGTATGGTAGTCAGGTGCTTCAAATCTACAAAAGGCTCAATGATGGCGTATTTTGTCAGCCCGTTCGGGTCTGTTTCAAGCTCTGCCACCTTGCCTATGGGGATTCCGGCGGGATAAATATCGGAAAGGTGGGAGGTCACGATTTCATCGCCTACCATAATTTCCGCCTCCGCGTCGATGTATTCCATAGTGCACAGACCTTCGTTCAAAAGCGTGTAGCTGCCCTTGACAACACCAAGGTCGCCTGTGCGCAGGCTCATGGCAGGGACAGAACTGCGGCTATCCAGTATGGATTGCGCGCTGGAATAGGTCAGCCCGCTTTCCAGCACTTTGCCGACAAGCCCCTCCGGCGCAATCAGCACCATATTTGCGGTCATCTGATCGTTTGTGCCTTTGTCGATTGTAAAAACATCGTACCATACGCCGGGGTCTTTGGCGATGACTGATGTACCTGTGCTTTCCAGCTCAGGATAACGCTGGGCAATATCCAGCAGTGCGGAAAGGCGCTTGTTTTCCTCATCATAGAGCGAAAGACGCTTATTTTCCGCCAAAAGGTCCGCAATTTGGGTTTTCAGCTCCTCATTCTCCGTTTTCAGATCCCTTTTTTCACGGGCGGAGGTGATGCTTGTGTTTACCCAGCTGCTGATGCCTGTTGTCAGGTCCTGAAAAGGCGTGACAACAACGCCGATGGCACTTTCCAACAGTGTGGCGTTTATGTTTTTCCAGCTTGCGGCTACGGCAACGATGACAAGCACGAGCGTAACCGCGCGGATGATATGCTTTTTATGGCGTTCCAGGAACTGCTGCAAAACGAACGCTCCTTTCAATGGCGATAAAGGCGAAAACCGCGGGACGCCGTCCCGCACAATGCAAACCCTTTGAAAAGGGTTTGATCCCAAACTTTATTTTCGGAAAACTGCGTTTTCCGAGAGGAAATTTTATTATGCTGAGCATAAATTTATTTCTCAAGCGCACGAATGTGCGGCGGAAAAAGAGGCAGGGGGTGAAACCCCTTGCGGGGTATGGGCAGTACCCCATGGTCTTCAGGCTTTAGAAGATCGGCTTTCTGGGCGAAACGAGTACGGATTTCAGCGTGTCAATGTGCTCCAGAACAAGCCCTGTGCCCAAAGCCACACAGTTCAGCGGCTCGTTTGCGATATTCACGGGCATGCCCGTTTCTGACGTAATCAGTTCGTCAAGCCCGCGCAGAAGCGCGCCGCCGCCTGTCAGCGTGATGCCGTATTCCATGATATCTGCCGCAAGCTCGGGCGGCGTCGCTTCCAGAGTCTGCTTGATGCTGTCGATAATGGAGCCGACAGGTTCGCTCAAGGCCTCGCGGATATGGATAGAATTGACCTCAATCGTTTTAGGCAGGCCGCTCAACAGGTCGCGCCCGCGTATTTCCATTTTTTCCTCCCGTTCCAGCGGGAACGCGGAACCGATGGTGATTTTGATTTCCTCCGCAGTACGGTCGCCAATGGCAAGGTTAAATTCACGCTTGATATAGTTGACAATGGCGTTGTCCAAAGCATCGCCCGCTACGCGCAGGGACGTGCTCGTGACGATGCCGCCAAGGGAAATGACTGCGACTTCACTCGTGCCGCCGCCGATATCTACAACCATGCTGCCTGTCGGGTCGGCTACGGGCAGCCCCGCGCCAATGGACGCCGCCATAGGTTCCTCAATCAGGTAGGTGTCCTTGTCTTTTGAACCGGCAGCAACAGCTGCTTCCATGACCGCGCGCTTTTCCACTTCCGTTACACCGGAGGGCACGCAGATGACAATGCGCGGCTTCGGCCCGAACATGGAACGGACATATGCTTTATTGATAAAATAGCGCAGCATTGCCTGCGTTACGTCAAAATCTGCGATAACGCCGTCTTTCATCGGGCGGATTGCCACGATGTTGCCGGGTGTACGGCCGATCATATCCTTTGCTTCGTTGCCAACGGCAAGAACTTCCTTTGTCTGTGTGTTGATGGCGACAACGGAAGGTTCATTTACAATAATGCCTTTTTCTTTCATATATACCAGCGTGTTTGCGGTGCCAAGGTCGATACCCATATCTTTGGAAAACATAATTTACCCCTTTCGCTATGCATCAGCCGCCCTGCGGGCGTGTGTTGGTTTTCAGTTTATTTTGATTGTTTTTTCATGTGTTTTTGATATTTTTTGACTGTTTTTTTCATGGATACTGAAAATTTTGCCTTATATTTTATCATACATCTTTTCGGCTGTTTTTTCAAGAAAAGACGCGTATATTTTGGAATTTCTTAAGAACTGCGGGAAGGAAAGCGAAGGCCCGGGACGCAGAAGCGGATACCAAAGTCCCCGGGTTTTATTTCACAGCCGGCGGTAGAGAAAAAATGCCAGTACGATGCCGATAAGGCCGGCGATGGTGAAGCGTATGGTAAAGCCAAACTGCAATGTCAGTACGCCAAGGTCCAGCACGAGCGGCGAGGTCAGCCCGAAACTGCTGCCATACGCCAGCCAGCCCAGCCCGGAAAAGCCTCCGAACAGATTGGCGAAAAATCCTCCCAAAACAACCCCTGCCAAAAGCAGGAGCAGCAAAATCCATATATTCTGTGGCGAATGTCCCTTCATACTCTGATTGTCCTCCTTTAATAGATGTTACCATACTCTCTATCAGCATAGCCGAAAAACAGCTGTTTTTTACTATCCGTCCCTGTAAAAATATGCAGTGATGGAAAAAATTTGTTTTAACGAGTATAGCACATCTTTCCGGAAGGGTAAAGGAACAAAAAAACGCCTCCTTCCTGTTTCATGCGGAAAATGCACGAAAAACAGAGGAAGGAGCCGCTTTTTGAAACAGTATGTCGTTTTGCGCCTGAAATTTTGTTTATTGTATACTGTCTGCGCAGGGGAAACGCCGCACCGCGAAAAAGAGATAGGCGGCGGCTGTCCCGAGGGGGAACAACAACAGGAAAACTACTGTGTTTATCAGTGTGAAGTTATATGTATTGGAAACCTCGCCATATTCCAGAAGGTATCTGCACGCCAGCCCCAATACGGTGAACGCCAGCAGCCGGAGAAATACGGCGGCAAGTTTCCCCCTCCCATACAGACAGGCAAGCAGGCTGCCCAGATTGCAGGCAGTTATCAGGAGAAGAAACAGTATCATGCCGTCCAGATACTCCGCTGGAAACCGGAGCGGGAAGAAACAGCAGGACGCCAGAACAATGGGCGCATATGCCAAAATGCGCATCAGAAAAGGATGCCGCTGGACCGCCGCCGGTGTGTTTTCGTGGTTAACTTTCTGCATAACAATACCTCCTTGCCTGCATTTTCGGATTTACTTCTATAATACCATTATTATAGCATAAATCGAAGCAGGGGCGCAAAAATATTTTATGCCGCCGCACTGTCCTCATGCCTTTCTCCGATGGTTCGCAGAACTGGAAAGCTTATTCCTGCACGATGCGCACGAATGAAACGGCGTATGCTCCTAAAATCTGCCCGCATGGGATTGCCGCAGCGTTGGGGGCAGTCAGAGCCTGTCTGTCATACTTTGTTTTGGCTCTGTCGGCACGGCAACAATAGATGTTCCGCCAGTGCTTGCGCCATACGCGCTGTTTTCGTCAAATTTCCATGCAAATTTACAGCTGCAAAATTCTTTATTCTGGTCTATGCGTCCGGCAGGGCGGAACTTTACTGTATCACAGGGAAAGAAACAGCCGTCATTGTCAGATTCAGCCGGACAGCCGCCAGTTTTGCCGAGGCGGGTAAAGCAGATTTCCAGAAAGGGGGCGCGGAAAACTGTCGCATTTTTGGCTGTTTTACAGGAAATATCTGTTTCAGGGCTTTCCCAGTTTGCAATGTTCAGCCAGCCGCGTTTGCCGAAGCCTGCAACGGGTGTATTCAGCTCCAGATAAATTGTGTCTTTTCTGCCCCTGCGAATTTCCGCATTGATGCGGAGGACAGGGCGGAGGGATTCAAAGCCCTCCGGCAGAAGTGCGCGCAGGCGGTCCTGTTCCGCGTGGTATGCCATAACAAACTGTGTGACATATGTGTGCATTGCAATTCCCCATTTCTAACTGTTTAAGTGCCCTGCCCTGACAGCATGGATACGCAGCCAGAGCAGGGCTGATTTGATTTTATGTTTATTTCGTCTGTTCCGCTATGATCTCTTTTGCTTTTTCCAGCGCATCGCCAATTTTAGAGGCGTCCTTGCCGCCCGCCTGCGCCATATTCGGGCGTCCGCCGCCGCCGCCGCCGCAGACTGCCGCCGCCGCTTTGATGATATTTCCGGCGTGTACGCCTTTTTTCACAAGGTCCTCCGTTGCCATTGCCAGCAGGCTGACCTTGCCGTCCTTGGCGCCGGCAAGCACAACTACGCCGCTGCCCAGTTTATCCTTGAGCTGGTCGCCAAGAATGCGCATAGCATTGCCGTCCATATCCTTGACTTCTGCCGCAAGCACAGCCATGCCGTTGATTTCCACCTTGCCGGAAAGAATGCCTTCCGCCGCACCGCCTGCCATTTTCGCTTTGAGTTTTTCCAGTTCTTTTGCCATTTCCTTCTGTTCCGCCAGAAGCTGTTCAACGCGGTTCAGAAGCTGTTCCGGTGCGGCTTTTACCAGCTTGCAGAGCGTGCGGACTTCGTCCTCCTGCGCCTGATAATATTTCAGCGCGCCTTCGCCGGTCAGGGCTTCGATTCTTCTTACGCCTGCCGCAACGCCGTTTTCGGAAAGTATCTTGAAGGAGCCGATTTGCGCCGTATTTTTCAGGTGCGCGCCGCCGCAAAGCTCAATGCTGTAACCGCCCATATCCACCACGCGGACAACATCACCGTATTTTTCCCCAAACAGAGCCATCGCGCCTTTTTCACGAGCCGCGTCGATCGGCATTTCCTCCGCAGAAATCGCGTAGCTTGCGAAAACAGCTTCATTGACAAGACGCTCGGTTTCTTTCAATTCCTCGGGCGTCATTGCCGTAAAATGCGTAAAGTCAAAGCGCAGTCTGTCAGGGCTGACATAAGAGCCAGCCTGTTCTACATGGCTGCCCAGCACTGTCCGCAGGGCTTTATGCAGCAGGTGCGTTGCGCTGTGGTTTCTGGAGGAGGAAAGCCGCAGGGCTTCGTCAATCGCCGCAGAAGCTGTGTCATTCAGTGCAATTGTGCCATCTGCCACTGTACCCGTATGCGCGGTTTTTCCGCCGACAACCTTTACACAGTCCGTAACCGTAACTGTGCCGGTTGCAGTGCGTATCGTACCATGGTCGCCCACCTGGCCGCCGCTTTCCGCATAGAAGGGGGTTTTATCCAAAAATACCGCGACTTCGTCCCCTGCCTGTGCCGCGCCGGAAATTTCGTTGTTTGCAACGAGCGCAATGATTTTTGCGTCCGCAACCTCAGAAACGTCATAGCCCGCGAAAGCTGTTTGCAGTTCTGTGGGAATTTCATTGTAAACCGTTTCCGCTGCGCCCATGTAGTTGGATTTCGCGCGGGCGGAACGTGCGCGTTCCTTCTGCGCCTTCATTTCTGCCGAAAATGCGTCTTCATCTACGCGCATGTCTGCTTCTTCCAGAATTTCCTTTGTCAGGTCGATAGGGAAGCCATAGGTATCGTAAAGCCGGAAGGATTTTTCGCCGCTCATGACGCTCTGCCCTGCCGCTTTCATTTCCTCAATATCCGCCTTCAAAATTTCCATGCCTTTGTCAATCGTTTTGTAGAATGCATTTTCTTCGGTGGAAAGGATTTTGAAAATGTAATCCTGTTTGTCCACCAATTCAGGGTATGCGTCGCCACTGCATGCGATAACGGATTTGGAAAGCTCTGCCAGAAATTCGCCCTGAATGCCCAGGAGCTTGCCGTGGCGTGCCGCGCGGCGCAGCAGGCGGCGCAGTACATAGCCCCGTCCTTCGTTGGAGGGCAGTACGCCGTCTGCCGTCATCATGGTAACGGAACGGATATGGTCTGTGATTACACGGACAGAAACATCTGTTTTATGGTCTTTGCCGTATTCTACGCCAGCTTTCGCACAGACAGCGTCACGTACCGCTTTGACGGTATCTACGTCAAAAATGGAATCCACGCCCTGCATGATGGTTGCCATACGTTCCAGCCCCATGCCTGTGTCCACATTTTTAGATGCCAGTTCGGTATAGGTGCCGTCCTCCTCGGCATTGAACTGCGTCAGGACGAGGTTCCAAAATTCCATATAACGGTCACAGTCGCAGCCTACGCCGCAGTCCGGCTTGCCGCAGCTGTATGCTTCGCCGCGGTCGAAATAGATTTCCGTGCAGGGGCCGCAGGGGCCTGTGCCGTGCTCCCAGAAATTGTCTTCCTTGCCCAGTTTTTTGATTCTGTCCCAGGGCAGGCCGACTTTTTCGTGCCAGATGCTGCCGGTTTCATCGTCCTCCTCATAAATGGTGACATACAGCTTGTCTTCGGGGATTTCCAGCACTTCCGTCACAAATTCCCAGGACCAGGGGATAATCTCATTTTTGAAATAATCGCCAAAGGAAAAATCGCCGAGCATTTCAAAAAATGTGCCGTGACGTGCGGTTTTGCCAACGTTGTCAATGTCGCCTGTGCGGATACATTTCTGGCAGGTCGTTACACGCTTTCTGGGCGGGATTTCCTGACCGGTGAAATACGCTTTCATCGGCGCCATGCCGGAATTGATTAACAGCAGGCTGTTGTCGTTGTGGGGGACAAGGGAGAAACTCTGCAAACGCAGATGCTCTTTGCTCTCGAAGAATGCAAGGAATGCTTCTCTGATTTCATTTACGCCTAATTTTTTCATGTTATTCCTCCTTAAAAAATTGCTATTGCTCAGGCAGTGCCGCCACAGGTATCTGCACACGACTTTCCGGCAGATTTTGCCGGCTTTTTCGTTAAAAATTCCTGCCGTACCGCCCATCTGGCGGCTCTGCCGCGCCACATTGTACGCCTGTGAATTTTTGACTGGAATCCGCCCCGATTATGCTCGAAAATACATATACATGACTTATGACGACACTGCCTATACTGTGCAGACAGATATGTTCCAACGGTTTGCAGGGGGTGGAAGAACGGCATATGTCTCCAGGGTTTTTCCTGATAAAAAAAGCCCCTAATCCGAAGATTAGGGACGACTTTACCGTGGTACCACCCTGATTACAGCCATAAGGCTGCCGCTCTGACCCGTTAACGCCGGGGATACGCCGCAGCATACTCTGTTTTCCGCCGCAGGACCGGACTCTTTTCCTTGGAACAGGGAAAAGAGTGCCTGAAAAGACCGCTTCACCGCCGCGCTGCCGGAAACCTCACACCCATTGGCTTCCTCTCTGAAGGTACTGCCGACGCTTACTCTTTCTTTTCCTGGCCTTTTTCTGATTAATACCATGATTATAGCGACAGGCGTTTTTTTTGTCAAGGCTTTTCGGAAATTCCGCAAATTGCCTGCCGCAGCGGGAAAGGGGTTCCTTGTCGAAATGCGGGGAATGTGGTAGAATAACGAAAAACGGACGGCGGCAGATAAGGAGGGGTTTGGATGGATTTGTCATTGCAGCTTTCCCAGAAACAGGTATTGTCACAGCGGATGCAGCAGTCGGTGGAGATTTTGCAGATGAATACGCTTGCCCTTTCGGAATATGCCAAAACGCTTGCGGAGGAAAATCCTCTGCTGGAATGGGAGGAGGAGCCTCCCTTTGGGACGGAGCGCGGCGAACGGCTTTTGCAAAAGCTGGAATGGCTGCGGGAAAACGATGAGCAGAACAGGGGCGGCTACCGGGTGGAGGAGGAAAATGAAGGGGAGCGGGAGAACGGCCGTTTTGGCAGGAGGAACGCGGAAAGTCTGCGGGAATATCTTCTGTTTCAAATCAATATCCTGAAAGAAGGGGAGCGGAAAAAACGTGTTTTGCGCTTTCTGGCGGAAAGTACGGAGGAAAACGGCTATCTGGAGGCGGGCGCGCTGGACGTGGCAAAGGAACGTTACCATATTACGGCGGAACAGGCGGAAGGACTTCTGCACCTGCTGCAAACGCTGGACCCTCCCGGCGTAGGTGCGCGGGACCTGCGGGAGTGTCTTCTGATACAGCTGAAGCAAAAAGGGGCGTCTGGGCCGGCATGCCGGATTGTGGAGGATTTTTTAAGCGAGCTGGCAAAAAACAGGCTGGGCTATATTGCCAGAAAGCTGGGAGCCTCCGAAGAGGCTGTTTGTGCGGCGGCAGAGGAAATACGCGGCTGTGAGCCAAAGCCGGGGCGCGGCTTTTTCAGCGGGAAGCCTGTGGAGTATGTCGTGCCGGATGTGCTGGTGGAGCGGGAGCGGGACGAACTGACGGTCATGCTGAACGGCTTTGCCGCGCCGCGTCTGCGGCTGAGTTATTCCTATGTTAAGCTGCTGCGGCAGGGCGCGGGTGCGGAAACGGAAGAATATATTGCGAAGAAGCTGAAACAGGCAGAATGGGCATTACAGTGCATTGCGAAACGGGAATCAACGCTGAAACAGACGGCGGAGGAAATCGTGGGGCGGCAGAAGGAGTTTTTCCTGCGTATGGACGGACAGCTGCGCCCGCTGCGTATGGCGGATGTGGCACAGAGCATAGGCGTGCATGAATCTACGGTCAGCCGGGCGGTAAAGGATAAATATTTGCAGTGTGACAGGGGCGTGTATCCTCTGGCGGCGTTTTTTTCGACTGCGCTGGCAACGGGCGGGACAGATGCCGTTTCCGCCGACAGCGTCAAACAGCGTCTGCGGGCGTTGATAGAGCGGGAGGATAAAACGAAGCCCCTGAGCGACAGGGAACTGACGGAACTGCTGCAGGGGGAAGGCGTGCGGATTTCACGCCGGACTGTCGCGAAATACCGCGAAGGCATGGGGATTGCGGGCGCGGCGGGGCGGAAAAGATATTAAGAAACTATCCGTAAATATCCTGCTTCATCTTTTCCGGCAGTCTTTGCCACTTTTCCTTGCCGTACCACCCAGCACGCCTGCAAAGAAGCTCCTTGCCTGCCGAAAAATCTGACTGTGAAATCTGCACATATCTTATTTACGGATAAGGTCTAAGACCTCGGGGCTCTGCCCCGAACCCCGCTTCTTTCTTTCAAAGAAAGAAGCAAAGAAGATTTCTTTGGAACAGGTTCCGCAGTTTTATAAATTTATGCTTGCTGAAGGAAATATCCATGTAAAAAGATAGAGAGCAGGAAAAGAAGGTGTATATATGCTTGGGATAAGACCATATAAACCTGCCGACGCAGATACAATACTATCGTGGTGTAAGGAAGAAAAAGCGTTTTATCAGTGGACGGCAGGGGTGCTGGGAGAGTATCCAATTTCACAAAATGAATTCCGGTTTGTTGAGTCGCTGATGCCGTTTACTGCATTTGATGAAACAGGAATGGTTGGCTTTTTTACATTAAGAAATCCTGATGAAGCAGCGAATGAATTGCGCTTTGGCTTTGTTACGGTAAAACCCGATAAGCGTGGGAAAGGTTATGGAAAAGCGATGCTCCGATTGGGTTTGGAATTTGTATTCGAACGATACGGTGCAAAAAAAGCAACGCTTGGAGTTTTTGAGAACAATCCGTCAGCGTATTACTGTTATAAGTCTGTTGGTTTTCATGAAACAGCTCGGGATATAGCTGAAACATACCATGTTTTGGGTGAAGAATGGAAATGCAGAGAAATGGAGATAGAAAGTGATTTGTAAGATAAGAAGATAGAAGCTATCAGCTCCGGCAAGTTTGGAGGCGGCCCTCTCAAATAAAAAAAGTGCAGGATCATCTTCGGAATGGACTGCCGCACCCATATACAGAGCTGTTTGCTTTCAATACAATATCTTGCAGGGTGCATGAAAAAGCAGGGTTCCAATATGAGGGTGCATTGAGAAGTAATGTTGTAAAGAATGGAAATATGACTGATATGAAAATGCATTCTATATTATAGAAAGAAGAAATAGAGGGGGAAACGATGGACGACATTTTTCGTATGGAACTGGATAAAAGCGAAACCGCCGCGCCGCTCTACCAGCAGCTGGCAGACGGCATTGCGCGGTTGATTGCGGACGGGCATCTGCCTGCGAACAGCAAGCTCCCGCCTATCCGCAAACTGGCGGGGCAGGCTGGTGTGAACCCCGCAACCGTCGTTACGGCGTATAAACATCTGGAAAGCAAGCAGATGGCATATTCGCGCATCGGCAGCGGTACGTTTGTTTCCCCCCTGCCTGTGGAGCAGGCGCCAGAGCCTGTTGCAAACCTGAATATCCGCCCATACCACAGAGGCATAAATCTGGAAAATGCCATCAATTTTGCAAATACATCCCTGCCGCATGAAATGTTCCCTGTCGCGGCGTTTAAGCGTGCGTTTGACGAGGTTCTGGAGCGGGAAAAGGGCGGCGCATTCAGCTATATGGACATTATGGGGCATGAGCCGCTGCGCGCCTTGCTCTGCGGCTATCTGGAAAGCTGCGGAATCAAGACTTCTGTGGAAAATGTGCAGATTATTTCCGGCGCGCAGCAGGGGGTTGACCTGATTTCAAAAGCCATCCTGCGTTTTGGTGATGTTGTTTTTGTGGAAAAGCCGACGTTCTACGGCGCGGCGGGGGCGTTCCTTTCGCGCGGGGGCAAGCTGGTTGAAATCCCTTTGCTGGAGGACGGCATGGATATTGCCGCGCTGGAGAATTATCTCAAGCTCTACCAGCCGAAGCTGATTTATATGACGGCGTATTTCCAGACGCCGACGGGCGTTTCTTATTCGCTTGAAAAAAAACGCCGCCTGCTGGAACTGGCGGAGCAGTACGGCGCGTACATTATAGAGGAAGACGATTACTACGATTTTCACTACGGCGCAGAGCCGCTTGTGTCGCTGAAAGCGCTGGACTATAAAAACAGGGTCATTTATATCAAGAGCTTTTCCAAGATACTCATGCCGGGGCTGCGCATGGGGCTGATCGTACTGCCGAAAAAGATCCGGCAGGCGGTGATGGAAGCGAAATATACGACTGACCATTCTTCTTCCGGTTTCATGCAGCGGGCAATGGAATATTATCTGCGGGAAAACGGCTGGGAAACGCATGGCGCGCAGATGCGGCAGTACGGCGGGGCGAAATACCGCAGGGCGCTTTCCGCGGCGTGGAAATATCTGGGCGGACTGGCGCGTTACGGGAAGCCGGAGGGCGGGGTCAGTTTATGGCTGGAACTGCCGGAGGGCGTCAGCGCGGAGGGGTTCTGCGGGAAGATGCTGGAGAAAAATGTCGTGCTGACGCCGGGCAGCCAGTATGAAATCAGCGGCGAGGACGACCGGCATGTCAGGCTCAGCTTTGTGGGGCTGAGCGACGACAAGATTGACGTGGGCATGAAGCGCATGGGCGACATGCTGCGGGAAATAGTAAAGGGCTGAAAGCCGGAAGCAGGGGGACTGCCTCCGGTTCAGGGCAACCCCTGCAAAAGCCTCTGGAAGCCCTCGGCGGCTTTCGAGGGGGCAAATTCGACAAGCTCATACCGGGCGATGCCTTCCCTGAAAAAAGGGTCTTGCTCCATCACCTTCTGTGCTTCTTCCCGCGTGGGAAAATTGCAGAGGATTACGCCACCGGTGCGGGGGATTTTCCGTCCGGAGCAGAGGAAACGCCCCGCGCGGTACTGCCTGTCCAAATAGCGGATATGCTCCGGCAAAAACCGTTCTACCTCTGGAAGGGGCTTGATATAAGTCAAAAGAAAAAGAAACATAATGGAACCTCCTGGATAAAAAATGACTTTGGTCAGTGACTATGGTCATGATTATATGCTGTTATGCCAAAATTGTCAATACGTAAAGGGAGTATTTGAAATGGAACAGAAGAAATCGCGGAAGGAAAAAGCTGCGGATACGAAACGGAAAATATTTGAAACGGCAGCCGGGCTGATTCGGCAGAAGGGCTATGCGCAGGTGACGGTCAGCGAAATCTGCAGGGCGGCAGGGATCGCGAAGGGCTCGTTTTATGTGTATTACCAGTCGAAGGAGGATATCGTCCGGGAAAGCTATTATGGGGACATGCAGACGTACCTTGATAAGCGGTATGCGGAATTTTTAGAGGGGAACCCTCAGAAAACGGCAGCGGAACGGATTACCCGTTTTCTGGAGCTGGAGCTTGCTTTTGCGGAATATGCCGGACATGAGCTGACCTGCATGGCATATGCGCTGAACCTGGGGGCGTGCGCGCCAGGAACGTCCCGCCATTTTGCACGGAGGCAGTTTTCGGAAACGCTGTATCATGAAATTGAGGCGGGCATGGAAAACGCAGCCTGCGGCTTTTCCTGTGATGAGGCGTTCCAGTATCTCGAAAGCATCGTGCGGGGAATCCTGGCGACGTGGTGCTTTTCCGGCGGGGCGTTTGATATCGGCGGGCTGGGCGGGAAATTCATCAGGCAGGCTGTCAGCGGCATTTTTGGGCAGGGGGACGCCTGCCAAGAGGGAGCTTATTGTCAAAATACCTGAAAATGGGGCAGGAAAACCCCTTGGAATATGGTAATAAATGAAGCTTTACTTTTATAGATAATAAGTGTAAACTAGAGTTGAAATTATTTCGCATACAAACCAAATTCCGCGCCTGCTTCCGGACGGGAGAAGCCATTTTATTGTGCAGGAATCCGGTGACGGCGTCCATGGCAAAAAGTTTTTTCGTCTTTTTTCCGCAAAAATATTGTGAAATTATTATTTTTGTATTAAAATATTGCTGTTAAGGGCATCTACGCAGAAAAACAGAATGCCGTACCAGGCGGAGGGGAAAAGTTTCTTCCGGTTTTTCCTTCCTGCGAAGCGGCGTTTTCTTTTGGCGGGGCTGCCTGAACCAGCTGTATTTTTATAAAGCATAACAAAAGGAGGCGCCAGCCTCCCGAACCCGCGCTTTTCAAGCGCTAAACCATTTAACAGAGGGGGATAATATGCAAGGTTTAACATTCAAACGCGGAGTGCATCCTCCCGATGGGAAAGCCCTTTCGGCTGACCAGCCCATCAAGGTGATACTCCCAAAGGAAAATTCTGAATTGTTCTATCCCATGAGCCAGCACATCGGCGCGCCCTGCGATCCGCTGGTGGCTGTTGGTGACCATGTGAAGGTAGGACAGAAAATCGCCGAATCCGGCGCGTTCATGTCCTCTCCCATTTTTGCCAGTGTTTCCGGCGAAGTGGTGGACATCCGCCCGATGCTGGTTCCCGGCGGTGCGATGGTAAAATCCATCGTTGTGAAGAACGATGGCAAGATGGAAGAAATCGAAGGCCTGAACGAAGGCAGGGACTACACGACAATGTCCAATGACGAAATTCTTGCAGCAATCAAAAACGCAGGCGTTGTCGGCCTTGGCGGCGCGGGCTTCCCGACGCATGTAAAGCTGAACCCGCCTAAGGATACGCCCATCGACCATATCCTCATCAACGCGGCAGAATGCGAGCCTTACCTGACCTGCGACTACCGTCTGATGCTGGAAGAACCTGAGCGCATCGTGCGCGGCCTTCAGATTATGCTGAAGCTGCACCCCAATGCAAAAGGCGTTATCGGCATTGAGATGAACAAGCCCAAAGCGATCGAGGCGATGACAAAGGCGTGCGAAGGCATCGATAACATCATGGTACAGCCCCTGGTGACGAAATTCCCGCAGGGCTCCGAGAAACACCTGATTTATGCAATCACGAAACGGGAAGTAAAATCCGGCGCGCTGCCCGCAAGCGCAGGCTGCATTGTGGATAACGTAGACACGGTTGTGGCTATTGAGCGCGCAATCTGTAAAGGTCGCCCGCTGATGAGAAGGATTGTGACGGTTTCCGGCAGCGGCATCAAGAACCCCGGCAACTACAAAATCCGCATCGGCATGACACTGCGTGACCTGGTAGACGCAATCGGCGGCTTCAACGAGGAGAATCCTCCCGTAAAACTGATTGCCGGCGGCCCTATGATGGGTCCTACACTGTATACGCTGGACGTTGCGTCCGTAAAGACAACATCCGGCCTGCTTTGCTTTACAAAGGACGAAGCGTATATTCCTGAGGAAAGAAACTGTATCCGCTGCGGCAAATGCGTAGAGCATTGCCCGATGGGGCTGATGCCCTTCCAGCTGAATGCCTGCGCAATCAAGGGCGACGGCGAAGGCTTCGTAGCGCATCATGGCCTGGACTGCATCGAATGCGGCAGCTGTTCCTATGAATGTCCCGCAAAGCGTCAGCTTGCGCAGTCTATCCGTGCGACGAAGAAAATCGAAGCAGGAAAGAAGGCAGCAGCGGCAGCGGCGGCAAGAGCAAAGGCTGAGGCAGAAGCGAAAGCAAAAGCCGAAGCAGAGAAAAAGTGAGAAGGGGGAGAATAAAACATGGCTAACTTTGTAGTATCCGGTACCCCTCATGTGCGTTCCAAAGAATCCATCCAGAGCATTATGCGCGACGTTGTGATTGCTCTGGTTCCCGCAACAATTATGGGTATCATTTATTTCGGTGTGAATGCTTTGATCCTGATTCTGGCTTCCATCGTATCCGCCGTTTTCTTTGAATGGCTTTATCAAACGCTCCTGAAGAAGCCCGTTACTATCAGCGACCTGAGCGCAGTTGTAACCGGCCTTCTGCTGGCAATGAACCTGCCCGCGTCCGCTCCTATTTGGGTGCCTGTTGTTGGCAGTGCGTTCGCAATCATTTTTGCAAAACAGCTTTTCGGCGGTCTGGGGCAGAACTTCATTAACCCCGCTCTGGCAGGGCGTGCGTTCCTGCTGGCATCCTATCCGACGGAAATGACAACATGGACGGCTCCCACAGGCTTCAGCGGCGCAGATGCGGTTGCTGTTGCTACGCCTCTGGCGCAGATGAAGGGCGGCGTATTCCCTGATGCATCAATCGCGGATCTGGCGCTGGGCACGAACATCGGCGGCTGTATTGGTGAAACCTGTGCGGTTGCACTGATTATCGGCGGCATTTATCTGCTGTATAAGCACGTTATCAGCTGGAAGATTCCTGTAATCTACATAGCAACCGTTTTCGTACTGTCCGCGCTGATTGGCAGACAGGGCGTGCGTATGCCTGTACATGAAATGTTCGCAGGCGGCCTGATGCTGGGCGCGTTCTTCATGGCAACAGACTACGCTTCCTCCCCTGTTACACCGAAGGGGCAGATTATCTTCGCACTGGGCTGCGGCCTTCTGACAACGCTGATTCGTACATTCGGCGGCTATCCTGAGGGCGTATCCTATTCTATCCTGATTATGAACCTTTGCGTACCTCTGATTGAGAGATTTACAGAGCCTACAATCTTTGGCGCTTTACCGAAAGTGAAGGAGGCGAAAAAAGCATGAACATGAAAGAAGTAGTAAAACCCGCTGTCGTTCTGCTGATCATTGCCGGCATAGCCGCTGCCCTCCTGGGTGTAGTGTCCGAAGTAACAAAGGCTCCTATTGCGGCGCAGACGGAAAAGACCCTGAACGAGGGCATGATGGCTGTTATGCCGGACGGCGGCAGCTTTACGGAAATTACTGACGCGGAAAAGACAGGCACGATCCAGGCTATTTATAAAGCGGAAAACGGCGGCTTTGTTATCACAACGGCTCCCGGCGGCTTTGGCGGCGCTGTCAATACAATGGTTGGCATTGGTGAGGATGGCGTGATTACCGGCCTGCGCGTTACAAGCCATTCCGAAACGCCCGGTCTGGGCGCAAAATCCACCGACCCCTCCTTCTATGAGCAGTTTGCGGGCAAATCCGGCACGCTGGCAGTAACGAAGGACGGCGGTGAAATTGTACCTATTACAAGTTCAACCATCACTTCCCGCGCTGTTTGCAGCGGCGCACAGGAAGCATTGGATTGGGTCGCAGCGAATGGAGGTGCTTATTGATGGCTAACCCGCTGAAATTGATTAAAAATGGTATTGTCAATGAAAACCCCACATTCGTACAGGTTATCGGTATGTGTCCGACGCTGGCTGTAACAAGCTCTGCAATCAACGGCATCGGCATGGGGCTTTCCACAACAGCAGTTTTGATTTTCGCAAATATTTTCGTATCCCTGCTGAGAAAGGTAATCCCTGATACAGTACGTATCCCCTGCTTTATCGTTGTTATCGCAACATTCGTAACCATCATCGAATTTGCGTTGAAAGCGTATCTGCCGGCATTGAACGCATCACTGGGTCTTTACATCCCCCTGATTGTTGTTAACTGTCTGATTCTGGCAAGAGCAGAGGCGTTCGCTTCCAAAAACGGGCCTGTTGCGGCGGCGTTTGACGGCATCGGCATGGGCCTTGGCTTTACCATCGGCCTTGGCGTTCTGGGCCTTGTGCGTGAATTCATCGGCGCAGGCACGCTGTTTGATATCACAGTGCTGCCCGAAGCATTCCCCAGGACACTGCTGTTCGTAATGGCTCCCGGCGCGTTCTTCACGCTGGCATGCCTGATGGCTGCCCTGAATCATTTCAGGAATAAAAACTAAGATAAGGAGGGGAAATAAATGAATCTGATATTATTGGTTTTGGCCGGGATTTTCGTTAACAACTACGTTCTGTCCCAGTTCTTAGGTATCTGCCCCTTCCTTGGCGTTTCTAAGAAGGTAGACACCGCGGCCGGCATGGGCATGGCCGTAATCTTCGTAATGTCCCTCGCGGCGGCGGTAGCGTGGCTGGTTTACGCGTTTATCCTTGAGCCTCTGGGCATTACATACCTGTATAACATTGCGTTTATCCTGGTTATCGCGTCGCTGGTGCAGTTCGTTGAGATGTTCCTGAAAAAAGCGGCTCCTGCGCTTTATCAGGCTCTGGGCGTGTTCCTGCCCCTGATTACGACAAACTGTGCGGTGCTGGGCGTTGCCGTTCTGAATATGCAGAAGGACTACAACTTCATTCAGGCTGTCCTGAACGCGCTGGGCGGCGCAATCGGTTTTGCGCTGGCTATTGTGCTGTTTGCGGGTATCCGTGAAAGAATTGCTGATAATGACACACCGAAAGCCTTTGATGGGTTCCCCATGGCTCTGCTGACAGCGGGCCTGATGTCCATCGCGTTCCTGGGCTTCTCCGGTCTGATTAAACTGTAAGAGAAGGAGGGTAAACAAGAATGGATCCAATGAGTATTGTATATCCCGTCCTGAGCGTTGGCGGTATTGGCGTTGTTTTCGGCGCTTGCCTTGGCGTTGCGAGCCAGGTGTTCAAGGTTGACGAGGATCCCAGAGTTAGCGCAGTGCTGGAGGCTCTGCCCGGCGCGAACTGCGGCGGCTGCGGGTTCCCCGGCTGCGGCGGCTGTGCGTCCGCAATCGTTGCGGGCACGGCTCCTGTAAATGCCTGCCCTGTTGGCGGCGCGGCTGTTGCGGAAAAGGTTGGCTCTATCATGGGTATCGAGGCTTCCGCCTCCGAACCGATGGCTGCTTTCGTAAAATGTGGCGGCACATGCGAAAAAGCAAAGGAAAAATATGATTATTTCGGCATCGATGACTGCAATATGGCTGTTCAGCTGGCTGGACAGGGCGCGAAAAGCTGTTCTTATGGCTGCCTTGGTCTGGGAAGCTGCAAAAAAGCCTGCGCGTTCGGCGCGATTGAAATTGTGGACGGCATTGCCGTAATTGATAAGGAAAAATGCGTTGCCTGCGGCAAGTGCGTTTCCACATGCCCGAAGCATATCATTGAGCTGCTTCCGGCAAAGAAGAAAGTAAAAGTGCAGTGTTCTTCCAAAGATGTAGGCAAAAATGTTATGCCTGTATGCTCTACCGGCTGCATCGCCTGCAAGATCTGCGAAAAGAATTGTCCGTTTGACGCGATTCATGTTGTGGATAACCTTGCGGTTATTGACTATGATAAGTGTAAGGCTTGCGGCATCTGCGCGAATAAATGCCCGAAGGGCGTGCTGACAGGCAAGAAGCCTGCGGCGCCTGCTGCGGCAGCGGCTCCTAAGGCGGAGGCACCTGCAAGTGCAGCAGCACCTGCGAATGCGGAAGCTCCTGCAAAGGCTGAAGCCCCGGCACAGGCGGAAGCGCCTAAGGCTGAAGAAACAAAGTCTGAATAAGGCGGAATTCAGGGGGTTGTCCTTGATATGATAAAGTCCGGAGATACCGTGGGAACGGTATTTCCGGACTTTTGTATTTTGCGGCAGGAATCAGAACTGGTCCGCGAGGGCAAGAAGGAGGAACAGCCCCGCCATCTGTGCGGAACGGGCTGACGGCTGGCTGGTATCCGAAGGAGAGTCTGAACTGCGTGCCTCCAGCATGTTTCCGGCGGCAGAAACGTCCGAAAGGCCCTTCTGCACATTCTGTATGGAATGGAGGAACAGAAGGCCGCGGGTCATCTGGTCTATCTGCCGTTTACCGTTTTCGTCCGTAAAGGCAGAAAGCGCGCGCAGAAGCGTAACCTCCCGGGGCGGGTGTTCGACTGCAATGGCCTTTTCCTGATTGGCGGCGGAACGGATTTTCAGGAGGTACTCTTTTTCTATGGTATCCCGCAGGCTGGAAAACATCTGGGAAAAATCCCGTTCCAGCCCGTCAGTCTGCTGTAAGGTTTTCGCAAGGTTTGCTACATTGCTTTCGGACATATCATTTGACCACCTTTCTTGATAGCTTCATGCACAGTTCCTGATCCATCAGCCCATTGTTCCAATCTGCCGCCTGCAGGAGCAGCCGTTTGATTTCCTCCGGACGGGCGCGGGGATATTTTTCCAGCAGGAGTGCGGCTGCCCCGCTGACGAGAGGCGTTGCCATAGACGCGCCGCTCATGCGGATATAACGTCCGTCTACGATTTTATCCCGGCTGCGGTTTGGAAGGGAAAAATCATAATCCGGCGAAAGGACGGAAACCACGTCATCGCCGGGCGCCCATAAATCAGGCATGATATTTTCTTCCCTCGTGAAAAAAGAAAAAGCAGGCTGGTGGAAATAGTTTCTATCCTCCCACGCGCCGACGCAGAGCACGCCGGAGCTGACCGCAGGGGGTGGGCGGTAGCCGTTGCGCTCGTCAGGGTTTCCGGCGGCGGCAACGACAACGATACCCATGCGCCAGAGCCGTTCAACGGCGTCCTTCAAAGGCAGATTGACCTTTCTGTCGTTTGTGCCGATGGAAAGATTTACTACTTTTATATTATATTTGCGTGCATTGTCCATTATCCATCGAAGACCGGTTACAGCCTGGGCGGAATTTCCCTGCCCATAGCGGTCAAGGATTTTGACGGAAACAATTTGTGCCTGCGGCGCGACTCCGCAGTATTTTCCGCCGGAAAGACAGCCGTTTCCGCAGGCAATTCCCGTGACGTGGGTCACGTAAGCAAAAAACTTCGGAAACCTTGCCATATCAGGAAATTTTGTCTGGCGGCTGCCCGTCATGTGCCTGCCACTGGCATTCTGTCAGCTGCATATTAGAAAAAATTGCTTTGAAAGAAGAATTTTCAGGGGAACAGGCATAAATACCGAACTGTATTTTTCCTTTGCCGTGATGCATATGGCAGATCCGCATCTGCCGGAAGGCGATGCCATCGGGAGAGGAGTCGATGCGATAATCGTCTTCCCTCCGGCTGAAACGGTACCACATGGTTTTTGCAGCAGCGTCTATGGCAGTTGTTGCCCAGTCGGAAAAGCCGTTATTGGTGACAACGCTTCCCAAATGCTGGTATCTTTCAGTTTCATACTCTACGGAGGCTTTCAGCCAGTTTTCGCTGTCCAGATACATTACGATGCCGCATTGATCAAACCTTTGATGGCTGGCAGTAAAATCAGTTTTTACAAGAAAGCTGAAATATTTTTCTGCCGTTTCTATCTGGAAAAGAGGGGCATTGTCATTTTGGAAATGGTAATATGTTCTTTGCCATAAATCAGTATATGGCTTTGTAACAATTTCAATTTTATTGTCTTTTATGGAAAAGTATTCCGGCTCTCTTGTCCATTTGAATTTTGACAGGTCCATATTTTTTATTCCTCCCACAACAATTGATTTATGATTTTAATACTATCACATATCTTGGCTGGGTTCAATGTGCAGGCGGGCAGCAAAGAAAACGCGGTTGTTCTTTCCGGTTGCTTTTTCCGGTATTTTGTAATAAAATAAAGAAGAATAAAAGCAATCAAGGCAATCTGCCAAAAAAGCAAACGCCTGCCAGCGAATGCATTTTTGGTATTTGGAAGGAGCTGTCATTTTGCAGAAAAATTTATCAGAAAAAGGTACCGCATTGCTGGCGAAATTCAAAAAATTCCAGAAAATCAGTCTTTTCCTTTACGCGCTTGCGGCGATGTCATTTGTGTTTTTGCATAATCCGCTTATGGCAATCGCGGTTGTTGTTTTGGATATTTTTCTGGAGGTTAAAATTTACATTTGCCCGCACTGCGGAAAGACGCTGGACTGCCGAAGGAAAGTGGCGGAGGACACTTGCTGCCCGCGCTGCGAAAAATATCTGTTCCGCGGTTTGGATTGAGAGCAGGCGGCATATTTGTACGGATAAGACGAGCTGCCCTGCCGTATATTTTTTCTGAGGAAGAAAAAAGAGGCGAGGGCAATGAAAAAAGAAACTGTGGCTGTTTACTGCCGTCTTTCTGTTGAGGACGAAGGGCGGGGTGATGCGGAAAGTGAAAGCATACAGAACCAGCGTTCTATGCTTTTGGCGTATGCGGAGGAGATGGGCTGGGAAGTATATCGAGTATACGCGGACGAGGATTATTCCGGCCTGCGGGACGACCGTCCCGCGTTTCAGGAAATGCTGCGCGATGCGAAGTGCGGCTGTTTTTCCATCATTCTCTGCAAAACGCAGTCCCGTTTTACGCGGAACGCCGCAACGGCGGAAACATACCTGCATGGGAAATTTCCGCTCTGGGGCATCCGCTTTGTAACGGCGGTTGACCATGTGGATACCGCAAGGCGGGAAAACAAAAAGGCCCGTCAAATTAACAGCCTTGTCAATGAGTGGTACTCGGAGGAGCTTTCTGACAATATTCGCGCGGTGTTCCGGCGGAAGATGGAGGAAGGACAGTTTCTGGGGAACTATGCGCCTTACGGCTACCAGAAGGAACAGGGGCAGCGGCATCGTCTGGTTCCGGACGGGGAAACGGCGGCGGTTGTGGAGGAAATATTTTCGTTGTACCTTTCAGGGCTTTCCTGCCGGAAAATCGCAGGGACGCTGACTGCAAGGGGGATACTTACGCCATCGCAGCTGAAAAAGCGCCGCGGGGAGGACCTGGGGCGGAAGGACTGCACCCGATGGTCAGCAGGAACGGTACGCAAGATACTGCGGAATCCTGTCTATCTGGGACATATGGTGCAGGGAAAGGAAGAAAAAATTAGCTTTAAGGAGAAAAAAACGCGGGAATTGCCTGAAAGCAGGTGGATTGTGGTGGAAAATACCCACGAAGCCATCATAAAAGAGGATATATTCCGGGAGGCAGGGCGGCTGATGGAGAGCCGGAGCAAAAAGCGGCAGCTGCCCGAAATACAAAAAAGAGAAAAACAGGAGGAAAAAACATGAAGAGAGCGATTGCGGCGGTATTATGTGCCGTTGTATTGGCGGCAGGCTGCGGGCGTGCAGATGAACCCGCGGAAAAGGAGCCTGCGCAGAATGAACAGCAGGAAACAGGCAAAGAGGAAGAAATGCAGGCGGAACTGGACGAGGTACCGATGGAGCTGCCTTCTGAGGACGCTGCATCAATGGGCTTCTATACGATTGCGAACGGCGAAGTCGTTGGGGGCGAGGACGCATGGGAAGCATTCCTTCAGGCTGACGCGGAAGGAAAGGAGGCGTCCGTAGTGGTCTGCCAGTATACCAGAGAGGGCGGTGCGATTTTGGATTATGTTTATCGCCAGCCTGAAGGCGGTTATCTGGTGGTTTCTGATTCCACAAGGGACGAACTTGCAACGGAGGCAAACCTCCACCGCACGCAGAATTTTACCAGCCTGAAAGTATTCGAACAGTTTAAGCTGACCGAGGACGGGCAGGAATATACGATTTGTGTGCTGTCCAACGAGCCGGAACTGGACGAAGAAACCTTCCGCACTTACTGGAGGGAGATGTCAACAGAAGCGCACCAGACTTATCTGCTGTTTGTGATTTGACAAAACGGCGCAGGTATGGTATTCTGGAGATGGAAACAAAATATGGAATATGGGAGCTTGTAGGCAGGCTGAGAGGGCGCAACCATGCGTCGACCATGGAACCTGATTTGGATAATGCCAACGTAGGGAAAAGATTTCGCGATGGAAGGACATTCTGAACAGGAGTGTCCTTTTTTTGCGGGGCTCCCCACGAAATCCAATGGCGCGGGAAAGAGTGGAAGGAGGAAGAACATGAAAAAAGGTATCATTGCAAAGGTGAGGGAAACTGTGCCGCTGATTCATAACATTACAAATTATGTGACGGTGAACGATGTGGCCAATATCCTGCTGGCATGTGGCGGCTCGCCCATTATGGCAGATGACGCGGCGGAGGTGGAGGAAATCACATCCATATGCGGCGGGCTCTGTATCAATATTGGCACGCTGAACAGCCGGACGGTTGATTCCATGCGCAAAGCAGGGAAACGTGCGAATGCCCTGGGACATACAGTCGTGCTTGACCCTGTGGGTGCAGGGGCATCTGCATTTCGGACGGATACGGCGAAACAGCTTTTGGAGGAAATTAAGTTTACCGTAATCAGAGGAAACGTTTCGGAGCTGAAAGCCCTGCACGGGGAAAAAAGCGCGACAAAAGGCGTGGATGCAGATTTGTCGGACAGTGTGACAGAAGAAAACCTTCCGGCGGCTGTGGCGTTTGCAAAGGGACTGAGTCGGAAAACGGGCGCGGTAATTGCCATGACGGGTGCGATTGACGTTGTTGCAGATGCGGAAAAGGCGTATGTGATACGCAACGGAAAGCCCTTGATGTCGAAAATCACTGGAACAGGCTGCATGCTCAGCGGCGTTACGGCGGCATTCTGTACGGCAAATCCGGAGGATACGCTGGACGCGGCTGCCGCGGCTGTTGCGGCGATGGGGCTATGCGGTGAGCTTGCTTTTGAACGGCTGTCAGGGGCGGATGGAACAGGCTCCTACCGGACATATATTATAGACGCGATGAGCAATCTGGACGACCAGATTTTGGAGGAGGGCAGGAAGGTTGAAAGCAGATAAAAAAACGATGCTGGTATATGCTGTGACAGACAGGGCCTGGCTGGGCGGCAGGCGTTTGGAGGACGATGTGGAAAAAGCCATACGCGGCGGCGCAACATTCATACAGATTCGGGAAAAAGAACTGAACGATGCGGCGTTTCTGGAGCAGGCGAAAGCTGTTAAGGCTGTGACGGACCGGTACAGCGTGCCGTTTGTGGTGAATGATAATGTAGAGGTGGCGAAGGCAGTGGATGCGGACGGCGTACATGTCGGGCAGAGTGACATGGAAGCCGGAGATGTGCGGGCGATGCTGGGACAGGATAAAATCATCGGTGTTTCGGTGCAGACGGTGGAGCAGGCAGTGCTGGCGGAAAAGCGCGGCGCGGATTATCTGGGGGTCGGCGCGGTGTTTCCGACGGCAACAAAGCAGGATGCGGCAGAGGTTCCCTTTGGAACGCTCAAGGAAATCTGTGAAGCGGTGTCTATCCCTGTGGTGGCGATTGGCGGAATCAATCAGGGGAATGTGGCGCGGCTGGCAGGCAGCGGTATTGACGGCGCAGCAGTGGTTTCGGCGATTTTTGCGGCGGAGGATATCGAAAGCGCGGCGGCAGAACTGGCGGCTAAGGTCCGGGAGATTGTGGGAAATTGAGGAAGAAGCGGAGGGCTATCCCAAAGGTTTTATGCTGAAAAAGCGGCTGCATGGAAAGCGCGGCCTGAGCTTTTTTGATATGCAAAGCGGCAGGCTATACAGTCTGCCGTTTTTTCTGCGTCTGGTATTTATCATCGGTCAGCGATAGGCTGGGCGATTTGGCTGACCTTGAAAATCAGCTGTAACGCCCGTCGCGAATTTTCGATATGCCGGCTGACAGCCTCGCGGAGTGCATCAGCATCTTCGGCAAAAGCTGCGTCGAGTATTGCCTGATGTTCTTTTACACATTCGCAGTCGCGCGAATGGGGCTGGTTGACATATGTCCCTGTGGCGTATGTAAAAGGCTGAAGCCCCTGAAGAATCTCCACAGCTTTTTTGTTGCCGGATGCCGCCAGATATAAAGCGTGAAATTCCAAATCAAGTGCGAAATATTCCGCCGGTCTTCGGGAAGACTCATTGGCCTCGGTGAAACGCCGCTGCGCTTCAAGATTGTCCACCAGCTGCTGGCGCAGGCCTGCGTTATAATTCAGGGCGGAAACGATATCTTTTACGAAAAATGTATCCATCATCAGCCGTATGTCGAAGATATCATTCAATTCATGCGGCGTAAGCGCGCGCACGCTCATGCCCTTGTTCGGCGTACTGATAACCATTTTTTCATCTGCAAGACGTTGGAGCGCCTGCTTTACAGGGGTGTCGCTGACGTTATACTTGCGGGCAAGCTCCTTGATATTCAGCTTTTCCCCCGGCTGGAATATTTTTGAAGAAATATCCTCTTTGATATCCTGATATATTTGGTCGGTTAATGTAATCTTTTTTCCAGTCAGCTGGCTGGTTTTTTCCTCTCTCAAATGTTCCACCACCCTTAAAATACGGTTCCTGTCAATATAAATCCCCATAATGCTTGCCTTGCCTGAGCAGAGAATGTACATTTTTTCAGTCACATTTACTCTTTACAATCAAAGATAATTTCATTTTAGTATAGTTTTCAAAAAAAGTCTACTCATTTCACAGATTCGATTTTTTTTCTATCAAATTAGATATAAAAAGTTCTAAAATAGATATGAAAAATTGTGCGAAAATGCAGATGTCCGCGAATGAAAGACAAATAGTATGATAAGTGCCGGATAGAAAGCCAAAAAAAAAAAGAAATTCATTCAAAATAAGTTAAAAAAGATGTTATTTTTTCAAAATTAGATATTATATACAAAAAAGTAGACTTTTTTATCAAAAAAGAACTTTTAATTTTAGCTTTTTTGACGCATTGACGATTAAAATTTATGGGATTATAATTAATAAAAGTTTTATTTTTCGTTAAAAAAGATTTAACATCACAAAAAAACGATTTTTTAATGATGTCGTACAAAAGATGCTGCTATCCGAAGGATAAGAAAGTGAAAAAGAAGCAAGGAAGACTAAGAGGAGGGAATGATATGTTCAAAAAAGGAATTGTTTCTGTTTTGGCTGCATCCATGCTGCTGGGGCTTGCGGGTTGCGGTTCGAACGCAGAGAACGAAAACACCGGCGATACTGAAAATAATACGGCAGCGCAGGGGTTTGTGGAAAAGAAGGTAGAGCCGGAAAATTTTGATTCAGGGGTGACGCTGAAACCGGACTGCTACAAATTTATTTATGCGTTGGGCAATGCGCCTGCGACTATCGATGCGGCGAACTATTTCAAGATGCGTCTGGAACAGGAAAGCGATGGCGCATTGAGTGTTGACGTTTACACAGACAACGTGCTGGGCAGTGAACGCGAGCTGCTGGAGGGCTGCCAGTTCGGCAATTATGACATTGTGCTGGCAACGAATGCGACAGTTGCATCGTTCGATCACGATATTTTCTGCTTGGATATCCCCTGGCTGTTTGATAATAAACAGCAGGTTTATGAGGTGCTGGATGGCCCTCTGGGCGACAGGCTGGGAAACGGCTTGGAAGATAAGGGCTTTAAGCTGCTCCAGTGGCAGGAAAATGCTTTCCGTACCCTTTCTACCACAGACAGAGAGGTAAAAACGGTAGACGACCTGAAGGGTCTGAAAATCCGTATTATGGAAAACGAGCTGCAGCTGCAGCAGTGGAAAAACTACGGCGCGAACCCTACGCCTATGGCATTTACGGAACTGTTTACGGCTTTGCAGCAGCGTACCGTTGACGGACAGGACAACGGGGCGGAGCTGACATGGCAGACGAAATTCTGCGAAGTACAGAAATGCTATACATATACAAAGCATATTTATTCCCCTTATCTGATTCTGATGAGTAAGGAAAAATTTGACGGTCTGACGCCCGAACAGCAGGAAATCGTACTGCGTGTTTCTGACGAGGCAGTGGATTATGAGCGGCGGCGCGTTTCCGAGTATGAAGAAGTTGCGCTGGAGAACATTAAGAACTACCCCGGCATGATTTACAACGAGCTGACGCCGGAGGCTGTCGAGGGCTTCAAGGCGGCTTGCGCCAATCTGAAGGATCTGGCGTATGAAAAGGTTACGAACCGTGATATTGTAGATATGCTATATGAAGAGGTAGACAAAGCAAAGGCGAAATTCCCGAGCGAGGCAGATGCGAAAGCAGAAACCGAAACGCCAGAACTGCCCGCGGAACCGGAACCCGCTGAACAGACAGACGCGGAATAATAGAGAGAGGGGAGAACACTATGAAATATGTATGGGAGCACTTAGAGGAATTTTTTATCATTCCTTTGATGTTTGCAATGAGTATCATCATTTTCATTCAGGTTATTATGCGTTACGTTTTCCAGAATTCCCTGACATGGTCGGAGGAACTGGCACGCTATATGTTTGTATGGCTGGTTTATTTTGCGGTCAGCTTTACGGCAAGACGGGAAAAGCACATCCGCATTGATGCGGCAATCAACCTTTACCCGAAAAAAATCCGCCCTTATATCGAGATTCTGAGCGAGATTATCGTTCTGGCTTTCTCTATATTTATCGCGATTACAGGCGTTACGGTATTCCAGAAAATCACCTGGAGCGGACAGATTTCTCCCGCTATCGGGCTTCCGATGCAGTTTGTTTATGCTGCGCCGCTGGTAGGCTTTGTGCTGACGGCAATCCGGCAGATAGAATGTATTATTAAGAGAATCAAGAATCTGAACAAACCTGAGGAGGTGTCCAAGGTATGACTGGGAGCGTTGCATTAGTAATATTCCTTACATTGATTGTTTGTCTTGTGCTGACTGTGCCTATCGGCTTTTCGCTGGGCATTGCATCGCTGGCATATATCCTTTATACAAAACAGCTGACATTCGGCTTTATTGCGCAGAATCTCGTAACAGGCTGTGATTCCTTCCCCATTATGGCGATTCCGTTCTTCGTATTCGCCGGTGAACTGATGGGCGGCGGCGGTATTTCCCGCAGGCTGCTGAACGTTGCAAGCGTATTCTTTGGCAGAATCCGCGGCGGCCTTGCCATTGTCACAGTCGTTGTATGTATGTTCTTTGCGGCAATCTCCGGTTCCGGCCCGGCAACTGTTGCGGCTGTCGGCGGTATGGTTGTGCCTACGATGCTGCAAAAGGGCTATGATAAAAAATTCGTGCTGGCACTGATTGCGGCAGCCGGCTCCATCGGCGTTATCATTCCGCCGAGTATCCCTATGGTTGTTTACAGCGTAACGACTAACAGTTCTGTAAGTAAGCTGTTCCTTGCAGGCTTCGTTCCCGGTATTTTTATTGGCGTTGTGCTGTGCCTGTATTCCTACTTCTACGCAAGAAGCCATGGCTATAAGGGCGATGATGAACCATTTAGCGCAAAACGCGCACTTAAGGAAGTCAAAGACAGCTTTTGGGCACTGCTTTCCCCCGTTATTATCCTTGGCGGTATCTACGGCGGTATCTTTACACCGACAGAAGCGGCGGCTGTATCCGTTATTTACAGCCTTGTGATCGGCTGTCTTGTATACAAAGAGCTGGATTTGAAACAGCTTGGTACGGTTACGAAAAATGCCTGCGAAACAACGGCAACAATTCTGATTGTTATTGGCTGTGCAGCTGGCTTCTCGAAGGTGCTGACACTGGGACGTATCCCGACGACAGTTGCAACCTTCCTGACAACTATGACAGACAGCAAGATCCTCATTCTGCTGCTGATTAACGTACTGCTCCTGATTGTAGGCTGCTTCATGGAAACACTGTGCGCAATTATGATCCTGGCGCCCATCCTGTTCCCTGTTGTAACTGCTCTGGGCGTAGATGTAACACACTTTGGCATCATCATGGTAGTAAACCTTGCGATTGGCTTCATCACACCGCCTCTGGGCGTAAACCTCTTCGTTGCCTCGCGAGTCGGGGAAACGACATTGGATACGGTTATTAAAGGTATCATACCATTCCTTGCGCTGATGATTGTGATACTGCTGTTTATTACATATGTACCGGCAATTTCCATGTTTTTGCCTAATATGCTGGGTTAAGGCAGGTACGAAACAAAGTATAAACTCAAGATATATAGTCTAATATAGATTGACCTCACAAAGGCCCCTGCTCCGTATGGAGTGGGGGCCTTTGGTGATGCAGAGGATAAAAAGAGCAATCTATGATTAGCGCAGGAGCGGGGGAATTACAATCATATCATATGCCATAGGCTTATGCAGCTCCTGTGGTTTGGCAGGCGTATGGCTTATTGCATGGCATACAGGCTCTATTTAAGACGTTTCGGAAGGGGGGCTAAGCCTACAAGGTCACAGAGCGACATACAGGTCGCAGAGCGACATACAGGCCAGTGCAAAAGCTGTTCAGAATGTTCAGGACGTATAACCTTGTAAGCAAAGGCAGGGGCTGCTGTGGTATAAATAAAATAGAAAACGCCGGGTGGGTCCGTTCCGGAGCCGTCCAGCGTTTTTAAGTTTTTCTGATGTTATTTAGAACCTGTCCGTAAATTATCTGCGCACATCCTGCCTCATCTTTTCCGACACTCTTTGCCGCTTTTCCTTGCCGTACCACCCGGTACTCCTGCAAAAAAGCTCCTTGCCTGCCAAAAAATCTGACTGTGCAATCTGCACGAATCTTATTTACGGATAAGTTCCTAATTTAGTTAGTCCTGATGCTGTTCATGCAGGAACTTTTCCAGAAGCCGCATAACTTCCCTTGTGTCGATAGGCTTGGAAACGTGGGCGTTCATGCCGCTTGCCAGCGATTTCTGGATATCCTCCGAAAAGGCATCCGCAGTCATGGCGATAATCGGCAGGCTTGCGTCAGGCCGCTCCAGCTTTCGGATTTCAACTGTTGCTTCGTAGCCTGTCATGATTGGCATACGGATATCCATAAGGACTGCGGCGTAATACCCAACAGGTGATTTGGAGAACATTTCTACACAAATCTGGCCGTTTTCGGCACGCTCCAGATCCAGACCATACTGGGAGAGCAGCTCGGCGGCGATTTCCCAGTTCAGGTCATTATCCTCTGCAAGCAGTACCTTTGTGCCGGTAAAATCAAATTTTGTATTATGTACGGATTCTTCCGACGAAACGACAATATCCTCACTGAACTGCCGCAGACCATAGAACAGCGTCGATTTGAACAACGGCTTTGCGATGAATCCATTGATGCCTGCATCGCGCGCCTGAGTTTCAATCTCTGTGCAGTCATATGCGGAAATCAGGAGTATGGGGATATCCCCGCCCATCTGCTGGCGAATCTTGCGTGCGGTTTCAATTCCGTCAATGCCTGGCAATTTCCAATCCAGAAGGATGATGTGGTAATCGTTTCGTTTTTCATGACGCTGTGCCACCATCTCCAGCGCAGTTTCGCCGTCCAAAGCCCATTCCGCGATAACGCCGATTTGATTCAGGGAGTCAACTGTGCTTTCACAAAGCTGGAGGTCATCGTCTACGACCAGCATGTGCCAGTCGGGCAGTATCATTTCTTCCTCCGGTATTGTTGCCTTTTCCAGATCCAGCGTGACATGGAATTCAGACCCCTTGCCCAGTTCACTCTTTACCTCGATCATGCCGTTCATCGCGTCTACGATATACTTCGTGATTGCCATGCCAAGGCCGGAGCCTTCTGTCTTATGTACGCGCTTTGTATCCTCGCGGACAAAGGACTCGAAAATGCGTTTCTGGAAATCCTCGGACATGCCAATGCCGGTATCCTTTACATAAATATGTATACGCACATAATCCTCACCAACGGGGGAGGGTTCTTCGTGCATGGAGAGGCTGATAGAGCCGCCTTCAGGCGTAAATTTTATAGCGTTAGACAAAAAGTTCAACAGAACCTGATTGATACGCACGCTGTCACAAAATACGTTTTCGGTTTCGATATCATGGATGAAAACGTCAAACTGCTGGTTTTTAGTTTTGACCTGCGGCTGGACGATATTGACAACGCTGTCCATCACCTCACGCAGGGATACCTGATCCATGGTGAGCACCAGTTTCCCGCTTTCGATTTTGGACATATCCAGAACATCGTTAATCAGGCCAAGCAGATGCTTGCTGGAAAGCGTGATTTTCCGAAGGCAGTTCTGCACCTGCTGTGTATTGCCGATATTCGCGGTAGCAATCGCCGTCATGCCGACGATGGCATTCATAGGCGTCCGGATATCATGGCTCATGTTGGAAAGGAATTCACTCTTTGCCTTGTTCGCACGGATAGCGTCCAAACGGGCATTTTCCAGAGCCTCAAGCTGTTTGCGCGTGTTCCGGTAATACAGCACGAATATACAGAACAGCGCAAGGAATGTAATGCCGCTTCCAAGAAGAAGTATGTTGCTGCGCTCGCTGTTCAGCTCGTTCAGTGTTTCATCCAGTGCGCCGTATGGCATGATGGTAACAAGATACCATTCCGAATAGGGCAGGCGCGTGCAGTGCAGGTGCCGGCGCTCACCTTCGTCGATAAAAATGGTGGCATAATTCTCGTTTTTATCCATCGCGGCCTGGAGCTCGGCAGCATACTGCTCCGGCGTTTTGCCGTTATACTCTTCGTAGGTTTCCAGCATTCGGCTGAAGTAGTCACTATTGGTTACCATCGCGTTTTTGATGATGAAAGTACCATCACGCCGGATGATATGGGAATACGTCAGGGAATCCGTAATATCCAGGCAAAGCAGCGTATCAATATAATCCACAGGAACGCCTGCAACGATTGCCATACTGCGCTTTCCGTTCTCCATAGGGTATGTGGCAGCGATGCCAAGCATGGAGATAACCTTTCCGGATTCGGTTTCACCGACTGCTATCTTCTTTTCTTTATTCCGCATAGACTCCACGAACGGGTCAGGGTCTGCCAGATGGATATAATCGCCGTAAATCATTTCGATATTGCCATTTCCGTCCATCAGTGCGAGATATTCAAAATCGCGGATTTTACCTTCATATGTAAGTTCGTCAATCATTGTTTCATTATAAGTGAAGGTTGCGGGCGGATTGTTCCGAAGAATGCTTTCCAGCTGGTCGAGCTGCTGGGAAATAGTGGTTTCAAAATGCAGGGAAGTTTTTTCATTCATCCCGGACATATAGATTTCGCCAATTTTATTGATTGCGTCCTCATTTTTGTCGCCAATGGTTTTGGCAAAGATGAAAAGTACGCCGATGCAGATGACAATCAGGGCAAAAAAGCTGACCAGAAGGAAACTGGTCGTTTTCTTTGTATCATTTTGAATTATCGTGGTTGTTTTTTCTGTTTCAATCACTGCTGATTCCCCTTCCGACAAAATTTTTGGAAATAAATTCTGACAATATTTAAGCACGCCGTGCAAAACTTGTCGGCGTAATTCGCTGGTTTGTTTATTGTAGGCTATTATACCATCTTTGGACAAGAGATTCAATGATAATTTTGTGCTTGTACATGCGAAAGGAGAGAGGGGCGGAGCTGCCGGAATACAGAAGATGTGCGTGATATATGGACAGGGGACGAAAGGAAAAGAAGTCCGGAACGCCCTGCAGGGTGCTGATGTCTATGGGGAAATTTCACCAATAAGGACGTTTTGAATGGAAAACGAGGTAAATTTTCCGCAAAAGAAAAATACACCTGTGAATGCCGGATTTGGACGGTTCCACAGAAGAATCGCAGAGAAGATGACATTTTTTGTGGGGTTTCCACAATGGCAGCTATTTGCGGTTCCTGTGCAGGGCGTTTGAAAAAGAGGGTTTTGTTTACCAGTCTATAACCTCATCTACAATCAGCCGCTGTTCCGTACTGGTTTTGCGGAGGTAGATGCGGGTGGTTTCGATATTTTCATGCCCCATGAGGTCGGCAAGGAACGCGATGTCGTTGCAGCGGTCGAGGAAGCTTTTCGCAAAGCGGTGCCGGAAGGAATGGGGATAAATTACCAGAGGGTCTATGCCATAGCGCAGCCCCAGCCTTTTCAGCTGGCTGGAAATGCCGCGGGAGGTGATGCGCTCCCCGTACTTATTAAAGAAAACAAAGCTGCTGTCCTGTTCCTTGTCCCCAAGCCAGGAAAGCGCTTCGTTTTGCAGGCTTTTGGGGATATAGATGCGGCGCAGTTTTCCGCCTTTGGAATACAGGTCGATATGGCCCGCGCGGATATGCTCTACCTTAAGCTGTATCAGTTCGCTGATTCGCGCGCCGGTGGCAGTAAGGAACCGGACGACAAAATACCAGAACATTTCCCCATCTTCTTTCAGGCAGGACTTGAAATAGTTGTAATCCTCTTCGCTGATGACATTTTCCAGATAGGGTTTCTGCTGGACACGTATAAGCGGGATTTTCCATGAAGCCTTGCCAATGCTTTCCAGATAACAATTGACTGCGCGCAGGCGGAGATTGACAGTCCGCGGCTTATAGTTTTCAATCAGCCAGATTTTGTAGTTCTGAAGGTTTTTCTTTGTGACCTTCTTAAACTCCCGATTGAACTGCGCCAGCGCGAAAAGATAGGAACGGGTAGTGTTGGGCGAAAGATTCCTTTCGCACAAATAGATTTCAAATGCTTTCATCATAATGAAAGACCTCCTTTCACTATGATTATACAGTGTGGGAGTGCCAAAAACATTGAAAATCCGGCAATTTCCGATAATTATTCCTGCGGGAGGCGGGAAGGGGCGGGGGAATATGCAGAAAGCCCGAAAATACGGGGATTTTATAAAAAAAACTTCTGATAATCAGAATTATCAGAAGCAAAACTGCACAGATTTTGATTTTTTGTGCTTTTTTTCAACCGTTCTGAAAGTAATATCGGCAGTACTGTCCGTTGGTTTAGTATTTTTTAGAAAATTTTTTCAAAAAAATTATACGGAATAGCCGAAAAGCACTTCTGATAATTCTGATTATCGGAAGCAGACGCGAAAACAACCTTTCAAATTGCACAAAACAAACACAGGGAGGTGTATTGGCAATGTTGACACTGGGAAGAAAGCCAGGGGAATACATCGTTATCGACGGCAAAATCGTAATCACGGTGGAATACGATGAAGGGCTGTCGCGGGTATCCATAGATGCGCCAAAGGATATGGAGATTATGCGGGGGGAAGTCTGGGAACAGGAATTCCCGCGCCCGGCCTGTCTGAACAAACCAAGGCCGAAAAAGAAAAAACCACATTGATTTTGTCTGCTGCCCTGCTGAACGGATCCGGGCAGGGCAGCGGTTCAAAATAAAATTATCACATTTCTAACGGGAGCATGGACGCTCTCGTCTCATTCAAGGAGGTAATTATATGAGAATTCAACACAATCTTGCAGCTCTTAACGCTTACAGGCAGCTGGGCAACAACAACAGCGCGCTGAGCAAAAATCTTGAAAAACTTTCTTCCGGTTACAGAATCAACCGCGCGGGCGACGACGCAGCCGGTCTGGCTATCTCTGAAAAAATGAGAGCACAGATTAAAGGCCTCGAAGCAGCGCAGAAAAACGCAAACGACGGCATCTCCCTTGTGCAGACAGCAGAAGGCGCGCTGACAGAAGTTCATTCCATGCTGAACAGAATGACATATCTGGCTACGCAGTCCGCAAACGGCACATACGACAACGATGTTGACCGTGCGAACCTGCAGGCAGAGGTTGACTCCCTGCTGGAAGAAATTGACAGAATTTCCCAGTCCACAAACTTCAACGGCCTGAACCTGCTGGACGGTTCCATGGACTCCGAAGTAGGTAAAGTAAATTCATTCGGCACAAAGACGGATATTCCTATTTTGGAAGATGTAGCAACTGACCCTACAACTGAAGTTGGGGAGAAGACAGTTGAACACGGCAAACCGACAGAAGCAAAAGGCACGAGCTTTGAAGCTTACCTGCATGACTCCAAGGTAATCGGCGGGGAAGACAATACAGTTACAGTAACACTCGGCGAGGAAACGGTAACACTGACATTCGCGGATACAGAAGACCTGGCTAACGGTGTGCTTCAGGCTGGCAAAGAATATGACGGCGCCGGCCTTGCAACAGCGATTGCAGGCGTGCTCAACGCAAAAGGTACTGACCAGGGCGCAGCAGCAGGCAAAATCCAGGGTCAGGAATTTACCATCACGGCTGTTGGTGACAAGATTACATTCCAGCAGACAAACCCTCCCGCTAATGAAACTGAACTCGTTGATGCTGACCTTGCATTCAAGATTGAGTCTGACATAGCAGGCGGCGGTGCTCCTGATCCCGGCGCTGACCCGATGCAGATTACAGGCCCTAATGCTGCAGGCGTAACGTTTACTGATGGTAATGGTGGTGCAGCGGCTACGGCAAGTTTCGACCTGGCTGGTTTCGATGTAGACAAAGCCGGCACAGTAACATTTACTGTTGGCGGCAAGGACTATGACGTAGAGATTACCGAGGACGAAATTGCTGATAAAACAGCTAATCCGCTTGATGCTATTGTTGCAGGCAAGCTGAAAACAGCTATGGATGCCGATAAGATTACGGATGCAACTGGCGGCGACTTTACAGTTACTGTAACAGGTACTGCAATCCAGCTGCAGGCTGCAAATAATGGCGCAATCGATGCAGACCTGGCAACAGCACTGGGGGCTGACATTGCTGTTGCAGAAAAAGCTCCGGCTGGCCGTGCGGCAGGCATGACAATCACAAATCCCAATGCAATGACACAGACGCTGACAGATGGTGCAGCAGGTGCTAATGCAGCTTCGGTAGCGATTAATTTGGATGGCTTCGACGTTGACAAGGCTGGTACAGTAGTATTCACAATCGGCGGTCAGGATTTTGAAGTTGAGATTACAGAAGCAGAGGTTAACGATAAAGTAGCTAACCCTCTTGACGACATCGTTGCAGGCAAATTGGTGACGGCTCTGAATGCAGCTAAAATCACTGATGCTGGCGCAGGCGACTTTACGGCGACAGCAACAGGCAGCGCAATTACATTGACATCTGCAAATCAGGCTCCGATGGCTGATGCTACTGTTTTTGGTGGCAACATTGCCATCGCTGAAAAACCTGCTGACCCTGCTGACCCTGCTGACCCCGCTGCTGGAAATGCCGCACACACAGGCACATTCAACGTAGGCACTGGCAAAAACGTACAGGGCACGGTGGAATCTCCCGGTCAGCTGGCAAGCACATCGTTTGACCTGACGGCTGACATCGTGAAGGACGGCGCAACGATTACAATCGGCAACGACACCTACACATTCAAGGTTGGCAAGGACAGCACAGTAAAAGATGGCAAGAACGTAATTAACCTGGAGGACTTTGAAGTAGGCGATGCTGAACTGCTCCACAATGCGAAGGAACTGCTTTCCAGACAGGACAATGAAATCTTCACAATCGGTTACGATCAAGTAACAGGCAAGATGTCTGTTCATGAGAAGGTTGGCAATGACAAGCGTTTGGACGAACTGAGCGACCAGGCGAAATTCGATGAAATGATTTATGCAAATACCGTTTCGGAAGGTACAGCAGGCAAATCCCTGGTTCTGCAGGTTGGCGATACAGCTGACGACTTCCAGAAGGTATCTCTGGATATCAAGGACATGAGCACAAAGGGCCTTGGTATTGAAGGGCTTTCCATCTCTACACAGGAAGACGCTTCCGACGCGATTTCGAAGATTAAGAACGCTATCAACCTTGTATCTTCTCAGCGCGGTGACCTGGGCGCTATCCAGAACAGACTGGAGCACACCATCAACAACCTTGGTGTACAGGCAGAAAACATCACTGCTGCGGAAAGCCGCATCAGAGATACAGACATGGCAGAAGAAATGATGGCATACACGAAGAACAACATTCTGGTTCAGGCTGCTCAGGCTATGCTTGCACAGGCAAACCAGGTTCCTCAGGGTATCCTTCAGCTTCTCCAGTAATTTTACAAAAGAGGATCTCAAATTCTTTGAATCCATTCGGGCGGGCCTTCGGGCCTGCCTTTTTTTGCGGAAATAAAACAAGGCTGCAAATATGGGAGGATACATTATCCCAGCCATATCACACGTTTCGATTTCTATTCTAACAATTCAGATTTCAACTTTTCAAGCAGTCGTTCGGCAATAGGGGTAAAGACTTGGTATTTTTTCCAGATTAAGTATATCTTTGTTTCAAGCTTCGGCGTGAGGGGGCGAAAAACAAGCCCGCTTTCAGGATTTGCGTCAATCAAATGTTCAAAGGTCAAAAGATAGCCGAGCCCTTCTTTCACAAAAAGCGATCCGTTATATGACAGCCGAAACGACCCTTCAAGGTGCAATTTATCCATGTTGTTGCCACACCATTTGGAAATATCATTGTTCCATCCCTGTTCGGAACAAAAAAGAGGGAGCCCAAATAAGTCATCCACGCAGATGGCTTCTTTTTCCGCCAATGGACAGCTCTCTGGCATGACAACACCCCAAAGATCAGCATGGGGAAAGGTCAAATAATGATATTTTACAGTATTGGGTTCCTGCGCCAGTACGGCAAAGTCGATGATACCTTTATCCAGCTTTTCTGTAACCTGTTCTGTGTCGCCGCTGGTAATATGATAATGCAGATCAGGGTAAGACTCTTTGAATCTTC
>ERZ777306.273-NODE-273-length-107855-cov-6.789147_pt1 | contig 107855 bp, 92 predicted proteins | sample MGYA00374966_ERZ777306 | MGnify/ENA primary metagenome ERZ777306 (study PRJEB29329, sample SAMN06343882) | mouse gut metagenome | isolation source: Mouse cecum | place: Austria: Vienna | collected 2014-11-15 ...
AGATATAAACATCAACGGTCAAATCTTCCCATTGATTTTTTCTAAGATAGCCGCCTGTGCCGCTGCCAGTCTCGCGATCGGTACGCGGAACGGTGAGCAGGATACATAGTCCAGACCAAGCTTGTGGCAGAATTCTACGGAGGACGGATCACCGCCGTGCTCGCCGCAGATACCTACATGAAGGTTCGGATTAGCCGGTTTTCCAAGTGCGATTGCTGTCTCCATCAGCTTTCCGACACCTGTCTGGTCAAGTTTTGCAAACGGGTCGTTCTCAAAGATTTTCGCATCATAATATGCATTCAGGAACTTCCCTGCATCGTCACGTGAGAAGCCGTAGCACATCTGCGTCAGGTCGTTTGTACCGAAGCAGAAGAAATCAGCCTCTTTTGCAATCTCGTCTGCTGTCAGTGCCGCACGCGGAATCTCGATCATAGTACCTACCTGGTACTTCAACGTGGCGCCTGCAGCTGCGATCTCTGCGTCTGCTGTCTCAACAACCGTCTTCTTTACATATTTCAGCTCCTTGTTATCGCCAACAAGCGGAATCATGATCTCCGGGCATACGTTCCAGTCCGGATGAGCCTTCTGTACGTTGATCGCTGCACGGATCACAGCCTTTGTCTGCATGGCTGCGATTTCCGGATACGTAACTGCCAGACGGCATCCACGGTGACCCATCATCGGGTTGAACTCATGCAGAGAATCAATGATCGCCTTGATGACGTCAACGCTCTTGCCCTGTGCGGATGCAAGCTTCTCAATATCAGCTTCCTCGGTCGGAACGAACTCATGGAGAGGCGGGTCCAGGAAACGGATCGTAACCGGATGTCCTTCCAGTGCTTCATACAGAGCTTCAAAATCACTCTGCTGCTCCGGAAGAATCTTCTCCAGGGCTGCTTCTCTTTCTTCTACTGTCTCAGAACAGATCATTTCGCGGAATGCCGCAATTCTGTTGCCCTCAAAGAACATATGCTCTGTACGGCAAAGGCCGATTCCCTCTGCGCCCAGTTCACGTGCCTTCTTCGCATCCTGCGGTGTATCTGCATTCGTGCGGACACCCAGTGTTCTATATTTGTCCGCCCATGCCATAATACGGCCAAACTCACCTGCAATCGAAGCGTCTACGGTCGGGATAATGCCATCATAGATATTTCCGGTGGAACCATCAATCGAAATGCAGTCTCCCTCATGGAATTCCTTACCGCCGAGCGTGAATTTCTTGTTTGCCTCATCCATCACGATCTCACCGCAACCGGATACACAGCATTTACCCATACCACGCGCTACAACTGCTGCATGGCTTGTCATACCGCCGCGAACCGTCAGGATACCCTGTGCGCTCTTCATTCCTTCGATGTCCTCCGGAGAGGTCTCCAGACGAACGAGAACTACCTTCTCGCCTCTTGCAGCCCAGTCTTTCGCATCCTCAGCCGTGAACACAACCTTTCCGCATGCAGCTCCCGGTGATGCGCCAAGCGCCTTACCCATCGGAACCGCTGCCTTCAGTGCTTCCGTATCAAACTGCGGATGAAGCAGCGTGTCGAGATTACGTGGGTCGATCATGGCAACAGCTTTCTCTTCTGTAATCATGCCCTCATCAACCAAATCACAGGCAATCTTCAGCGCGGCCTGAGCCGTTCTCTTGCCGTTACGTGTCTGCAACATATACAGATGCTTGTCCTCAATCGTGAACTCCATGTCCTGCATATCTCTGTAATGATCTTCCAGAGTATTACAAATCGTAATAAACTGGTCATAAACCTCTGGCATAACCTCTTTCAAATGTGCGATCTTCTGCGGTGTGCGGACACCTGCCACCACATCCTCGCCCTGTGCATTCAGAAGAAATTCACCCATCAGGTGCTTTTCACCGGTCGCCGGATCACGTGTAAATGCAACGCCTGTACCGGACGTATCGCCCATATTTCCAAATGCCATCATCTGAACGTTTACAGCAGTACCCCAGGAATACGGGATATCGTTGTCACGACGGTAAACGTTTGCACGCGGGTTGTCCCAGGAACGGAATACAGCCTTGATTGCCTCCATCAGCTGTACCTTCGGATCTGTCGGAAAATCATCGCCGATCTTCTCTTTGTACTCAGCCTTAAACTGGTTTGCCAGCTCCTTGAGATCCTCTGCTGTCAACTCCACATCCTGCGTCACGCCTTTTTGCGCTTTCATTTTGTCAATCAGCTCTTCAAAATATTTCTTGCCTACTTCCATAACTACATCGGAGAACATCTGGATAAATCTTCTGTAGCAGTCCCATGCCCACCGCGGGTTGCCTGATTTTGCTGAGAGCACTTCCACTACATCCTCGTTCAGGCCCAGATTCAGAATAGTATCCATCATACCAGGCATGGATGCTCTTGCTCCGGAACGAACAGAAACGAGAAGCGGATTTTCTTTATCACCAAATTTCTTTCCGGTGATGCTTTCCATCTTCTCGATCGCTTCCATGATCTGTGCCATGATCTCATCATTAATCTGTCTGCCATCCTCATAATACTGGGTACAAGCTTCTGTTGTAATCGTGAAGCCCTGCGGTACCGGAAGCCCGAGATTCGTCATCTCTGCGAGATTCGCTCCCTTGCCGCCCAGAAGGTTGCGCATGTCTGCATTACCCTCTGTAAACATATAAACCCATTTTGTCATGTTTCAACTTCCTCCTACTATAGTAATTGCTGAATCCGACTGCAGAACACATGCAGCCGCTCATCTGTCTTTAATTGTAACATATTTCCTGTTCCAGTCAAGGAAATACTCGTCAATTTTATGCATATTTTCAAAAACAATCATCTTTTTTGTGAAAACTTTGTCAGTTTCAACGATGGACAGGCCGAAAATTGTCACAAAACAGAAAAAAACAGCTCAGAAAAGGCTGACGTCTTTTTCTTTGTATCGCTTTAAAAAGATGAACTTTTCCGAATACAGGATTACACGCTTGTCTACTGCCTCTTTTTCAAATATATAAGAACCTTTTATAATACAGTGCGCTTCTACAGTTGTTGTGAATATATGGCTCCAAATGATTCTGAAAGACTGTATGAAAAGGTTTTTAGCTAACTGCGATTTGAAAAATCAAAAAAAATTATATTTTATCCAAAAAAAATAAACTTTTAAAATGTTACTGTTATAATTATTAAAAAAACGTACAAAATACTAATTATTTTCCGTATTTTTATTGTGATTTTGGTGATAAAATATGCGCACTAAACAATGATCTCTCGGAATTTTGATTGATCAGACCAGCGAAACTCTGGCGTTGGACATTGACAAGTAAATATTATCCGAATTGGAATCAGGATAATATTTACGAAGATTTTCAACAAGGTTTCAAGAGATCATTAAAATAAAGGAGGAAGTATAATGAAAAAAGATCTTTGTAAAATGTTGGCTCTTACCGTTATGCTGACGGCCTGTGCGCCGAGCAGCGCCCTGGCTCTGGATTACAAGGCTACCCTTGGCAATGAGCCGACCTTTGAAACTATAACGGAAGCTCGTGCCAATGCGCCTGCGGCACTGCAGCCTTTTGCCAGCAAGACCTATGTAGCTCATCCGGTAATGGATGCATTCCCGGGCGACACGACTTATGTTTACCGCAGCGCTGATATGTACGGCATCAATGCAGCTGTTCGCTTGAATACCAATATCGTAGTGTATTCAGACAAGAGTTTTGCTTCCAAGGATGAAGCTCAGGCATACCTGAAGGAGCTGGGTGTTATTGACATCATCGATCAGGCGCGCGGTAGCGTGATCTTGGTGACACCGTCTGATCCGGAAGCAGGCTTTACGGCTGCTGATCAGAAGAATTATTATGCATTGCAGACCGCCATGTTCGCAATCAATGCAGCGGGCACAAAGGACGGAGAAGATGTAAGCTATGTAGATGCTTCCTACTACGGCGGCTTTGGTTTCTACTATGTAATCGGTATTGACGGAGGTGCTACCTTCTTGAACAACTATGTTGCCGGAACACAGGATTATGTGAGCCGTATTGCTGGTATGCTGCTGATTAACGGCGATATGGAACGCATTAGTACTGTTGCAGACAGTGTACCGGTTTGCCTTGTAAATAGCAACGAAGACATTATTGCCAAATACTGTGAAGCCAACGGCGCAAAGGCTCAGCATATCACAGCTGACTCGGTTGAGTGGTACAACCAGGAATATCCTGTACGTAGGGTTGTTTCCATGACGAGCGACGCTCCGGCCAACGAGCTTATCAACAAAGCATATTATGGTCTGTTCGTGAAGGCTGTCCGCGGCCAGGAACTGAAAAGCGGCCTCAATTCCGCTTCTACTCCATATCAGGGCTATGGCAATGACTGCGCACCGTATTCTCTGTCTGAGCGTAACGCGTTGATCAATGGTGTAACAGCTGATGGTATCTATGAAATCACGACGAAGAGTGAAGAACTGAGTGAGTTCACCAACGCTGAGGGTGAATACGTTCAAACTTGGTTTGAGTACCTGCCGGAAGAGGTTAAAAACAACACTGCACCTGCCGGCTCAGTTCCGCTTTTGCTGTGTGTACATGGCGGCGGCGACGATCCGCGTCAGTATGTAGACGGCCAGGGATGGCTGGTGGTAGCCGGTAAAGAGCGTATCGCTATTGTTGCTCCGGAATATTCCAGCATGAACAACTTCTCCGAAGATGGACGCGCTGCATTGAAACAGGCATTCCCGGCTCTGGTTCGCCTTATGCTTGAAAAATACCCTGCGCTGGATGCTTCCCGCGTATATGTAAATGGCTACTCCATGGGCAGCCTTGGTACCTGCGAAACTATGTACGGCGATCCTGGCCTGTTCGCAGCTGCTTATCCGCAGGCTGGTATCATGAATGCCGGCCCGACAGAGGAAGAGCTTACAGCATTTGACAATGTACGTCTGCCGATCTGTATCTCTACTTCTGAGTACGACATGGGATTTAACGTAGATTCAGTGACTCATGACATCGTTCCGGATTTCTACAATCTGGTAAGCAGCTTCAAGCAGCTGAACAAGATGGAAGCCCTGCCGGAGAATCCAGACTTTGAGAAATATCCGATGGTAGGTTTTACCGCAGACGTAATGGGCTCTTATGTAATGAACGATGAGTACACAAACCACTATTGGTACTTCTTAGATGAGAACGATGTACCAATGGTCGGCTTCCAGTATATTGACAGCATCGTTCACTGCCTGTACCCGCAGTACGCAGGAATGGTTTGGGATTTCTTCGAGCATTACTCACGTAATGTGGAAACCGGTGAAGTGATCTACAACGCAAATGTACAGTAACTAAGTATATGAAGGAAAAATTTGCAGATGGTATCACAACACTAGAGAATGTGAAACTTTTTCTGTAAAATAACCACCAAAAGGCTCTTCTATGATAAAATAAAAACCATAGGAGAGCCTTTACTATGACACAATGAATCAGGCACAGGAATTTCATCCCTGTGCCTGAAAACAGCTTTCTTCAGCATCTGCCAAAGTCATATTTCAAAGCCTGCTTATTTCGCAACAACTTTCTTCAGATGTACAAATCTCGGAAGAGAATTTTCTTTCTTCATCTGGATTTCACCCTGGATCAGCGGAAGTGCGTACTCGATGTATGCATCTGTCACATTGTTGCCACGCTCATTGATCCATTCCACCGGAACCTTCTTCTCGTAATTTGCTACAGAAGACAGCTCCAGAAGATCTGCTTCACACTTGTAACCGTTCTCATCACGTGTACATTTGAAGCCTACCATCTTGTCTGTAACGCCTGCAACTGCTTCTTTTACAGCTGTCTGTCCAGCCATGAAAGATTCCTCAGAGTCTGTCTGGGATGCACAGTGCTCTGCACATCTCTGAAGCAGAGAAAGCTCGATCGGACGAACCTTTACACCCGGAATTGCTGTCTTAACAACATCGCCAAGCTTCGCAGCCAGTCCACCAAGCTGTGCATGTCCAAATCCATCAGTAGCAGAAGTCTTTGCTTCGGATACAAAAGTACCGTCTGCATAATGAATACCCTCAGATACTGCAACCAGAACGTTGTGGTTCTCATTCCAGAGTCTCTCAACATCCTCAAGGAACTCTTCCTGATTGAAGTCTACCTCCGGAAGGTAGATCAGGTCCGGACCGTAGCCGGTAACGCGAGCCAGAGAAGCAGCGCCTGCAAGCCATCCTGCATGACGTCCCATAATCTCCACGATCGTAACCTGTCCTTTGTCATAAACGTGTGCATCCTGATATACCTCTACCATAGAAGTAGCGATATACTTTGCTGCAGATGCGAATCCCGGACAGTGGTCGGTACCAAAGAGGTCATTGTCAATCGTCTTCGGAATACCCATCACGCGGCACTCATAACCAACCTTGTTCATATATTTGGAAATCTTGTTACAGGTATCCATGGAATCATTTCCACCATTGTAGAAGAAATAACGTACATCATACTTCTTGAAAATCTCAAGGATTTTCTTGTAATCCGTATCATCTACATCCGGATCTGCAATTTTATAACGGCAGGAACCCAGTGCGGATGACGGTGTGTATCTCATGATAGCAAGCTCTTCCGGATCTTCCTCATCCATTACATAAAGCTTGTCCGTGAGCACACCAACGATACCATTTGCTGCACCATACACTTTCGTGATCACATCAGAATCAAGACCAGCCTTGATCGCGCCATAGCAGCTGGCATTGATTACTGAGGAAGGTCCACCGGACTGTCCAATGATCATTGCACCTTTTAATTCACTCATTTTTTCATCCTCCTAAATATTGGTAACCACAGCTGCCGCAACATGCCGCAGCTGTCAATTACTGGCCATAACTATATCCTAGCGGATTATATCAAAATTTCATGATACCCGCAAGACTAAACAGGAAATTACCACTCGAATTTCTTCTCAAAATATGCCTTCAGATCTTCGATCTTCACGCGCTCCTGCGCCATAGTATCGCGGTCGCGTACGGTCACTGCACCGTCTTCCTCTGAATCGAAATCATAAGTCACGCAGAACGGCGTACCAATCTCATCCTGTCTTCTGTAACGCTTTCCGATGTTACCTCTGTCATCAAATTCACAATTGTAATACTTGGAAAGCATGGCATAAACCTTCTCAGCACCCTCGTTCAGCTTCTTGGAAAGCGGGAGCACACCTACCTTTACCGGTGCAAGCGCCGGGTGGAAATGAAGTACGGTACGCATATCTCCGCCCTCAAGCTCTTCCTCATCATATGCACTGCATAAAAATGCAAGAACAACACGGTCTGCACCGAGCGACGGCTCGATCACATATGGAATATATTTTTCCTTTTTCTCGTCATCAAAATAGGACATATCCTCACCGGACACATTCTGATGCTGCGTCAGGTCATAGTCAGTACGGTCTGCAATGCCCCACAACTCTCCCCAGCCAAACGGGAACAGGAACTCAATGTCTGTCGTACCCTTGCTGTAGAAGCAAAGCTCTTCCGGATCATGATCGCGCAACCGCAGTTCATCCTCGCTCATACCCAGCTTTTTCAGCCAGTCAAAGCAGAAACCTCTCCAGTACTGGAACCAGTCAAGATCCGTTCCCGGAACACAGAAAAACTCAAGCTCCATCTGCTCAAATTCTCTTGTACGGAATGTAAAATTGCCCGGTGTAATTTCATTACGGAAAGACTTTCCGATCTGGCCGATACCAAACGGAAGTTTCTTTCTGGAGGTTCGCTGTACATTTTTAAAATTCACAAAAATACCCTGTGCGGTCTCCGGACGGAGATATACGGTATTTTTTGCATCCTCGGTTACACCCTGGAAGGTTTTAAACATCAGATTGAACTGACGGATATCTGTAAAATTGTGCTTTCCGCAGGTCGGACACGGAACATTGTTCTCTTCGATAAAATTCTTCATCTCTTCCTGAGAAAAAGCGTCGATCGGCTTCGGCAGCGTCATATCTTTTTCCGCACAGTAATCCTCAATCACCTTATCTGCACGGAAACGCTCATGGCACTCTTTACAGTCCATCAGCGGATCTGCAAAACCACCGAGATGGCCGGATGCCACCCAGGTCTGCGGATTCATCAAAATCGCACAGTCCACACCAACATTGTATGGATTCTCTGTGATAAACTTCTGCCACCATGCTTTTTTTACATTGTTCTTGAGTTCAACTCCGAGATTTCCGTAATCCCAGGTATTTGCAAGGCCACCGTATATCTCAGAACCCGGATACACGAAGCCTCTGCCTTTCGCAAGCGCCACAATTTTTTCCATTGTCTTTTCCATAATTCTCTCCTCCACTGCCTTTTCCATGGTCTATCTTTTCAGGAACGTCCGGTACAGTCTGTTCTCTGCCCTGACCTTCTCTCACTTACCATACTATTCCAGATCGAACACAATATAAACCCGGTTAGCTGCAGCCGTCTCCGCAAAGGTTGCCTTGTCCTTTGCCTTATATACTGCATTGGAAGGAAGTACAAGGCCCTCGTCCTCCGCTTCCTCCTGCTGCCCCGTGGCATTGACCACATTCGCAGAAAGTACATCTGCATTCGTACTGGTATACAGGATTTCCCCCGGTACCTGCACCTCCATCGGAGCCCGCAAAACAAGAACCTGCTTATCCATTCCCTTGATTACCTGGGTACCGGACACCGGCCCGCCCTGCACAACGCCGTCGCTCACGCTCTTGTACGAGACATCAAACAGATATCCTGAGAGCTGCGCATTAATCATAGAGCCATAATAGAACTCTGTATTGTTGAACTCCGCATAATCTCCGGCTGAAGCATACTCCATTTTCAGTGTGACCTTACCGTCCGCAGCCTCAAACGATATCACCTTAATGGTGTCCGCACCGTGCTTCGCATTATAATCCGCCACTTCAGACGTAACCATATTTTGAAGCTCCGCCGCATCATAATACGCTGCACCCAGCGTTTCCTGAATAATTTCTGTGATCTTTCCGTCCTCATCCAAGGACACGGCCGCCGCCTGCTGTGGCGTCCATGGTTTCTGCCCAAGCGATTCGCAACCCCCAAGCAGCATCACACCTGCCGCCATCACTGCCGCTATCGGTAATTTTCTCCCAAACACTGTAGTAGCTCCTCCTAACAAATCCCATTCATTATACATGCAAACCAGCCTGGTTTCAAGTCCTTTGTCATACAATTCATGCAATCCCATCCACCATTGCCCGCAGTATTTTTAATGACTTAAAACTCCGGTCAATCTGCATTGCATTCAAACGATCCTGCACCCCTCGAAATTCTGAAAAAACCTCCGGCGCCAATGTAAAAGTATATAACTTCTGGAGCGGAGCCTGAAGGACAAACGCCAGCGCATATCGCGCCGACTCAGAAAGGGAGGGATTCTGTACAACATCATATGGGTATTCTCCGTTTAATACCATTGCCTTCATCTCAAAAATACAGCGTATCAGCTCATTATCAGGCGCCTTTTTCGTCAGCGCACGCAGGGTTGCATACAATAGATTCAGCACAGCGGAACCATCCAGGTTTTCCCGTGTGTAATACTCTGCCACCTCCATAAAATAACACCCGTAACACGCAGCCTCAAAATTTTCCTTTACCTCTGTGAAATAATTTGATACCTCAGCGCGCACCAGCGTATAGGCGTTTCTTCCTTCATAAACAGTAAAGGTTCCAAATGCAAATGGATTTGCCGCAGCCAGAAGCGGGCTGTTTGTACGCCGCGCGCCGCGCGCAAAAGCTGTGATTTTCCCCCGCTCTCTGGTCAAAAGGACAATTCTCCGGTCATATTCACCGGACGGTACGGCAGTCAGTACCATTCCGGTTACGTGTAATGGATCACTCATAATTCTTTCTTATCATATCCAAAGTTTTTGATCATATAATCACTGTCGCGCCAGTCTTTTTTTACCTTGACCCACAGCTGCAGATTCACCTGCATTTCCAGCATTTTTTCAATCTCATGACGGGCCTGCGAGCCAATCCTGCGCAGCATCGCGCCACCCTTTCCGATCACAATGCCCTTATGTGACTCCCTCTCACAGATGATAGTCGCCTCAATATCCATAATGCTACCGTCCAGTCGCTCCTGCATCCGTTCAATCGAAACTGCAATGCCATGCGGAATTTCTTCTTCCAGACAACGCAGTGCTTTCTCTCTGATCAGCTCTGCGGCAATCTGACGCTGCGGCTGATCTGTCACCGTATCGTCATCGTAATACTTCGGACCATACGGCAGATACCGGAAAATAGAAGCAAGCACCCGTTCCACACCGACACCGCGCAGGGCACACACCGGTATCATATCTGCAAACCCATAAGAACGGCGGCTGTCCTCCGACTGCTCAAACAGTTTTCGATAACCATCCAGAAATCCTTCAATCCGGCTCTTATCCACCGTATCAATCTTATTCATTATCAAAATAACCGGAACATTCGCCTTCTTCAGCTGTTGTGCGATATGCTGCTCACCCTTCCCGATAAAATCCGTTGGTTCCACCAGCCAGAGCACCACGTCTACTTCCTTTAAGGTACGCTCCGCGACGTTTACCATGTATTCACCCAGCTTGTTTTTCGCTTTGTGAATACCGGGTGTGTCAAGGAATACTATCTGTCCTTCTTTTGACGTATACACGGTCTGTATCCGGTTGCGCGTCGTCTGCGGTTTGTTTGAGGTGATCGCGATCTTCTGCCCGATCAGATGATTCATCAGTGTAGATTTTCCCACATTCGGACGTCCGATCAGCGTCACAAATCCGGATTTGAATTTTGCATTTTCCATTTTATCCCTCATTCATGTATGGCTGCACACATTTTCCTGTCAGCATTTTTATCTCAGAGAACAGGTCCCTCTCTGCTTTGATTTTTTCCTCATTCCCGATCACACAGATCGCCGCCTCCTCCAAAATAGACCGCACAAGCGGAGCAAGCGCACGAATCTGTTCCGGCGTTGCATCCAGAATTTCATCCCGCTCCCTTTGGACATCCGCAAATGCAATCTTGCTGAAGTATGCATTCAAAGACCTGCGCCCCTTCGCTGCAGGCGTAAGCGGCGTATCCAGCTCACTCACTGTTCCGATAATATATTTTGTCATTTCGTGCTCATCTGCCTCAAACTGTTCCAGGTACTGCGGCACCTTCTCATATACCTCGTTGGTTGCACGAAGATTCGGATCACGGTAAGATACGAAATAGGACGCGCCGGTGCGCCCAAACGAACACATGCATCCGTATGCCCCGCCTTTAACCCGGACATTCGTCCACAGATAATCATAACTCATGAGCACCTTCACAATCCGCAGCGTACCGGTATAGTCAAAACCTGCCTTTGCAAAATCCCCCCCACGCGCCACGTACTGTACCTGTCCCGGCGTCATAAAGCCTTCGTTTTTCTTTGTCAGTCCAAGCCTGTTTTCCTTTTTCTCATATTCCGCATGCGGCAACCGTTCCACAAATGCAGTAAAGGGCTTCCGAAGAAGTGCAAGCCCCTCCTCATCCGAAGTTATGCTGACAAACAATCCTTCTCTGTGAAAAAGCTCCTGCACCAAAAGACGCAGCTTGTCTTTCATTCTCTGTTTCTTTTCTTCAAAATTTGCTTCCAGATCTTCGATGAGCTGGTAAAAGCCAATACCTGAAATCGCATCCTGAAATACATTCAGCTGAGAAAGATAGGACAACACTCTGCCTGCCGCCGTCGCATGACCGCTTGAAGAAAGCTGCATCGAAAGACGGGATTTCAGCTTTGCCACAATTTCATACAGCCTCCGGTCATCCTCCAGGGAAGAATGCAGCAATATTTCTTCCGACATCTCAAATGCATACGGCAACCTGTCATAAAGAACCCTTGAACGGATTCCTGCAAATACCCGTATTTCACCGTCTGTTCCCAAAACAGGATAAACATTCAGCCCGGCTGAAATCCCTCCTGTATACATATTGATCTCATTGTTCAAATCCTGATATGTGTAATGTTCCGTATTTACCATACCAAGCACAGCCTTTAAAATGCCAAGATACGGAATATCCTCAGCAGCAACGCGGCTGATATCAAAAAGCAGATCCAGATAAGCAATCCCATTTGTAAACACATTGTGATGGAGAATTGTTGTCCCCTCCCAGGTATATTCCGTATTCTGGAACCCAGCAGCTTCCCTTCCGATATCCTGGCGTGTCAGCATCGGTATCTGGGCAAGCTCCTCCGGTGTGGAAGGTGTCTCCTGGAATGCACGAAGCTTCGCGGTTTTTTCAATAATCTCCTGCAATTGTACATCGGAAAGCGACTTTCGGTACGCCTGCAGCTTGGCCGCTGCCTCCTCTTCCTTTTTTGCAGTCAGACCACGCTCGGGCTCCAGAATTACGAGTGCCGCATGCGTATTTTCAAGCAGATACGTTCGCACCAGCTCTTCAAACCAACCGGTTCCTACCCTTTCCTTCAGGCGGTCATAAACGTCAAGCTTCAGATAATCAAAAGGTCTTTTCTCATCATAAAGCCAGCTGTCAAACACATCAATTCCATATATGAGCCCCTTCGGATAGCTGCCATAATCCGCTTCGCGAGCCCGAAATTCCATGGTATTAATGCCGGCGAAAAGCGCTTTCTGATTTAACCCGTGTTCGCATACATCCTGTAACGTATTCCGGATGACTTCCATAAACCGACTGGCATCTTCTGAATTTGCATTCTTTGCGATAATACTGAAAAACGGCTGATAAATCCCGCTCTCGTAAGAACTCATTATGTCGTTGCCAATCCCTGCATCCAGCAGCGCCTGCTTGAGCACAGCTCCAGGCGCAGACAGCAGCGCATACTCCAGCACTGCAAACGCATTCGTAAGATCCACATCAAGGCTCGTCCCAACCACTGCATGATACGACAGATACGTGCTGTCTGACAGTTCATCTGATTCTGATACGGAATACTTCCGTGTTACCGTCCGCATCTTGTCAAATGGCAGCTGCGGCTTTACCGCAGAATCCACCGGGCTGTAGTCAAAATGGCTCAGGTATTCCGCATCCAGCCACGCCAGCCGCTCCTGCGCGTCCATGTTTCCATATAAATAAATATAGCTGTTTGACGGATGATAATATCTTCTGTGAAAATCCAGAAACTTCTCATATTCCAGCTCCGGAATATGCTCCGGGTCTCCGCCGGAATCCACACCGTACGTCGTATCCGGAAACAGCGCATGCATCGCCTCACCATCCAAAATCTCCTCCGGTGAAGAATACACTCCTTTCATCTCATTGTAAACAACACCATTATAAATCAGTTCCTCTGCTTCAGACTCAAGCTGATAGCTCCAGCCCTCCTGTCTGAAAATCTCTTCCTTCTTATATATATTTGGATAAAAAACAGCGTCCAGATATACATGCATCAGATTGCAGAAATCCTTATCATTACAGCTCGCCACCGGGTACATCGTTTTATCTGGATATGTCATCGCATTGAGGAATGTATTCAGCGAGCCCTTTACCAGCTCCACAAACGGGTCCTTAGCTGGAAACAGCCTGCTTCCGCACAGCACACTGTGCTCCAGAATATGCGCAACTCCCGTACTGTCATCCGGCGTCGTGCGAAATGCAATATCAAACACCTTATTTTCATCGTCGTTTTCAAGCACCAGAACTCTGGCGCCGCTCTTTCTGTGATGCAGAAGATAGCCGTCCGACTTGATATCTTCCAAACGTTCCTGTTTTATAAGTTCATACTGCGGAATCTTTTCTAACTTCATATAAACCTCCTTGCTATGAGCACCCGAGGACCGTATTTTTGTCCCTTACGTGCAGTTCCCACTAATAATGTGCCCGGCGATACTTTCTCGTCGCAAGCCGGTAGAATGCTCCGGACAAAATGCAGCCAACTGCCAGAAATAACAGAATAACAGCCGCACAGTGGAAGAAAAAAACATCCGGAAGAATCCGGATAACCGGATCAGTATTCGGATCAAAAATCCAGTAATTATTATCAAAAAATAGCTCATGGAACCTGATAAAAAATGCATTCCAGTTCGTTGCCGCCAGTACCCCCAGAACAACCGGTACGACAGCTGTCAAAATAGACATCAGCTTCAGGCTTCCATAATCCTTCTTTGGCAGTTTCTTAAACAAGGACACCAGCATAATGATACCGGAGAACACACACAAATACTGAAAAAAAACAAAAATGCGCTTTACCTCTGCAAAATGAATTTTTCCATATTCTGACATTGGAAAATCAGGAAATTCCAGCGTTTTTACCCGTTTTGTAATTAAATTGTAATCAATCAAAGCATCGTAATTCTCCCGGATTTGGTCTTCCGAAAGTCCGGTCTGCCGTTCCAGCTGCTGCGAACGGATATCAAAATAGTAAATCGTCCGCAGATTCAAAACCAGCACCACCGAAAGACTCAAAATAAAAAAGAACCCCACAATTGCTACCAAAATGTTTGACAATGTGAATACTCTTCCCGGCCGCCGCGGTGCCTGTCCGAAAGCTTCTGCGCGTCCCTGCCTGCCCGGTGGTGCATTCTTACGTTTGCGCTGGCCGTTCCCGGCCGTTTTCCGTGTCGGAGCTTTCGGTCCATTCCGTCTGTAATCCTCTTCTTCGTATTTTCTCCGGTTTCCCATTTTCTTATCCTCAGTCTCTGTTTACTCCCAGGCAAAAAGCCTGCTTCTTCACAAGCTATATTATCACAGAAATTTTTCAATGTAAACACTGCAAAGAGGCGCCGCAGATCACAACTGTAATTCTGCAGCACCTCTGGAATTTTCCGTATTCTGTTACAATAAAGTCTTTGCGCTTTCCAGCAGTGTTTTCACGCTCTGCGCATCAACCCCTTCATTCTGAAGCATCGCAACCGCACTGTCCAGAATGCTCTCCACTGCTTCCTGTCCTTCTCCAAGAAGCCCTTTGGCATTCCCCAGAAGCGTTTGAATTGAAACACTGTTTGCCGCTGCGTCTCCGTCGAGAAGACTAATCGCTCCGTCAAGCAAAGCAACAACAGCCGACGTATCACCTGCGCCAAGATCTGTTCCTTCTGTCACAGCTTCCGTTCCAGACATCGTCTCTGCTTCTGTCTCAGTATCCACTCCAGGTATCGCCTCTGTTTCTGTTTCGGTCTCCGCCCCGGACATTGTCTCTGCTTCTGATTCGTTTTCCGCTCCGGACACTGTCTCGGCTTCTGACTCAGGCTCTAATTCAAATATGGTTTCCGTTTCAGACTCTATCGCTTCCATTCCTTCGTCTACAAGTTCCACTTCCGGAATTTTTTCAGGGTTATCCTTTTCGTAGGTAACTCGATAAATAACGCAGGTACTGTAATCATCCCGCGAACGCGCCAGGACATATTGACCGTCACCGGAAAATGCAAGATCGGCATACTCGCATGGCAGCAATTCCTTTCCATGCCAGTCGATCAATCCCTCATTATAATCCGCATCTTGCACCTCATAATACATACCGGACCCATAATCACACGCCCGGACCCTGTCATACCCTTCCAACCGGGTTTCCACGCCATCTGCCGCAATCAGCAGCTGATTGCCTTCCAGATCTGTCAGAAGTGCCGATGCTCCCATGATCTCCGCCGCGTTTTCTGAATATTTCGGTTCACAGGTCACTGCTCCTGTTTCATCCACAAAACCTATTTTACCGTCCGCAACCACTGCAAAATAACCGTTTGCATTATAGTCGCTGGTACCCTCCGGCGTATAATAGCTGCGCTTGATATCGTCGTATTCTGCTGGAATAACTACCTGCCCTTGTGCATCAATCAGTCCCTTTTTCTCGCCGGTCGAAACAACTGCATACGCACCATTATAATCATAAATACTCTGGAAGGCCGGCTCCATAACAATATTGTCCAGCCCATCCTTTACACCATACTGTCCGTTTTCCCGATACGTAACCAGATCGTCCGGATCTGGCGGCAGCTCGTAAACATATTTCACCTCTGTTTCCACTGCCTGGAACTGTGCATCATACCGCGTCACCGTATTCGTGGTACGGTCCTCGATATTAATGTATGTCTCACTTGCGCGTGCATCCATATACTGATCCCTCGTAAGCGTGGCCAGATTGCTGCCCTTGCCATTCTCGATATAATACACATCCACGTTCTTAATCAGGTAATAATTATCTCCAATCAAACTCTGATAATCATACTGGCTTGCGGTTGATTTCTCCAACACAATCCCGAGCGCCCAATGGCTGCTTAATACCTTCACTTCCCCATACTGGAAAGGCATTACAGCGGCTCCGCTTAAATCGTTCAGACCAAGCAGGCCTGTACAATTCAAATCTTCCGATATCGGTCTGGCAACGATATAGCCATTGTAGTACTCCATGCTGCTGTCGTAAACCTCTGCAGTCAGCATTTTACCATCTACTGTCATAAGACCATAGCCTTCTCGCCCTTCCACACTTAAAAGCGTCGTCCCATGAACCCACCTTGCACCCGGAACCGCACCTACCGTCGTCAAAGTAGTCTGTGCCTGTACGGCCACTGGCCAGGCTGCCATGACAACCCCGACAACCACTGAGAGCAATTTTTTATTCATCCCATCTTCCTCCTTCTTTTGAGATACCACATTTTCTATATACATATCACTATTTACCACAAATTCTGTGGTTCCTTGGTATATTCTAACATCATTTAAAAACTCTGTCTATTAGGCTTGCGTAATATTTTCTTTTATCCTAATTCCAGCCGCTTTCTGTATTCTTTCGGTGACATACCATAATAACGCCGGAAGGTCTGTGTAAAATGTGACGGATTATTGTATCCGGTACATGCGGCAATCTCACTGATGTCCATCTCACTGTATTCCAGAAAGTTTTTCGCTTTTTCCATCCGAAGCTCAATCAGATATTTCATAAAGTTCTGTCCTGTGCACGATTTAAACAGGCGGCTCAGATAGCTGCTGCTAACAAAATACTTCTCCTTTGCCAGCTCGTCCAGCGATATATCATCAAAATAATTTCGTTCCAAATAATCAAGCAACTCGTCGATCATCGCTGTATTTTCTTTATCCGCATGCTTCTGACTGCGCTCCCGGTTACGCGCCGGTGTTCCCGAGAAGCCGCTCCTTTTCAAACGTTCCTGAATCACATTCTGAATAGCTTCCCGCAGTTCCTTTTCATTTAAAGGCTTCATCAGATATTCTTTCACACCATACCGTATGGCAGTCCTGGCATAGCCGAAATCCGCATAGCCGGTTTCAATGATAATATCTGTATCGAGTCCCTGTGTTTTTATGTACTCCGACAGTTTCAGCCCATCCATTTCCGGCATTTTAATATCGGTAATGACCAACTCCGCCGAACACGTTTTCAAAAGCTCCGCAACATCCAGTCCGTTTTCACAGTCTCCGCAGATTTCAATCGGAAGCGTCATATTTTCCAACATTTTGACAAGTGCTTTTCTTGCAAAATATTCATCATCTGCCACAATTACCTTCAGCATCTGTCCTCGCCTCCTCTGCTCTCATCTCTTTTTCTATTGTCTTTTCTTTTATGATCTCTGTTTTTACCGTTTCCTCTTTGATCATAGGCAATGTAATTTTCACCCTGGTTCCGTTATCCCGCTCGCTTTCCAGCACAATTCCATATGAGGTACCGTAATAATTCCGCACACGCATATGGACATTCCGAATCCCAATTTCCCCTGTATGATCTTCCGCTGCAACTCCCGCTTCCTCATCTAGCATATTCTGAAGTCTTTTCAGTTCTTCCTCCGCGATTCCTGCCCCGTTATCCTCGATCACAATTACTGCTTCGCCGTCGCTGTTTCTGCTTGCTCCAATCACAATCAGGCCTTTTCTACGTTTTTCGGCAATTCCGTGGTCGATTGCATTTTCTACCAAAGGCTGCAACAGAAACTTCAGAATTCGGCAGTGTTCCATGCCGGGCTCCATTCTGCATGACACCTCAAATTTCTCTGGAAATCGAATCATCTGAATCCGGATGTAATTCTGCAGATTATCCAGTTCCTGTTGCAGCGTCACAACCTGCCCGCCTTTTACATTATATGAAAATATTCTCGAAAGACTTTCTGAAATATCCGAAATATACGGGATCTCATGCAGCCTCGCAATCGAACTCATGATATTCAGTGTATTGTACAGAAAATGAGGATTGATCTGATACTGCAACATCTGAAGCTCGGTCTTTTTCTGATTCAATTCATTTTCATATTCACGGATGATATTTTCCTGAATCCGCTCAATCATCGCATTGTAGCCAAGCGTAATTTCCTGTACTTCTACCGGATACTCCCTGCGGGATTCCATGCGGTGCAGTTCCCGTTTCTCTTTCGTCGCCGCCTGGCTCATCACCAGCGACAGTTCTTTTATCGGCGCGCTGATACGTTTCATCAAAAATGTCCCGACGCCTATTTCCCCGCACAACAGAAGAATCACCCAGAAAGCAAGCAAATAAATCCTGCTCATCTCCTCGGAAATAAAGGAACTTCGCTGCACACACTGGATAAAATACCAATCTAATGCTTCTACATACTGTGCATGAATCACATACGTCCGGCGGTCAATTTCCAGCCTTCCGGTTCCGTCTCCATTTTGCGCCAGCTCTCTGATTTTTTCCTGCTCCTGATCCCCGATCCGATCGCCCAATCGGGGATCAGATGCATAAATCACTCCATTCTTGTTGAGCACATATCTGGACCAGCCCTCCTGATTCCCCAGTGCATCAAAGCGCTCTCTCATTGCGCCGAAATTCATATCAATATAGATGGTTCCCAGACTTTCTCCATGCGCAATATCATAAAACGGATAGCAAAACGTCAGCAAAGAATACGGAACAAGATTGATTGCCCCCTCATAGACATCTGTGACTGTCATTTTGCTTCTGCTGTCTCTCTTTTCGTAGAGCAGATGTTGCTGTGCCAGCGCCACACTGCCTTTGGAATCCTCGATATAATTTCCATAAATCACACCTGCCTCTGTCACTACTGTAATGCGAAGCACATCAGAATTTGTCGTACACAGTACAGCCAGCAGCCGGCTCATATACTGCTCATCGAAAACCGCCTGCACCTGACTTTTATTTTCACCCTCTGCGACAATGCGGTTCACTTCATCGTCAGCCAGATGAAGGAAGCGCATTTTGTCGATCCCTGCCAGCATAAAATCTACTTCCGTCGCCCACTGCTCATTCTGGCGGGCAATATGTGCCCGATTGCTCCGTTCTGTCTCCCTTATATTTAGCGCCAGACATACTGCAATCATGAGAATAGAAAAAAACAGGCATCCCAGCAAACTGGCGGTAAGCTGCATCCGAAATGACAATTTCCGTCTCTTTTTCATTTTGATTGCTCCTATTTTACTCTGTTTAGAATCTTGTTATTGCGCCTGCTTCCATTTCACTTCATCTAAAATCTCTTCTTTGCGCATCTCAATCGCTTCATCAAGCTCATTCAGAAACTCTTTTATGCCATAATTTTTGTCCTGTCCGAGAATCAGCCGGAAAAGCCCCTGGTCTCTTACCTCATACACACTGTCCGGTACTGCCATCATCTCCAGCACAAACTCCTTTTTCTCCAGCCGCTCTACAAACTCCCTTGCAAAAGACAGATCACCATTTCCTCCCTTGATGCAGGAATAAGCTCCGGTTTTTTCCGTATAATCATTCATTACATCCTCTGACAGAAGATATTCCAGAAAAACCTGCGCTGCCTCCGGGTGCTCACATGATGCAGATAAGGCAATGACAGAATCCAGTTTTGCAAACACCTGCGGCGCGTCTCCGCTAAAAGTCGGAAACGGAATAAATACCAGACGAATATCCGGATTCTGTTTTTTGATCGCAGAATAAGCCCAGTTTCCCTGAAGAAACATCCATGCATCCCCTCCCGCGAACGCACTGACCGCTTCATCATATCCGGTCTCCCAGGAACGCTCCTGACCATACTTTCTCAGTTCCAGATACATTTCCAACGATTTTCCAAAACCTTCATTTTCACAGAGTCCCTGTGTTCCATTCGCAGCCATGCAGTAAGCGTCTTTCCTGCTTCCCCACTCAACCGTATAGACTGCATCCCAGCCCTGATGCAGCGTCCACACATCCTTGTCCGGAAAAACCATGGCCGGTTCCCCTCTGGCTTTGATTTTTTCCAGCAACACATGCAGTTCTTCATAGTTTTCCGGAACCTCATAGCCGGCTTCTTCCATCAGATCACAGTTCAAAAACAGCCCGCGAAAATTCACTGACAGCGGAATCATATAAACAGCCCCGTTTACTGTCAGATATGGCTCATAACCTTCCATCAGCCGATCCACAAGCCCCGTATCATCCAGAGCTGCAAGATATCCTCCCTGCGCATACTGCCGGACACTTTCGCCAGAAGAAGCAATCATCTCAACAATATCCGGAAATTCTCCATTAAGCGCCCGCATCTTTAAATCTACATCCGGATTCGGCACGACCACAGTGTGAACCTGAACCTCATCCTGGGATTGATTAAACTTCTCTACGATGTCTTCAAAAATATGTATTGTCTCTCTCTTTCGCAGATAAAAGGACAATTTCACAGGTTCTGCGCTTTGTTGTTCCCTCTGTCTTTCCCTCAGCGTTTTTCTGCTCAGAAACATACCAAGAAGCACGATTCCTGCCGCCAACACAACAAACCATTTGCCCAGTTTCCTCTTTTCCATGCAACCGCCCCCCTAATTTCAATTATAAAACCTTTTAGAAAATTGTGAAACACTATTTCAAAAACAGAATCATGATTAAAATATACAAAATAAGGGATGACTAGGAAGCCTTTTTCTGAATACCAAACGCAGACAGGCCGCGGAGTATTTTCCTCCGCGGCAGCCGTCAATTATACATGCAGATACCCTCACCCGGGCTCTGCCTTCTGTTTTTTATTTCTGCATCGCTTCCTGAAGCTCTTTGTCAAAGGAAACTCGCTCGCCACTCTCTGTGTCAAATACCATAGTTGCCTCGCTGTCTGCTGTATAGGCGCTCCATGCGGGTACATTTTCTCCGTTCGGATCACCAGTTCTTGCAAAGTTCACCCATGCGCTGCACATTTCATCCTGCAATTTGTATGCTTCCGGCGTATTGCCATAGGAAGCGCCCACGCCGAGCAGATCCAGATTGTGGAATATAAACGGAATCTCACCGCAATGCCACAGGCTTACACCACCCTCGATCGGCGGCTCGTAGGAAACCAGATAAATGTAGTTTGCATCAGCGCCAGCCTCAATTCTTGTATTTACAACCTCGAATGCCGCACGGCGTTTGCTGTCGTCTACATAGTATGCATTTGCATCCTTTTTCTCCGGCCATGCCTGACGGAATGCTTCCAGAACGCTCTCTGCCTTCTCGCCAAATTTCTCTTCCAGTTTGGCGCTTACTTCTTCCTCCGTCCAGTCATTTTTATTTACAGCGTTCGGGTCCACCTCAGAGAACGAATTGCTCTCTCCAAATGTACTTCCGATCATAAGCGGAACGTCGTTTGTCCACTCCTGCAGACCGCCGTCCAGAGGAGCTGCCGGAAGATAATCGCCATCAATTACCGGCACCCAGCTTCCGCCTGTGCCAAGCTCATCTTTTACTCTCTTCTGTGCCTCTGAAGCCGCTGCATCCAGGGCATCATACGGAACATCCTTCAGCTGATCCACCTGATCTCCGGTCAGTCCGAGATTCTCCAGTGTATAAGCTGCAACAAGCTGTGCTGCTTCCTGAGACTGATAAGAGGTGTTGGTACTCTGAACAACCGCACGGTCAAAGAGTCCTTCTGCCTCCGGTGTCATCATCATGCTCATTACCTTACGTCCGCCACCGGACTGTCCGAAGATTGTTACATTTTCCGGATCACCACCGAAATTCGCGATATTTTCCTGAACCCATTTCAGGGAAGCCACGAGATCTCCAATACCTGCATTTCCTGAATATTTATACTCCTCGCCATACTGGGACAGATCAAGGTAACCCAGTACGTTCAGACGATGATTCACGGTTACGACTACCACATCGCCATACTCACTCAGGTTCTTTCCGTCATATGCCACACCCTCAATCGCAGAACCATTTGTAAATCCGCCGCCATGGAACCATACCATAACAGGTTTTTTTGCCTCCGGATCAACGCTCTGTGTCCAGATATTCAGATTCTGGCAGTTTTCATTCTGCGCCCAGTAACGATGCGGAATCAGGAAATCTCCGCCATCCGGACTCGTCATTTTCGTAATCGGTGCAGTCGGTCCATAAACGAGACAGTTCAGCACATCGTCCCATGCATCCGGAGCTTCCGGCATCTGGAATCTCTCTGCCTTTGCATAAGGAATACCACGGAATGTGTACGTACCCTCATCAATAAAACCGCGAACCTTTCCATACGCTGTGTCTACCACACCCTCTGTCTTGCTGACTACTACACTGCCCTGCGCCTCAGTAGTTTCTGCTGCCATTACAGATACAGCCGATGACGCTGCCAGAGCTGCGCTTAACATGATACAAACCAGTTTCTTTTTCATTTGGTTTCCCCCTTTAGTTTTGTTATGTTCATTTTAATTAAAAATCCAGAGGAAAACTATCATTTTTCCGACATATTGACTATCACTTTTTTGACATTTTACTAAATGCACGATTAAAAATAAGGACCGACATAAAAACACAAATGCCAGCCCTTATTCTTGAAAACTTTACTAAAAATGTTGTGATCCCATAAGAAATTCAGGAGTCACGCCTCCTTGAACTTCCACGAGAATGTTCTTACACTTTGTTAAAAAGACTGGGGGCTAATATGCCCCCAGCCCTCTATTCATCTGCTGTTATCTGACGCTCAGCACTGTTTACTCATTTCCGTACAGAGTAACCAGCTTGTTCAGATACTCATATCTTTCCTTGTTGAACTGTGCGTTCTTTGCAAACAGCTTCTCAGCTCTTTCCGGATTTGCTCTCTTCAGAGAGTTGTAACGAACTTCGCCGTCAAGGAATGCCATCAGGTCCTCGCTCGGAGCCTTGGAATCCAGTGTGAACTTGGACTCTGCTGCCGGGTTGAAGCGGAACAGATGCCAGTATCCTGACTTAACTGCCAGTTCTTCCTCTGTCTGAGCCTTGCTCATACCCTTCTTGATACCATGGTTGATACACGGAGCGTAAGCAATGATCAGTGACGGTCCCGGATAAGCCTCTGCCTCTGCGATTGCCTTAACGGTCTGATTGTAGTCAGCACCCATAGCAATCTGAGCAACGTATACGTAGCCGTAGCTCATTGCGATAGAAGCCATATCTTTCTTCTTAACCTCTTTACCGCCAGCTGCGAACTGTGCAACAGCACCCGGCTGTGTGGACTTGGAAGCCTGTCCGCCTGTGTTGGAGTAAACCTCGGTATCAAATACCATGATGTTGATATCCTGGCCGCTTGCAAGTACATGGTCAACGCCGCCGAAACCGATGTCGTATGCCCATCCGTCACCGCCAAAGATCCACTGTGACTTCTTGCCAAGGTAATCTTTATTCTTCAGAATCTCTTTGGAAGCTTCGCATCCGCAGTTCTCAAGAGCTGCGATCAGCTTGTCGGTAGCTGTGCCGTTTGTAGCACCTACTCCGTAGGTATCCAGCCAGCCCTGAGCTGCTTCCTTCACGTCTGCCGGAGCATTTTCATTTGCAACGAGTGCTTCCACTTTTGCCTTCAGACCGCCTCTGATTGCGTTCTGTGCAAGGAGCATACCATAACCGAACTCAGCGTTATCCTCGAACAGGGAGTTGGACCATGCCGGACCCTGACCCTTTTCGTTTACTGTGTACGGTGTGGACGGTGAAGAGTTACCCCAGATAGAGGAACATCCTGTTGCATTTGCGATGAACATTCTGTCACCGAACAGCTGTGTGATCAGTTTTGCGTACGGAGTCTCGCCGCAGCCTGCACATGCGCCTGAGAACTCAAGCAGCGGCTGTTTGAACTGAGATCCCTTTACGGTATTCTCTTTGAATTTCTCTACTACGTCAGCTTTTGCCGGAAGCTCTACTGCATAATCAAAATACTTCTGAGCTTCTACGTTTGCTTCCATATTTTCCATAGCAAGTGCCTTTGCACCCTTCTTGCCCGGGCAGACATTTGCACAGGAACCACATCCCGTACAATCGAGAGCAGATACTACGATAGCAAACTTGTAATCAGCCATACCTGTCATCGGCAGAGTCTTCAGTCCTTCCGGAGCTGCAGCTACTTCTGCTTCTGTCATTGCAACCGGACGGATAACTGCATGCGGGCAAACGTATGCACAACGGTTACACTGGATACAGTTTTCCGGATTCCATACCGGGATATCTACTGCGATACCACGTTTCTCGTATGCTGCAGAACCTGACGGTGTTGTGCCATCTACATAATCCTTGAATGCAGATACCGGGAGGTTGTTACCTTCCTGAGCATTTACTGCATGCTGAATGTTGTTTACGAAATCAACAACATCCTGTCTCTTTCCTGCGACATCCTTTGCGATGATGTCCTCTGCTTCCGCGTTCTTCCAGCTTTCCGGAACCTGAATCTCAACAACCTGCTTAGCGCCAGCGTCGATTGCATCGTAGTTCATCTGAACGATCGCATCACCCTTACGTCCGTAAGTAGCCTTTGCAGCAGCCTTCATGAGTTCGATTGCCTGCTCCTCCGGAATGATGTTTGCAAGCTTAAAGAATGCAGACTGAAGAACGGTATTGATACGTCCGCCAAGTCCGATTTCCTTACCGATCTTGATACCGTCGATTACATAGAATTTGATGTTGTGGTCAGCGATGAATTTCTTCACCTGGCCCGGAAGGTGATGCTCAAGACCTTCCATATCCCACGGACAGTTCAGAAGGAACGTACCGCCGTCTACCAGCTCCTGTACCATATTGTACTTACGTACATAGGACGGATTGTGGCATGCTACGAAGTTTGCTTTGTGGATCAGGTATGTGGACTTGATCGGAAGCTTACCGAAACGAAGGTGGGACATCGTAACGCCGCCGGACTTCTTGGAGTCATAGTCAAAGTATGCCTGTGCATACATATCTGTATTATCACCAATGATCTTGATGGAGTTCTTGTTTGCACCTACGGTACCGTCTGCGCCAAGACCCCAGAACTTGCAGTTGATCGTACCTTCCGGTGTGGTAACGAGCGGAGCGCCCAGTTCCAGAGAAAGGTTTGTCACGTCATCTACAATACCGATCGTGAATTTTTCTTTTGTTGTGTTGTTGTATACAGCAACGATCTGTGCCGGTGTCGTATCTTTGGAACCAAGTCCGTAACGTCCTGTAAAGATCGGTGTATCGTTGAATTTGCTGCCCTTCAGAGCTGCAACAACGTCAAGGTAAAGCGGCTCGCCAAGTGCGCCCGGCTCTTTTGTTCTGTCAAGAACTGTGATCTGCTTAACTGTCTCCGGAATAACTGCAATCAGTGCTTCTGCGCTGAACGGTCTGTAAAGACGAACTTTCACAACGCCGACCTTCTCGCCTGCTGCCATCAGGTAGTCGATTGTCTCTTCGATTGTATCACAGACAGAACCCATAGCGATGATAACCTTCTCAGCATCAGCAGCGCCATAGTAGTTGAACAGCTTGTAATCCGTACCAATCTTAGCGTTTACTTTGTCCATATACTCCTGAACGATTGCCGGCATAGCATCGTAGTACGGGTTGATTGCTTCTCTTGCCTGGAAGAAGATATCCGGGTTCTGTGCAGAACCTCTCTGACACGGATGGTTCGGATTCAGGCACTGATCTCTCCATGCCTGCAGTGCATCCATATCTGTCATCTCTTTCAGATCTTCATAATCCCATGTCTCGATCTTCTGGATCTCGTGGGAAGTACGGAAACCATCAAAGAAGTTGATGAACGGAAGACGTCCCTTGATTGCAGAAAGATGAGCAACCGGTGTCAGGTCCATAACCTCCTGTACGCTGGATTCACACAGCATACATGCGCCAGTCTGACGGCATGCATAAACGTCAGAGTGGTCACCGAAAATAGAAAGTGCATGGCTTGCAAGAGCACGAGCAGATACGTTGAATACACCCGGAAGTCTCTCACCAGCTACCTTGTAAAGGTTCGGGATCATCAGAAGGAGACCCTGTGACGCGGTATATGTAGTCGTCAGTGCTCCTGCTGCAAGAGATCCGTGTACGGTACCGGCAGCACCTGCCTCTGACTGCATCTCTGTAACCTGTACAGTCTGTCCGAACATGTTAAGACGGCCCTGTGTTGCCCATTCGTCTGTGGCTTCAGCCATAACGGATGACGGGGTAATCGGGAAAATAGCGGCAACGTCTGTAAATGCATAGGAAGCATGTGCTGCTGCATGATTACCATCCATGGTCTTCATTTTTCTTGCCATTTTGAAAATTCCTCCTTATTTTTTTGAGTCCATATACTCATTATTACTTCTCATACGGATTCAATTCTAGCACATATACCGATATTTGTCCATTTCAGACATCCTGTTTTTCCTGTTTTTTTTGTTTTTTTCTTCATACAAATGCAGGCGTTTCCGCCTGCATTGTGGCTTCTCACAAATAAAACGGAAGTATGCCATGCATACTCCCGCAATCCCGCTTCAGTGCGTCCCTCTCACCACTTCAATCCCGTGCGCACCCAGCCATTCTCCAATTTGTGTCATAACCGGACATTCCTCTGCGTCTTTACTTTTCGTGCACACGCCAAAGTGAACCACTTCGGTTCCTTCCGAAACGAGCCTTTCCAGCTTCTCTTTCAGCCCTGCGCTGTTTTGCGGCATATTGCCGCATCCATTGCATCTTGCAAAGGCGGTCAGCACTACTTCTTCCTCCTGATAAACCGTAAACTTTCCGGTTTTGGTTGCCCAGGCTTTCATACATGCTGCTCCTGCACATACCTCATTAGCCTTCAGGCAATTAAACATTGCTACTTTCTTCATTGTCCTCCCTCATTTTTCTGTAAGTAGGATGATAAAGAATATGTATTTCCCCTTTTTCATCTTTGATTACATCCGCATCAACTTCATAGACCTCTTTGATAAATTCCGGCGTCAGCACTTCCTCCGGCGTTCCGCTCTTTATTATTAATCCATTTTCCACCACCAGAAGCCGGTCGCAGTACATCGCTGCTATATTCAGATCGTGAATCGCTGCAATCACCGTCAGATTCAGCCCTTTTACAATATTCATAAGCTGAAGCTGATATTTGATATCCAGATGGTTTGTCGGCTCATCCAGAATGAGGCAAGGTGTTTTCTGCGCCAGCGCCCGGGCCAGAATAATTCTCTGCTGCTCTCCGCCTGACAGCGTAGAAAAGGAACGGTCTTCAAACGCACTCATCCCCACCGTTTTCAGAGCTGCCCGGACAATCTGATAATCTTCGGCGCTGTCCCTTTCCATTGCCCGTTTATGTGGTGCGCGGCCCATCAGAACCACTTCACGGACAGAAAATTCAAAATTGTAATAATTATGCTGCGCCACAACTGCCATCTTCTTGGCAGAATCACGCACCGCATAAGACTTCAGCGGTTTGCCATCCAGCAAAACAGCCCCTTTACTCGGCTGCAGGACCCGGTAAATACATTTCAGCAGTGTGCTTTTTCCGCTTCCATTGGGCCCGATCACCCCCACAAACTCTTTTTTTCCCACATGGAGGTCAATCCCTTTCAGGATTTTCGCATTTCCCAGAGCCAGCTCCACCTTCTTAGTCTCAATCTTCATGAATCACCGCCTCCGAATCCGTAGCGTTTTCGAACCATCAGGTAAATAAAACAGGGAGCTCCAATCATAGAGGTCAGAAGCCCCACCGGCAATTCCATTCCGGGAAGGATAATACGGCAGAGCACATCCGCCCAAATCAGGAAAATTGCTCCGATCAGCGCGCAAATCGGCAGTATCTTTTTATGATCCGTGCCAAATACCATTCGGACCAGATGGGGGATAATCAGTCCCACAAACCCGATGGTACCGGAGGAATACACGACAAATCCCACAACCGCAGCCGAAACCAGCAGATAAACCTGACGAAGCCTGTGCAGGTCGGTTCCCAGTGTGATTGCCGTCTCATCTCCCAAAAGCATCAGATTTAAGTTGCGGTACTGACTCCAGAAAAACAGCAATGCCAGAACCACAATAGGGAAAACCACTGCAATGTTTTCCCAGCTTGCCCCCGCAAAGCTGCCCATCAGCCAGAACGTTACATTTTTCAGCGCATCGTTATCGCTGCTAAAATATACCACAAAGCTTGAAAAAGAACTGCACACAGAACTTAAGGCCATTCCTCCCAGAAGAAGCTTGACAGACGTTGCCCTTCCTCCGATATTCGCCAGCGCAACAACGGCGATGGAAATTCCGAATGCGCCCAGAAAGGCCATCACGCCCACATAGTTCGATCCGAATCTCGCTCCGACTCCCAGGAGAATCGCAACTGTGGCGCCCAAAGACGCACCTGACGAAATCCCCAACGTGTAGGGTTCTGCCAGCGGATTTTTCACAACCGCCTGCATAATGACGCCACATACCGCCAATCCCATCCCCACTGCCATAGACAGCATCAGCCTGGGCAAACGGATAAAACATACGACATCGTATATCTTTCCACTCCCATACACAGAGGCATCACCCATCCCAAAAAGCTGATACAGAATGACTCCGTACACATCCCGGAAAGGGATGCGCACAGAGCCAAAAGTCACTGCAAGCAGTACAGACAAAATCAGCAGTATAAACAAAACAATCATGGTCATCACATAACCTGGTGTTTTTCGAATCAGACCTGCTTTTTTGTCTTTCATAATTTTTACTCCGTATAAAGCTCCGGATAGAGAGCTCTTCCAATCTCGTTCAGTCCATTGATCGTACGTACACCACTGGTGTAAACGTCAGAAAGATCGATCGGATAAACAGCTCCGTCCTGAACAGCCTTCAAACTGGCATAGCCCTGATCACCGGTCAGCTTTTCTGTTTTTGTCTCGTCACCGATTACAAAAATTACGTCCGGATCCAGATTAATGAGATCCTCTGCGCCAAGATCTCCTGCTGCATCCAGCAGCTCTCCACCCATTTCTGTTATCATGTTTCCTGCAAGTGTCGTCTTATCATAATTCCAGATAGAATCCTTCATGAATTCCACAACCAGCACCGTCTTCTTTTCCTGCCCCTGCGTTGCCTCCGTAACACGTGCCACTTCATTTTTCATTTCGTCAACGATTTCCTGGGCTTTATCCTCCGCATCAAAAATTTTGCCGATGGTCAGGATATCAGTATATTCATTTTCCAGAGTACGATTTTCACTGATGTCATTGGAATTCAGTGCCATGTAGGTATTGATTCCATTTTCATGCCAGTAATCCACATCGCCGATCGTCTTGTCCGAGAAGGAAGATTTCCATCCCAGAATGAAATCCGGTTCCAGCATAATCGCGTATTCCTTACTCATTGCCGCATTAGAATCCACAAATTCATTGTATTCTTTTCCGGACGCAACCTTATCAAACTCCTCCTGAAGCTCAGGGAGAACGCTCTCTCTGCTGACGCCCACTGCGCAGATAATCCGATCGCCCAGGCCCAAAGCCAGCAGCGTTTCAAGAGAATTCTGCCAGAAAGTCAGCACCCGCTCCGGCGCTTTTTCAAACGTTTCTTCTACCGGCTCCTTCGCATAGTTAAACGTCGATACCGTCAGCGGATAATTTGCCGACTCCTCTGTGTTTGCCACATTTTCTGTCGCTGCTTCTGTTTCTCCTTCTGCTCTGGCAACCACGCCCATACCGGTAACCGATGACACTGCCATACTTGCGCACAGCAGCAAGCTTACTGCTCTTTTCTTCATTTTTTCCTCCATGTTCCCTTCCCGGAACGCAGACACTCTTTTCAGAACAATCGAGCGGGGCGTTCCCCCTGCTCGCCGCGCAGCCGCATGCTGCGTCAGCAGCAAACTTTCATATACGGATCTGCGCATAAAAAATAAAGTGCCGCCTGACACTTTATTCTTAACATTCTCTGACTGATCCAGTGCAATATCTTTGGCGGGAAGATTTGACTGCCGCTGCAAAGCAGGTTTCCTGACTCTACCTCTTAGCCTATTCCGCCTTCTCATGCTCGCACACAATGGCTGACTCACATCATGGAATATGCTGCGTAATTACAGTGACCCGATCGTGCAGGAATCTCACCTGACTTCCCTTTTAAACCTACTCTTCCGCACATATGCGGAAGGTAAATCACTTCGCTGCGTCTCTTAAATTGTTTACTTTCCTAACATAACACGTGGAACATTATCTGTCAATAAATACCACGCGGATTTTCATCATTTTCTAAAAGCATTCCCTGAAATTTTTCTGCCACAGCTCAAAACTGCATAACCCCTGTTTGCGCCAGTCGCACTTTCCGCAGGAAGCATCAAACACTTCCTGTGTCATATGGGACAGCACCGTCTCTTTCAGTTCCCTGCGGCTATACGTTTTTCCGCAGCGCAGACCGAAGCTTTCCAGCAAATTGGAGTCTTTCTTCGACGTCCGATTCTCATGCTCACAGTAGCGATGAAAAAGAAACGGATTTTCCGATTCCGGTTTTGCTCCTCTGCTTCCCTCCTGCTCCGGTACCGGAGGTTCCAGATTCGGACAATGTGAACAGACCTCATCCGGAGAGGAAAGCGGACGAATTTCCTCGTCCGTCGTTCTGATTCTCTCAATCACTTTTACCATATGCGCACAGAATTCTTCACTGTATCCATGTCCCTGATACATGGGAATACACAACAGATGATGAGCACGAAGTTCCATAAGTTTTCCTCCCCATTTATGCCATCTGAACACCGGCGCTTCTAAGCCCCGCCCGGACAGCCTTTGCCGCTATATAAGCCCCTGCCAGAGAAGCAACGTCTTTTACAAGATACGGTACGGAAGCTATAAAAAAGGCTTGCTTTGCTCCCATTCCGGTAACGAATGAAAACTGAATCACACCAAGTAAATGGCAGGCTGCAAGGCCCAGTATGGAAAACGTACCCAGCCATACATAATTTTTTTTCTCAAATCCAAGTGCACACAGCGCAACCATCGGCAGAAATCCCCAAATATACCCTCCGGCAGGACTTGTGGCAAACCCGATTCCGCCCGAAAAACCAGCAAATACCGGAACCCCTACAGCTCCCAATAAAATATACACTGCCGTGGAGATCAGACCATATCTCCATCCCAGCACATACCCCGCCAAAGCCATTGCAAACGTCTGCATGGTTACCGGTACGCCTGACGGAAGCGGAAACTGAATCTGCGACATCACTGCCATCACTGCTGCCATCATCCCCGCAAGCACAACCTTCTGTGTAGACAATTTTTTATTCTCCATAGCATCCTCCTCTTTCGTCAACTTTTTCTCTTCTTTAGTTGACATTTTTCATTCTACACAAACACCAGTTGTTTGTCAACTATTTTGTTTTACAAGTTAACATTTTTGTTTTTTAGAATCCACCAGCCTTCTCCATCATGCTGTGTGCATATTGTTCCGTATCAACCGCTTTTTCACGTACAAATAACAGAGCAAATGTACCGATTCTGTAACAAGCCACGAAACCGGATACGACCAGTACAATACAGAAAGCGTTCTGTTTGCCGCAAATACTGTATAAATCCAGACCACACGGAGTAGACAGGACCCAACCATCGAAACAACCATAGGCATCACCGATTCCCCCATTCCCCTGAGCATCCCTGAAAAAACATCCATAATTCCACAGAGGAAGTAGGTCGTCACAATAATTTCGATTCTGGCAATTCCGTATTCAATTGCCGATTCATTGCCTGGAAGGTAGATGTTCAGAAGCGGATTTGCAAAATGCTTCACGATCGCCCCCAGTACAAGTCCGGTTGCCGTTACCATAATAAGGCAGTTGAAAAATACTTTGTTAATCCGGTCATACTTTCTTCCGCCAACATTCTGACCGGTAAACGTCTGGGCCGCCTGATAAAAAGAATTCATTGCTATGTAAATAAAACCTTCTATATTGCTGGACGCAGAATTTCCAGCCACCGCCAGCTCCCCGAAACTGTTGACCGACGACTGAATCAATACATTGGAAAGTGAAAAGATCGTTGACTGTATTCCCGCAGGCACCCCAATCCGCGCAATCCGCACAAGCTTGTTTTTGGAAATCCGAATTTTTTTCCATTCAAGCCGGATGCATTCCTCCATCCGGGCCATATGCCGCAAAATCAGCAGCGCTGAAATCATCTGTGAAACTACCGTGGCAATGGCCACGCCCGCCACATCAAGATGAAATCCAGCCACCAGGATCACATTCAGCACAACATTTACAATCCCGCCGGTAATCAGATAATACAACGGCCGTTTCGTATCTCCGAGGGAACGCATGATCGCACTTCCAAAATTGTAAACCGACATGGCAGGAATACCGAGGAAATAGATTTTCAGATACAGGGTTGCCTGTCCGATGATATTTTCCGGTGTGTCCATCAGCTCCAACAAAATCGGACTGAAAACAAAGCCCAGTGTTCCGCTGACAAACCCGCCTGCTATGCTGAGCGCCACCGATGTATGAATCGTATCCTTTACCTGATTCAACTCTGACGCACCATAATAAAAGGCTACCGCCACCGCCGAGCCGATGGACAGCCCCACCAGCAGATTAACCAGCAGATTAATCAATGCACTGTTGGAACCAACTGCCGCCAGCGCATTGCTTCCGGCAAACCGTCCCACTACAATAATATCTGCTGCATTAAACAAAAGCTGCAAAATCCCTGAAAGCATAATCGGAATCGTAAACTTTATGATTTTCCCCGCCAGAGGGCCATGCAGCATATCAATTGTCTGTTCTTTCTCCCGTTTCTTTTTTGATTCCTTTGTCATGGCTTTGGATTTCATCATAATCCACCCTTCTTTTCTCTTAAATTTACCAGTTCTTTTCACCATTATTGCTTCTTCTTTCCTTAAAAGACAGCGCACACTGTCCGCGCGAATATCTTATCTCAACTTATCTCCGAATACAAGTAAACTCTTGCCCTATTTTTCCCTTGCTTTTTTCGATTTTTTCAGTAAAATAAGAGACAGTGCAATATAATAACAGCAATATAAATGAGGGTAAAATATGATTAGTGCAAACAATGTAACTCTGCGAATCGGAAAAAAAGCTCTGTTTGAAGATGTAAATATCAAATTTACTGAAGGCAACTGCTACGGCCTGATCGGTGCCAACGGAGCCGGAAAATCAACGTTCCTGAAAATCCTTTCCGGAAAGCTCGAAACTTCAAAAGGCGACGTGTCCATGACGCCTGGTCAGCGTCTCTCCGTTTTGGAACAGGATCATTTTAAATACGATGAGTATCCGGTACTCGACACGGTTATCATGGGCAACCAGCGTCTCTATGATATTATGAAGGAAAAGGACGCCATCTACGCCAAAGAGGATTTTTCTGATGAGGACGGAATCCGCGCCAGCGAACTCGAAGGCGAATTTGCCGAGATGAACGGCTGGGAGGCGGAATCTGACGCCGCCACTTTGCTCAACGGCCTCGGAATCGACCCGTCCTTCCACTATATGCTGATGAAAGATCTCGACGGTAATCAGAAGGTGAAGGTACTCCTTGCGCGCGCCCTGTTCGGTAATCCTGATATTCTTCTGCTTGACGAGCCGACCAACCACCTGGATCTCGAAGCCATCAACTGGCTGGAAGAATTCCTGATCAATTTTGACAACACAGTCATCGTCGTTTCTCATGACCGTTATTTTCTGAACAAAGTCTGTACACAGATTGCAGATATCGACTACGGCAAAATTCAGCTTTACGCCGGAAACTATGATTTCTGGTATGAGTCTAGCCAGCTTCTGATCAAGCAGATGAAAGAAGCCAACAAAAAGAAAGAAGAAAAGATCAAGGAGCTGCAGGAGTTCATCTCCCGTTTCTCCGCGAACGCTTCCAAATCCAAGCAGGCGACCTCCAGAAAACGTGCGCTTGAGAAAATCCAGCTTGACGAGATTAAACCATCCAGCCGGAAATATCCGTACATTGATTTCCGTCCAAACCGTGAAATCGGAAACGAAGTGCTCAAGGTTGAAAATCTTTCCAAGACCATCGACGGCGTAAAAGTACTGGACAATATCACCTTCACCCTGGGACACGATGACAAGGTAGCCTTTATCGGCGGCAACGAGCTTGCAAAGACCACCTTCTTCCAGATTCTCATGGGTGAAATCGAGCCCGATGAAGGCACCTACAAGTGGGGTGTTACCACCTCCCAGGCTTATTTCCCGAAGGACAGCACAAAAGAGTTTGACAATGACCTGATCATCGTTGACTGGCTGACTCAGTTCTCTGAGATTAAGGATGCCACCTATGTCCGCGGCTTCCTTGGCCGTATGCTCTTTGCCGGTGATGACGGTGTCAAAAAGCTCAAAGTACTCTCCGGAGGCGAGCGCGTACGTTGCCTGCTCTCCAAGATGATGATTTCCGGTGCAAACGTCCTTCTGTTGGATGAACCGACCAACCATCTGGACATGGAATCCATCACTGCCCTGAACAACGGCATGATCAAATTTCCGGGGGTACTGCTTTTCTCCTCCCGCGACCATCAGATTGTTCAGACAACAGCCAACCGGATTATGGAATTCCTGCCGAACGGTAAAATGATCGACAAGATTACAACGTATGATGAATACCTTGAAAGTGATGAAATGGCCCGCAAGAGACAGGTCTACACCACGGAAGGCAAACCAGAGGACAACTGACACGAAAGCTACGAGCCGTGCAGAACATAGAAATCGGCCTCCCGCGCCATGCTTGCATGGAAGCGGGAGGCCGATTTCTATGTTCTATAGGGCGACAGCCCGTCCCCTAAGACCTTCAATTCCTCTATTGAAACCAAACATCCACTTATGTTATAGTATTTTTGTGCAAAGCCCTGGCTTTGCAAATACACCATTAAACCATCGGGGGATATTATTTTATGAAAATTTTAAAAGCCAAAGATTACAGCGATCTCAGCCGCAAGGCAGCTAACCTTATTTCTGCACAGATTCTCATGAAGCCTCATTGTGTACTCGGCCTTGCGACCGGTTCAACGCCGATCGGTACTTACAAGCAGCTGGTTGACGCATACAATCAGGGGGATCTCGATTTTTCCGAAGTCACAACCGTGAATCTTGACGAATACAAAGGACTTCCGAAAGAAAATGATCAGAGCTATTACTATTTCATGAATGATCATCTATTCAGCAAAGTAAATATTGACAAAAGCCGCACCTTTCTGCCGGACGGTACGGAAGAAGACAGCGACAAGGCCTGCCGCCAGTACAATGATATCATCCACTCCCTGGGTGGTGTAGATCTTCAGCTTCTCGGCCTTGGACATAACGGCCATATCGGTTTCAATGAACCGGGAACTGCTTTCGAGAAAGAGACACACTGTGTTACACTGTCCGAGCGCACCATTAAAGCCAACATGCGTTTCTTTGTATCAGAAAATGACGTACCGCGTCAGGCTTATACCATGGGAATCAAGACCATTATGTCTGCGCACAAAATCGTTGTGGTTGTATCCGGCGCAGATAAAGCTGACATCGTAAAAGAAGCCTTTTTCGGTCCTGTAACACCACAGGTACCGGCTTCCATCCTTCAGCTTCACAACGACGTTACCGTTGTCGCAGATGAGGCTGCGCTTTCCAAATGTACAGAACTGATCTAAAGGAGTATCAATATGGCGCAAAAAACGAAAATCATAAACGGGTTAGCCTTTCAGGCAGACGGAAGCTTTGCAGCAAATACCGTTTATCTGTCGCATAACCGCATCCTCTCAGAATGCGAATACAATGCGCTCGCCGCAGAAGAATGTACGTTTGACGCCTGCGGAGCTTATGTCATCCCGGGCCTTACCGATATTCATTTCCACGGATGTATGGGAGCTGACTGCTGCGACGGTACGCAGGAAGCCTTTCGGACAATCGCCGAATACCAGCTGCGCCATGGCATTACCTCCATCACACCCGCTACCATGACCATGCCGGAAGAGACGCTTTTGGCCATCTGCCAAACTGCAAAAGACTTCGACTGCGAAAACGGAGCGGATTTTTGCGGTCTTTACATGGAAGGCCCTTTTATCAGCACCGCAAAAAAAGGCGCGCAGAATGAACACTATATCCGCACCGCAGACAGCGCGATGCTCGGCCGCCTGCAACATATTTCCGGAAATAAAATCCGTACAGTCGTCGTTGCACCAGAAACAGAAGGCGCACTTGACTTCATCAAAAAAAATGCCGGGGAAACCAATATTTCCCTGGCACACACTGTGGCGGACTACGACACTGCAAAAGAGGCACTCTCCTGTGGTGCCAGTCAATTGACTCACCTTTACAACGCCATGCCGCCCTTTTCACACCGCGCGCCTGGTCCAATCGGCGCGGCAGCAGATCATGAAACATGTATGGTGGAGCTGATCTGCGACGGTGTCCATATACATCCGTCTGCCGTCCGCACCACATTTAAGATTTTCGGCGATGACCGCATTATCCTCATCAGTGACAGTATGCGCGCCACAGGTATGAAAAACGGCACTTACGACCTTGGCGGACAGACCGTACACGTAAATGGAAACCTTGCCGTATTGGAAGACGGCACACTGGCTGGGTCCGTTACCAATCTGATGGACTGTGTCCGCACCGCTGTCAAAGAAATGAAAATCCCTCTCGCAAGCGTCATCAAATGCGCTGCCACAAATCCAGTGCGCGCAATCGGATTATCTGATGATTATGGCACACTGGAGCCAGGGAAATATGCAAACATCGTCCTGCTTGATCAGAACCTGGAAATCCGCCAGATCTGGCATCGGGGCAGGGCTATCGCACCTTAATTTTTCCTGCAAGTAGCAAGCATCATTAATTTGCGCGGAGTTACAAAATGTTTCGTTTGTTCGAAACTACAAAACGCTGCTCAAAATCAAACCTGGGGGAATCAATCCAAAAGTAAGGGGTAACTTGTTTCCTGAAACCCCGTTTTGGGATTGATTCCCCCAGGTCATTCTCTTTTCGACAACACATTTTACCTTCTTTAAAAGGACCCCGTATGCCCTCCCGCACTTCGCCCTCCTGACGTCGTATGTGTTATGCTGCCGCCTCCGCCGCTCGAATTTTGCTCTTTTTCTATCTTGATTCTTGATACAGTCCGATATAAAAAGATATCCCTCTGCCTCGTCACATGAAAGCTTCCGCTACGGACGTATTCCTGCGCAGTATGTTTTACCCGAACTGACTTCAACTGTGCAAACATCCCTCCAACCACACATCCAGCTACTGCAAGACCTGCAAGCAGTGAAATCAGAAGCTTCATTCCAATTTCCATCCGCTTTCTATACTTATGGTCTACATCAAAAGGAGTTCCTTTCTGCGCCTCAACAATATATTCCTCTGCCAGGTCTCCAAATTTCCGGAATGCTTTATAGTACTTCCCGTCAGAAAGCAATCCCGAAATTCTGTCATCAATCTCCTGCATCCCATAATCCGTAAATGCCGTGATCGCCCAGCCCTGAGTCGCCATATGAAACTTCCGCTCTTTCATGCTGATCAGCAGAATAATCCCGTCATAACGAGCACCGTATCCGTAATCGTTGGCTTCATAATAATCATCCGTGTAATCCTGAATCTGTTTTCCCTCACAGGAATTTACAGTCACAACCGCCACATCACATTCATACTTCTCTGCAATCCCGGACAGCTGTTTCTGAAGTTTCTCTTCTTCCTCCGTATCCAAAAGGCCTGCCATATCTACAACCTTCTGACTGTTTGATGCCGTCCCCTGAAATCCAAGTCCCACCAGAATCAAAAAAAGCAGCAGGGGAAACAGCAGTATTTTTTGTTTTTTTCCCAATCTCTTCATCTCTCTCCCCTCCTAAAACAGTGCGGTAAGCAACATCACAAGCGAAAACACTCCGGCAAAAACAAGCCCGGCTATCCTGGCTGCTTTTCCGCTGTCTGCCGGAAGATCACCGACAAACTTACCTGTCTGGCCGTTCATTGCAAACGTATACAATTCTCCTTTATAAGTGGTATGTAGTATCCATACCGGAAGAAGCGCATACCGGATTCTTCCCTGCTGAAGCCGAATGTCCGTGTGCTCCGGGATGCAGGACGAATAGCCGAGTATCGTACTCATAAACGCATCTACCGTGCTTTTACGCATTCTGTCATTGGCATGCGGCGCACACTCTGCGGACGTCTGGTCATATTTATCCGCAAGATACCCGGAAAGATATGCAGTCTCAAAAGACACTGCATCTTTATAATAAAATGGTTCAATAGACTGCATCAGCGCATCGTCCATTTTAACTGAACCGTCAACCGGTACATTTTCAAATCCAATATCCCCGCCACGGCTCACCAGATAATGCTGTGTCTCCGTATACTGATAATCCCCGCTCCGCCAGCAGTGAATCCGCGTTGCACGGCAGCGAATTTCCGCCTGTGCATCACAGTCATACAGCCAGAACGGAACGTACACTCCTTTTACTTCCTGAATCCGGTTCTCCGTTTTAAACAGGGACGGAAGCAAAACCTTTCCTTTCAGATGTGACTTCAGATGCTCCTGAGCCTGCTTTTTATCTAGTTTAAAGGGAATAACTAGATCCGGTCGAAGCATCCCGCTTAACTTTTTCATTACGATTACGGGGTTATCACAATAAGGGCACCTCGAAGCCGCCATGTTCTGATCCGCCACAATTTCCCCGCCACACGCTTCACAGATGTACGAAACCAGATTTCCCGCATCATCTTCCAACGTTTCCCGGCTTTGTTCTACATTTTCCTCTTCCCAGCTCGGCCCCCGGTCTTCGTCTATTGTCTCCTCTTCAAACTCCTTCAGAGTATCCAGTTCAAACTCTGTATCACAATAAGGACATTTCATCTTCTGGAGCCTGCTGTCAAATGTAATCGCGCCTCCGCAGCAAGGACATTTATATTCCAGAATGTCTGACATAATCTACCCCCTGTTTTCTTTTCTAAATGTTTTTCACAAAAAGCGCCCGCAGGTTTGGCTGTCTGAGAAACCAGATCCTACGCAGCGCTTTTTAATCAAATTTCGTAGACTGATTACGGCCGCTTTGCACCGCATTCCCGGCAGAACTTCCCGTCATTCATCGTCCCGCACGTACAGAGCCAGGAACCCTCCGGTTTTTTCGCACCGCACTCCTGACAGAATTTCCCCGTGTTTTCCGCACCGCAGGAACATCTCCATGAAGTCTCCGGTCTTTTTGCACCGCATTCCCGGCAGAATTTTCCTGTGTTTTCCGTTCCACATCCACAGGTCCAGCTTCCAGTCTCAGATGCCTTCCCCGGCACGCCGGTACCCGCTCCTGCCTGACTGGCCTGATTCCCCTGTGCTGCTGTATTCGCGCGGTTCTGTCCCATTGCGTAGAGATCCTGTGCATTCATACCGCCTGCCGCGCCGGCCATCCCCATGCCCATAAATCCGGTCATGGCGCCTGCCTGATTGCCTGCTGCCGTGCGCATTGCGTCTCCCTGCGCTCCTACGAGCGTTGCCGCAGCCATCGTCGGATCACGCAGAATGGCACTTTTTTGCATCTGCTTGATCATATCCTCATCTTCTTTCGATGCAGAAACAGAATTTACTCCAAACGAAGCAATCACAATGCCGCGAAGCTCCTTCCATTTCTTCGAAAGCACATCATTGAGCGCATCTGCAAGCTCCATCGTATGGCCTGGCAGTGCGCTGTAGCGGACGCCCATCTCTGAAATCTTTGCAAACGCAGGCTGCAACGCGGTCAGCAGCTCACTTTTCAACATGCTGTCCATCTCGGAACGCTCAAAAAACTGTGCCACATTCCCGCATACATTTGTATAAAAAAGAATCGGGTCAGCAATCCGGTAAGAATACTCGCCATTGCAGCGGATCGAAATATCCACGTCAAGCCCGATGTTCCGGTCAATCACCCGAAACGGAACCGGCGTCGGCGTCCCGTATTTATTTCCCATAATTTCCTTTGTATTAAAATAATAGACTCTCTGGTCCTTTCCAGCCGCTCCGCCATACGTAAATCGGCGCCCGATCTCTGCAAAAGTACGGCGAATCCCCTCTCCGAGACTGCCCCCGAATATCGACGGCTCCAAGCTGCTGTCATACGTATACTCGCCAGGCTCCGCACATACCTCTGCCACTTTTCCATTCTCTACGATCATCATACACTGGCCGTCTGCCACTGCAATCCCGGAACCGTCCGTAATCACATTACTGTCGCCATGACGGTTCGAAGAACGACCGGAAACTCTTTTCTGTCCTTTCTGAACCAGAATCTCAGAATCCATTGCCTCACAGTAAAAATATTCTTTCCACTGATCCGCAAATGTACCGCCCACGGCGCCAAGCGCTGCCTTTATCAATCCCATATTGAAATCCTCCCATATCCTTTTTCATACACCACTATAAACTCATTTATCTAGCGATGAAATTTTGCCTATTTTGAAATCAGTATAACAAACCAGAGCAGAAAATCACAAGCATATTTTGGAAATATTAAGAATCTGTACACAAATAAAATGACGGCACCCAGCTTTGTGAATACCGTCCCTTCCTTGGTTTTTCGCTTCGCGTTCCTTCCTGTCCGCCTGTACAGTCATCCTTATGCGCACCGGTATACCGGCTCTGCCACCAAATTCTGTGCACAGGCAAGCTCTGCCATCACAACAAAGGCAATAGAACAAAGCATAACAATTTCATAACAGTCACGTTCCACACTGTGCGGCGCCTGCATATAAGCACGATGCCTTTTTTTCACAAAGGAAAACAATGCCTCCAGACTGCCAATCCCCGCCGCCATACGCCTGGCTTCGCAGAATATCCGTCCAGCTTCCGGAGTGTATACAAAATCACGGAGATAATATTTCATCTCACTTTCATACATGCAGTGATCTTTCAGACTTCCGGAAAAAGAAGTATTATGTGGAAACGTAAAATAATCAGCCATATAGTGCAGCGCCACGCCGATCCTTCTCCAGAGCACCCGTTCCTTCCACTCACTGTCTGCATTCTCTGCGAAAATATTCCGCACAAAATCCTTCATATTCTCATACGATGTTTCAAATTCATGCGGTGATGTGATCATCTTCGGAGTCAGATCCGGAAGAATTGCCCCAAGGCAAAACGCCTTTTTATGTTTGTTCAGGCCCTCCAGCTTCAGTTCCCTTACCAGATACATGGCCAGTGAAATATGCGATTTTTTACGCATTACGTCCCTCCCGTATACAGTTCGCCTTTCTATCCTGCCTCGAACCACATATGACAGAAAGGTTCGCGGCATCTTACTTTCGCACACATTGTATCGTGAATCTTTTTAAAATGCAAGTAATATTATGTTAACAATGCAGGAACTTCCTGCCATCAGAAAGGGGAGACACGTTCTGTTGGACGCGCTCCCCGTTTCTTATCGTGTTGCTACCTTCGCGATATCAATCAGCGTCAGCTTGTGTATATTGTTATTTTCAAGACTTGTAATCAAAGCCTCTGCCGTATCAAGGCTGGTCAGCACATTCACACCAGTCTCAATCGCATTTCGCCGGATGACGAAACCATCCTTTGCATGTCCGACGCCCTGAGACGGCGTATCAATGACAAGATCAATTTCATGCCCCAGAATCAAGTCCAGGATATTTGGAGATTCCTGCTCAAGCTTTCTTGTCATACGCACCTGCACATCAGCCTCCATCAAAGCCCTGGCAGTACCCTTTGTGGCAAAAATGTTATAGCCAAGCGCTTCAAAACGCTTCGCAAGCTCTGCGGCCTCGATCTTATCCGAATCGCGCACGGTCATAATCATGTTTTTATATTTCGGCAGATTGATGCCCGCGCCAAGAAACGCCTTATACAACGCCTCATCAAACGTCTCCGCGATTCCCAGACACTCTCCCGTTGATTTCATCTCAGGCCCAAGGCTGATATCGGCACCACGGATTTTCTCAAAAGAGAATACCGGCATTTTAATCGCAAAATAGTCTGCCTCCGGCTGAAGCCCCGGAGTATAACCAAGATCACGGATTTTGGCGCCCAGAATCACCTTTGTCGCCAGCGGCACAATCGGAATCCCGGTCACCTTACTGATATACGGAACGGTCCGGCTCGAACGCGGATTTACCTCAATCACGTAAACCTCATCATTGCTTACAATAAACTGAATATTAATCAGGCCGATTACATGCAAAGAACGCGCTAGCTTCCTCGTATAATTCTCAATCACACGCTTGATCTTTGCGGAAATACTCTGCGCCGGATACACGGAAATGCTGTCTCCCGAATGAATACCGGCACGCTCGATATGCTCCATAATGCCCGGAATCAGGACGTCCTCACCGTCACATACCGCATCTACCTCAATTTCCTTTCCGACCAGATACTTGTCTACCAGAATCGGATGCTCCTGTGCAATCCGGTTGATGATACCAATATAACTGTCCACATCCTCATCATTAATCGCAATCTGCATGCCCTGTCCGCCAAGTACATAAGACGGTCGAACCAGCACCGGATAACCGAGACGATGCGCCACCTCTTTTGCTTCTTTAGCTGTAAACACCGTATCTCCGGCAGGACGCGGAATGTTACACTGCTCAAGAATTTGATCAAACAATTCACGGTCCTCCGCCGCATCCACATTTTCCGCAGACGTACCGAGAATCGGAACGCCCATCTTCATCAGAGACTCGGTCAGCTTGATCGCTGTCTGTCCGCCGAACTGAACCACAGCGCCGTCCGGTTTTTCCAGACGTACGACATTTTCCACATCTTCCGGAGTCAGCGGCTCAAAATACAGCTTATCCGCAATATCAAAATCCGTACTCACCGTCTCCGGATTGTTGTTGATGATAATCGTCTCATAGCCTTCTTTTGCAAAGGCCCAGGTACAGTGTACCGAACAGAAGTCAAACTCAATTCCCTGTCCAATCCGAATCGGCCCTGAACCAAGCACCAGCACTTTCTTTTTACCGCTCGTATCTTCTGCTTCATTCTCACTGCCGAACACAGAATAATAGTAAGGCGTTGTCGCTGCAAACTCGGCCGCACACGTATCGACCATCTTGTACGCTGCTACAATGCCGTTTTCATACCGCATTGCTTTGATCTCTTCTTCTGTTTTTCCAGTCAGACGGGCAATCACATGATCCGGAAACTCGATGCGCTTTGCTTCTTTTAACAGCTCCACCGTAAGCTCCTTATTTTTCAGAGCCTCTTCCATCTCCACGAGAATCGCCAGTTTGTCAATGAACCAGATATCAATCTTCGTAATATCATGAATAGCCTCGTAAGAAATCCCGCGACGCAGCGCCTCTGCGATCACCCAGATTCTCTGATCATCCACATGTGCAAGCTGCTTTCTCAAATCCGCTTCACTTAAATGTGAGAAATCATAGGACATCAGGCAATCCACATGCTGCTCCAAAGAACGGATCGCCTTCATCAGCCCACCCTCAAAACTGTCGGAAATACTCATTACTTCACCGGTAGCCTTCATCTGAGTCGTCAGGCTCCGGCTGGCGCTGATGAATTTATCAAACGGGAGACGCGGCATTTTCACAACGCAGTAATCAAGCATTGGCTCAAAGCTTGCATACGTCTTTCCGGTAATCGCATTTTTGATCTCATCCAGCGTATAGCCAAGCGCAATTTTGGCCGCCACCTTCGCGATCGGATACCCGGTAGCCTTTGACGCCAGCGCAGAAGAACGGCTGACACGCGGATTCACCTCGATCACACAGTATTCAAAGCTCGTCGGATGCAGCGCAAACTGTACGTTACAGCCTCCGGTGATTTTCAACTCGCTGATAATATTCAGGGCGGACGTACGCAGCATCTGATACTCTTTGTCGCCGAGCGTCTGGGACGGCGCCACAACAATACTGTCACCCGTATGTACGCCCACGGGATCAATATTTTCCATGTTGCAGACTGTGATCACATTGCCTGCGCTGTCACGCATGACTTCATACTCGATCTCTTTCCAGCCCGCAATGCAACGTTCCACAAGCACCTGACCAACGCGGCTCAGACGGAGACCGTTTTCCAGAATCTCCACAAGCTCCTGATAGTTATATGCAATTCCCCCGCCGCTTCCGCCAAGTGTATACGCGGGACGAAGCACCACCGGATAACCGATGCTGTTCGTGAACTTCACGCCTTCCTCAACGCTCTCCACGACCAGAGACGGAGCAACCGGCTCGCCGATTTTCTCCATCGTGCTTTTAAACTCCAGACGGTCCTCTGCTTTTTTAATCGTTTCAGAGGTCGTACCGATCAGCCGCACATGATGCTCTTTTAAAAATCCGCGTTCCTCCAGCTCCATCGCCAGATTCAAACCTGCCTGTCCGCCAAGCGTGGGAAGCACGCTGTCCGGCTGCTCCTTCAAAATAAGCTGCTCCACAACTTCTACGGTAAGCGGCTCTATATAAACCTTATCTGCAATATCCTTATCCGTCATAATCGTCGCCGGATTGGAATTGAGCAGCACAACCTCAATCCCCTCTTCCCGAAGAGAACGGCACGCCTGCGTTCCCGCATAATCAAACTCTGCCGCCTGTCCGATCACAATCGGGCCAGAACCAATCACAAGTACTTTTTTAATCTCAGGATTCTTCGGCATTACGCTTCCACCTCCATCATCTTCATAAACCGGTCAAACAGATAATCAGAATCATGCGGCCCCGGACACGCCTCCGGATGGTACTGTACTGTGAAAATATTCTTTCCTGTATAGCAAAGTCCTTCGTTCGTCCCATCATTCACATTTTCAAACGCCGGCACCGCAATCTCCGGCGAGAGACTTTCCACATCCACAACATACCCGTGATTCTGAGAAGAAATATAAACCCGACCTGTCGCAAGGTCACGCACCGGGTGATTGCCTCCACGATGACCATATTTCATTTTGTGTGTATCTGCACCGTTCGCGAGCGCCATGAGCTGATGTCCAAGACAGATTGCAAAAATCGGCACATCCGATGCATAAAGCTTTTTCAGCTCCTCGATAATTGATGTACATTCTTTCGGGTCTCCCGGGCCATTGGACAGCATAATACCATCCGGTTTTGCTGCAAGAATCTCCTCTGCACTTGTGAGCGCCGGATACACTGTCACCTGACATCCTCTATCTTGCAAACGCCGCACAATATTGCGCTTGGCCCCAAAATCCATGAATGCCACCTTCGCGCCATTGCCCTCCAGCACATATTTTTCTTTGCAGCTTACCTTCTCCACTACCTTGCCGGTCGTATACGCACGAAGGCGCGGCAAAAGCTCCTCCAGATTATAATTGCCATCTGTCGTAATACAGCCATTCATAGTACCTTTTTCACGGAGAATTTTGGTAAGAGCGCGGGTATCAATCCCTGCAATACCTGGAATATCATATTTCAAAAGAAAGTTCTGAATCGTATCTTCACAGCGGAAGTTACTGGGGAGACGTGATAATTCGCGGACGATAAAAGCATCCAGCCAGGGCCGGTCAGATTCCATATCTTCATAACAGATGCCATAATTACCAATCAACGGATACGTCATTACTACCGCCTGTCCCGCATAAGAGGGGTCTGTCAGCACTTCGAGATACCCTGTCATGGAGGTATTAAAAACAATTTCACTGATGACTTCCCGCGTCGAACCGATACTCTGTCCCGTAAACACAGTGCCATCTTCCAGTATCAGATAAGCTTTCATACTGTCTCTTGCTCCTTTCATCCACTTGTGCTCAAATTGTTTCGATTCTACCATATCCGGTAATGGATTGCAATCTTTTTTTCATAAACTTTCCCACCTCTGTCAGATCAGAAATTCCCCTCTTTTGCAGTAACAAGTCGCCGAAATCTGCATAAAGTAAAAGTAAGTGTACCACAGGAGCACATTTATGAATCACAGATCCGACAGCTTTATGATCCGCACCGCACAGACTGAAATGGTTGATACAGGCAGTCTGCAAATTACCGCCCTGTCTGAACAGAATCTTCCTATTGAAAATGCCACCGTTGATATTTCCTACACCGGAGATCCTGACAGCATTCTCGAAGAAGTACAGACCGGTAGCAGCGGAAAAACAGAGATTCTGGAACTCAATGCACCACCGATTGAATACAGCCTTGCACCATCGGAAACCATGCCTTACGCAGAATACACCATCCGTATCACTGCACCAGGCTATGAGCCGGTCGTGGTCAGCGGAATTGAAGTACTAAGTACGCAGCTTGCTTTGCAAAATGTAAAAATGCGACCTCTCGAAGCCGGAGAGCTTCCCGACACCATCACAATTCCGGATCATACACTTTACGGCATCTATCCTCCCAAAATTGCCGAGGATGAAATCAAGCCCGTAAACGTCAGCGGAGAGATCGTTCTGGATCAGGTTGTCGTACCGGAATACGTAGTCGTTCACAACGGAACCCCACGCGACACCTCTGCCGGAAATTATTATGTCCGCTATAAAGATTACATTAAAAATGTGGCAAGCTGTGAAATCTATGCTACCTGGCCTTATGAATCACTGATCGCCAACATCCTGGCCATCCAGTCTTTCACAATGAACCGCATTTATACAGAATGGTATCGCAACAAAGGCTATAATTTCACCATTACCTCCTCCACTGCCTTTGACCAGAAATGGGTTTACGGCCGAAATATTTTTGACAGTATTGATCAGGCTGTAGACGATGTTTTTCTGAATTATCTTTCCCGTCCAAATGTGCGTCAGCCCATTTTGACCCAGTACTGCGACGGCCGCCGCGTCCAGTGTCCTCAGTGGCTCTCCCAGTGGGGAAGTGCTGAACTTGGGGAGCAGGGGTACGATGCACTTTCCATTATCCGCAACTATTATGGCGATTCGATGTATGTCAATATGGCAGAGGAAGTCTCCGGCGTCCCGGAATCCTATCCTGGTTTTCCGCTTTCTATCGGTTCCGTCGGAAGCGATGTTATGAAGATTCAGGAACAGCTGAACGCCATTTCCAACAACTATCCACTGATTCCGAAACTGACGCCCGACGGAATTTTCGGAGAACAGACTCAGGAAGCAGTCCGCACCTTCCAGTCCGTCTTTGGTCTTGCCCGGGACGGAATCGTCGGCCCGCGTACCTGGTACCGGATTCAGGATATTTACGTTGCCGTAACAAGGCTTGCAGAAAATATCCCATAAAAGCACGTACAGCAAAAAAGCTGACACGGACGCTCTGTTTCAAACACAGATAAACTCTCATAGTTTTCTGAAATCCTCCTGTACAGAACGTCCATGTCAGCCCTTTCAAGTGGCTATTTGACAAATCATCTATTTTTCAACTATGTAATCCCCGCCAAAAGCTGGCAGGCTACCTACAAATATCACGTATAATATGCAATCTTCTGCAATTCTTCCACTGTTGTGATGCCTGCAGCAGTCAGCTCGCCTGCCCTGCGGCGCAGTGTTTTCATCCCCTGCTGCTCTTTCGCATATTCTTCCATTTTCTCAAGCGAAGCCCCTGAAGTAATCATTTCCCGCAACACACGGTCGATCTTTACAATCTCATGTACAGCAATCCGCCCGCTATACCCGGTATAATGGCAACGATCGCATCCCCTGGCTTCTTTCACTTGCTCGGGAATCAGGTCTGCTTCAAACAGATATTTCTCCTCCTCCCGAAGCTTCCGCAGTTCACAGCAATGTGGACAAACCTTCCGCATCAGACGCTGCGCCATCAGCCCCACCACGGAATTCGCCACAAGATACGGCGCCAGCCCCATATCAATCAGTCGCACCACAGATGCCATTGCACTGTTCGTATGAAGCGTGGAAAACACAAGATGCCCGGTAATGGCGGCACGCACGGAAATAGAAGCCGTCTCCGCATCTCTCGTCTCTCCTACCATAATAATATCCGGGTCCTGACGCAAAAGCGCCCGAAGCCCGGACTCAAACGTGAGCCCTGCTGTAGTATTCACCTGCATCTGGTTCAGCCTCGGCACCTTCTTTTCCACCGGGTTTTCAATTGTGGAAATGTTCACCTGCCCCTTTGCCAGTTCCTCGAGAACCATATAGAGCGTTGTCGATTTGCCGGAACCGGTAGGCCCTGTAATATAAATAATACCATTCGGTGAACGCATGATCTCAGAAAATCTGCGGTAATCCTCCTCTGCCATGCCATACGTTTCCTGACAGTCAATCTGTACATTGTTTGCAAGAAGACGCAGTACTGCCTTTTCCCCGTAAACCGTCGGGATGAGAGACACTCTGATGTTGACCGGTCCTCTGTCCACCCGAATCTGGCAATGGCCGTCCTGCGGAAGCCGCTTCTCTGCAATATCCAGATCTGAAACAATCTTAATTCTGGCAATCAACGAAGCGTGAATCCCTTTTTGCAATGTCACATAGTCTACAATCGTTCCGTCAATCCGCATACGCACCAGTGTTTTATTCTCAAACGGTTCGATATGGATATCGCTTGCATTCGTATTGTAGGCACGCTGTACCAGGCTGTTCAGCAGCTGGATAATTGGAGCATCGCCTTCCCCATCCGGTGTTTCCAGCTCCGGCGCAGGCGTTTCCCGCAAAATCGTATTCGCCTTCTCGGCTGCTTTTCTGGCTGATATTTCTGAGTAATAATAATGGATGGCACGGCGAAGCGGCGCCTCCTCAGAAAGCAGAATCGAAATATGATAACCGGTTGCCTGACGGACATCCTCCACTCCAAAGAAATTCAGAGGATCGTTCATCGCCACAGTCAGATTCTTTCCCTCTATTTTCATTCCGAGCATACAGTACTGCTCTGCGAGATTCTCCGGAATGCAGGCCACAGCATTTATATCAATCTGCGCTCCGGATAGCGAAACCTGCTGCAAATGAAGCCGCTGCCCCAACGCTTCCAGCATCTGGCTTTCCGTAATATAACCGCGCTCAATCAGCACCGTACCCAGACGTTTGCCCCGATGCTCTTTCTGATACTCCAAGGCTCCCTGAAGCTGCTCTTCTGTAATATATCCATATTCCTTCAGCACTTCACCAATTGGAAGGTTCTTCACATTTATCATAGCTTTACTCCAAATTTGCCGCGCCGTTTTCACACATAAACAGCTGCAAGCCGATTGTCAGTTCTTCCTGTTGTTCCTCATCACCGCTGTTTTTCTCCGTCACACGCTGTGCAGCGAACGAATATCCGGTCACAAAAATTGCGGGATTCTCGCGTGTAATAAAATCAATCATCTCTGTCATCTGCGCTCTCGTTCCGGTACACTTTACAACCACATCTGCGGCATAAACCTGATCCTGTGCCACATCCTTCGGCAAATTCACCTGATTCTGCGCCGTTTTCCCTGCAACGCTAGCCTCATCCTGCATATCTACTTTCCCGGCATCCATCTGTCCCTGCATCATTTCCCCGGAAATGTTCTCCCATCCTGCATATATTTTAAGCTCCGACGGTCCTGAAGGCATTGTTATGGAAAGATTTACGATATTCACCCCATATTGGAGAAAAATTCCGGTGATCTCACGGTCAATCTCCTGGCTAGTCTGCATCGAATAATACGGTTCGGATGCAACCTGCAATTCTTCCTTTAACTCCTCGTTTCGTTTTCTTGTTCCTTCCACGGATACCATTTTCAGATTCATTTCATGCTTTTCAAGCTCTGCCAGCTCAATCTCTGTATCCAGATCAAAATACCGTTCCATCTGCGGCATAATAAGCAGGCGAATAAACACAAAAAGAACAATCACTATGGCCAGAAAGCCCAGGAGTTTTTTATCTCGCTGCGTAAGCGGCGTCATCTGCCTTCCACCTCCTCTTTTCCTGCGTCTGACTCCAGATAACACAAAAGGCTGATATGGTATCTTTCATCTGCCTGTAAATATACGTAACCCGTATAATCAATTTTCTGAAACAGTCCCAAATCCTGTAAATCTCCTACAAACTGACTATTCAGATCAGCCTCCTCTGCCGTTGCCTCCAAGGTCAGCAACCCGTCCTTGGCGAGATAACTGCTCACCTGAACTGCCACCTTATCCCCTGCACACGTTTCAATACCCTTTATTACCGACGAATTCATTTCCGGATAAGAGGAAAGCGCCTGATTTATATATTGCACTGCCATGGTCTGATGCGCAAGAAGTCCGTTTTCGAACTCCAATTCATCCAGTTCCTGACATTTTGCCACATTATTTGTATCATTCAGATAACGTTTTACATCGTCCAGCATGTCCTGTTTCATTTGATTAGAAACAAGAAACGCAGCGGTAATCGCGGTGCACCCTACGGTAAGCATAAGCGGCATCCTTGCATATTTCCAGAATTCTGTCTGCTTTTTCTTTGCCTTTTTCTTTTTGGGCATCAGCAGATTCATTTCATTTCTCCGGTTAAATAAAGCGCCCGCCAGATTCAGATACGTTCCGAATGCCAACGCCTTTCCATGGCGAACCTGAACCGAAGCATCCTGTTCGAGACGAAACGCGCTTACATTCGGAACCATCTGCAAGATCGCTTCCTCACAGATCAGAAAATCCTTTTCTGAAATTCCACTCAGATACACCTTTTCGATTCCATGACCATTTTCCTGCGTCAGATAAAACTGCATCAGCTTACTGACAGAACGCGCTACTTCCAGTCCAAACTGAAAACTGCCATATTCCGCAAAAATATTGGTCCCTGCTGCATAAACTGCTTCTTTTCCTTCCCACAGCACGCTTGTAAGCTGTACCCCGTCTAGTACCTGTACAATACTGGTTCCCCTGCGAAGTACATCCACATGTGACAGCCCCTTTTCCAGACAGATGCGGGACGGAAGAAATTGCGCCGGCCGAATCCCAGCCTTCTGGAATACACGCTGATATTTTTCAAGATACGCCCGCGGTACTGCCGCAGCATAAATCTGAAGCCGTTTCCTGCCTCCGGACAGTTTCCGATAAGCAATCAGATCTTCCTGCTCCTGACCACTCAGCTCTCTTTGCAAAGTCTGAAGCAGCTCTTTCTTGCGCATAGCAGGAAGTGCCATCTTTCGCAATGTAATAGGCATGGCGTTGATTACCACACGCACGCGCTTTGCAGAAAGCCCATGCGCTTTCCACACTTTCATGAGCAAATCTACAACTGCTTCTTCTGATAATATATTTCCATTTACGATACACCCTGAAGGAATTTCTTCCTGAAATGCCTGATGGATTTCAATTTTTTTACTTCCTGGTTTCCCAACTACCACTTTCAGAAAATAATCGGATAAATAGACCGCTGTAACCATATGTACCTCCGCATACAAAAGCCAACTCTTTCTTACGCACCTGCACCGATCGCATCATAAGAGGCATAAATCGGTCCAATCACAGAAATGATCACTGCGCCGACAATGACTGCCATCACAACAATCATAAGCGGTTCCAGCATCGCAACCATACGCTCAATCGCCCGCTCTGCTTCAAAATCCAGTGTATCCGCCATGCTCACAAGCATCTGATCCAGTTTCCCCGTCTCTTCCCCCACCATAACAGCCGAAGCAAACTTTTTCACAAAACCATCCACTGTGCGCAAAGCCTGCGAAAGCGGCTCACCGGAGCAGACACCTGAAATCACCTCGTCAAACTGGCGCTCAATACAAGCATTCCCGATCACACGTCTGCTGATCTGCAGTGCCGTTATCATCGGAATCCCGGCCGCATAGAGCGAACTTAACGTCCTGGCAAAACGCGCCGTATACATCGTCCTAAGCAGCCTTCCAACTACCGGAATCCGCAGTTTCATGCGATCCGCATAATACCTTACTTTTGAAATCCCTGCTGCCGCCTTTCCTCCGATCAAAAGCAATACTACCAGTAAAATAAGCTGTAGCCAGTTGTGAATCAGAACATCGCTGATTCCAAGCATGACTCTCGTTGAAAAAGGAATATCTTCTGCATTTTCAAACAATGCCGCAAACTGAGGCAACACGTATGTAAATACAACAAGCACGACAGCGACTGTTATAACCAGCAATATGATCGGATAGACCATCGCACTTTTCACCTTGCCGTTTAACTTATATTCTTTTTCATAATGAACCGCAAGGCGTAACGACACCTGACTGAGATTTCCACTTACCTCCGCCGTACGCATCATATGGATCAGAAGCTCCGGAAACACATTCCCCTGCGCCTCCAGAGCTTCTGAAAAAGAAACACCCTGGCACAGAAGCTCCAACATATCGTTGTAAATAGCCCGCACAGACGGTTTTACTGCCTCTTCCTGCGCTATAATTGTCAGTGCTCGAATAAGCGGCACACCTGCCTGCAAAAGCGTTCCAAGCTCCCTTGTAAACTCAGACAGCTCTTTCGCTTTCATTTTCCGCGAACCGTTTCTGCCGCCCACCGCTTTTGCACGGAGAAGAAAAAGTGCCTTTCCACGCAGCTTTTCATAAAGCTCCTGCTCATTTTCTGCATCCGCATAACCGCGCACGCGTTTTCCATCCTTGTCCTTTGCTGTATAAAGGTACTTTTTCATACCTTGCTCCCACTTTCTTGTCAATATACTTTGTTTCTCCTGCTATGCCTTTAAATAACAAGCAGCCCGAAATACCACTTCAAGACCGGCTCCCCGATAAATACCGCTGCTACCATTCCCACACCGAGAAAGGGACCGAATGCGAAATGTTCTTTTTTTTCTTTCTTTTCGGTCGCAAGCAGCCAGATTCCATAGGTACCGCCTGTCAGAATCGCAGCAAGCACTGCGAACAAAGTCAGTTTCCAACCAAGCATCAGGCCGCTCGCTGCCATCAGTTTGATATCGCCGCCGCCAAACGCATCCTCGATCATAATCGTCAGTAAAAGCATCGGAACACTGACACAGACTGTCCCGATCAGCCTTGAACCAAGATCCGGTTCCATACCTGCAGCCCAACCTGTAATGCCAATTGCCGCGACACCCAGCACAAAACCATTCGGAATCTCCATGGTATCCCAGTCAACACCGGACACCAGGGTCAGCAGAAACAAAAAGGCAAAAGTAAAGGCTGCTGATACCGTAAAACCATATTTCCAATAGCAAAGACAGCTAAGGCACCCGCCCAGCGACTCCACTGACACATACCGAAAAGAAATCTTTGCTCCGCAATATCTGCATTTGCCCCGCAAAAGAAACCAGCCCACAACCGGAATCAGGTCAAATGCTCTCAGCGTATGATTACAGGAAGGACAGATACTCCGTCCCTTCCAGTAGGGAATCCCCCTCTGAAGCCGATAAACAAGTACATTCAAAAAGGAGAACATGCACGCTCCAAATAAAAAACAGCATGCATATATAACCGTATAAGCAACTACTACACTCATCCCTGCCTCTCCTTTCGATGCTGGTATAAAAAAATACCCTCGTCTCCCATACCGCACAGCTCTCTGTACATGGTAAACAAAAGGTACTCCCTTATAGTAACAATCTTTTTCTTTTATAGCACATAAAACAAGAAATTGTCAACGCTTTTTGCAGTACACGGGCATAAATAAAGACCGTTGCAAAGCAATCCAAACTTCTTTGCAACAGCCTTTCATTTATATGGTATCTTTATACCTTTATTCACTCTTTTCTACTGTCCAGGTACCGTTCGCAAGAATCGCGGTAAAACCACCTTTTGTAAAGCTACCTGCCTCTACCTTGTTGCTGGTTACTGTAAAGCTGGCTGAATAATCTCCGGAGATATCTGCAAGCTCTGCCGCCTCACCGTTCGCATCATCGCTGTCTGTGTCGTTTGCGAAACTCAGCTCCTCTATTGTATTACCCAGGCCGTACTGTTCAGAAACAACAGTCTGCGCTGCAAGATAAGCCGTCCTCGCATCAATCACTACCTGTTTCTCATTCGCCTTGTCAATCCACTTTGTCATAGTCGGAACCAAAACAGCAGCCAAAATAGCCAAAATAACAAGTACCACGATCAGTTCCACAAGTGTAAAACCATTTTTGTTCTCTTTCGCTTTTTTTGCTTTTTGAAATAAACTCATATATGTACCCTCCTCTGGTCCGCCCATACTCCCCAATACTTCGACCATATGTTCCCAAAAAAGTTCAGAAGCAAAAAAAATCTGCTGACTATTTCCGGCCGTTTTACTTTTGGAAAATGTAAGCACACTTATAACTGTATTCTATCATGTTTTATTTATTTGTCAAGTAATGGCATTGCCATCTGCAGAACAAAAATTATATTGAGGTTCTATTTTGTTATCCCTTCCTTTTTGCATAAACAAAAAACTCGAAAATACTGTAAACACAGAACTTTCGAGTTTTTTTGAAACAGTCCCTAGGGGAATCGAACCCCTGTTTCCGCCGTGAGAGGGCGGCGTCTTAACCGCTTGACCAAGGAACCTTGCTCAATTAATATACCAAACCTTTTCAAAAAATGCAAGTACTTTTTTTATTTTTTTTAAACTTTTTTCGACAAGCTATTTTTACCCTCAAATTCCATCCCCAAACGGCATTAAATTCTGCGCATGAAATGCCCCTAATCGCAAATGAGTCTCCTATTTCATAATCCTCTGAATCGTTGCGCAAAGCTCTTCTACTGCATGTTCCTCTCCGTTTTTAATATCATCCACCACACACGTTTTAATATGATTTGTCAGAAGAACTCTGTTAAAGCTGTGCAACGCAGACTGAACTGCTGCCACCTGTGTCAAAATATCGACGCAGTAACGCTCTTCCTCGACCATACCCCGAATGCCTCGCACCTGTCCTTCGATACGCTTCAGGCGATTCAGCAAATCTTTGTTTTCACTGTCCTCCCGATGCTTCATACGACATTCACACTTTACCTCTGTCTGTTCGTTCTGACCACTAATCTCCATCTTTTCCCTCCGGAATTTCCTGCTGAATCAGCCTCCAGCACTATGCAGACTATCCTGCAATATCACTGGTTTTGGCCTGTTTCCACACTATCATAATTTTCTCTCTCTGTCAATCAGCGCGGCTTTTTCTGTTTACATCCTCGTCTTTTTCGATTATACTGGCAGTGATTCTAACGACATCGAATCAGAAATACAGAAAGGCGCATTATGAAACGTATTGACCTGCATGTACACTCAAATCAATCAGATGGCACTCTTTCTCCAAAAGAATTAGTCCGTCACGCTCTTTCCTGCGGTCTGTCCGCCTTTGCGCTGACGGATCATGACAATATAAATGGCCTGACGGAAGCCATCAAAGAAGCCGAGCACTGCAATGTGGAGCTGATCCCCGGAATTGAATTTTCAACCGAATACCATGGAACAGATCTCCACATTGTCGGGCTTGATTTTAACTGGAACGATCCGGATTTTCTGCCCTCTGTCCAGTTTTACCAGGAAGAGCGACTGCGCAGAAACCAGAAAATCATCGACAAAATGGCCGCAGACGGCATTGATATTTCCTGGCCGCAAATGGAGGAATCTTTTGGCAATGCCATGTGGACCAGAGCACATTTCGGCCGTTATCTCGTTGAACACCATTATGTCGAAAGCATAAATGATGCTTTTACACGCTACCTGGGTGAAGGGTGCAAATACTTTATTCCACGGCAAAAGGTTTCTCCGTTCGAAGTGATCGCTCTTCTTCACCGATTCGGCGGCATTCCTGTCCTCGCCCACCCGTTTCAATACCGTTTTACTGACGAAGAACTGCGAACGCTTCTGAAGTCCCTCAAGGAATGCGGTTTGCTTGGAATGGAGGTATACTATTCCGGATACACCTATAAACAGGAAGAATATCTACTTGCGCTTGCCAGCGAATTTCATCTGGCTCCATCGGGCGGATCTGATTTTCATGGCACCAATAAACCAAACATCTCACTTGGCAGTGGAACCGGAAATCTACAGCTCTCCTACGACCTACTGGATGGTCTGAGGCACGCCCGCGCCACATCATCCCATTTTTCACGCCGCAGCTAATCAAAAACATAAAAAACACTGGAGGACATTTTGATGAAATTCCGTGAACGCTATATGCATCATGAAGCAGATTTTGAAGAAATATTTTCACTCACAGATGAGTGGAATTTCAGCGATGAGACCTGTACCCTTCGGGAATACCTGGGCCTGACTGCCGAAGAGGAGGATATCTGGATCAGCGAAAGTGATGAAGCACTTGAACGATTGCTCGAAAAAGAACGAAGCCAAAACACAAAACGCACGGAGGCACACCATGAGTAAAAGAATATTATTTACAGATCTGGATGGTACATTGCTAAATGATGAGAAAAAAATAACGCCTGGCAACCAGGCTGCCATTGATGAGGCACTTGAAAACGGACATATTATTGTAATCACAACAGGAAGGCCTCTTGTCAGCGCCCTTATTCAGGCGGAGCGGCTCGGACTTGTCAAAAAAGGCTGTTATGCGATTGCCTATAACGGCTCCCAGATCTACGATATCTATCATAAAAAAACTATATATGGAAGAACGCTTTCCCGCGAGCTTGCCGCGCCAATCTTTGCGGAAGCTGCGAAACGCCAGCTTTATATCCAAACCTATAACGCCTCACATATTTTAACGGAGCACGACGGTCCGGAACTACAGCATTATACAAAAACAATTTTGATTCCATACCATATTATAGAAAACATCAGCGATGCTCTGACAGAAGATCCCTATAAGTTAATCGCCATAGATCTGAATAACCACCAAAAGCTTCTCGATTTTCAAAAAGAGGTGCTTTCCAAATACGAAGGAACGCTGGACACCTTCTTTTCTGATGATGCTTTTCTCGAGATCGTACCTACTGGGATATCCAAGGGTTTTGCCGTTCGCTGGATGTGTGATTATCTCGGAATTCCATTGGAGAATTCAGTTGCTGCCGGCGATGCACAAAACGATATCTCTATGATCGAAGCCGCCTGTGTAGGCGCTGTCATGTGCAATGCCTTCCCTGGTATTGCGGAGCATGGGAATTACATTACAAAAGCAGACAACAACCATGACGGTGTAGCAGAAATCATTCACCGCTTTATTTTAAAAGACACGCATTAAAAAAGAGCTACCGCATACTTCGATTTGTGCGGTAGCTCTTTTTTCTACGCTAGCATCATCTGAGAATCTTCTCTATTAATGTCGCTTCGATTAATAAGTCTTTCTTCTAATAATGAGTTTTTCTTCTATTAACGAGCCTTTCTTCTCTTCAGGAATACAACCAGAAGAATGATAAACAACAGACAGGAAACTGCTGCAATCGCAACTACGATTCCGATTGGCGTCTCGTCGCCAGTCGCAACACCTGCTGCCTTCGGAATTACTTTAAAAGTAACAGATTTTGTATCTGTTGTGCCATCAGCTGCCCAGTTGCTTCCATCAAAGATTTCTTTGTTGTAAGTCACCTTTAATGTATATTCCCCTGTCGCTTTAATCGTCATAGAAGTCGTATACGGAGAACCATCCCATGATCCCGTTACATTGCCGATCTGATAACCGCTCGGACGATAACGGTAATCACCCGGGTTCGGATTTGTATTTCCCATACCTGCACCGGAAGCTGTAAACTTGATGGATGCGCCGGTATAGTATTCACCGCCTGCCACAAGTTCCAGGATCTGATTGTTGTCCGGGGACGGACCATCCTTATACGTTGCCTTTGCTGTTACGTCACTTGCCGGCATCTCAAACGTGGTTTTCCATCTGGATGCATTTTCAAATTCAACATTACCGCTCGTGGCAACCCACTTATCAAACTCTTTACCACTTGCCGGATAATTGGAGCTGACCGTAGCCTTATCTCCCATGTAGAAATATTTCTGGCTTCCGGTTCCATTTTCAACCGTCAGACGGTACTCTTTATATTTGTAATTTGCACTTACTGTAACGTCTGCCATCGGCATTGCAAAGGTTGTGGTTGCACTTGAAGCATTCGCCAGAGTCGCATTTCCGGAATCTACTTTCCAGTAATCAAATTCCATGCCCTTCGGCGCTTTGTCTGCGGTAATCGTAACATTGGTGCCACTGACTGCAGTCGTATAATTTGCAGAACCGTCATTGACTTTCACGTTATACTGAATTCCCTCATACTGTGCCTGGAAATTCAAGCTCTGGTTAATCGAAGCCAGGGTAAGTGACGAACTCTTCGCATCAAGTCCAAGCACAGCCGGATCAATCTCGGTTCCCTGTGCATCCCGGATTATCCATCCTGTAAATGCCTGACCTGCCGGATTCGGATTTGCATTAATCAAAACTTCTTTATTAGCCTTTACAATATACTTGCTCGGATCTGCAGGATCATGCTGAGACTCCTCGCTTACCAGTGTACCATTTGCCACCAATACGGTATAAGTAATATCTGAATATGTCGCGGTAATTGTCACCGGTCCACCCGGCATATTAAATGTTGCCTTTGTACCAGTTGTTGTAAACTCCACATCCTTAATACCATTTGCACCGTCATCCCACTGTGCAACCCAGCCTGCAAACTGTTTTCCTGCCGGAACAGTACTTGCATCAAGCTCGATCTCCACAGCTGTGCCAACCGCATAAACACCTGTGTCTGATACCGGCGAAACTACTTTTCCGCCCGTTATTGTAATCGTGGTACTTGGCGCCGGATCCGCATACTCTGCTTTAACGACTACGCCTTCCTCCGGCATGATAAAGGTAGCTGTCGTCTGGTTCGGGTCTGACATCTGAACATCTGCGCTGCTCGTCTCCCAGTTCTGGAATTCCAATCCTTCTTCGCCTTCAGCCTGAACAGTAACGGTATCTCCAGCTTTATAAAAACCGCTTCCCGTTCCGTTTTCAACGACAACTTCATATGTCTCATCATCAAGCTGCGGTGTCTCAGTAACAGCTTCTGTTTCCGTCTCAGTTGCCTGTGTTTCCGGGCTTACTGTCTGTGCTTCTGTCTCAGGTGCCTGTGTTTCCGGGCTTACTGTCTGTTCTTCTGTCTCAGGTGCCTGTGTCTCCGGACTTACCGTCTGTGCTTCTGTCTCAGGTGCCTGCGTCTCCGGGCTTACTGTCTGCTCCTCTGTCTCAGGTGCCTGCGTCTCCGGGCTTACTGTCTGCTCCTCTGTCTCAGGTGCCTGCGTCTCCGGACTTGCTGTCTGCTCTTCTGTTTCAGAACTTTCCGTCTCAGATACTTTAGTTGCATATGTGGCAGAAACAGTCACATCATTCTTTGGCATAATAAATGTTGTCGTCTCTGACATAGGGTTCGTAAAAATGGAATCATTCCCGTCACCTGAGATCCAGCCTGTAAACTCCTGACCTTCCTCAGCTGCATTCGCTGTAACAGACACTTCTGTACCCTCTGTAAACCTGAGTGTACCGATTTCATCTCTCACGCCTGTTGTCTCATCATCCACTGAACCATTATTCACCATCACTGCATAATAGTCTACTGCTGCCGATGTCTCCGGTTCTGTTTCTGTCGCTGCTTCTGTCTGATCTGTATACGTATCAACCGGTGTATCTGCTCCAAGTGTAATATTCGGGTCCGTCCACTCATTCGCTGCCCCTATAGGCTCTCCTACAGGTGCTTCCGGTGCTGCCTCTGTCGGCTCTTCCACTGGCGCTTCTGTCGACACTTCGACCGGTGCTTCTGTCGGCTCTTCCACCGGGGCTTCTGTCAGCACTTCGACCGGTGCTTCTGTTGGCGCCTCTGTCGGCTCTTCTACTGAAACAGCTCCATAAGTCGCGGTAACTGTAGTCTTATGTTCCGGCATAGTGATCGTTGTCTCAGCGCTGGAAGCATCCGCAAAAGATACGTCCTCTGAAATCCAGCCTGTAAAGACCATGCCTTCTTCCGGTTCTGCCGCCTTGATTCTAATGATGTCATCTTTCTCATAGCATGCCACATCTTTGGAATCTGTGTCTTTATGATATTTGGATTCATCCGTGCCGTCGTCAAGGGCTGCAGTACCATTTTCCACTACCAGTACGTACCCTGCTTCTGTCAGTACAATCTCCGTATCTGACACAGACGCACTGTAAACGATTCCGCTGTCTGTATTTGTCCAGCTGCCCGGATTCTCCGCTGATACATCGATTCCGTCCATCATCACAGGAAGCCATGCATTGACCAGCGAATCTTCCGGGAATAAAAGCTTCCCATCCACTTCAGCCGCCTCAATCTGTACCTCCGCCAGCGCCTGCGATACCGGCAGGCATACCAGCAGACATGCCAGCATAACGCCTATGAAACCTTTTTGTCTTTTCTTCATAATTACCCTTCCTCCCGTCTCCCTTTTCAAATATTTGTTTCGTCGCAGATGTCTGTATTTTTATCATCTGTGCACGTGAACGTTTTGGATATCGTGATTATAGCACAGGCGGAAATAAAAGCAAAGGATGGTTTCCCGTATGTTTTCTTAAGACTTTTCTAAGAACCTCATTCCGCCGCATGTTCTATCACATTTCCTTCAAAATTCACGATTTTTAAGTCAAAAAGAACCCCGCATAAAATATTCTTCCCCTGAAAAAATACCTTAAGCGGGATTCTTTTTATAAGCAGGACGATAAGCCGGGTTATGTCGTGAATGGTCATCTATCCAGACCTGCCGTTGCCGGCAGGTTCCAGCAACCTACCTGAAGCTGACGGGCCGCCATATGCTTCGTTTCGGTCTTGCTTCGGATGGGGTTTACATATGCCCCTCCCGTTACCGGGAGGGCGGTAGTCTCTTACACTGCCCTTCCACCCTTACCGGAGCCGCTTGCATGTTCCGTAAAACAGAATCCACAGCACTGCACCGGCGGTTCATTTCTGTTGCACTATCCTTAGAGTCGCCTCCACCGGACGTTATCCGGCATCCCTGCCCTGTGAAGCCCGGACTTTCCTCGTCTGGCACCTTTCGGCCTGCCAGCCGCGACCATTTATCCTACTTACAGTGGCATTCTACCACATCTTTTTTTACTTTGCAAACTTTTCTATCGTGAAATATGTCACTCTTTTATCTCTGTATGCATGCAACAGCTGCTTCCCACTCTTTCTCTTTAAAACCTACCAGTACACAATCCTGCGTAACCAGAATCGGGCGTTTCACTAACATCCCGTCCGTAGCCAGCAAATCCAGTTTTTCATCATCCGTCATGGACGGGAGGCGGTCCTTCAACTTCATTTCTTTATACAAAATCCCGCTCGTATTAAAAAAACGTTTCAGTTCCAGACCACTTTTTTCATACCAGGCAGCAAGCTCCTCCTTGGATGGATTTTCCTGTTTGATATCCCTCAAATCATATGGTACCTTCTGTTCCTTCAACCAGTTTTCTGCTTTTTTACAGGTGCTACATTTCGGATAACATACAAATAAATTCATTTTCACATTTGTCCTTTCTTACAGATCAAAACATCCTCCGCCTATAAACTCCCGAATCAGTGAATTATTCGGTATACTGTCGCTCGGTATCGGCAAAAAATAATCCAGAAATTTCAGCAGTCGTTTCGCTTCCTCATATTCTTTTTCCTCCGGGCTCACAGAAAACAGCAGCGGTTCCGCATACTGTTTTAAAACTGCCAGTTCATAAATCAAAGCTGAATTAAACATAATATCAGCCTCTTCCTGATACGGAAAAATATAGTTTTCTTCACCGCGGCGCACAGATGGCCACATTTCTATGGTTCGCCTTGCATCCGCTCCTCTTGTTCTTGCATCGCGCACAATCCGTCGCAGCAGCCTGCCGTCTGTCGTTGGGATGCGATTGTGCTCGTCAATGTTCAGCTGAGTGAGGGCACTGATATATATTTTAAATTTACTCGCTTTCGGCAGACGGTTTGTTAACCGGTCATTCAGACAGTGTATTCCCTCAATCAGCAAGATGTCGTTTTTCCCCAGTTTTTTATACTTTCCTTTATACTCCCGCTTTCCTGTTTTGAAATTAAAGCTTGGGAGCTCTACCGTCTTTCCTGCCAGCAGATCTTCCATATCCTGATTCAGCTGCAAAATATCAATTGCTTCCAAACGCTCAAAATCCGGCTTGCCCTCTTCATCAAGCGGTGTCTTTTCCCTGTTTACAAAATAATCATCCGCTGCAATCGGATGCGGATGTAAACCATATACGGAGAGCTGCGTGGAAAGGCGGTGGGAAAAAGTTGTTTTTCCTGAAGAAGACGGCCCGGCAATCAATACGATCTTTTTTTCCGGAGAAGCCGCAATCTGAGCTGCCATCTCCGCAATCTTTTTCTCGTGATATGCCTCCTGAATCATAATCAAATCCTTGACCTTATTGTGCACAATATAATGGTTCAATGCACCGACTGTCGGAATTCCAAGCCGCGCTCCCCATTCCATGGATTCTTTCTGTACATGGAAAATCTTTAAGTCCGGTTTAAAAACAGGAAGCTTTTCCGGTTCATAACCGGACGGAAACAGCAGCACAAATCCGTCTAAAAACAGCTTCAGGTCAAAATGTTTCAGATAGGAGGTGTCCGGAAGCATATACCCATAAAAATAATCTTCAAACTTCTCCAGGCTGTAGAGATTAACCTTTGACGCCCGGCGATAGCGAAGCAGTTCGCTCTTATCATACATCCGGTACTCATTGAATTTCCGACGGGCCTCATATGTATTCTCCGTCTTTTTTTCAATTGGAAGCGCTGCTTTTGCGAGCTCCTGCATGCTGTTTTTTACCTGGTCGAGAAATTCCTGCGTAAGCTTTACTTTTCCCTGCATCGTGCAGTAATAGCCGCCGTTTACTGCAAAATGAACGCCTACGCGATCAATCAGACTGTTATCACCAACCGTATGATAGATCGCTTTCAACATCATCAGAACCAGACTTCTCGCATACGTACTGTGCCCTGCCTTACTCTCCGTGGTTAAAAATTCCAGATGACATCCATCCGGCACTGTCTTGTGAAGCTCCCGAAGCCGGCCGTCACATCGTGCAAGTACAATCGGATATTTTTTATCCCTCTGATGCTGCCGAGCAATATCCAGATAACATACGCCATCTTCATAAACTTCCTGCACGTTATTTATCCAAACGGTAATTTTGCCGTTCTCCATGATACTCCCCCTCTTCTCAACAAACAATCCGTCAAACTACGATAAATGGTTCTCTTTCTTTTACTTCTTTGATCTTCAGATCCGGAAATGCCTCCCGCAATTCTTGCGCCATCTCAGGAACAAAAATATGTTCAATACCATAATGTCCCGCATCAATAACCGCCATTCCCTGATCCACTGCATCGAGACCGTCGTGATGGCCGATGTCTCCAGTCACCAGAAGATCCGCATTCGCCGCCAGCGCCGAACCGATCATACTTTTCCCAGAACCCGGTGATACTGCGACGCGTTTGATATCTTTATCCGGACTTCCGAACAGCCTTACAGATTTTAATCCGAACGCTTTTTTGACATATTCGCAGTACGCTCCTGCCGTCATCTTCCCGGAAGCAATTCCAACGCTGCCGATTCCGTAAACGCTTCCGTCATCCCGGATTCCTGTTATTTCCAGAATCTGTGTCTTTTTTAATTTAAGCGCTTTTTCCGCCAGCTCCGTCATCTTCAGAACGTCATAATTCGTATGTATTGCATAGTGTGCAATACCATTTTCCACCATGGCAAGAATTTTCCGCCCTTGAAAATTTCCATCTGTGATATTCCTGATTCCTGAAAGCAAAAGCGGGTGATGGGTTACCAGAAGATCTGCTCCCCAGGAAATACATTCCTGAATCACATGGTCTGTCGCATCCAGCGCTATCATTACTTTTTTAACCGTATGGAAACTCTTTCCAACCTGAAGCCCTGGATTATCCCAGTTCATCGCATAAATTGACGGATAACGCTCTGCAAGTCTGTCAATTATTTTTTCCATTTTCATATTTTATGTCTCCTTATTTGTGTCTCCTGTGTTTTCTTTTTGTGTCTCCTTTTTATGTCGCTTTATTTCCTGTAAATCCTCTGCAACACTTTCAATCAGGGAACCAGCTTCTCCTTCCATAAAAATGCTGTGCTCTTTTCCTCTTATAAACTGGTAGCTTCTGTGTAAAGTGCCAGCACTTCCTCAATCAACTCCAAGGTTTCTGCAACCTCCTGCCGCCTGCGGGAAGCCCCCTCTCCTGATTGCCCGGCAAGCGCATCCTGTATCCGCCGATTCATCTGTCTTTCGCCCAGCAGAAACTCCCTCAAAACCGGGTGGCGAGCCTTTATGAGAAACGTACCAAATCTCAGCTGTGCCTCTGTCAGCGGCGATGCCAGAACGTCCGTCTTCTCTCTTCGCACAGCCCGCATCATAGGATAAAACTTCTGTTCCTCACAGAGCATCTCCTCACTGACAATCTGCCAGCCCTCCTTTTCAATATATGCACGGACAGCTCGAATATCAGACTGCGGCTGTAAAATCAGCTCTCTACAACCCACAAGCTTTTCCCTGCCTTCTTCTAAAATACGCACCATAAGCGGGCCTCCCATGCCCGCAATTACAATACTTTCAGCCTCCCCACAGCGCAATGCGGCCAGCCCGTCAGAAAGCCTCGTCTCAATGACTGCTTCCAGGCCCGCCTCCTGAATATGTCTCTGTGCTTTTCCCAGCGGTCCTCTGTTTACATCCATGGCGAGCGCACATGGAATCTTTTTATTTGACACGAGATAAATCGGTATGTACGCGTGGTCAGTCCCGATATCCGCAAGGATACTGCCGGAAGTTACCATACCGGCAACCGTCCTCAGCCTTTTTGAAATTTGCATATGATAACCTCCTTTTTTAACGAAAACCTATCCTGTCACCAAATTATTTTTATTCAAGATAATCCCGCAGCTTCCGGCTTCTGCTCGGATGGCGGAGCTTTCTCAGTGCCTTTGCCTCAATCTGCCGGATTCGCTCTCTTGTCACGTTAAATTCCCGTCCAACCTCCTCCAATGTTCTCGCACGCCCGTCCTCCAGGCCAAAACGCAGACAAAGCACGCGCTGTTCGCGCTGCGTCAGCGTCGAAAGCACTTCCACAAGCTGCTCCCGCAAAACCGTATAAGTTGCGGCCTCCGAAGGCACAGGAAGCCGGTCATCCCGTATAAAATCGCTCAGATGACTATCCTCTTCCTCCCCGACCGGTGTTTCCAGTGAAACCGGTTCCATAGCGATATTCAGAATCTCCTGTACTTTCTGTACCGGCATATGAAGCCTGTCCGCAATCTCCTCCGGTCTCGGTTCCCTTCCAAGCTCCTGCACAAGAGTACGCGAAGTACGCACCACACGATTCATCGTTTCCACCATGTGAACAGGAATCCGTATCGTCCGTGCCTGATCTGCAATAGAACGGGTAATTGCCTGGCGAATCCACCAGGTTGCATACGTACTGAATTTAAAGCCTTTCTGATAATCGAATTTTTCCACAGCTTTTATCAGGCCAAGATTCCCCTCCTGAATCAGATCAAGAAGCTGCATCCCCCGGCCCGCATATTTTTTTGCTATACTGACTACCAGACGCAGATTCGCTTCTGCAAGCTTTTCTCTGGCTGCCTCATCCCCGTTGCTCATACGCTTTGCCAGAAGAAGCTCATCTTCTGAGGAAAGAAGCGGTATCTTACCGATCTCCTTCAAATACATCCGCATCGGATCGTCCATAGAAATTCCGTCTGATAATTCTGTTTCCGGCTCATCCGGAAGTTCTTCCTCTTCCATCAGCAAAACCGGCTCGTCCGCAGGCAGCTTCTGCCCGATACTGATCCCTTTCGCTTCAAGATAATCCAAGACATGCTCATATTCTCCGGCACCTAACGCCTGACCACTTAAAAAATCCTGAATCTCTTCATATTCCAGCACATTTTGCTGTCCTTTTGCCTTTTCTATCAGTTCGTCAAGTTTCTTTGGTAGGTCGATTATCTGTGTGCCCATCTGATTCCCGCCTTTCCGGTTTGTCCGGGTATTGCTTTTCGTTGATTACTTAGCTATAGTCTGTCCGTGTTACAAAGAAATATGCAGCCTCCCCAACTCCTTCAGTCTTCTTTTTGCATCAATTAATTTCTGAAGCCCCACAATATCAGACGGATCAAGCGCAACGGTCTTTTTCTCAATCCCGTATTCCATCACCTTGTAGAGCGTTTCCTGAATTGCCTTTTCCTGTTCCTTTTCATTTTCCAGCGTAACCGCCGTATTAAAAAGCTGTGCAACGACCCGCTGTTGTTCCGGGTCTGTAAAATAATTCGTAATCCTGGCTGGATTCAGTTCTCCCTTTTCCAGCTGTTCATACAGCATAGAAGCCACCTTCTGATACAGCTCGTCCGAGAAATCCTCCGGGCGAACATAATTCGAAATCATGGAAAACAATGTAGGGTATTCGGTCAACCACGTCAGAATCAATCTCTGAGAAACCAGGATACCATCCTCCTTTTCCGGACGCTTCTGCTGCCTTACAGGAGCCTTTCGAACCGGAACACCCTGCATCAGTACATTCAAAACCATTTTCCGCATCCCTTCAAAGGAAATCTGAAAGCGTCCAGCGACAGCCTCAATATAATTTTCCCGCTCAAGCTCCAACTCAAATTCCGCAATTCTGGACGCCACAGCCTGAAAAAATTTTGTTTTGCTGTCCGGGTCCTTCATATCATAGGATTTCTGCAAAATTGATAATTCAAACAGAAAACTGTTCTCTGCCGCGTCGATACGCTCCTGAAATGCTTCCTGTCCGAGTGCCTTGATAAATTCATCAGGATCTTTGTACGGGTCCATATGAAGCACCCTAGCAGAAATCCCTGCTGTCTTCAAAAGTGGAATTGCCCGAAGCGCAGCCCGAATCCCCGCTTCATCGCTGTCATACGTCAGGATCACCTCATCTGTATACCGCTTTAAAAGAGAGGCATGCTGACTGGTAAGCGCTGTCCCAAGAGAAGCAACCGCATTCGTAAAACCGGCCTGATGCATGGAAATCACATCCATGTACCCCTCACAGACCAGAAGATACCGCTTTTTCGATGTCCTCGCGTAATTCAGGCCATACAGGTTCCGGCTTTTGTCAAAGATCACAGTCTCCGGCGAATTGAGATACTTCGGCTTACCATCGCCCATCACACGGCCTCCAAAACCGATCACCTTATTGTTCACATCCATAATCGGAAACATGACGCGGTTCCAGAATTTATCATACATCCCCTGTTTTTCATTTACCTGCATCAATCCGGATTCCTTTAAAAGCTGATCCGAAATACCCTGTTTTTTGAGATAACGGTACAGGGCATCACTGTACGGCCCGGCATATCCGATTCCGAACCGCTTTATGGTCTCATCGCTCAGACTCCTGTTTTTCAGATACTGCATTGCCTTTTCCCCCTGCTGCGTACGCAGAAGATAGCAAAAATATCTTGCAGCTGTCTTATTAATCTCCCGCACAGCAGATTTTAAATCCTGCTGCCGTCTTTCTTCCCCTGTATATTCCTGCTCTGGAAGCGTAATGCCGGCCCGTTCAGCCAGCAGCTTCAGTGCCTCCGGAAACGTATAATTTTCGTATTCCATAATAAACGTAAACACATTTCCGCCTGCCCCGCAACCAAAACAGTAGTACATCTGCTTCCCCGGACTAACGGAAAAGGAAGGCGATTTTTCATTGTGAAACGGACAGAGTCCGAAATAAGAGCTGCCTTTTCTCTGCAGCTTTACGTAGCCCGAAATCACATCTACAATGTCATTTCTTGACCGCACTTCTTCTACAATTTCATCTGAATAATACATATACTCCCCGCCTTCTGTTACCTCTGCCACGATTCCGGTACAAATAGCTCTTTGTATTTATGAATCGCATACGAATCTGTCATACCCGCAATATAATCGCACACCACCCGCTCTTGCGGCTCTCCTTTTTCCTGCTTCAAAAACCGATATTCTTCCGGAAGCTGTTCTGGGTATTCGTTATAATAGCGATACAATTCCTGAATCATACGAATCGCCTTATCTTCCTCTCCCTTAGCTGCCTCATTGCTGTATACATGCCGGAACATAAACGCTCTCAGATACTTCATGGCTGATTCCATCCGATCAGACATAACGATCGCACCGCGGCCTTCACTGTGTTCCACCACATCGTGAATCAGCGTATTCAGACGCATCCTCGTGGTCTCACCCATAATCCGCCGGCTCTCCTCCGGAATATCCTCTTCCTGCAAAATACCGGCTCGCTCCGCATCATCAATATCATGATTGATATAAGCGATTTTATCACAATACCGGACAATCTGTCCCTCCAGCGTATGCGGCGTCCCTGACGTACGGTGATTGCGAATCCCATCGCGCACCTCCCAGGTCAGATTCAGTCCTTCCCCGCCTTTTTCCAGCAGCTCTACCACCCTTACACTCTGCTCAAAATGCGCAAAACCATAGGGACAAACCGCTGCAAGAGCCCGTTCACCTGCATGTCCAAACGGAGTGTGCCCCAGATCATGTCCAAGTGCAATCGCATCCGCCAGATCTTCATTCAGTCGCAGCGCCTTTGCAATCGTTCTCGAAAGCTGCGCAACTTCCAGCGTATGCGTCAGTCTTGTCCGGTAATGGTCGCCTTCCGGTATTAAAAACACTTGTGTCTTCTGTTTTAGTCTCCGGAACGATTTACTGTGCAAAATCCTGTCCCGGTCTCGCTGGTATACTGTACGGATATCGCAGGCCTCTTCTTCGACCTCCCGCCCCCGGGAATACCGGCTGAACGCTGCATAAGGGCTGAATACGGCAAGTTCCAGCTCTTCCGTTTTCTCACGTATCGTCATGGTTTTTTCACCTCTTTTATTATTATATTCTAAACAGGCGGTATTTTTCCATTATTTTTCAAATTTTTTTCAAATTTTTCATAATTTCCTGTGCTTTTTACAGCAAATGTCTTTCCGTCTGTCGTGACAGAAACCGCGCCGCACTCTGCTGTCACAAAAATATCGTTTCCCGCATGCGCAAGCCTGTCTACGGTCTCCTGCGCCGGATGCCCATATGCATTATCCCTGCCACAGGAAATTACAGCAATTCGGGGCTGAACCCGCGCAAGAAGTTCCTGTCCGGATGCGCCCGCGGAACCGTGATGTCCCACCTTCAGAACATCCGCGTGCAAGTCCGCATCGGAAGCCGCAAGCCTGCGCTCTGCCTCCCCCTCCAGATCTCCTGTAAAAAGCATCCGGAATTGCCCGTAACTCAGCATCAGAACCATAGAATCCTCATTCTTCTCTCCTGTAAGCATGCTTCTTTCCGGGGCCAGACATAACAACTGCCAGGCATGGGCCGTACCTTCTCCTCCTGCTATTTTGCCTCCCGCTTCCATACGTGAAACCTTCAGTCCCTTTTCCCCTGCCATCTGCCGAAGTTCCAGAAAATCCGCCTGACTGGCACACGGCGGCAGCACGATATGCTTCACAGAAATGCCATGTACATTTCTTCCACCGACTCCGACCTCATACGACGCAATATACTCGGCAATCCCGTTCATATGATCTTCATCCGCATGCGACAGAAAAATATAATCAAGTTCCGCAATCCCATAATATTTCACAGCAGGTCCGATTACATATTCCCATATTTTATCTCTAGAAGAACTTCCTCCGTCAATCAGACAGTTTTCACCGGTCGGTAACTGTACCAGGGCGCAGTCTCCCTGTCCGACGTCCAGGCAATCAATCTGAAGACGCCGCCCCGGACGTACCGTCAGAACTGCCAGACACACCAGTCCCGCGCAAAGCCAGATACTCCGCATCCCCCATTTTCCCAAACAATTCTTTTTTCTCCCACCTCGGGCTGTTTTCCGCGTATGAACTTGAAAGATCTGACCGGTCAGCCAGACTACGCCAAGCAATACCATATAATAAACTACAATTCTCCACTTCTCAGGACGCCCCGTCACCCATACCGGTACCGGCAGCCTCTGCTGAAACCGGCACAGCCACTCAAAACCAGACAGAAGATACCGGACAGGAGCGGCAAAAAACATACCGGCCGATACGGAAACCATACCAACGCACGCTGCAATCAATCCTGATGTCATTAGAATACCCATCAAAGGTACTACTACCAGATTTGCCACCACACTCCACGGCGATGCCTGATAGAAAAAATACGCAGTAAATGGAAGGGTACCAAACCATACGGTCAGCGAAGTACCTACCGCTTTCCCTGCCATTCCCGTAATATGAGAAGATTTCAAAACAGCCCCAGTCACCACCGACAGGGTCAGCACTGCTGAAAACGACAGCAGAAACGATGCCTGGTACAAATTCCGACCGTCTCCGGCCACAAGAAGCAACGCTGCAACCGAAATTGCTGTCAGCATATCATAACTCCTTCCGCACACCTGCGCTCCAAGCCACACAAAAAACATGATACATGCTCTTCGAGCGGAAATGCTGAACCCGGACATAAAAAGATAAAAGGACAGGACTGCGGCAGAAAACAGTGCAGAACTTTGAAAGCTGCATCGAAACCTCCGCAAAAGCCGGAACCCTAACATACCAAGCAAGGAAATATGAAGTCCTGAAATCGCCAGGATATGTGAAATGCCGCCTTCCTGATACTGTTGTTTCCACTCGCGTTCCATCCAGTTTTTTTCACCCAGACTGATCGCGGAAATTGTCCTCGCTGCACGATCCGGCAGTATTTGACAGTAAGATTCCCTAAGTGCCGCCCGCATCTGGTGTGCCCATAATACAGGACCCGAAGACTTTTTCTCAACAAAAAGAATTTTTGCACGTCTTAACTGCCCCACCGTATTTTGTGCCCAATAATAGGCTTTTGCATCAAATTCACCCGGATTTGCAGCGTCGTCATAGCTCCGGAATTCCCCTTTAACGCAGACGATGTCCCCGGGCTGTATTTCCGTATATTCTGTTGTAAATATGAGATTTAAATCAGATAGCAAAGATATAACAGAATTTTTCTTATTTTGAATACTCAGATGATTCACAGACAGGCGTATACCTGTAGATAACTTTTCACACTTGCTCACCGTTCCCCGGATCATAACTGTTCCGCTTTGCCCCTGCGCCTTCAGCAAAGCTTCCGCTGCTTGATCCGGGAAACCGCGGCTGCAGTTTCCCGTTTCACACAGCAAGAACAGAAACAGCAGAACAGCTGTGCAAAATACGCTCAGCGCTCTTTTCAAACTGTCACTCCTTTATATTCTTTCTCAGGCGGCAGTCTCCTCCGTCTGCATGGAGCTCTGTTCAATATACGAACGGTTCATCATAAAAACCTGATTCAGATCAACTGTATTCCAGAACAACACATCACTGTCTCCGTTGATCTCGAACTTCACACCGGAAATACCATCGCACGTATCACAGATCGAATTGACAACTGCATACAGCACAACTGTGGCATCCGGCGGATTCTCTGACGGCATATTGTTCACGCTCTCGTCAAAGTTGATCGTACAGATTCCATTTTGAATGTATACATTCTGAATCCGCACGTCGCTTCCAAGGACTGCCTTATGTCCTGATTCCTCGGGACCCGCAAGAAGCTGCTCAACTACCACGCGTTCCTGTACCATATTACTGGAATAATGCAGGCTCCGCGTCTCCTTCACAAGCTTCTCTCCGTCGCTGTCCGCAAAATACAGAATCAGGGTTGCATATTGATAGGAATTGATTCCACCCTCTTTTGTATCAATGAAGGAATTGGCATCCATCGGCTGTACCAGTTCTCCGGCTGTATCCTTCAGCTGTTCTTTATTTACCGTAATCATAACCTTTGCAACACCGGGAACCTGAGAAAAGGTCTTAACCACCGCCGCACGCAAAAGTACTTCCTGCGTATTGCTCAGCTTATAGTATTCCCCAGAAAAATCAATACGCAGCGCGTCAATACCACGCTCATAACCATTCACCGCCACGCCCTCTGCAAATACACTCATCAATCCCGAGGAACCCACAGGCGGATTCTGAAGCTGTCCGAGCAGCTCGTCCATCATCTCCTCAAACGTCTGCGCCTGCGGATAATAGTCGGACTCCGCAAGCCGTGTTCCGGCCTGATTGACATAATATAATTTATAACTGTTCTCCTTCTCCTGCTTTTTCCCACAGCCCCAAAGCACAAATAGAAATACTGCAAACAGAAGCAGAAGCTTTCTTTTTCTTTTCACCAAATGCCTCCCGTCATCATAGACCGTTTCCTGTATCACGGTACATATTTCAGCGGGATACGCACCGTAAAGGTGGTTCCCTCCCCTTCTTTGCTGTACACCTTGATCGCACCGTGATGCATGAGAACAGCACTCCGTGTGATTGCGAGTCCCAATCCGGTCCCTCCGATTTCTCTGGAATGGGATTTATCAACCCGGTAAAAACGTTCAAATATATGCTCCTGGTCAGATTCCGGAATTCCCATGCCGGAATCTTCCACCTTTACATAGAAATATTTGCTGTCAATATTCAGGGAAACATGCACCCAGCCGTCTTCCTTATTATATTTAATCCCGTTCTCAACAAGGTTCGACAACGCCAGCGTCAGCTTTGTCTCATCCACTTCCGCCAGAATCGGCTTAAAGCTTTCAAGCACCAGATCAATATTCTGTTTTGCGGCAATCGGGCGCAGACGCTTCAAAATCAGTTCAATCAGCTGATTGATATTGGTTTCCTTAATATTCACGTCAGAAGATCGCTTGTCCATCTTCACAAGAGACAGTAGATCTGTAATAATCTTGTTCTCTCTGTCGATCTCTTCCGCAATATCGCCCATAAATTCCTGATAGAGCTCTGCCGGAACATCCTTTTGCGCCAGCAGAGAATCAGCCAGTACTTTCATAGAAGTAATCGGCGTCTTGAGCTCATGCGAGACATTGGAAACAAACTCCTGCCGCGATTCTTCCTGAATCTTGAGCCGCTTCAGCATACGATTATATGCCTCGGCAAGCATCTGTGTTTCCGTGTACTCCGGAATGGAAATTCCTTCGTCATCAATCACGTTTCCCTGCATACCTTCCAGAGAACGTGTAATCTTTCCGAATGGCTTTGTCAGAACCCTCGCCACATAATAAGCAGCCGCCAGAATCAGAATGGTAATCACGACCTGCAAAATCAGAACCGTGTTACTCAGCGCATCCTTACCATCCTTCACATCCTGCGTTGACAGGCTGACGATCATAATTCCTTCTGTAGACTTTGTATCCGGATTTTTCACCGGAAGCGTCAGTTCCAGAAATTCATTTTCTTCATTGTAATTTGTCGAATCGGTGCCAAGAAAACACTGGAGCACCTCCTCTGAAATAATCACTTTGTCCTCATCAATCTCATAAGTATCCCGGACAATGCGAAAGCTGCTGTTTACAATTATCACTCTGCCGTTATAAATGCTCGCAAGCTGTACAAGCTGCTTATCAACCTGCTGGCTTGTCGAAACATTTCTAATATAACCGGAACTTCCGACCTGATCCACAATCTGCTGGCATTGGCTCTGAATCAGCGCACTTTTCTGCTCAATAGACTGTGTTTCATAATTCTCTAAGATTACGTATTTCATCAGAAAGATCGGAATCATACCTACAAGCAGCACAATGACAAAAATCCGTGTACGCAGACTTTTAAAATGTCCACGGAGCCTTTCCTTAATGCTGGAAATAATAACCCACTCCCCACTTCGTATGTACGTATTTTGGTTCACTCGGATTTGCTTCGATCTTCTCGCGCAGTCTCCGAATGTGGACATCCACGGTCCGGACATCACCCGGATACTCATAGCCCCACACAATATTCAGAAGATTTTCTCTGCTGTATACTTTATTCGGATTAAAAACAAGCAGCTCTAGGACATCAAATTCCTTTGCTGTCAGGTTGACCTCCTTGCCTGCTATGCTGACTCTTCTGCCCTCACAGTCAATGGCCAGATCCCCGACCTCTACGATCTTGCCTTTCGGCTCCGATGCAGTCTTCTGCGAAGTCCTGCGGATAATTGCCTTCAGCCGGGCCTTTACTTCAAGAATATTAAACGGCTTCGTGATATAATCATCGGCGCCATACTCAAGTCCCATAATCTTATCCATATCATCGCCTTTTGCCGTCAGCATGACAATCGGTACATCCGAAAACTCCCGGATCTGCTGGCAGACCTCAAGCCCGTCAAGTTTCGGCAGCATCAGATCCAGCAGAATAATGTCATATTCTTTCTCCTTCGCCATCTGGACTGCCTCTTCGCCATCGTATGCACAGTCCACCTCCATATCATCCTGCTCCAGACTGAACCGGATTCCTTTCACAATCAGCTTCTCATCGTCTACTACCAAAACTCTTTTACTCATGGTTTCACTCCTTCACTGCCTATACCGTAATCTGATCCTTTATTTTCGAAAATACAGCCTGCTTAATTCCCGGAATTTGCCGAATCTCCTCGATAGAAGAAAAAGCTCCGTGCTCCGCCCGGTACTGCACAACTGCCTGAGCTTTTGCTTCCCCAATTCCCGGAAGCGTCATCAGCTCATCCACATCTGCCGTATTCAGATTTACCTTACCCTGCTCCTGCGTTTTCCCGCCTGTACTTCCATCTGGCCAAAGCTCGGCCAGATCACAAACGGTACCCTCTCCCCGAACGTCCTTTATCTTCCGGGTCTCTTCTTTTGTATACACATACAGCTGCTGACCATCCTGCATGGGACTGGCCTGATTCAGCCATGTCTCGTCTGCCTCCGGCAAAAAACCGCCTGCCAGCTCCACTGCCTCAAAAATCCGCATTCCGTCATACAGGGGATATACGCCCGGCCGCGATACTGCCCCGCAGACATATACATATCCGGAATAACCCTGTGTCTGCTTCTCGCTGTCAGTCTCCGTATATGACATTTCCGTCTCTGTCGTATGAAGCCATTCGGTTTCCAGCCCGGCTTCATACACCTCATGCCTGCCTCTGCATCCAGTCAGACAATAAAATAACACAAACAATAGGACTGCTGCCAGCCCCCTTCTTTTTTTCTGCATATAATCCATGCAGCCTGCACTGCCGGTTTCCCTTACACCTCTATATTTTAACGAAAAAGTAAAAAATTTGCAATGACTTTTTAAAATTTTCTGCCTGTAAACACCGCGACAGACCGCGGACGCATGATAAATTCACTGGCAATTCTCGTCTCTGTTCCTTCCGGATAGAAATATCTGCCCTGCCCGTCCCCCCAGGTATTCACGCTCAGATACCAGGAACCATTTGTTTTCAGAACCGGAAGCGTAATTCGGACATCCTCCCAGTACGTATTGATTGCTACATATACGAGGTCATCCTCGCCCTTTTTCCTATTGTATCCGGCAAAGCTCAACGCAAATGTGCGGGCATCCGGCGCAATGCTCAGCTTCTCCGCCTGCGTATCATGTATACGCACCGGTTCCATCCCGCAAACGGCATCCGGAAGCCTTTTCCGGATCGCCGGATGTGCTTTCCGATACGCAATCATAAAACGGAAAAACTCAAACAATTCACGGTTTTTTTCAAGCAACGACCAGTCAAGCCAGGAGATCTCATTATCCTGACAGTAACAGTTGTTATTGCCGTACTGTGTATTCCCGAATTCATCACCTGAGAGAAACATCGGTGTTCCGCGGCTGCACATTAAAACCGCGCACGCATTGCGTATCATACGGCGGCGCAGTGTCTGAACTTCCGTATTCGACGTCTCTCCCTCTTCGCCACAGTTCCAGCTTCGGTTGTTATTGCTGCCGTCCGTATTATTCCATCCATTGTTCCAGTTATGTTTTTCGTTATAAGCGTACAGGTCATACAGAGTAAAACCGTCATGGCAGGTCAGGAAATTCACACAGGAATTGTATCCGGCATAGCTTCCTCCATCATCCAGATGGAATCCTCCATAGAGATCCTCCGAGCCCGCAATGCTCCAGGCAGCCGGATGGGCTTCCCAGTTGTCGCCCTTTAAAAATCCACGAATCGTATCCCGGTACCTGCCGTTCCATTCCGCCCACCGGCGGCTTGCCGGAAAGCTTCCCACCTGATACATGCCGCCTGCATCCCAGGCTTCTGCGATCAGCTTCACATTTGCCAGCACCGGATCATACGCCAGACTTTTCAGAAGCGGCGGATTGTTCATCGGTGAACCGTCTGTATTTCTGCCCAGAATACTCGCAAGATCAAACCGGAATCCATCTACTCGGTAACTGACCGTCCAGTATCTCAGGCATTCCAGAATCATTTGCTGCACAATCGGATGATTGCAGTTCAAGGTATTGCCACAACCGCTGAAATTATAATAATTCCCGTCCGGTGTCAGCATATAATAAATCCGGTTGTCAAACCCTTTAAAGCTGAAGGTAGGCCCCATTTCATTGCCCTCTGCCGTATGATTGAACACGACATCCAAAATGACTTCTATTCCGTTTTTATGAAGCTCCCGAATCAGTTCCTTCAGCTCCGTGCCTTCCTGATTATACTCCTCCGAAGCCGTATAGCTCGTGTTGGGCGCAAAAAAGCTGATGGTATTATAGCCCCAGTATTCCAAAAGCTTTTTACCATTCACCTCTCTGGAATTTCGCGTCTCATCAAATTCAAAAATCGGCATCAGTTCTACCGCATTAATTCCAAGTTCCTTGAGATAAGGGATTTTCTCCATCAGACCGGCAAATGTTCCACGATGGGCAACACCGGAAGAAGCATGCTTCGTAAACCCGCGAACATGCAGTTCATATATAATCAGATCGCTCAGCTCTCTTTTGGACTGCGGCATATCTCCCCAGTCAAAAACATCCTGCACGACTCTGGCATGATAGCTGTGTGACGGCTGTTCCCCCCAGATTCGCTGCCCTGCCACTGCTCTCGCATAGGGATCAAGCAGAACCTCTGTTTTTTGAAACATCAGGCCTTTTTTCGGTTCATTGGGACCGTCCACACGGTACGCGTATTCAAACTCTTCTATATTCAGTCCAAAAACAATCATCGAATAGACATCCCCGATCCGGTATGTCTCAGGAAACGGCAGAACCGCATACGGTTCATCCTCTTTTTTATGGAAAAGCAACAGCTCGACAGACGTTCCGTCATGCGTATGCACTGTAAAATTCACGCCCCCCGGAAGCGCAGTCGCTCCATTGACATCAAACATTCCCGGCCTCACCGGAAATCCCTCAATCTCTCCCATCGGGCTTACTGAGACTGGAAAATCCAGCCTTGATTTGTGACTGTAAAACTTCAAAACAAATCCTCCTGTCAGCGTTTTTTGCTGCCACTGATTATAGGAGTATTCCCGAACCCCGTCAACCTTTTTTCCATCACATTTACCATTTAAAAATCACGATCCCGACAATTGAGATCGCCATCCCAATCACCTTACGCCACTCAAGCGGCTCTTTCTCCACACCAAACATCCCGAACAGCTCAATCAAATACGCAATGATCAGCTGTGCCACAACGATCAGCATCGCCGCACGGGCCGGTCCAAGCGAACTCATTGCTTTTACCACTGTCACCGTAATAAACGCGCCGATCACACCGGAAAGCAGCATATATTTATGCTCCACCTGCGCAAGTGACATCAGATTCGTCCGGTCCGTAATCAGCCACGCCCCCAGACAGACCAGCAGCGCCGTAAACTGCACAAAAGCAGACGATACCCATAGGCTCGTCTGCTTCGTCACTTCTGTATTAAAGACTCCCTGCACGCTCATCAGCGCACCAGACAATAATGCAATCAGAATTCCCCACATATACCTTCCGTCCTTTCAATGAAATAAATCATATTTAACATCGAAAGTATATGCAGATTTGTCAGAATCTATACACGGCACTCAAAACGACTGCTCGAGGCGCTTCACCATCTCATCAATATCCGCTTTTTCAATCACAAGCGGCGGCACCAGCCGAAGCACATCGCTTCCTGCGCTGAGTACGATCAGCCCGTTCTCCAGCGCCTTCTTTACAATCTCTCCGACCGGCCGGCCAGTCACAACAAGCCCCTGCATAAATCCTCTTCCCCGCCTCGCCGCAAGGAAATCATACCTGGCAGTCAGCTCGTCCAGCTTTGCCTCAAAATACGGTGTCAGCTCCTTTACATGCGCAATGATGTCAAGTGTTTCAAACAGATCAAACACTCTGGAAACAGCAGCGCAGGCCAGCGGATTCCCACCATACGTCGTTCCATGATCTCCCGGGACAAGAGAAGCCTTGGCTGTCTTTTCATTCAATACGAAAGCTCCCACCGGAATACCACAGCCAAGCGCCTTGGCACACGTCATGACGTCCGGTTTGGTTCCGTACTGCTGCCATGCAAACCAGCTTCCGGTCCGTCCCATTCCACACTGTATCTCATCCAGAATCAGCAGGATATCCTTTTCATCGCAAAGCTTTCTCACTCCGTCCATAAATTCCTGAGATGCCGGATAAATGCCGCCCTCGCCCTGCACCGGCTCCAGAAGGATTGCACACGTCTTATCTGTAACCTGCGCTTTCACGCTTTCCAGATCATTAAAATCAGCAAACCGAATGCCTCCGATCAACGGCTTAAACGCCTCCTGATAATGGGGGTTCCCCGTCACTGAAAGTGCTCCCATACTCCTTCCATGGAAGGAATGGTTCATCGCAATAATCTCATGATCTGTACTTCCGTCTTTCAGATAAGCATATTTTCTGGCAACTTTGATCGCACCCTCAATTGCTTCTGTTCCGCTGTTTGTAAAAAAAACCTTATCCAGCCCGCTCACCTTTACGAGCTTTTCCGCCGCTTCCATAAGTGGCGGGTTATAGAACAGATTTGAAGTATGGATTACCTTTGAGATCTGATCCTTCAGAGCTTCCTCATATTCTCTGTTGCCGTATCCAAGCGCAAACACTGCAATGCCGGCGCCAAAATCCAGGTACCTCTTTCCTTCTACATCTTCAAGGTACACCCCTTCGCCCTTCTCAAAAACAACTGGGAAACGATTGTAGGTGTGGAGCACGCTCTGCTCCGTCCGATCCATATATTCCTTACTTTTCATAATTTAACATCTCCATTTTCTCCGACGTGCAGTTCGCTCCGCTTCGTTTGCAAACGTCCGCCCCGTCATTCTCTTATTTTGCACGTCTCATTGTTTTCCGAATAGTAGCGTTCTTCGGTGTCGCCGATAATGGCCGTACCGATTCCTTTATTGGTGAAAAATTCCAGAAGAAGGCAATGCGCAATTCTTCCATCCAGAATATGCACCCTTGAAACTCCTGCCTCGATTGCTGCAATGCAGTTCTGAAGCTTTGGAAGCATACCGCCGCCCACATTGCCACTCTTTAAAAATCCTTTTGCTTCCGGTATCGTCAGCTCACTGATCAGTGACGAGCGGTCAAGCGGATCACGGTAGACTCCTTCGATATCGGTCAGGAACGCCAGCTTTGCGGCCTTCACCGCGGTCGCAATCGCACAGGCTGCATCGTCTGCATTGACATTGTAGGAATTAAAACTGCTGTCAAAGCCTACCGGACAGATAACCGGGACAAAATCATTATCAAGCAGTGTATCAAGCAGTCCGGTATTTACCGTTTTTACCTCGCCTACAAAGCCGATATCCTTATCTCCGGCCAGCTTCCTGTCCACCCGCAGGATTCCGCCGTCCTTGCCGCTGATTCCAACCGCTTTCAGGCCCAAATTCTGCATCATGGACACCAGATCCTTATTGATCTTATTTAACACCATCTCCACAATTTCCATCGTCGGCTTGTCCGTTACGCGAAGCCCGTTGATAAAATTTGTTTCCAGACCGATTTTATTAATCCAGCGGGTAATTTCTTTTCCACCACCATGTACGACGATCGGTCTGAAACCGATCAGCTTCAGAAGCGCAACATCCCGTATCACGCTCTGCTTCAGCTCCTGATCAATCATAGCGCTTCCGCCATATTTTACCACAATCGTTTTCCCATGAAAACGGCGGATATAAGGCAGCGCCTCAATAAGGACATTCGCCTTTTCCACCCACAACTCCATTGTTGATTCCATATTTCTTCCCTGCCTTTCACGAACGGTAATCCGCATTGATTTTCACATAATCATATGTCAGATCACAGCCCCACGCCGTAGCATGGGCATCTCCCATTTTGATATCCGCAACAGCCGTTACTTCCTTCTCCGAAAGAATTTTCGTCGCTTCCTCTTCGCTGTAATCTGTCGCCACGCCATTTTCAATAATTTTCACCCTGCCTGCTGCGCTTTGAAAATACAGGTCTACCTTTTCCGGATCGAACTGCGCACCGGAATAACCCATCGCACACAGAATACGCCCCCAGTTTGCATCATGGCCGAAAATTGCCGCCTTTGTCAGGCTTGAAGTCACAATGGATTTACTGAGAATCACTGCCTGCTCTTTACTCTCAGCGCCTGTGACCTGCACTTCAAAGAGGGCTGTCGCTCCTTCTCCGTCTGCCGCCATCTGCTTCGCCAGATACGTATTCACTGTATTCAGCGCCTCACAGAATTTCTGATAGTGCTCTCCTTCTGAGACAATTTCAGGATTTCCTGCCAGACCATTTGCCAGAAGCAGACACGTATCGTTTGTCGAGGTGTCTCCATCCACAGAAACCATATTGTAGGTATCCCGGATGTCAGCGCTCAGCGCCTTCTGCAAAAGCTCCTGTGAAATGGCTGCATCTGTTGTCACAAAGCTCAGCATCGTACACATATTCGGATGAATCATACCAGAGCCCTTGCACATACCACCCACTGTAACTGTTTTTCCCGCAATCTCCACACAAACCGCGATCTCCTTTTTCACGGTGTCTGTCGTCATAATCGCCTCTGCTGCAAGCGTCCCCGCAGCCTCACTGCCCTCGAGCAGCGGCCGCATCGCTTCAATGCCGGCTTCGATCTTATCAATCGGTATCTGTTTGCCGATCACACCAGTTGAGGCAACCAGTACCTGGTTTTCTTCTATTCCAAACAAAGAAGCTGCTTTCTGCGCCGTCTCACGGCAATAGCGCATCCCTTCTTCACCGGTGCAGGCATTGGCCACGCCACTGTTCACAACAACCGCATGTGCCGTTTTATTTCCGTATACAATCTGCTGGTCCCATTTTACCGGAGCCGCCTTTACAAGATTTGTCGTAAAGGTTCCCGCAACCGCACACTGCGCTGCGCTGTAGATCATCGCCATATCCTTGCGTTTCTTTTTGATTCCCGCTGCAATTCCGATTGCCTGAAATCCCTGTGCCGCAGTAACGCCGCCGCTTCTTTTTGTAACCTGAGCCATATCTGAATGTTCCTCCTCTTATCTGAAAATATTGTACATCAATCTTCTTTATATTTCCTGCATCCTCTGTGCACGCGGCACAGAGTTCTCCATACGCAGAAGATATAAAAACAGCCCTGTATTATGGGAAGATCGGCGCCTGATAAAGTCCCTCTGCCTCATCCAGGCCAAAAAGGAGATTCATATTCTGTACGGCTTGGCCTGCGGCGCCTTTTACAAGGTTGTCCATCGCACCCATCATAATGATTCTGTTTGTTCTTGGGTCAATCTTAAAATTAACATCCACATAATTGCTGCCCTCCACCCATCTTGTCTGTGGACAGACATTCTCCGGTAAAACACGGACAAAACGTTCCTTCTCGTAATACTTGTCATAAACGGCCTTTACTTCCTCATACGTCACATTCTTTTTCAAAGATGCATATGCCGTAACCAAAATTCCACGATTCATCGGAACCAAATGGGGGGTAAAGTTCAGCGTCACATGTTCGCCTGATGCATATCCAAGCTGCTCTTCAATCTCCGGTGTATGGCGATGCCCCGCTACCCCGTACGCCTTGATATTTTCATTTACCTCACAGTAAAGGTTATCCGTCTTGGCACCGCGTCCTGCTCCGGAGGTTCCTGATTTTGCATCAATAATCACCGTTGACAGGTCAATCAGCCCTTCTTTTGCCAGCGGATAAATGGATAAGATGCTGCAGGTCGGATAACAGCCAGGATTGGCGATCAGACGCGCTGTTTTAATTTTTTCCCGATTTATCTCACACAGGCCATAGACCGCTTCTTCCAGATACTGCGGCGCCTGATGCTTTATTTTATACCATTCTTCATAGACTGCTACATCTTTCAGTCGGAAATCCGCACTTAAGTCAATTAATTTCGTACTGGAAAGAATTCTTTCATTTATAAAAGAAGCACACAACCCCTGTGGTGTTGCCGTAAAAATCACATCCGCCTTTGCTGCAAGCTCTTCCATATTATCATCCATGCATGTTGCATCCACAAGCTGAAACATATTTTGATAAATAGACGCATAGCTCTGATCCACATAACTTCGTGAGCCATACCAGACAATTTCCGCTTTTTTATGTCCAAGGAGCAGCCGCACCAGCTCTGCACCGGCATACCCCGTTGCTCCGATAATCCCTACTTTGATCATTTCCAAAGTCCTCCCTCAAATCTTTTTAACTTTCCCTATCATATACCAACGAAAAAAAGTTGTAAAGAACTTTCACACCGCATAATTATACATTATTTATGAATATTATTCAAGTCTTTTCTGCATATTATACAAAACCAATTTTCTCTATTGCATATTTATGATGTTTGCGGTATACTTGCAGACGAATAGGGTCCTCAGGGATGCCCCATACGGCCAAACAAGGCTGCATTGCCTGAGAAAATAAAAGGAACACGAAAAACCTGGTTTTATAAAATCATTTGGTACTGAGGAGGATTTCATTATGAAAGAAAAAGTAATTCTGGCTTATTCCGGCGGTCTGGACACAACAGCGCTGATTCCGTGGCTGAAGGAGACCTTTGATTATGAAGTAATCTGCTGCTGCATTAACTGTGGGCAGGGTAATGAACTGGAAGGCCTCGATGAACGCGCAAAGCTTTCCGGCGCTTCCAAATTATATATTGAAGATATTGTAGACGAATTCTGTGATGACTTTATCATGCCATGCGTAAAGGCCGGCGCTGTTTATGAGCATAAATATCTGCTCGGCACCTCCATGGCGCGTCCAGTTATCGCAAAGCGCCTTGTGGAAATCGCCCGCAAGGAAGGCGCTACCACCATCTGCCACGGCGCAACAGGAAAAGGAAACGATCAGATCCGTTTTGAACTTGGCATCAAGGCTCTGGCCCCGGATCTCAAAATTATCGCACCATGGCGTATGACCGATGTCTGGACCATGCAGTCCCGTGAGGATGAGATTGAATTCTGTAAACAGCACGGCATCAACCTCCCGTTCGACGCCAGCCAAAGCTACAGCCGCGACCGTAATCTGTGGCACATCAGCCATGAAGGCCTGGAGCTTGAAGATCCGGCGAACGAGCCGAACTATGACCACATGCTCGTGCTCAGCGTCACCCCGGAAAAAGCCCCGGATCAGGGTGAATACATCACCATGACGTTCGAAGCAGGTGTTCCGAAGACGTTAAACGGCAAAGAGATGAAAGTTTCTGAAATTATCTCTGAGCTGAATGTGCTTGGTGGAAAACACGGCATCGGTATTGTTGATATCGTCGAAAACCGCGTAGTGGGCATGAAATCCCGCGGCGTTTATGAAACTCCGGGCGGAACCATCCTCATGGAAGCACACGACCAGCTCGAGGAGCTGATCCTTGACCGCGAAACACTTGAGACAAAGAAAAAACTGGGCAGCCAGTTCGCCCAGGTCGTATACGAAGGAAAATGGTTCACCCCGCTGCGCGAAGCAATTCAGGCATTCGTGGAATCCACGCAGCAATACGTGACCGGAGAAGTAAAATTCAAGCTGTACAAAGGCAATATCATCAAAGCCGGAACGACTTCTCCATACAGCCTCTACAATGAGTCTCTCGCTTCTTTCACAACCGGAGATCTCTACGACCACCACGACGCAAGCGGATTCATCACACTGTTCGGCCTTCCGCTGAAGGTTCGGGCCATGAAGCTTGCTGAGGCAAAGACACAGAAGGCAGATAAATAATAAAAGGCATGATTCACGGACTTTCTATTTTCATTACCATGAATCAAACGCCAAATCAGGCAGGGGATATCCCTGCCTGATTTTATATTTTTCTGATTTGTTACAATCACTTTATCTCCCTGGATTACATAAAAGACAGAATAGTTATCTACCAACAGCCGTCTCATCTCTTTGTTCTGTTCCGGCTCCGATTCCACAATATGGATTCTCTCATCCAATGTATCCAATGTTAATATAGCATCTGCAATCCGGTTGTATTGATTTATTGCGTTTTCCGGTGACTGAAGGACATAAGCAATGTGATTATATAGTTGATCCATATCAGTCAACGCTTCATTTGTAATCTCAACCGTATATCGCTTCATAATCAATGATTCTCCCTGAATTTTGCAAATGCCTCTGCTGCATTCTGTACTCTTCCTGCCGCTATATCATTGTATCCCTTTTCCAGTTTCTGATGGATTTCTTCTGTTGTCATAGCATCTGCATAAATGGATGCCGGCGCTTTTGGTAAAGAAACAGAAAATGGAATTCCACCAGTAAGAGAAATCTGGTTTAAATACATATCAATGGCCGTTGACATGGGGACACCTAACTGAGATAATACTTTTTCTGCCCGTTCTTTGACCGTTGGATTTACTCTTAAATTCAATATTGGTGTTTTTTCCATGATCACACCTCCTCGCTTCTGATATTGTAACGCTTTTGTCATTACAATTTAACCGAAAACTTTCCCTTTTTTAAACATCCATCAGCTGTTCCATGCCAACTTGTTTTTCTGTCGGATTCCTTTTCTCCAAAGGCAATATACGATAAAGCATTTGTCAAGTGATCAGTTTATCATTGTCAGAATCTCTCTTGGATTCACCCGCATAATCCTCACACACGATAAAACTGTCACAATCACGCAGAAAATCATGCCCCCCGCTCCTGCTGTAATGACGCTTCCTGCCCGTAAGCCTGCACCCGGAAGTTCCAACACCTCTGCAAGGATGCGGACTCCCCCGTACACAAACGGAACGCAGAGAATCAGACTGCATAAATAAACAAGAAGATTTTCCGCCATCAGTCTGCCCACTATCTGTCTCTTTGAAAAGCCCAGTGAAAGAAGGATTCCGATTTCTCCCGTACGTTCCTGATTCCACATGGTCAGGACAATGACCAGTATAATTAGCCCAAGGAGAAGAACTGCAATCAGCATAGCAGAAAGAATACGGTTCATCTGCGTAAGAGGCGCTGCGCTGCGGTCATAATCCGCGCTGTTCGTGTTGATGAAGTAACTGTCCCAGTGATAGCCCGGAATGGATATCACGTTCTCAAGGCTGGCATCCAGAAGCGCCGGATCCTCCAGCTGCAAAATAAGTCCGTTCGTATACTGCCGCTCAGTCTGCCAGACCTCCTCTGCCACCTGCATTCCGCTTGCTTCATCTACATAGATGTAGTTGGAAAGAATCTCCGGCTCCGCCCTTTGCGGGGAAGCATTATCTGCCTCAGGCGCAACGGTAAAAATTCCCACGATCTCAAAGCGATATGTATTTCCCACACCTGCGCGCGCCCTCATGACGATTTCATCCGTCACGGTTCCGGTTATGGTATCTCCTATCTTCAGGCCGTTCGCCTCTGCCAGATACTCAGAAATCACCGCTTTTTCCGTATCTCCGCTCTCTATCGCACGGCCCTTCGCCAGTTCCAGCTTTCCATCCGTAAACTCCCTGGCAAGGGCGCTTTCTGTGCACGCAACCATTCTTGCCGTCCGGGCGGCTTCCGTTCCTTCTGCTGTAAATTTCCCGGGGCATAAAAAGAGCTCCTTCATGGAGAGGTAAAACGTATTGATTCCGGTCCATTTCTCAGGCTCCACTACCTGCACGACACTCCCTGCAAGCTCCGGCGTCACAACGTTCTCCTCATCAAACGTACACTCCACGGTCACGCAGGCAAAAAACTGCCTGCGCAGCTCTGTAAGTGAATCCTGTACTGCTGCTGTCAGCGTAATCCCCGAAAGCACAAGCACCAAAAGAAGAAAGAAAATTGCAGTAAGAACAGCGGTTCTGGATTTTTTTCTTTTCAAATACAGGACTGCATGCCCCAGAACCAATTTTTTATGATCTGTTTTATGAGTTTTATGATCTGTTTTCATCAGCCGCTTCCTTTGCCACAAAATGTTTGTCCTGAAACTCGCAGAGCACATCCGCCTCCTGCGCAAGGGCAGAGGAATGCGTTACCATAATCACACACCGCCCCTCCTCATGGGCGCTTTTTTTCAAAAGCGCAAGAATGTCCTTTGCCGTATCCTCGTCAAGGTTTCCCGTCGGTTCATCAGCCAGAAGAATGGGCTTATTGCTGGCAATTCCCCTCGCAATAGCCACTCTTTGCTGCTGGCCGCCGGAAAGCTTTAAAACATTTCTGTCCCACAGTTCTTTTGAAAGCCCTACCTTTTCCAAAGCTTCCTCCACCGGAAGCTTTGCGGTGAGCGCCACATTTTCCTTAACTGTCATATATTCAATCAGATTATACCCCTGGAAAATGAAGGCCGCATGGTCCTGCCTGTGCCGGTCAAGGCCATATTCCCGGATATCTGTCCCGTTATAAAGGATTTTTCCTTTTCTGGGACTATCGAGCCCTCCGAGCAAAGAAAGCATCGTCGTTTTTCCGCATCCCGACTTTCCCAGAATCGCATACAGCTTTCCTTGTTCAAAATCAAGATTTACGTCCTCCAAAACGGTATTATAATCCGTGTAAGAATACATCATATCAACAATCTGCAGCATTTTCCCGCCTCCTGTTCTGCTTTTTCCTTTTACTGCTTTTCTCTCTTATCGCTTTTCTTTCTTCTATCTTTCCATTTCTTATTTCGTATATTTTATCGCAGTTTTCCACGTATTTCAATTGATGGGTAATCAGAATTACCAGTTTGTCTCCCAGCAGTTCCAAACCCTCTGTGAAAAACCATTCCTCTGATTCATGATCAAAATTTGACGTACATTCATCAAAAATCAGCACAGGCGCCAGATGAAGCATTGCCCGTAGAAAGGCAAGCTTCTGTTTTTCTCCGCCGGACACGTTTGTCCCGCTCACACCGATCACAGTATCAAGCCCCTGCGGAAAATGTGCCAGCAGCTCTTCCATTCCGGTCTCGCGAAATACGGCCTTCAGCTCCTCGTCTGTGTATCTGCCCTCATAATCCAGATTCTCCCGGACTGTCTCCTGAAAAAGATAAGGAAACTGAGACACCACAGAAAACAAAGCTCGGTACTCCTCAAGGTTAATCGCTCTGCTGTTTTTTCCATTTACCAGAACTTCGCCGCTGTCAGGCTCGTAAAAGCGAAGCAAAAGCTGAATCAGTGTGCTTTTTCCGCTTCCATTGTCTCCCACAACCGCAACCCGCTGTCCGCGGCGCAGCTGCATGGACGCATTTCTGATAACCGGCTTTTTTCCATATCCAAAACAAACCCTCTGTAATTCCAGGGTACGAAATTCCTGTTCCAGCTTACTGCCCCAAATCTGCTCTGTATCAAGATTCCAGAATTCGTTCAGTCTTTTAAAAGAAGGGCGTATCTGCGCAACAATCATTTTTATATTCATCAGCATCGAAATCGGTCCTGTCACATTTCCGCTGTAAGAAATAAATGCCAGTACACTTCCCATACTCATAGAACCGTTACAGACAAAATATCCGCCCAGAAGATAATAAATTCCCGTCATAATCCCCTGTATTCCAGCCTCCGCAGAAGAATGAAAAATATCCAGCATATTTATTTTCTGCTGCCCGCACAAAAGCTTTTCTTTCCGGCATGAAAACTGTTTTTCCTCTTTCTGATACCGGTTCTGAAGCTTTATTTCACGTATCCCGCTGATCCGGTCCGACATCCACGCATGAAAGCTCTGATTCTCCTGAATATAGTTTTGAAACTGCTCCTCCTTCTTTTTACTTAAAATATGTAAAAAAACAAATTTCACAGGCACGCATACCAAAATACAAAGCGCCATTTTCCAGTTAATAAAAAACAGCCCAATCAGTCCGCTGACGATACGGAGCGAATACGTAAACAGATACAGAACGCCTTTATCAAGAAGTACGCCCGCACTTTCAATATCCGTGTTTAACTGATGAATCAGCTCCGTACTGTTTTGTTTTGTAAACTGGCCTATTTTCAGGCGAAGCACCTTTTGAAACGCCTGGACATGCAGCGTATGGAGCACATCATTGCGTACCCTTAAAAGCAACCAGTCCTGAAGCGCTTCCAGCCCCTGGACTGCCAGAATCAAAATAATCAACAGGCACGCATAGCCTACAACCCGTCCATATTCTCTTTGAAGCAGCCCTTCATCCGTCAGCTTCTGCAAAATAAGCGGATGAAAAAAGCTTTCTGCCATACACAGAAGACAGGCGCCCGCGATCAGGACAAGGGCCGCCGTATGTTTCTTCATGATCTGTAAAATCTGTATTATTACACTCTTCATAAATCTTCTCCGCCCAGCATCCGGATCAATGTCCTGCAGATATCCGTTTCCACTGCGGAAGATGCACGCAGCGTGCAGGCCAGTCTTCCTTCTGCATAAAAATCTATTTTTTCCCTTCTGCAGTAAACTTCTGCATCGTAAAAAAAGTGTTCTTTTTCCATTTCCTCCTTCTCATAGACAGAGAGCAGCAACGAAACATCAAGATAGCGGTCCATTTTGTTCAGCAATTCTTCGCGTGAACCACTATAATGGTTTCTCCCAAATATCTGAAATCCTTTTCCAAAATCCTCTTCCACGAGAGCGGCGGCCTCAAGGCTGAATTTCTCTGCAAATGTATGAAGTAGTTTTTCTGTTTCAAAAATCGCTTCCCAGTTCACAACAGCAACCATTGGACTTTCAAGAGGTCTGCCCCAGCCTTTTCTTGCAAAGTCCGCAAAAGAAAGCTCAGACTCAGGCGCCCATTCGTCTGCCTGTCCGTTTTCCTTTTTCCTGAGCCGCCGGATCAGATTTCCGGCTGCCACAGGCACCGCGTAACTATTTCCTTTCCAAATACCCTTTTTATTAGGTCCGACTTCCGTGTTTGCCACGTATATTTTCTGTAAAATCTCGTGATACACAGCCCTGCATTCTCCTGGTTTCAGCAAATGATTCCAGTCCATTGCCGTGCAGATTACATTCGGATAGGCGCCTGGAAGCGTCATCTTTCCATCATTGCTCAGAGACGCCACGACAGTGATTTCTTTTTCCTGTATCTGCGCCATGACCGGATCTAAGATTTCTGCATCGGAAAGCCGCATGGTTCCAAGGCTCAGGCAGATCAGATCCGCCTCCTCTTTTATGCAGCATTCCAGCGCTTTCCGCAAATCTCTGACTGATAACGGCGATTCCCAGCTTTTTGCGATACGCACATCTAAAATTTCGTATTCAGCCGCACATTGTTCCAGAAGTCCCGCACAGTCTGTTCCATGCCCGCCTGCCGGTATTTCAGCCCCGCCGGTTTTCGCATCCGGAAAAACTACTTTCTGAACCCTTTGCGGGTGCAGAAGCGCCCGTCTGTCAATCCCTTCGTCTACGATAGCCACTCTCATGTTCTTTTACCCTCCATACTATTCTATCATAGACAGTACTCTGATTGGTTCCAGCTTCAGCGTTTTCTTTATCGCTTCGTTAACACTATAATAAACAATCAGAAGCATTGCAGCAAATACAAGCAAAGCAGTCTTCATATCTACCTTTGTTGTCAGCTCCTTCGGCGGCTCTACTCCTGTCCTCTGATTTCTCGACATCTCCGCCACCTTGCTGTTTTCTCCGCGCGCAATCGCCGCCTCTATTTCTTTTTCTGTATAAACCTTCTGCTCTCCTCCCTTGTTTACTGCTCCATATATCTGGTTTCCAATCCCTGGCGTGACTGCCAGGCTCACGATAAGAGCAAAGAAAAATGCGGTAAGGCCAATCGCCAGATGCTCCCCTAAAAACTGCTTTCTGATCTCTTTGCCCGTAATTCCAAGGGACATCAGAATACCAGTCTCCCGCTTACGCCTTTTCATCGAGTGCAGGATTACCAGCATCAGAAGCAAAACGCCCGACGTCACTATGACTACAAGGCAGACCGCCATAATTATTTTCAGTGTCCGCAAAGGCTTTACTGCCTGACTGTACAGACCATCATCCTTCACAAGTTCATAATACTTCCAGTCTATCCAGTCAAGCTGTCTTACCTGCTCCATGACCTCGTCAAGTTCTGCCGGATTTTCCACAAAAAACTGGCTTGCACTCAGATAATATGGACGCCCAATTATCTCATCCAGCGCACGCCCGGCTTCATTGTCTGTAATCACCCAGTTTTCCAGAATGTCTATTTCTTCTGTATATTGAGTGACCGTCTGCTGGTAAGTCAATTCAAAAAATCCTACAATCTCCGTCTCTACTGACCCCAGTGATTCAATCGGATATTTCGCACGTACGTTCAAAGAATGAAGGTCAATTTTCAGCGTATCGCCCAGTTTTAAATGATTTCTTTTGGCAAAGTTTTCTGAAATAATGCATTTAAATGCATCGTCCGGCGTAATATGGCGGCCTTGGGTGAGCCGGAATGCACCGTTATAAAACTGGTCAAAATGACAGCTGTTCCTGGTATGATAAGTATACGTTATATACATCATATTTTTAGTCTCTTCTGGATCATAGGGCAAATGATGCTCATGCGTTGTAAAATAATTGTAACTCCATGCGTGATAGCCCGGAACCAGCTCATACTCATACAGCATCACATCAGCTCTGCTCCCTGCCTCATAATCTGTAATCCCTTCCACTTCTTCTGTGATTCTGCGCACCATCGCTTCATCCACATTTGGACCAATATAAGTCCGTACAGGACTATCCATCCCTTCAATCGCACGGTCTTCCCACTGGTTCATATCATTTTTATCGGGCGTAAGTCCAATGCTGAAGCTTGTGCCGTACGTCCTTTCAATTGCTGAGATCGTATCCCTGGATGTATTGTAAATTGATACAGATACCAGCATAAAAAAAAGAAGAAAAAACAGTATTCCCAGTAAAAACATATTGCTCTTTTTCCGGAATAACGATAATAATATTCGTTTTCTTTCTCTCATAAACTGTACTTTCCTCCTTCTTTTATCTGTACTCCGTCCTACTCAATCATAGACAGTACTCTGATCGGTTCCAGCTTCAGCGTTTTCTTTATTGCTTCGTTTACACTATAATAAACGATCAGAAGCATCAGAGCAAATACAAGCAAAGCAGTCTTCATATCTACCTTTGTCGTCAGCTCCTTCGGCGGTTCTACTCCTGTCCTCTGATTTTTTGCCATCTCTGCCACTTTGCTGTTTTCTCCACGAGCAATCGCCGCCTCTATTTCTTTTTCTGTATAAACCTTCTGCTCTCCTCCTTTATTCACTGCTCCGTATATCTGGTTTCCAATCCCTGGCGTGACTGCCAGGCTCACGATAAGAGCAAAGAAAAATGCGGTAAGTCCAAGCGCCAGATGCTCCCCTAAAAACTGCTTTTTGATCTCTCTTCCCGTGATTCCAAGAGACATCAGGATGCCAGCCTCCCGCTTACGCCTTTTTATTGAATGCAGGACTATCAACATCAGAAGCAAAACGCCCGATATCACTATGACTACGAGGCAGACTCCCATAATTATTTTTAGCGTCCGCAAAGGCTTTACTGCCTGACTGTACAGCGCATCGTCCTTCACGATCTCATAATACTTCCAGTCTATCCAGTCAAGCTGTCTTACCCGCTCCATGACCTCGTCAAGTTCTGCCGGATTTTCTACAAAGAACTGGCTTGTACTTAAATAATACGGTTCCCCGCACAGATCATCCAAAGCACGTCCAGTCTCATTGTCTGTAATCACCCAGTTTTCCAAAATATCCTGCTCGTTTGTATATTGCGTGGCAGCCTGCCGGTAGGTCATTTCAAAAAGTCCTACTATCTCTGTTTTCACAGTTCCAAGTGATTCAATCGGATATTTCGCCCATACATTCGTCGAAGGAAAATCCAGTTTCACAATATCTCCCAGTTGCAAATCATTTCTTTCAGCAAAGCTTTCCGAAACAATACATTTAAACGTATCCTCTGGTGTGATATGTCGGCCTTGGGTAAGCCGGAATGCACCGTTATAAAACTGTTCAAAACGATAACTATTCTTGGCATGGTAACTCCAAGTAACATACATTAAATTCTTAGTATCTTCTGGATCATAGAGCAATTGATGCTCATGCGTTGAAAAATAGTTATAACTCCATACTTGATATCCTGGAATCAGCTCATATTCGTACAACATCACATTGGCTCTGCTGCCAATCTCATAATCTGTGATCCCGTCCACTCCCTCTGAAATCCTGCGCACCAAAGCTTCATCCACATTTGGCCCGATATAAGCCCGTATCGAACTATCCAACCCTTCAATCACTCGATCTTCCCACTGATTCATATCATTTTTATCTGGCGTAATTCCTATGCTGAAGCTTGTACCATATGTCTTTTCGATTGCTGAAATGTTTTCTTTGGATATGTTATAAACTGATATAAATACCAGCATAAAAAAGAGAAGAAAAAACAGTATTCCAAACAAAAGCAGACTACTCTTTTTTCTGGATAACGATAATAACATTCTTTTTGTTTCTTTCATAAATTATATAAAAATACAATAGCGGCAGCCTTTACTTAGTTTTTATTAACAATCTACATCATTATTCATAATTAGCTCTTGTCGTAGAACTCCTTGAACCCTCTACCAATGATTGATAATTATTATAATTCTGCGTATTTGCATCCCAACACGCACAGTTCGCGCCCTCACACGGACACCAGCAAACAGACATTGCTAAAACACTATTACTTTTTCTTTCGTAGTTCTTTTTCAGTTTTCTCATCTCGTTACCTCCAATCGCAATAATATTTCTTTGCCCTGTTACACGCCGCCGCTATTGTACTTTTACCCCTCCTCTCTGATTTTTTCTGCGATACCCTTGACTGTAAAAAATTCAAAGGTTTCTATTGCAATCATTTCTGCCAAATTAACCTGGAATCTTCTTTCGATCTCCTGTATCACATATAACCAGTCTACCACAGGAATTCCCAACGTATCATCCAAAAGATTGAGTTCTCTGTCATTTACATGAATCCCTGTATAGTTTTCTACAATGCTCTGCACTGTTTCTTCAATTTCCTCTATATTTATCCTATTTTTATCTTCCATATTCACGCCTCTTTCTTTTAAACGACCTCTGTATTTTCTTCTAATCTTTCCAAAAGCTTATCCATTTCCTTTTCAAAATCCTGGCTGTCCTCCCAAAGACAGACCAGTTGCGCCTGCTTCTCTGTATTTTTCAGGACAACGGAATCTTCATCAAAACACAGATAATCCGCTTTCCTTGTCTCCGGATCCAGTTTCATGTAATGCGGGCTGACACAGAAAAAATCCACCGGGAACTGATATTTGCCCATACAGCTTTCTTTCATATAGGCAAGATATGCATCCCTTCGCTCTGCATCCATTTTGCACACGTTATAATACAGGTTGAAAATCGCAGCATCCACATCCAAAGCACGGGAAACTACTGCCAAAAGTTCTCCAAAATGAAAATGCTCCTTTTCGCTTACCGGGAACATTCCCCCCGGAATCTCCACTACTACAATATCCGGATTTTCTCTGTCGCAAAGCTCTTTCACATACTTATTTAGATTCAGAACTTTCTTTTCAAAGCCTTCTGCTTGGTCCAGGAAAAAGTCCGGAAGCTTCCTGTTACCTGCATTGCATACCGCCGGGTCAACGCCAATGCCCAAGACCTGATATCCCTTTGTCCGGATAAATTCGCAGGCTCTGGCAAATGTCGCCGCTTTTGAACACTGTTCCCCCTGGCCAAGCACCACAAGAACGGGAATCTCTAATTTTTCCATGCCATAATGCGGAAGTTCTTCTGCCTGAAATGGCTGTTCAGGCTCCGGCACAGCCCTCTTCTCTTCTTTCCTGTCCTTGTTTTCCTTCTGGCACTCATTAATCACACAATATTCATACAATTCATTGACAAATGTCTGTCTGCTCTTTTGACAGATTTCTAATTTTTTCTCTGCCGTTACAAAGCTCTCTTTGTCCCCGCCTTCAATTCTCGCAACACATATTTCACAATTCTGCAGGGCAGGGCAGTTGATGCACTGTTTTTCCGTTAAACGCCCAAGGTTCAAAATCGGCTCCATTTTAGGAATACACAGTCCCTCATCCACATTTCCAATCGAAAAAGCGGATTCATTTTCTACTACCTTTTCACATGGATAAAATGTCCCGTCAACAGACACAAAAATTTTTCGCATTCCCGGTATGCACGGCCCTCCATGATGTACAGACTTTCTCATATACCTTCCTTTTTTGAGTCCATCGAAAAATTTCTGTTTCATTACACAGGTAGTTCTGAACATCTGGTCTACCTGTTTCTCTTCCAGCATGCCTGCAAGGTACATCAAGGCTTTGAGATACATGTATTTTCTGTTTAACCGGAAAGCGTTTTGATAATGAACCCATTCCTGATTTTTCAGATTTGTCTCTTCTACTTCATGATACTGTACCGCATGCTTCGGAATCAGCTCTGTGTGATCAAAAAATTCTGTTATCTTTTTCAAATCCACTTTGGGATTTAAGGTAATCATAAAGCCGAGATTTTTCCAGAATTCATAATCCTGCTCTTTTATAACAGCAATATTTTTCATAATCGTATCAAAAGAGCCTTTTCCTGTCCGGAATTTTCTGTTTTGGTCATGCTCTTCTTTCGGGCCGTCCAGACTTATATGAACAGTAAACTGATTTTCCGAAAGGAATTTCACCACCGACGGAGTCAGAAGCGTCCCGTTTGTTGTCATTGTAAAGGTATATTTTCTTTCACCCATGCACTTTTTTATGTAAGAAACGCATTCCCGTATCAGTCCGATTTCCAGAAGAGGTTCCCCGCCATAAAAGGAAAAACACATCTCCCCGATCTCGCTGGAATGGCTAATAGCATAATCAATCGCCTTTTTGGCTGTCTCAAAAGTCATTTTCTTATCACAGTGTTCTCTTGTGAAATAGTTTCCGGAATATGCGCAGTATGCACACCGGAGGTTACACTGCTGAGTCACCTGCAAAACAACCTGCCGTACCCTGCACTTTGCATAATGCTCCAGAAAATCTGTATCCGGGTGGCGGATCTCCTCCACAACATTCTCCTCCAGGATTCCCATATCACAAAATCTCTGCAACGCAGGGCAATGCTCCTGATCTGTTTTCCCCTGCTCATAAGCACGAAACTCTTCGAAGCTCTCTCTGTCAACAGGAATGACAGTATGTGTATTCCTGTCATAAATATAAGTTCCTCCGCATGTTTCTATTGTTTTTATAATGACCTTTTTCATGTGTTCCTCCTCCAAAAAGTAATTTGCTGTCCCAGAGTTTCATCCTTACATTTTATCTGATTCAAACCATGTTTATTAATGATATTTTTTATTATTAGCTTATATTTTAACATCGTCTCAAATTGAAGTCAACTTTTATATCCGTCTCTGCACAATCGAGTAGTGGAATGGCCAGAAGCCAGTTTCTCAAACCACAAAAAGAAAAAATACGCAAAAGCACAGATTTCGGTAAAATCTATTGACGCGAAATATAACATTAGATATAATCCAAAACAAAAAAAGTCCGGTCTCGTTTATGATATGCCCTTGAAAGACTATTTATAAAGAATACCGCCGGAGAAAACCGGGCAAAAGGAATCTCTCTTGCCAATGATATTTGCAGAAATTATCGCCGTGAAGGATTGTTTTTTGATGAAATACTCGACAAGATGAAGAACGGAGGGCAATAATGGACGGGTTACAGCTAAAGTTATGTGATATTCAAGGCAGACTGTTTGAGTTATCTGCCGAAAAGAAGTATGACAGTGCCGCTTTTGTGAAGGCATTTATGACATCCGACACCGCAAAGGCGCTTGACTCCGATTATAACCGGATGCAGTGGGCAGGTGAAGAATATCTGCTTGAGGAAATTGTGTCTGCCGCAAGCAGTTCATTAATCTCAGGCGGAGAAATATACTCCACTGATATTCTGTACTGGATTGGCTACCTCTACCGCTATTGGCATTATTACAGCGGAGAAGACAGCGCAAAAATATATAAACAGGCCCCCGTTGAAACAATGAAACGCAACTATATGATATTTCACACAATGGATCCTGTTCTGGCTATCGAGGATTTAAAAGAGATTCATAATCAAACATGAGGATGGAGGTGCGATATGGCACTTGAAAATAAATTGGGGCTGACCAGTTCTGCCGATCTTGCCCGTGAGGAAGAACGGATCAGCAAGAAAAAGGCTGCGGAACTTTTTGAAAAAGGAATTCTTGATAAATTAGAAGCTGGAAAGTTTTCTGCGCTCAAGGCTATTCATAAATATCTATTCGACGGAATTTACGACTTTGCCGGAAAAATCAGAACAGTAAACATGGCAAAAGGCAATTTCCGTTTTGCCCCGGTAATGTATTTGGAAGCGGCACTTGAAAACATTGATAAGATGCCGCAATCAACTTTTGATGAGATTGTAGAAAAGTATGTTGAAATGAATATCGCCCACCCATTTCGGGAAGGTAACGGACGCAGCGCCCGTATTTGGCTGGATCTGATTTTCAAAACCGAGCTTCACAGGGTCGTTGACTGGAGCAAGGTAGATAAAGAAGATTATCTTCTTGCTATGGAGCGTAGCCCGATTAAGGATATTGAAATCAAACACCTGCTGAAAAACGCCCTGACGGATGACATCAATAGCCGTGAAATCTATATGAAGGGCATCGACCATAGCTACTACTATGAGGGTTATACATCCTTTAAGACAGAGGAAACGCTTTAATCAGCGTTTCCTAAAGGACAAAGCCGCCCTTCCTCCAGCTCATACACACGGTCACACAGGACTTCGATATCCTCCCTGTTATGGCTCGCCAGCAAAATCACCTTTCCCTTTTCTTTCATTTTCAAAAAAAGAGTCCGCATCTGGGCAACTCCCGCCTTATCCAGACCGTTCATCGGCTCGTCCAGTATCAGAATTGGCGGATCCTCCATGATCGCCTGGGCGATCGCAAGCCTCTGCTTCATTCCAAGCGAATAAGTCCCTACATGTTTTCTGGAAGAAGGCTCAAGGCCTACTGTTTCCATCACCGACCGAAGATATATGCGGTTCATCTTATTACGGATTCCATATAAAAATTCGAGATTTTTCAGTCCACTTTTATTTCTCAAAAATGCCGGTTCTTCTATGATAATTCCAATTTTTCCACTGATATCATCCACCCTGGCATCATCGCAGGAGATTTCGATTGTACCTGAATCCGGCTGCAAAAAGCCACAGATACACTTGAACAATACACTTTTTCCACATCCGTTATACCCAACAAATCCTACAATTTCCCCCGATTTACAGGTAAATGTCACATCCTGTAATACTTTATTATCCCGAAAAGACTTTTGCAGATTTTCTACTCTGATTGAAACTTCTTTCATTCCGTTTCTCCATTCCATTTGAACTGATTTCGATGTACTCCCAATGATGCGATTCCAATGGCTGCAACAATATAGGCCAAACTCAGGCCAAAAACTACCGTAACAGGCGGCATAGCTGCATAGATATAATTTTTTGTAAAAAACAGCCCGGTCTGCAGCCAGGACACCGGCGAGATCATATGCAACCAATAAAAATTATGTATGCCGAATGCCTGTGAACTAAATGGCAGAACAGCCAGAAATCCGACACACGTCAGAGCTACTGTCCTTCCAAAACAAAGACCAATCCCAAAAAGCAGGAAACCAAGCAATGTAAACACCAAACTATCCAGCCCAAATGCAAGAAGCGCTGCCTGCCATCCGTCTATCTGCTGAAGAAACGAATAGCTCAGGCCAAATGTTACATCGAACTCCTGCGCTGCATTTGTGAGGGACAGCGTATGGAGCATTTTGCCCCAGGAAACCGTCCAGTCAATACGCGGAAGCTGATGCAGCAGTCCCATCAAAAACAAAGAGAGCGTAAAACTAAAACTACTTACCAGGATACTTCCCCGCTGTGCTGCCGCCCAGCGTCTTTTGCCCACCCGAATCATCTGATACATCCCGTTTCGATTCAGATAAGGAGCCCCTGAAAAGAGGTAGAGAGCTCCCAGTCCCACAGCTGCACACATAAAATCATTTGTCATAACGCTTAAGATAAACCATGGAGAAGCCGGGTAATCCAAACCCTTTACTGCGCGCGCAAGACCTCCATAATCCAAATCCATCGCCCCAAACAGCAAAATCAATAAAATTCCGGTTCTCATCTGAAAGAAGCGATGCCGATAGAGTTGAAATGTATACTGAAACTGTCTCCAAACCTTACCCATTCCGTACCCTCCTTTCAACGCTTTTGTAAATAGCTCCCCCGATCAGGACAGATAAAACACCGCCCAAAACGAAAATCGCAACCACCGTCAGCTTATCATTTCCGAGTGCATTATAGTTAATCAGGAAAAAATGATCCGGATCCATCAGATACTTTTCGTTTCTAAACAGAACGCCGATTCTACGGATCAGATGGTGCGCCATTACCGGAAATGCAAGGGCAAGCAACCGGTTTGTCGTATACAGGGAAACCAACGCTGCCAAAAGCGCCAAAACAACCGCCCATACACCCTGGCATATACTGTGTATCCACAAATACATAAAATAATTTCCGTTTTCAAGCAGTCCGGTGAAACCTCCAAACACAGATAACATCTCCAGTTCTCTGACACCAGCCTCCCACGGATATCGGCAGCGCAGCAGAAAAATATAGAGCATACGGCCAAATACCATTGAAATCTCCGCCGACACGGCAATCCATATACATTTTGAAATCACATAATTTATGGCTTTTCCCCTGGTCAGCGCATATTTTATGTAGCCCTGTTCCATATCCTCCGCAAAACATCGCCCATACGCCAAGGTAGTAAACAGATACACCAGAACTGTTGCATTGCTTCCCCAAACCCGGTAAAAACTGCGCAGCACTGAAACCCTAACCTCTGAAAACTGCTCTGCTCCCAACAAATGCACTACACATACCCCTATGATTGCTAAAAGCATCTGCCACGAGCCGAAACATCGGTACAGATCCGTTCTCCAATATCTCGTTTTCATGCAACAATCTCCTTTCCGGAAACTGCATCTACCAGCATTGTGATTGTATATTCCCCTTCATCTGATTTTTCTGTAACATGGAAAAGCCAGGCCGGAATCGTAAAATAATCCCTCTCCTTTTCTCCCTGAACCACCGTCTGATATAAAGTGGCATCCATCACAAGATAATCCACCTCGTTCAAAATCGCATTGTATTTATCCGCAACAGTTGCCGTAATCTGAGAAAAATCTTTCAATTGCAACGTCTCTTCTTCCGCTTCAAACCTAAAATAGTAATCAACCTGCAGGTCCTCCAAGCCTCTGCGTGACCAGAGCACACGGATCGGTGCATTCATATCATTATTATCCGGAAACACATATTTGTGATAAACCGGAAGCCCCTGCCACGTCTGATGCATTACATAATAATATGCATCATCCTCTCTAGTCCAGGATTCTTTGTAATACTCACTGGTAATATTCCCCGTATGATCCTCCCATACTTCCTTTTCTTCCATCAAAGTATGCGGCAAGGTAAAGCCTGAAACAAGACATCCTTCCGTCGTTATTCCGATTTTTTGCAAGGTTTCCCTTACTGCATCCAGAGCCTCATTTGCTGACATCCCGTCCAGATCTTCTTTCCCTACATATTCTTCCGGCAAATTATCACGATCATCATAGTGTATAGCCGCACGGTAATAGTATGCGTCTGGCGTATTATACACCACACTTCCGCCAGCTGATAAATTGTAAAAATCCTCTGTCAGCAAATGAAAATACCCCGGCTCTCCCTCACCACCTTTTTCTTCTACCTTCTCCTTTATCTTCTTTTCTTCCAAGCCATCCAGAAAAACAGCTTTTACTGTCTCTACATCCGGAAGCTGAAGCTGCACGCGGCCCGCCTTTAAATTTTCCAGCTGCACGCCGTCCGCTATCTCAAGCCCAGCATCAAATGTAACCTTTTCTATCGTATTTTCATAATGTTCCAGGAACTCACAAATTTCCTGTATAACATCTTCAGCTTGTCTTGGACGGCCTGTACAGCCGCCCAGCAATAATACTGATCCTATAAGTAATAATTTCAAATATTTTCTAGTCATACTAGTCTCCGATTATGGTGTATAAGCTCCTGTCAGCTGAACTCTGGGACCATATCCATTCAAATATTCACCTTCCATATAATAAAGCTCGCCATGTGGTACTGTAGTGTTATACGCTGCTGATTGTGTAGCTCCAACAATAATCATCGTCCCATAAGGAGTATAGTATTGATTCGGCTTATATAAATGTTTTGATTTTGCTATTATCAATGTACTCGAATCTGATGAACTATACCCAGTTACATAAAAGTAATTGTCCTGGTCATATGGATTCTTCTCTGCCCTTTTTGAAATAGGATCGGGAGAGCTCCCTCCCATCGTAATATTAAACGATACAGTTTGGGCCATTACTGTCATTGACATGGTCAAAAGTCCAATAATTGTTAAAATAGCAAAAATTTTTTTCTTCATGTTTTACCTCCCTCGCTCATTCGTCTTTTCTGTTAATTACTTCTTTTTCTAGCATATTTTACACCATTGGTTTCATTCTCCTTTCTTTTTAATAGTAATATTTTTTATTAGTTGCGAATATTCTAACAGTTTTTCTTGAATTTGTTAGCAGCTAATATTTTTTATTGACACTTTTCCCTATTTATTATAAAATTTAAGAAAAACTGATTGGAGGTGAACCTTTTGTGAAAAAGAAATTCGCACTGACTCCCAGCGAAGAGCGTGTCATGGAACTTTTGTGGCAGAAAAAACGTCCCATGACCAGTGTGGAATTAGCGGAGCATGCGGAAGAAGAGCAATGGAAAAGCAGTTATGTCTATATCCTGATCCGTTCTCTTTTGAAAAAAGGCATGATCGAAGTCTGTGGATCTGTCCAATATGCGTCTCAGTATGCAAGACAGTTTCGCCCGCTTCTCACCAAAGAAGAATATGCTGCAAAGCTGGCGCTGTCCCTTAATCTGAATTCCAGCTCTGTCTCAAAGGTAGCTGTTGCACTGGCTGAAGGAGCTTCCGCAGATTCTGAACAGATCATTGCGCAGCTCGAAGATATGATTGAGCAGCTTCGCCAGAAAGCGGAGGAATAGCCTATGGGACTTACATTCTGGTCATTCCTTGTTGCACTGGCATGGTGCAGTATATTCATTCTTGCTCTGACTCTGTTTCGAAAACACGTTACACTATCCGGGAAGCACGGAGCCTTTGCTTTGATTCTGGTGTGCATACTGTGCATTTTACGCATGTTTCTCTCATATGATTTTTCTTTCAGTACGGGAATTCCTATTCGTGGTGTGTATGCTATATTTTCTGACTTTATGTTAAATACTACATCCACATTTGATTTCTTTGCAATTTCCCCCTGGGAAATGTTTTTAATCATATGGGGACTGGGCGCTGCCGCAATGCTGTTTCGCTTTTTTATACAGTACCACGCTTACACCAAAAGCCTTCGTCCATTATCTTCCTGCCAGTCAGAGCAGGTGCAAACAGTCTCCTCGTCGGTTTTACATGACTTCGGAATGAAAATAAATTGCAGTATTCTCCGCATTCCTGAGTTGCACATGCCGGGCGGAATCGGAGTTTTCCACAAAAAAATCCTTTTGCCTGATTACAATTACTCAGATGAGGAGCTCTACTTCATACTGGCGCATGAATACTGTCACTTTCGAAACGGTGATCTGCTCCTGAAATATATGATTCACATTTGCTGCTGTCTGCTGTGGTGGTTCCCGCCCATACGTCTGCTGCAAAAACAGATCATGCAGGCAACTGAGATCCGATGCGATATGACAGTTTCCGAACATTTATCCCGGCCATTCAGGATTCGGTATATGGATGTTCTAGTACAAAGTATGAAGCGTGCCAGTCAAAAAGATGGACACAGAACCGATTTGCCGTATATCATGACATTATCCGAGACTGCATCTAAAAGTACCATGGTCGAACGCTTTAAGATTCTGTCAAAAGCTCCAAAAACTAAAACAGGATCACGCAATACGATCCTGTTCGCAATTATTATGTGTATCTTCTTTTTTGCTTCCTATCTGTACCTTCCGCTTCCATCGTATGAAACGCCTATGGAGGAAATCGAAGGGCATGGAGGCACATACATTGACCCGGAGCTGTCCTGGTTATACATAAAAGATGGAAACTATTATCTGGTAATCAACGGTTCAGATACCGTACAAGTTGATGAAACTATAGGACTTCCTGTCTATATAGGAGCCGGTGTACCCATTAAGGAGGACTCTTATGAAAAATAGAACAACCACAAACAAACTCAAACAGACTGTTCGTGCATTTGTGCTTGCCGCATCGCTTTTTTCTGCGATTTCTGCTGGAGCGGCACCATTAAAAGCCCAGGTTTTCCACCCAACCTCTGATTCTTCAATATCAATACAGGCAACCGACAAAATTGTTATCAAAACACGTTTCTATAATGGGAAACAGCAATACCGCCGCTGGAATGAAACAAAAGCCTGCTGGGTTGACCCTGACTGGATTGACATAGGTTAATTGTATCTCTATAACTAAACAAAAATTAATCTCTGACATAAAAAGTACCGGCTCCATTTTCAAAATGCCCGGTACTTTTTCTATCCACAATTTTCTCAAATCTACTGCCGAATCGCCTCTTTCATCCTCCTGACATATTCCCCGATATACTCCGGCGCTTCTTTCCCATGCTCTTCGAGCAGCCTGACAATCGCAGATCCCACAATCACTCCGTCGGAAAGCCCTGCCATCTGTTTCGCCTGCTCTGGCGTTGAAATGCCGAATCCAATCGCGCAGGGAACGTCCGTGTTCTGGCGCACCATCTGCACCATGGAAACCAGGTCTGTCTCGATTTCATTTCTTACCCCGGTTACGCCGAGGCTCGATACAAGGTACAAAAAGCCTTCTGCTTCCCTCGCGATCATTGCAACCCGTCCTTCTGACGTCGGCGCAATCAGGGAAATCAGATCAACGCCATATTTACGGCATTCCGGAAGAAATTCCTCACGTTCTTCGAATGGCAGATCCGGAAGGATCAGTCCATCTATCCCAACCTGACTGCACGTAGAAATAAATCGCTCGCTGCCGTAGGAAAATACAACGTTCGCATACGTCATAAACACCATCGGGATTTTCACATCACGGCGGAGCTCCCTCACAAAATCAAAAATCCGGTCCGTCGTCACACCGCCTGCAAGCGCGCGGATATTCGCGGCCTGTATCACCGGGCCTTCCGCTGTGGGGTCTGAAAAGGGAATACCGAGTTCAATCAGGTCTGCCCCGTTTTCCGCTGCTGCACGCACGGCTGCTGCCGTTGTCTCAAGATCCGGATCTCCACACGTAATGAATGCGATAAATGCTTTTCCGTTTTTAAATGCTTCTCTGATGTTACTCATGGATATCCTCCCCTCTGTAGCGCGCAATGGCCGCACAATCCTTATCTCCTCTTCCTGAAACGGTAATTACAATCATTTTATCCTGCTCCATGGTCGGCGCCAGCTTTTTCGCATAAGCAACCGCGTGCGCAGACTCGATGGCCGGAATAATCCCTTCCGTCTTTGAAAGATATTCAAAAGCCTCCACCGCCTCATCATCCGTGATCGGCACATACTCTGCCCTTCCGATATCGTAAAGGTGGGCGTGCTCCGGACCCACGCCAGGATAGTCTAGCCCTGCGGAAATCGAATAAACCGGAGCAATCTGACCATATTCATCCTAGCAGAAATAGGATTTCATGCCATGGAAAATCCCAAGTTTTCCGGTATTCACGGTAGCTGCTGTTTCCCACGTATCAATCCCGCGTCCGGCTGCCTCACAGCCGATCAGCCGCACGCCTTCGTCCTCAATAAAATGATAAAAGCTGCCGATTGCATTGGAACCGCCTCCGACGCAGGCCACAACGGCATCCGGAAGCCGCCCCTCCTTTTCCAGAATCTGTTCCCTGATCTCTTTTGAGATTACAGCCTGAAAATCGCGCACAATCGTCGGGAACGGGTGCGGCCCCATCACGGAACCCAGGCAATAATGGGTATCTGTAATCCGGTTCGTCCACTCGCGCATTGCCTCTGAAACCGCGTCCTTCAGCGTAGCCGTGCCTGCCTTTACCGGAACCACCTCTGCGCCCAGAAGACGCATACGGTATACATTAAGCGCCTGGCGGATTGTATCTTCCTCCCCCATAAACACCACGCATTCCATTCCCATCAGCGCTGCGGCTGTCGCCGTCGCAACGCCGTGCTGTCCTGCTCCCGTCTCGGCAATCAGACGCGTTTTGCCCATTTTCTTTGCAAGCAGTGCCTGGCCGAGCACGTTGTTGATCTTGTGGGCGCCTGTATGGTTCAAATCCTCACGCTTCAGATAAATTTTCGCCCCGCCCAGATCCTTCGTCATTTTCTTCGCGTAGTAAAGCCTTGACGGACGGCCTGCATAGTTGTTAAACAGCTCCGTCAGCTCCCGGTTAAACTCCGGGTCCACTTTATACTTATTATATGCCTCTTCCAGCTCAATCACAGCATTCATCAGCGTCTCCGGAATATACTGCCCCCCGTGAATGCCAAAACGTCCTTTTGGATTTGTCATCTTTTCTCGTCCTTTCCGGCAGCGGCTCTCACGGCTGCTGCAAACTTTCTCATCTTTTCTCTATCTTTTACGCCGTTCGTCTCAATCCCTGAACTGACATCAACCGCATAAGGATGCAAAGCCCGTACCGCTTCCTCTGCATTCTCTGCATTCAGGCCTCCGGCCAGGAAATACGGCCTTTTCACACCTGCAAGCACGTTCCAGTCAAATATCTGCCCTGTTCCGCCTCCCGCAGAATCAAATAAAATAAAATCTGCCTGGCTGTTCTTTGCCTTTCTGACTGTTTCCCCGCTGTCTGCGCCAAAGGCCTGTATCACCGGCTTATCTGTTTTTGCCCTAAGGGCTTCCAGATAGCTCTCATTCTCATTTCCATGCAGCTGTACTATATCAATCACACCTTCCTGCAACAGCCGCGCTATAAAATCCGTCTCTTCCTTCACAAACACACCCACTGCAAGGATATCAGGATGTAAAAGTGCTCTCAGGGCCGCCGCCTTTTTTTCATCCACATACCGGCGGCTCTTCGGAGCAAACACGAAACCGATATAATCCGGCATCAGCTCATTGGCTGCCGCAATATCGCAGGCTCTGGAAAGCCCGCAGAATTTAATCCTTGTCATAACGAATCCTGCCTTTTCCCTCCTGTCCTATCAGGCACCCCTTTCAGCTCGGCAAGCTTCGCTGCTTTATCCTCTGCCCGCATGAGTGTCTCCCCAATCAGCACTGCATCCGTCCCCGCTTCCCTGAGGGCTCTGATATCGTCCGCATCGCGAATCCCGCTTTCTGACACATAAATCACTTCCGGCGGAATCAGGCTGCGAAGCCTTCTGCTGTTGTCTGTATTTACCGTAAAATCCCTGAGATTCCGGTTATTGACACCAATTACTCTTGCCCCCGCCCGCACAGCGGTTTCCACCTCCGTCTCGTCGTGCGCTTCAACCAGAGCAGACAGGCCCAGTTCATCACAGATATGGATATATTCCCGGATCTGCGCCTCCTCAAGAATGGAACAGATCAGCAGCACTGCCGATGCACCCAGCAGCTTTGCTTCATATATCATATACGAGTCCACCGTAAAATCCTTCCGCAGGCAGGGTATCTGCACCGCCTCTGCAATTTCCCTCAAATAGGCATCACTCCCCAGAAACCACCGCGGTTCCGTGAGCACGGAAATGCAATCCGCCCCCGCCGCCTCGTACTCCCTGGCAATCGGAAGATACGGAAAATTTTCTGCAATGATCCCTTTTGAAGGCGATGCCTTTTTACATTCACAGATAAACGCCATATCCCCCTTCTTCAGAGCACGCTCAAAAGCAAAGTTCCCGCGTTTCATCGCCATTGCCTGCCTTCGCAGTTCATCCTGCGGTATCTTTTTCTGAGCCAGGGCCACGCGCTCCTTCGCGTGATCTGCAAGCTGATCCAGTATTGTCATAGTTCCTCCTTTATTCCCGGTTGCTGACCTCAATGAGTTTTTCCAGCACAGCCGCTGCTTTCCCTGAATCAATCAATTCTCCTGCCAGCAAAACCCCATCCTTCAGCGTTTCCGCTTTGCCGCACAGATAAAGGGCAGCGCCTGCATTCATCAGCACAGCGTTTCGCCTAGGGCCCTGCTCGCCATTTAAAACCGAACGCGTAATTCCTGCATTCTCATCCGGCGTACCTCCCACGAGATCTTCTTTGCGGCAGCGTTCGAAACCGAAGTCTTCCGGTGCAATCACATAAGACCTGAACCATCCGTCTTTAAATTCACAGATCTTCGTCGGCGCGCTCATTGAGATTTCGTCCAGTTTATCCTGCCCGTATACTACCATTCCCCGCTTCACGCCAAGATTGATCAACACCTGAGCCAGTGTCTCCACCAGATATTCATCGTACACGCCAAGCAGCTGAATGTCCGGGCTTCCCGGATTTGTCAACGGCCCCAGGATATTGAACACTGTACGGAAACCGAGTTCTTTCCGGATCGCTCCGACGTATTTCATCGACGTATGATATTTCTGTGCAAAGAAGAAACACATCCCTGCTTCTTTTAAAAGCTCCACACATTTGTCCGGATCCTGATCAATCTTTACGCCAAGGGCCTCCAGACAGTCTGCTGTTCCGCACTTTGAAGAGGCTGCCCGGTTCCCGTGCTTTGCCACTTTAATGCCGCCGGCCGCCGCCACAAGAGCTGACGTTGTGGAGATATTAAAGCTGTGCGCATTATCTCCGCCTGTGCCGACAATCTCAAACAGCTCCATTCCCGTCTCAACCTTCACTGCATGCGCCCGCATTGCCGCAGCGCATCCTGCAATCTCGTCTGTCGTCTCGGCCCTCGCGCTCTTTGTCGACAATGCTGCAAGAAATGCTGCATTCTGTGTGGGTGTGGTTTCTCCGCTCATGATTTCATTCATCACACAGTATGCCTCGTCATACGTAAGGTCTTGCTTATTCACGATTTTTACGATTGCTTCCTTTATCATGCCAATGCCCCTTTCTGATCTTGAATAATAGAAAATGATAGAATCGAAATATCAACCACGCGTCACTTCTTCTGTGATGATAGATTTATAAAATTTTTAAGCATCTGTTTTCCTTCCGGCGTCATAATAGATTCCGGATGAAACTGTACCCCGAAAATCGGATATTCCCGGTGCATAACTGCCATCACTTCACCCTCCGGTGTCACGGCTGTCACCTTCAGTTCCTCCGGCAGCGTCGCCGGGTCTACAGCGAGTGAATGATACCGCGCTACCAACGGCTCTTCCGGACATCCTGCAAAAAGCGGGCAATCCGGCTTAAAACGAATCCTGGACTGTTTTCCATGCATCAGCCTGCCTGCATACGTGACTGTAGCGCCAAAGGCCGCACAGATCGCCTGATGGCCCAGGCACACACCCAGAAGCGGAATATTCCTGCCCAGTGCCTTTACCGACTCTACAAGAATCCCGGCGTCCTCCGGCCTGCCCGGCCCCGGTGAAAGAATGATGTGATCCGGCTGCAGTGCGGCGATCTCCCGAACCGTCAGTTCATCGTTTCGAATCACCCGGATATCCGGATTAATCTCTCCTGCAAGCTGGAACAAATTGTAGGAAAAGCTGTCATAATTATCAATCAGTAAAATCATAGCTCTCCCTCCCCTGCAAGCTGCAGTGCATACAAAACAGCCTTTGCTTTGTTCATGCATTCCTCAAATTCTTTCTCCGGTACCGAGTCTGCCACAATCCCGGCGCCGCTGCGTACAAATACTTTTCCGTTTTTACGGTATGCAATGCGGATTGCAATACACGTATCCATATTTCCGGTAAAGTCAATGTAACCAATCGCTCCGCCATATATCCCTCGCTTATTCTTTTCCAGTTCCCCGATCAGCTGGCATGCCCGGATCTTCGGCGCTCCGGAAAGCGTGCCGGCCGGAAGCACTGCCTCCACGGCATCCAGCGCGTCAAACTCTGCCCGAATCTGCCCTCTCACCGTTGAACCGATATGCATCACATGCGAATAGCGTTCAATCGAATG